>Ga0209016_1000047_pt1 | contig 184925 bp, 160 predicted proteins | sample EPASupsiteSAE305_FD_187265 | JGI IMG/M metagenome (GOLD analysis project Ga0209016, IMG submission 187265) | Bioremediated contaminated groundwater microbial communities from EPA Superfund site, New Mexico - SAE3-05 (SPAdes) (version 2) | ecosystem: Environmental > Aquatic > Deep subsurface >...
ATAGGTGAAAAAGTTATTGGAAACAGAGCTGGACGAATTGAACCAAGGCAACTTAAAAAAAGATGTAATGCTTATCATTTATTGATGAAACCAAGAAGTGTTGCGAGAGCAGAAGTTATTGCAAATGGTCATCTTAAAATGTGATAGGATTGCTTAAGTTAGTGCCATTCTTCACAGGGGTGTCATTTGTTAATAGGGCAGTAGCGTTATATTAATTAGAAGGAAGCAAGGTTTTAACCTTGCCACTCAACAAGACGAGGTTGAAACCTCGTTTCCGTAAAAGAGTGCCTGACACCCTTTTTCTTCGGTCAATCGTTCTTTTCTTGGCATATAGCATTGAAGCACAATAATATTAAATATATCTCGGAATGGTGCCTGACACCTTTCATGCCCCTTTTTTACTTCAAAAAATATCAGCTATTTTCCAATGTTTTTTGTATGCTATATAAGCAACTACGGGTGCAATTAAAAGTGCAAGTGGAAAAAGAAATTGTAAATCATTCATTATATAAGTCCTTTAATTTTGTTTGTAGATCGCCAAGTTTTATTAAATTGGTAGATATGCCCAAAACAGCTATAAAGAAAGCTATTGACGATAAAATCGTAACAACTGGATTATCAGCTGCTTCATTTACCCCATAAACCCATGTGCCTCCAGCTATTGCTAAAAATGCTATAAGCTTCTTGTTTGCAATATCGGCTTTTTTGTTTATGATATCTATTTTATCTTTTATTTCCATAGTCAAAATTATATCATTTTTTTGTAATTTGTTGTTTTTTTATAAAGTAGTACGATTTTTTTTAAATAGAATTCTGCATTATGCAAATAAAAGGCATAAAAGAGTGACACCCTTTTTTTGAGCTTATTTATGTAAAAAGTAAAGTAAGAGATATTTTTTAGTTTTTATTTATATTTGTGCGGTATAATTTTGCTAGTTGGGACAAATAGAGAGCTACGAACTCTCTATAAGCTTTTAATACAATCTTGTTGCTAATAGCATCAAGATAATAACAATTATGAGGGCTAATCGCATTGTTATATCCTTTAGTTAAAGGCTGACCCTGTCCCACTTTCTCCTTCACAATACAATCAAACCAGTCATAACCGCCAACTAGAACTGTAATTATAGCTGATACTTCTCTAGAATTTTACTAACTGCTGCATGACTTATATTTAAAAAATCTGCTATTTCACTTTTTGTATAGCCGTATTGATATGCTTTTTTTATGTTTTCGTCTCTGTTTATATCAGGGTCTTGTTCAAAAAAAGTCTCTAATCTTTTACTCAGTACTTTTAGTTTGCCGTCTTCTTTGATTATCAACTTTGGAGATTTATAGACTATATCTATAGCATCTATATCCATCTCACTGCTGATATAGTCTGCGTACTCATCATAAGTCATATCAAAAATCTTAGAGTTATTTAGAAGTTCATAGTAGTTGTGTTTATATTTCCATTGAAAAAAAGATTGGTACTTGTAGAATTCTACTTGTTTTACCATGGCTGCTTTTATGGGGTTTCTCTCTATGTATTTTGCTACTATCCAAAAGTGAGCATCATCAAAGAGAGGATAAGATTTGTACCTTCCTTGCCAGAGATGACCGCTTCTTGTGTACCTTTTGTTGAAATATTTGGAGTATTTATCGTTTATAAATTGAATAGCTTTTGAGAGGTTGGCTTGTTTGGTTTCTAGTAAGAGATGGTAGTGGTTTGTCATAAGACAAAATGCGTGTATGGTAATCTCATACTCTTTGGTAAGTTTGAGCAGTAAATCTAAAAAGAAATTATAATCTTCGGGTTCAAGATAGATAGCTCTACGCTCTACTCCACGGTTTATAATATGATAGTGTCCAGCTTCTTGGTATCGTTCTTTTCTTGGCATGTGGTATTGTAATAAATAATATATTAATATTTAATTAAGAAAAGTTTTAAAAGAGTGCCTGACACCCCTTTTCGTAGCAGCGATGTGTATCAAAAGGCTTGTGGTATGCTCTAAAAAAGAGCTAAAAGAGCGAAATATCGGCTTTATTGTTGAAAGTGTATGATTAGTTTGAAAAGCTTATAAATCTTTCATATTCTATAGGGAATTTATGAGGTTTTAAGGTGGCGACTGACACCCTTTTTTATTTCTGTTCTTTTTAAAGTGTCGCTACTTTAAAGTTTAAATCTCTTAGTTTATCTGCCAGCCACATCTTAATAACTGCTTGACGGCTTATGCCTATGTGTTGCGCTTCTTTATCGAGAGATTGCACCATCCACGCAGGAAAATCTATGTTTACTCTTTTTATCTCTTCATTTATCATCTTAACTTTAGATGTGTCAAAATAGTCAAGTACATCTTCTTGGTTCTCATCGAATATTTTATCGAGCTTTGATACTTTCATAAAATTCTATCTCCTTCTCTCTTGATTTTCTCACTGATATAATTCTAATATTGGAACCTCTATAGGTTATTATAGCCGTGTAATTTTTAGAGGCGATTTGACCTAAAACTAAAAATCTATCTTCCTCTTTACTCTCTAAGGCTGGAAGTTCAAAAGCATACGAATCATCCCATAACACTTTAGCTTCATTAAAATCTAACCCGTGTTTGAGTTTATTTGATTTACTCTTATTTTCATCATATTCAAAAGTCATACCATAATTATACCATATGAAAAAAGAAAAAGAAAAGAAGCATGAAGTAGAAATTTATTTTAATTTATTTTAGAGAATCTGCATTATGCTAATGAAAGGAAAGTTTAAGAAAAGTTTTAAATGTAAATGAGTGCCTAGTATCCTTTCAACATGCAGAAAAACATTATAATTCTGCTAGAGATTTTGTAGGGTAACATATCGTTTTGTGCCTAAAGCGGTTGTTTTTTTGGTTCTAACCTTAAAGCAGTCTAGCTTGTGTGTCAGTCAGATAGCTACACTACAATCCCGAGTGGCGACTGGGTCGGTTTTTCTATTCTTTTGGTATTTAAAAAAGATTAAAACTAGATCGAATATCACTAGGCTGGGATATGTGTAAAGAGGACTGATGTTGCAAATGCAGCAATCAGACAGGATGATAATCCTGCCCTAACGAACTCTCGTAAAAAAGTATTTAAGAGGCTCACATGAAAAATTATACGCTACAAAATATTAGTATAGGCTTAGATGTTTCAAAGGAGAGTATCTCTGTTTATATACCAATCAATAAGCTAGACTATGAGATAAAAAACTCTCAAGAGAGTTTAAATAAACTTGCCTCAAAACTAAAAAAGCTTTATAAAAAAGAGTATGAAGATTTAGTATTTGTGTATGAACCTACTGGAAGCTATTCGGAACTTTTAAAGAAATTTTGTTCAAAAAAAAGTATAAAAACATTTGCTATCAATCCTAAGAGGTCTCACAATTTTGCAAAAGCTAATGGCAATAGAAATAAGAGTGACATGTATGATGCCAAGGTGTTATCTGGGGCAATAGTTTTAGCTAAAGATGAAGAGATAGTTGTACCTACAATAAGCCTTGTAGCAGAAGATATCAAAGAGTTGATGAGTTACTATAAGTTTATAGTAAAGCAAAGAGTTATGGCTTGTAATCATTTAGAATCTATTGCTGTAAAAGATGGAAACAACTATGTGATTGCATCTTTGGAAGATGAGATAAAATCACTTAAAAAAAGAGAGAATGATATAGTTGTAAACATCAAAACTATCATACAAAGTGATGAGGAGCTGAGTGATGGCTATGAGAATATTCGCTCAATTGTTGGCATTGGAGAGTTAGGTGCAATTGTATTGCTGCATCTCTTTTTAAAGTATCCCGATGCAAATAAAAAACAGATAATTTCTTTAGTTGGTCTTGACCCTACTCGGTTTGATTCGGGTAGCAGTGTACATAAGAAGAGTAAGATATCTAAAGCAGGTGCGAAGCTTTACAGAGGTGTTTTATTCATGGGAGCTATGATGGCTACTAGATGTAACCCTGAGATGAAGATTTTTTACGATAGACTCAAAGAGAATGGAAAACAGACAACTCAAGCTCAAATAGCTGTTATGAGAAAGATGATAATCATCGCTCATTCACTCTACAAAAACAAGCAAAAATATAGCAGCGATGTGTATCAAAAGGCTTGTGGTATGCTCTAAAAAAGAGCTAAAAGAGCGAAATATCGGCTTTATTGTTGAAAGTGTATGATTAGTTTGAAAAGCTTATAAATCTTTCATATTCTATAGGGAATTTATGAGGTTTTAAGGTGGCGACTGACACCCTTTTTCTTTACTGCACCCTTTTTACTGAAAAATAGAGTAGAAACGAAAAAAGCCTCACCAACTCCTAAGAGAAAGTGAGGCTGAAAGTTTAGTAACTTTTTTTGTGTTTCACCTCGTGGAGAGGTGGAACGAGAAAACGAGAATTAAGCTACAGTGTAGTCAGCTTGAACCAATGCTCCAGCAGCAGTAGTAGTTATAGTACCAACTAATGCAATTTCACTTGCTTCAATCAAGCTATCAGCATCCGCATCTGAAGCGAAGTAAAGATAGTTAACTCCACCTTGTGTCGCTTGGATATAAACTTTTTGCGATGCTGCTGCTGCTGTGATACCAGTGTAAGTATCTGCTGCACCAGCTGTTGTTAAAGCTTTTAATAATTCAGTACCGTCTAAACCAGCAGCTGTTGTCAATGACAAATCACCTGAATTAGCGCCTGCAGCAGTAACGTTATCCATAATGATTACGTCGCAGTTTGCAGTTGTAGCACCTGTTAATGCAAGAGCTCCACCACCAACACCAGCAACTGTAGTATTTGATGTTGCAACAGCATTACCTGCAGCTGTAGCAACAGTTGTATTAGCTAATCCAATTATAATGTCATCACTAGTAGTTACAAATCCAGTAATTACATCTCTGTTAGCAGAAGCTGTAATATCACTGATTACAACTCTATCTGCTGCAGTATCAGCTCCACCCAAGCCAATCGTATCAATGCCTAAGCCACCGATTACATAGTCAGCACCAGCACCAGAATTAATTGTATTTGCACCAGCAGAGCCTACAATATAGTCAGCACCAGCAGAACCAGTTACATTTTCAACAGATGCAAGTGTGTCAACTGTAGAAGCATTTGTTGAAGCAGATGCAGCATATAAATATGCAGCACTATTAGTAGCAACGCTTGTTACTGTATCAGCCGTATAACCTGTACTAGTGCCAAGAATAGTTGTATTTGTAATAGCAGCTGAGCTTAAGTTAACAACCATACCAGTTTGAACACCAGTGCTTGCACCTTCTAGCTCTACTATAGCATTAAGAGTTGTAACAGCAACATACGTATCTGAACCATCTCCACCAGAAAGTGTATCTGCACCAACGCCACCATCAATCAAATCTGCATATGCTGAACCTGTGATAATATCTGCACCTGCTCCACCTTGAAGTTCAAGAACTGCAGTCGTAACTGTTACGTTAGACGCATCAATTGTACTTCCTACAGCTGTTTGATCCACGATAACCAATTTATCAGCCACTGCATCACCTAATACAGTAAGCGTTTGAGCATTAAATTGTGCATTTGAAATTTTAAGCTCACCACTTGTTAGAGCTGCAATGTTTAATGTTTCAAAACCACTGAATGCAAAATTTGTTTTTGCATTTAAATCAGCTGAACCATCTACTTCCAAGAATTTTAGAACGTCACCAGTTCCAGCACCACCAATAATGATTGAATCAGTATCAACACCATCGCCAATGTTAACTGTATCGCTACCATCACCTGTAGTAATTACATAAGCAGCATTAGCATTTACATGTACTGTATCAGATCCTGTTCCAGATGCAAAAGATGAAGTTTCTTTTGCTGCAGTAATAGTAATTTCATTTGTACCGTTTCCAGCATCTACCGTAAATACTGAATAATCAGAACCAACATCATTAAACACTAATGCATCATTACCAGTGCCTGAAGTAATAGCAACTGCAGCAGCTGCAGCATTTGTATTATCTGTCATAGTTAAGCTTAATGCACCAGTTAAATCAGCAGCATTAATTGTTTTTGCAATTGTCGTACCAAGAGTTACGTTTTTAGTACCTGTGATATTTAATGTAGTCGCATCAGTACCTGCGATATCAAGCGTTGTACTTGTTGCAGTAAATTTACCAACCGTTGCATCAATATTCAAAGTTTGAACATAAGTACTAGCCGTGAAAGCAGCAACTGTTAACTCGATAGTAGTACCATTTGCAGCGGTGTCATCAGCAGTTGCAACACTTACTGTTGCACCAGTTGTTTTTCCAGCGAATGCCAATGAAGTATTTTGATCAGCAGCTAGTTGGATATTAGCACCAGTTGCAACTGTAATAACTGCAGCCGTACCAGTATCATTTAATTTAATAACATCAGCAGCAATCCCAGAAAGGTCAGCAGTAGCAACTGTAGTTACTTTAGCAGTTGTTGTACCAGCAGTCGTAGAATCTGTCAATGCAGTTGCTCCTGCAAACGCCGCTGCAGTATTTGATACAGTAATGCTTTGGTTACCTGTCAAATTATACGTTGCAACAGTATCACCATCTGCAATTGTATATGTTGCAGCTGCACCATTTCCTGAAAGGTTAAGGATGTCTACAACTTGACCAGCATTATTAGCATCAAGCGTGATTGTTCCAGCTGCAGAAACTGTTGCTGCATCAGTAGTGAGGATTGTACCTTCTAATTCGATACTAATTTCTTTGTCTGTTGTAACACTAGATGTTCCAGCACCTGTACCAGTTGTGATTGTAGCACCACTCGCATCAATATTGCTTACTGTAATCGTTGTACTTGCAACTGATGTTGTACCTGCAGTGATTGTAACACCACCTACTGCATTATCAACAGTAATAGTATTCGCTTTTGCAGCGTTGATTGTAACTGCACCAGTCATTAGTTCAGTATTTGTTTTAACTTCCGCTTCCAATACTTCTGCAGCAGTAATAGAAACAGCTTTAGCATTTTCAGCTGTCAAAGAAGCATCATTGATAGCTTGAACTGTTACTTTGTTACCTGTTCCGGTTGTACCAGCGGTAACTGTTGCAGCACCTGTCACAGTTACAGTTCCAGTCGCAGTTGCAGCATCTACCACTGTTCCAGCTTTTGATTCTGTAATAGTACCAGCACTTTGATCTACAGCAACTGTTGTTGTTCCAGCACCTGTAGTAATTTTAGCTATTTCCACACCATCAACATGAGTAACAGACACAGCTTTATTACCAGTTATTGTACTTCCAGCAACTGTTACATCAGCTCTAGTAACTGTAAGATTTGAGATACCAGTGAAATTTTCTGCATCTACCACTTTCGCAGCTGTATTAGCAATCGATACATTTACATTTTCAACCTTAGTAATTCTAAGAGCTGCCGTAGCATCTGTTGCTGTCCAATTCATTGTATCGTTATCTGTTGATGTGTTATCTAAAACGATATCTGCAGCATCATCAGTAGCCGTTGTAGCAGTAATTGTATCATTTCCAGTCGTTCCAACAATAACATCATTAGCAGCTGTAGTCAACATAAAAGTTTGTCCCAGATTAGTCACCGCATCAACCTCTGCATCATAAGCAGCAGTAGCAGTAGCTATCTTAGACTCTAAGTAAGCTTTGTCAACTGAGTTTACAGGGTCTTTTGCTATTGTTAGCATTTGAGCCATTACGCTATCTGCACCATCAGTAGCAATTTTTGCAGACCAGAAAGCTGAACCTTCAGAATCTGAAGCTCTTCCGAATACGTTTACATAAATAGCTTCAACATATTGTGCTGCTGTAGTACCAACTGGAAATCTTGCAGCAACTTCAGCAATGTTATTATCAAAGAAAGCAGCTTGAATTTGAGTTAATGTTAATGCGTCTGAACCAGTACTTTCTAATCTACCTACCCAGTAATCTAAACCAGCCATTTCTGGTGATCTTCCTAATGCTGCGATGTATAATTCCGCAACCGCGCTTTGATTTGTTGTAAATGCCATATTTTTCTCCTTAATTAAGTTCATTCCTAGGATATCTAGTCTATCTAGATGTCTCTTGTTTTGATTTAGACACGCTAGTGATCTAAGACTAGACTTCAGCATGCGTTCCTAGGCGAAACATAGGGAATTATATTATATATAAACTTAATCTATTCTAACCCCACATAGTGCTTTTGATATATTTTGACACTAATTTAAACTCTTTAAGCTGGGGGTTAATGAGTTGTAAAAATAATCCCAGCTTATATTTTTATAGTTTTTTGCAATATACTCTTTTTTGGCGTTGTACTTTTGAGTGTTTTTTATATATGCAGTGAGAATTTCGATGAGCTGTGTTTTTGAGTTGTTCTCGATATACTCTACAAAATCCTTGCCTACTTCGGGGAGTGAGCTATTGTTTGAGACTATAGTTATATTTGCATATTTTAGTGATTCTGCAACAGGCAGACCATAGCCTTCATAATAGGAGAGATATGTAACTATAAAAGCATTTTTGTAAAAGTTTTCAAGGTCTGCATCATCTACATCTCTGAGGTAATGGATATTTTTGTTTTTTAGGGGATGAGTGCTAAGGTGCATGGCTAGCTTCTCTACATCCCAGCCTACTTTGCCGATAAAAACAAGATGGAGCTCTGGATATGTTTGATGCAAAATCTCAAAAGCTTCCAAAACCAGTGCTTGCTGTTTTCTTGGCTCTAGTGTTCCGACAAAAAGAATATATCTTGATTCTAGTATGTTTTTGTATTTTTCTTTTTGGGGAGTTGGTGCAAAGATGAAGTCTGAGCCTAGATGCGTTACTTTTGTCTTTATCTGCTTTGTATAGCCTAAAGAGTTTTGAATCTTTAAAAAATCATCTTTTGCTGAGTGTGAATCAAAAAAGAGTAAATCACTATATATATAGATGGCTTTGAGATAAGGAAGGAAGGTTCTTTTTGTTTTTTCATGTATGAAGTGTGGGAAGAGTATGGGTATAAGATCATAGATGAAGTTACAAATCTTAAAGTTATAGTTTTTGAGTTTTTTATACAAGAGTTCTCTTTGGTTGTGACTGTTCCAGACTGAGTCTATGTCAAAAAATATTTTGTTTGAAGCTTTTTGGTTGTATATATCTATGGGTGAGCAGGATTTGAACTGATACTCTTTGGTGTCGTTTAAAAATGCTTCTACTTCTTTTATGTCTAAGAGTTCAAAGGTGAACTCATCGCTTGCATAGAGTACATGTAATGCAAAATCATCTTTTATGGCTCTTCTAAGAAACTCTTTTACTACTCTTTGTATGCCTGTGTTTAATCTGTTTTGTGCATAGAGCGTTATGTCTATATAGAGTGTTGGTTTTTGCATTTAATCTTGTGCTTTTGTTGTGTAAATTTCTTCTATCTGAGCTTTAAATGAAGGATAGAGAACTCTATTTCCATGTCCGCTTAAATGGTCACCGTCAAAAAATAGCGGTTTATTTCCATCAAAGGCTGAGCAAACCTCTGTTTTACAAAGAATTGGCAGTGGATCCCAGATGAGGAGTTTGGGAAATTGGCTCTTTAGTGTTTCTAGGGACTCCATGGTGTATTTTCTATTTTGTAGGAGTTCGTCTTTACTGATAGAGAAGCCCTCTTTACAGATTGGATTTGTGCTGTTGAAGTAGTCTGAACATCTAAAGGGAGGCGCTTTAAATGTTGGTTTTGGTGCGTCTATGAGTACTGTGATGTTTTTAGCTTCAAATCTTTTTATAATAGCGCTTGTATCTTCTAAGATATATTTTCGGTTTTGTACAGCTTCCTCGGTTATGAGTGATGCTTTAACATGCTCTATGTTAAAGAGCGCATACTGGTCACAAAGGCGTACCATCCTCAAAGAAGCCAAAAACAAGATGTCGCCTGATGATGCAATGGACTCTATGTGTGAGAGCGTATTCTCGATGTACTTTATACATGTAGGGTTTTTTGAGATACTTGGAGTATGGAAGTCTGCGACACCGCATCCTCCTGATGAGAACTTTATGACTTCTATTTTGTACTCGTCTGTGAGTTGCTGAAGCATAGTGGAGTATGCGCCCGTGTGTGAGTCACCAAGAACAAAGATTTTATGTTTGCTAAGGTCTTTTTTTAGTTTTGTTTCTTGTGGATATGGGTGTGGATACCATGTTTTTGTATCTTTGGTTACGCTTAGGCTAAGAGTTGGCTGGTTATTAAAGATTTGTTTTGTTATGGTGTATGCCATAAATATAACTACTAAAGAAGCAAGTACAACTTTATAGTTGGCTTGTTTTTTAATATAAGTGCTTTTTCTAAAAGGTGTCTCTATGAGGTGATAGGACAAGATAGCGAGTATGAATGTTAAAACAACGGCACTTAGCATCTGAGGTAACGTTTGTAAACCTACAGTCCATCTGAAAAATGCGTAAAGAGTCCAGTGCCATAGATAGAGGGAGTATGAGATTTTACCTATATATACTATAGCTTTGTTTTGAAAGATTGCTTTATGGATAGAGCTTTGCTCTGCGCTATTTACAAAAGAAATGATGAGAAAGAGCGTTCCAATAGTTGAGGGGATAGCCCAAGGGAATGGAAAGAGTTTTTCATCTGCAAAAAAGAAGCCTGTGGTTATGAGAATAAGTCCACTTATGAGATAAAGTTTATGGGTAAGGTTTGAGTTGTGGAGCAGTTTGTTTTGCGAGTGCAGCTTAAAAAGCAGTGCGCCGAGACCTAGTTCCCAAAATCTGCTTGGCAGCAGATAGAAAGCATGTTCTGGGTTGGCTGATGTTTCATACCACGCATAGATAAGTGAAGTTATTATTAGCGTCGCTAAGAGGGATTTGACTCCGATGGATATATAGCTGTTTTGGTGTGCTTTGAAACGATACCAGATAAAGAAAATGAGCGGAAAGATAAGATAAAACTGCTCTTCTACAGATAGAGACCATGTGTGAACAAAAGGGTTGAACTCTACTCTTGGTGAGAAGTATCCATCGTTGTACCAAACTAGCGCAAAATTGCTAAAACCAAAAAATGCACTAAGCGCTGTTTTGCTTGTTGTATCGCTTAGCCATGAAGATGGGATAAAAAGTGTAGTGATGACGCTAGAGAGAAGTAAAAAAACAAGAAGTATCGGGATAAGTCTTATGATTCGTCTTGCGTAAAAATCGATAGTAAACTTGAAAAAGTTTTCTCTATAGTTTTTAGCTAAAGAGCTGCTAACCACATAGCCAGAGATAACAAAGAAAATATCAACTCCAGTGAATCCCCCAGGGAGTGCTTGAGGATAGATGTGAAAAAGCATTACAGCTATAACTGCAAATGCTCTAAGAGCATCTATACCTTTGATATAGTGTGGTTTATAGAAGCTGTGCTGCATTTAATGCCTTGGTTAAGTTTTCTTGTATAACTTCCCATGAAAAGTTCTCTTGAACATAGGCTCTACTTTTTTGAATGTTTACATATTTATCAATATCTTTTATACATGTATCAAACGCATCTATCGCGCATACTGCTATGTAGCCCTCTGGAATATCAAGACCTCTTGCTCCGACTAAAGTGCTTACAACCGGAATACCACCTGCCATATAGTCTAGCATTTTAAGATTTGTGCCTGAGCCTGTTAGCATAGGGTTGATGGCAATGTCTGCTATGCTTAAATAGACTTCTTTTTCTGTGTCTGTGGTAACCCCTGTAAAACCTACATTTGAAGGTTTGGGTTTTGAACTAAAGTAATTCCCTACACTTCCCATAACAATAAACTTATATAAAGGTAACTTTTGTGCTAGTTTGAAAATCTCTTCTACTGCATCTATATTTGGCTGATGCCAACTTCCTATGAAAAGTACTATTTTTTGCTCTGAGAAGCCATAGTCTGCTTTGTTTTTCTCTCTTTGTTCTTTTGTGATATATGGTACTGTGTGCAAATCAACTCCGTTTGGAACTACTACAGCTTTTTTTATGTCAAATTGGTACAGCTCTTGCATAGTCTTCGCATCATCATAAGCACATACTGTTGTAAAGAGGGAGTTGTTGGCTGCTTCTTTTTCTACTTCAAATAGTTTTAAGAGCAGTTCCTCGTTGTATGGAGTAGGTTTTAACATCTGTTTTTTCAAGTTGTACTCAACATTTTGAGACTCGTGGATGATTGGGATGTTTACATGTTCTTTTAGAAGTGGGTAAACATATGGCTGACAAGAGATAACTGCACATGAAGAGCGTGCTGAGTTTTTTACTTCTTCTACAAAGTTTGGTGTTTCACTATAAAGTGTAAGCATTGCTATATCAGTGATAGGGATACCTGCTTTGCCTTGCATCTGCCACTCTTTTGATTCATGGGATGAAGATTTTGGAACTCGTATCTCATAAAGGTTTGGTGCTATCTTTGTTTTTTTATATTTTTGCCCTTCTTGGACTAAACATACTACTTCAACTGTCATGGATTTTGCCAGTTCTTTGTAGAGATAAAAGACTCTGTTTTGACCACCTCCCCTTGGTGGATAAATGGCATAAGTTGAGACTACTGTGATTTTCTTTTTTTCTGCGGGGTTGTGTAGGAGTGCTTCTATGGTGTTTTTCCATGTAATGTTTTGTACTGCTTTTTTTACCTCTTTGCCCATACTTTTGCAAAGCTCTGGGTTTTGGGCTATATAGTCGATATTTTTTGCAAGTTTAGTGATGTTTGGTTCGCAAACTAAACCCGTGACATTATCTTTTACAAACTCTACAACACCGCCTGTATCTGTAAATGTCAAAATAGGTTTTTCGCACATTGCTGCTTCTATGGTTATGAGTCCATAATCTTCATCATAAGGAACAAACAAAACAGCATAAGCTTTTGAATAGTGAAGCTCTAAATCTTCATCACTTATAAAACCTAAAAATTCTATGCGTTTGTCATGTTTTGCCAACTCTTTTAGAGAGTGTTCCAGTGGTCCTGAACCTGCTACTTTTAAAGGTATAGTTGTGTGCGACTTCATGTATGCTTCGATTATCATCTGGATGCGTTTTGCACCATCTAATCTGCTTGCTGTAAAGAAATACTCATAAGAGTTATTTTTAAGATTTGTAAGGTTTGATGGATGATAGACTTTTTGAACTGTGGTGTTTTTTGGGAAGTACTCTTCTCTGTTGATAACTGTTTGGGAGATTGCTGAGAAATGCGTTACGCTTTGCATTGTTTTGTTATCTAGGAAATGAATAATTTGTCTTATAAATGGTGCTGGAAAAGCATAAGTTTCATTTGGAACGCTTTTGTCGGCTCTTAGTTCAAAAAGAGAATCAAAGAGCTGTTTGATGGTTGTAGTTTCACTTTTTAATAACTCAATGACTTGATTTACTTTTGGATGAGAGGATGAAAAATTTAAAGGTAATGCACTGAAATGGTAGGTATCGTAAAGCCCTCTTAAGCAGTGTTGAAGATATATGTGATGGTTTGGATGTTGTATCATCCATGCTGGGTATTTTGTAGAGATGACCATGTCAAAATGTGTTAAATCTAGCGTATAGAACTTATGATATGAGTATATCAAATCCCAAAATGAGTTCTCTTTTGTCGGTATTTTGATAAGTTCGCATTGGTTAGAAGTGTTTTTGTTGATGTACTCTTGCATGCCCCACCAGAGTTTTTCCGCACCGCCTACGCCAAAAGGTACAGGACTTGGTGCAATGATGGCTATTTTCATGATAATGTTTCCTTGGAGATGATGGAGAGGTTAAAAGCTAAAACTCTGTTGTCTGTGTTGTTTGGCTCGTAAAGCAGTGGGGTAAAGTTTGAATCTGCGTAAAACTCTAGCTTTATATTCTCTTTTTGCTCTTTGTTTGTAAAGGTGTACTTTATAGAGGAAATTGCACTTGAAAAGGTAAGTTTTTGGTCAATTTTGCCATCTATGAGAATGGTTATGGTTTGCTCTTTTTGGGTGTATGCTGGGATGTATGAGTTTATCTCTAGTTCAAGTTTTGAGAGCTTGTTTAAACTTAAATAACTGTATGGTTTTGACCATCTGTATGTTTTGGATTCATGCTGTTCTTCTTGGTAAAAATCTTGGCTGTACTGTATGTTTGATTGAGGTTTTTTGTGAGAATATTTTTTTATCTCATGATTGCTACATACTAAAAAACTAAAGCCATAGAGATTGAAAAAACTGTTTTTTGGTATGTTTGCTTCGTATGCTTTATGCGTACAAAACTGGCTTATGTTAAAAGCATCTAAGAATAGTTTCTCTGATCTGTTTTGCTTCAAGTAAGAGATGAGTTTAGGTTCGAGATAGGAGACATCGTAACTCTCATTTTGCTTTATAATTTCGTCTAAATCATTCATGATTCCATAAGGTGTGTAGGTGTTTACATGTTTGAACTCTTTTTGGAATCTCTCAGTTGTTTTTTCTTCACTCTCCATGCCGACATGTCCATCTACTGAAGCAAAATCATAACGTTGTTCTTGTGTCATTTGAGTATATTTTATATCGCCTGTTTCTATGCCATGAATCATCGTTCCATCTTCTTTTAAAAGATACTTTAAGCGTTGTATAACTCTCTCTTTGTCTTTGAATTCTATGTGACCAAAAACATCTGAAGAGATAATATAATCAAAATGATTTTTGTATTTGTCGTAAAATTCATCGAGTATGTCAAGAGAGTAAACCTCATCATATGAGTTTAGCTCTTTTGCATTTTGGATAGCTTTTTGGGATAAATCTACTCCTGTGATATGAGAGTTTAAAAATTTTAGGATTTTAAATACTCCGCTGCCGCATCCAAAGTCTAAGATGCGTGAATTTGGTTTGATATAGTCATAGATATACATCTGTTTGAGACTTAAAATATTGTACTCATATAGATTCGCATTTTGTATGTCGTAACTTACATTGTGTGCGAATTTGTCTTTGTAAAAAGCTGCGACATCTTCAATGCCACAAGTTTGATAAGTAGTGTCTATATTTTTATCCATTTTGTTTTTAATCCCTCTCTAGCTTTGTAATAGTTTGTGAACTACATTGTCCCAACTTATGTTTTTCTCTTTGTAGCTTTGCAGAGCGTTTTTTCCTAGCTCTTTTGCTTGTTGTTTGTTTTCATAGAGCCAATCTAGCTTTTTTGCTACTTCACGAGGGTCTGGCTCGGTTATGAAACCTGTTTGCTCATCTATGACAAACTCTAGTGGTCCACCTGAATCACTACATGTAATAACTGGCTTTGAAGAGAGCATAGCCTCTAGTGTAATGTAGCCATAGTCTTCATCAAAGGGGGCAAAAAAGACACCTAGACTTCTTGCATAATAGGTCTCTTTTTCCTCTTGAGAGATGTAGCCTATCAATTTTACTTTATTTGCAAGATTTAAAGAATCTATTAAACTTTGATAATTTTCTTTTTGTCCGCCCGTTCCTGCGATGATAGCAGAGATGTTTGTTGTAGTGTATTGCATCGCTTTTATAAGCAAGTCTTGTCTTTTTAACGACTCTAATCTGCTTGGATAAAAAACATAAGCATAAGGTTCATCACAATAAAACTTCTCTTCATGGTAGGGCGGATGGTAAATCGGTGTAGAAGTTATGCTGTTGTATTTTTCTAATCTGTTTGAGACATTTTGACACATGCTAAATCTTCTCTCTATCTTTTTCAACTCGGTTGTATCGTTTTGGTGTATGGCATCTCTTAACTCTGTTTCTTCTTTTGTTACGCTTGTTTTGTCGTACAATTCATAAACTGAGCGATGTTGGTGCATCAGCCATAAAACTTTGTTTTTGTGTTGTACATAGTATGCGGGGAACTGTAAAGCAATTACCATGTCAATATGGTAGCCATTGAAGTTGTTAAAGTCTTGATGTTTGTAATAATCCATCAAATCTTCAATGTACTTTGGAGGTGAGAATTTAAAGGGAATTGTTACTACTTCTACTTGATGACCTGCCCTAAGTAAGGCATTTTTTAGTCCTTGTGTCATAAGGGTGGAACCACCGCTTATAAATGGCACTTGTATAGAAGGTATCAATATCTTCATATTTTATAACCGATAACTACTAAATCTCTACCTATGTTTATATAAGCATTTATATCATCAAAATTTATATCATCAAAATCTGTAAGAATTTCACCCTCTAAGATAAGTGATTTTGCATTGCTAAAGCCTGTGTGTTCTACTAGAAATTTTAGAGTTGCTGGGTGCAATGGACTTATGTGTGTCGGGTCTAAGTAAAAATCCGAAGAACCTACTAAAATATTTCTTGGGTTTGGTGTTTCATAGATAATCATACCACCCTTTTTTAATACTCTCAAACTCTCTTCAAATAGTCTCATAAGCACCTCAAAAGGAAGGTGCTCTATGATATGAAAACCTGTGATAACACTCAGTGCTTCATCTTTTAAAGATTTCAAATACTCTATAACATCCACGCACTCTACATCTTGATTTGACTCTTTTGAAATTTGCACCATAACTCTGTTTAGGTCTATACCTTTCGTACTCTTGTAGCCATTGTCTGCTAATAGCTCGAGCCACTCGCCTCTGCCACAACCTACATCTAAAATCTGTATATCTTTTTTTGTTGTTGTATCTAAAAAGGTGTTTATATATGGAAGATATACCTTTAACTTGTCTTTAATCTCTTGTTTTGTTCCTCTAAAACGATCTTCAAATGAGACATAAAAACTGTCAAAATTATGGCTCTCTTCTTTTGTAATAGATAAGATTTCTTTTTTATCAAAAGAGTCTTGTGGAAGTCTTTTTTTTGCTTCATCTACCAATGTCTGAATATTTTTTTGAGTTTCTAGTAGATGTTGTTTTGCGTAGTTTACTGAGTGTAAATATATATCTAGTTCTTTTACTTCTGCTTTTGTTTTAAGTTCTTCTTTTAATCTCTCTTGTTCTTGTTTTAATATCTTTTGTTCATTGATACTTACTTTTGTTTTAAGTTCTTCTTTTAATCTCTCTTGTTCTTCTTTTAATATCTTTTGTTGATTGATACTTACTTTTGTTTTCAACTCTTCAGTTATTTGAGAATGTCTGTTTTTTATGTTTAAAAATTCACTGCTTGCATAATTTTCATGTTGATTGATGCGCTGTAGGAGTTTTGGTAATGTTAAAACAGTCACTATTGATTTAACGATATAGCTTATAAATGGTAATTTATATAATACTGAGAGTACGTACTGACCTTTAGCTCCCTCTATTGTTATATTTTGAAATCGACCCTCTTTTGAAAAATGTAAAAATGCGATGATTTGGGCTTTTGACACGCTCCCATCTCTTAATCGTCTTAGATAATTTGTTTTTCCCTGAGGGTCTGCGGGTCTGTTTAAAATAAGTTCATAAGCATTGTCAATAAATGCTTCATCATGATACTTTGTAAAATCTTCCATCTTATAGAGTGTACTGTATTGCTGTAAGTTTAAGTTTCTTCTAACAAATCTTACTAAACTATGCAACCCTTTTTTTTGTAAATATTTACCGACTTTTTTTGCAAAAGAGTAAAAGGCGCTCTCTTGCATATCTTGTGCTATGGGCATCTCATGAAATTCATATTGTTCGTTTGTTTCTTCTTTTAAATATGGAGCTTTGTTTTTTACTTCTTCTTTAATTTTTTCTATTATTTGCTCTACTGAAATATCTTGTTTTACTTTTTCATCCATTTTAAAAAATCCTTATATTTTAAAATTCATAAATTTTTTTACTGCTTCAAACAGTGTTAATTTTCTATGAACATATTTTACAAACTTTGCTGGATTACCTGCAAAGAGTGCATTATCAGGAATATCCTTAGTGACAATACTCCCAGCTGCGACTACTGCATTTTTTCCAATAACTACACCGCCCAATAGAGTAGAGCCACTTGAAATCCATGCACCCTGTTTGATGTGGATTGGCTTTTCTAGTATCTCTTGTTGTCTTTTTTCATCAAAGACATTATAGTTATGACTTCTTGCTAATATTTTAACACCATGCCCAAAAAACACATAGTCTTCTATAGTAACTTTTCCTAATGTATCTCCTGCATTTATAAGAGCATCCACTAAATAAATGTTTGAGCCTAGAAAAATATTTTGATGACCTGTAAATACTCTAAAATTTTTTTCATAATTTATATTGGAGCCTTTATGAATAATCAGTTCAAAATCTTTATTTATCATTCATTTCTTCCATTTTAGATATTTTAGGATAGAGTTTATTTATACCTGTAAACAAATTACCTTGAATTCCCGCTATTTCAAAATCTGTTGAAAAGTCAAGCCAATGCAAACAATGGTCTAAATGATTTTCTCCTATGGTTAGTGCTGTGCTTATATAGTACATTCCAACACCAATGTTTAAATCTTGTTCAAATGCTATTTTGTAAGACTTGTTCTTTTGTATATTATACTCAAAACCTAAATTTTTGCTTGTTGTTCCAAAGATATCTTGCCCAAATTTATCTTTTATTAGGATGCCTATATTTAGTAGTTCTATATCTATGTTGGACTTTATGTAGATTTGAATAGTTGCACTCTCGCCTGCGCTTATAAGATTTGAGTTTGAGTTTTTGCCTGTTATGGTTACCTTTGTAATCTCTACATCAAAAGTACCAAATGAACTTTTCTCATCGTCTTTGATGCCCATCTTTTCATCAGAATCGTTTAGTTTTGAGATGAGGAAATTGTAGCTATTTATGACATCTTCAGGCTTGCCCTCTTTTGTTACTTCACCATGATTTAAAAGTATGACTCTATCGCATAAAAGTTTTAGAGAGTTTAAATCATGTGAAACATAGATTATGGACATATTTTGCTCTTTTCTTTGTTTTAAAGCTCTTGTACATTTTGCTGCGAAATGTGCATCTCCGACGGAGAGAGCTTCATCGACTATTAGAATTTGAGGTTCTGAGTAGATGGCGATGGAGAATGCCAAACGCATTTTCATACCAGATGAATAAGTTTTGATGAGTTCATGTATATAATCGCCCAGTTCACTAAAAGCTATAATCTCTTTTGTTTTTTGTTCGCACTCTTTTTGAGACATACCAATAAGCGTACCGTTTAGAAAGATATTTTCATAGCCGCTTAGTTCATCGTTAAAACCGGTTCCAAGTTCTAAAAGAGCGGTTACTCTACCATGCCTGATAACCTCTCCGCTTGAGGGGTTTATAACTCCGGCTATGATTTTTAGTATGGTTGATTTTCCTGCACCGTTTACTCCGATGATCCCAAGGGTTTCTCCCTCGTAGAGATCAAAAGAGATATTATTGTTTGAAACGAACTCTTTATGATAGGATTTATTTAGAAAAATCTCTTTTAGTCTATTTATGTTATTTTTGTAAATCTTATAGATTTTTGTTATGTTTTTTACTTCAAGAACTTTTTTCATTAAATTTTTCTACTTTTTAAAATCAAATCTTTTGTACTTTGGTGCCAATCTTGCCATGCAAAATTTTCCACCGATTTGGTATTTTGTGTTTTTATTATACTTACTAAACTGCCAATATCCGATAAATCAAAGTAAAGTATTTTGTCGTCACCTATCTCTTTATGGATAGGAATATCTGAGGCAATTACCGGAAGTTTGTAAAAAAGACTTTCGATAATGGGCAAACCAAAACCCTCGGCAAATGAAGCAAATATAAGAGCTTTTGCATTTTTGTAAGCGTAAATAAGCTCGTTATCCTCTACATTATCAAGCAAAAAAAGTTTTTTTCCATACTCTTTATGTGATTTTATTCTTTTAATCAACTCCTCCGTATCCCAGCCTATTCGTCCGATGATTATGTATGTAAAATTTTCATTGTTACTCCATAACACATCAAAAGCATCTAAGACAAATGCATGATTTTTTCTTGGTTCTATAGTACTTACCGTTACATAGGTATTTTCGTTCTTAAAGTAGTTTTTAAACGTCTGCGCAACATCATTTTCTTCATATTTGGTACTAAGATTTGCACCCAAATAAAAATAATCAAATTTTTGTTTTTGTATGTCAGGAAGAAGATTGTTTTTAATATATACGTAAACCTCGTTTTTTACAGTGTTTGATATGGCAATATATCCGTCTATATATTTTACGGCTTTTTGAAACCAATCTTTTTGAGATATGATTAAATCAATTGTAAAATATTTTGGATAAATTATGGGAATAATGTCATATATAAGCACTACGATTTTTACATTTTTTTTCTTTAAATTATTTAGTTGTTTATAGTTGTTATTTAACCATGTAGAGTCTATAAGGATTAATATATCTTCGGATTGTAATGTTACTAATTTTGTTAAGTCTATCTTTTTTGAAAAGAGCATTTTGTCTATAGATTTGCTTAAAAAAATTCCTATACTTGGATGATATAAAATCTTTTTAAATTTTAAAGGTAAAATTAAATCTAAAAAGGTTCTTGTATTTGTATATATTTTTTTTAAGAATTGTTTTATGTAATTGTTTTTTTTATTGATTTTTGGAAAATCATAAAATGAGTAGTATTTGTTAGAGACGGATACTACGGGAATAATCTCAGCATCTAGTTCTTTTGCTACTTGTGGAGCATTTTTTACTATATTTTTCACAACTCTTTGGATACCTGTATTTAACCCAGAGTTGTATGTATGCGTACAATCTAAATAGATTTTGTGTGACATCTAAATAATGTCCTTAATAGCACTTAGCATTTTTTTATACAAATATGCTGCTATAAGCAAGGCTATGGTGCTTATGGCTAAAATAACTGCTATGGAGTCTATGGATGGAGCTTTGGAGTAGAGAAAAATATCTTGATAAATATGAACAAAATGGTAAAAAGGGTTGTATGTCAAAAGAGAGGGATATTTGTTTGAGAGCATCTCTTTCATGTATACAATGGGAGTCATCCAAAACCATAATTGCACGATGATAGGGATAGCTTCTTTAAAATCTTTGAAAAATGGGGTTAAGAGGGAAAAAATCACTCCTAATGAAAAAGCAAAAATAGTTTGCAGCAAAAGAATGGGAATTAGATAGAAAAAAGTCAGTGTTATAGGGTGTTGGACTAAAAACAAAAATACAAGAGCAAATCCGTAAGATAGAAGTAAAAGAGAAAATTCTGTGATAATAATGCTGAGTTGATATACATAAACAGGGACATTTATCTTTTTAATGAAGTTTGCTTTTTCCAAAATAGAGCCATTTAGACGCATGAGTACGGTGCTAAAAGATGTCCATGCAAGAAGTCCCGGTACAAGATAGATGCTGTAAGCATAAGAGTTATCAATAATGTCTAGTTTCATCTTCATAAAATCAGAAAAAATAACCGTGTAGATAAGTATAGTTATGATAGGCGAGAGAATGTACCAAAGCTGCCCAAGTCCTGTGCCTACATAGCGTTCTTTAAAGTCTCTTTTGGCGAAACTAAAAGCAAGTAAAATAGCGTATTTCAATCAGTTTTCTCTTTCTGTAATCATAATCAATTTTGTTTTTAAGGAGCTTAAAAAATGTTGAGCATTGTATCTAAAAATTACTTTAATAACTTAGGCGATAAAATCGTCATTAAGTATTGTGCGCATTGCACTTAGCATAACTGCACCATCACCGAAACTACCTCCGATAGGATTTGTTAAATCAAGATAAAATATTTCGTCAGCTTCAGCGTAACTATCTCCGATTATCTCAACTGCTATAACTGCTTGTGTTTGGTCTGGATAAAGAATTAATGTATCGCTAATAGCTATATAATCTTCATCTGCTCTAGCCGTACCGTCTCTTGTAGTATAATCAACGCTTAGTATCTGACTTTGGTAGCTTCTTAAGCCTGTAAACTCTAATAAAAAATATGCATAAGCAGTACCCGAATCATTTTCATCTACCTCTTTTTTAACATCTTGTGCTTTTGTAGGGGCATTTTCATAATGGGCTCTTTGTTGCTCATCAATCCACTCTTGATAGTAACTTAATTTTTGCCATGCAGCAATCTCCCCATAGCTGCTATTGTTTACACTATCGATATCCGGATGGACACTGCCATTAGATAAACTAGCCGTATAGCTGGCTATTCCTGCTATTTTGTCATCTATGAATGCAGGTCCGCCGCTATCTCCTGATGCTATCAACCCTTCTTGTGAGCCCACTCCTATATGAGCAGTGTTCAACAGTCTGCCTACTGCATCGTTTGTATAACTGCCGTTATCAAAGTCTGCAATAAATTGAGTACCATCAGGAGCATGCCAAGCAAGTGCGGAACCTAAGTAATAATTTAGCAAATCTATATCGCCATCTATAGTGTTATCTGCCATACGGCGTGTCGGTGTACTAGAGCTTGTTTCACTTCCTTCACTCCCTGTACCGGCTTTTCCATAGCCTACCATAGTAAAAAGTTGATTTTCAATGTTATCATTACGGTATATGCTATAACGCTGGGCATCAATAAAAGCAGAATCGTCAAGACGAATGATTGCCAAATCTGCTCCCGTGGTTACACTGCTGTAATCAGGATGAACGGTAACGGATTGTGCTAGAGAAGATGTTTTATTTTGAGTGATAGTTTCAAAAAATATCTCCGTATCGGCAACCGCATTTACAACATTAGTATAAAGGTGTGCAGCCGTAAGCAGACTTCGTCCATCACTCAACAACACACCGGTTGCGTAATAGTCTCCGACACGAATTCTAACTACACCGTCGTAGCCAAGACCCGTAACTGCTTGATAGCGGCTGCTATATGGAGAGTAAGTTGTAGAAGACATTACAGAGAAACCTCACTTTTCAATCGGATTTAATTTTGATTTTTTTAGTTATCTACTCTTCTCTTTTATAATCATCATGAATGCGGACGATATCATCTTCACCCAGATAGTCGCCTATCTGAGTCTCTATAATAACCAAATCTAATTTACCGCCGTTTTGAAGTCTGTGGAGTTCTCCCATGGGGATATATATGGACTCGTTTGCTCTTAATGGTATCTCTCTCTCACCCAGTGTAACTACGGCAGTTCCGCTGACAACCGTCCAGTGTTCGCTTCTATGAAAATGTTTTTGAAGAGAAAGCCTGCCTTGCGGCTTTACCTCAATGCGTTTTATCTTATATTTTGGATTGTCTTCAAGTATGGTGTATGTTCCCCAAGGACGGTGAGCGGTTAGATGAATATTATGAAGCTCACTGTCGCCTCTTATCTTTTGAACAATATTTTTTACTTTTTGAGATGAGCCTTTTTTTGATATAAGCAGTGCATCTCCCGTGTCGACGATAATAAGGTCTTCTATATCTACCGTTGTTATTTTTCTCTCATTTCCGTAAATGAGGTTATTTTTACTGTCTATCTGAACATACTTTTCATTTATGCTGTTGCCGTTTTCATCTTTTGGCAGTTCATCATAAAGAGCATCAAAACTTCCAACATCAGACCATCCGATATCCGATGGAACTACCTTAACCTTTGAGGACTTTTCCATAACGGCATAGTCGATGGAGTCTTCGGGAATGTTTAACATCTCTTGATGTTGAATACGGATTAGGCATGTAGAGTCTGTTGTGCTCTTACTTGCATTTTCATACGCTTTTAGAGAAGCTTCATAGATCTGCGGCGAATATTTTTGCAGTTCATCCAAAAAGATTCCCGCTTTAAAACAGAACATTCCGCTGTTCCAGTAGTAGTTTCCTGCCCTTAGATACGCTGTAGCTTTCTCAAAGTCCGGTTTTTCATGAAAAGCTTTAGCGTCAAGTCCGTCTGCTTCTATATAACCGAATCCGGTCTCTGCGAATGTGGGTTTTATACCGAATGTCACAAGATAATCACTCTTGGCAAGATCTTTCGCCTCTTGTAAAACTTTTCGGTATTGTTCCTCATCTTTTACCAGATGATCCGACGGTGTAACCAACACTATCTCATCTTTATTAAGAGCCAAACATGCAAGGGCTATTGCCGGAGCGGTATTTCTGCCGACAGGTTCAAGAAGATATTTGGTTTCGCTGTTATTAACCTTATTTATCTCATCCAGTTGGTCTAGTGCCAAGAAATATTGCTCAGAGTTTGAGACAATAAAAAGCTTATCGCAAACCGCCGAGTTTCTTTGCAGTGTTAGTTGAAATAGTGATTTGTCATTAAAAAGTTTTACAAACTGTTTTGGCATAAGAGTTCTGCTTATAGGCCAAAGTCTTGTACCGCTACCGCCGCATAAAATAATATTTGTCATTCATAATCCTATAATTATTTAAAAGGATTGTAGCGACTCTCTACTGATTTATCGATTAAAGAAAATTGTTTTAACAACTCCTCAGCACTATTTTTGTATAATCGCATTTAAATTTTCCAAAAGGTATTCCATGCGCGGTTATAAAATTTTTGCCGGTTCTGCCAGCACTGAATTTGCAAAAGAGGTTTGTCAGATCTTAGATGTTCCATTGGCTAAAGCCGATGTTAAAAAGTTTAGCGACGGTGAAATTTCAGTTCAAATAGCAGAGAGTGTTCGCGGTCGTGACGTGTTTATCATCCAGTCTACAGGAGCACCTTCTAACGACAACTTAATGGAACTTCTTATCATGACTGATGCTCTTCGCAGATCAAGCTCTTCTAGCATTACTGCCGTTGTTCCGTACTACGGATATGCAAGACAAGACCGCAAAGCCGCTCCTCGTGTTCCTATTACAGCGAGACTTGTTGCAGATATGTACCAAGCTGCAGGAATCGACAGAGTAGTTACTATCGACTTACATGCAGGGCAGATTCAAGGATTTTTCAATATCCCAGTTGACAACCTTTACGGCTCTGTAACTTTTGAAAACTACATAAGAAGTAAAAATCTCAAAAATCCCGTTATAGCTTCTCCTGATATCGGCGGCGTTGCACGTGCTCGTTACTTTGCTTCACGCATGGGGCTTGAGATGGTAATCGTCGATAAACGCCGTGAAAAAGCAAACGAGAGCGAAGTTATGAATATCATAGGAAATGTAGAAGGCAAGGATGTCATTATGATTGATGACATGGTTGATACTGCCGGAACTATGGTAAAAGCGGCAACCGCTCTTAAAAACAAGGGAGCAAATTCTGTTATGGCATGTGCGACTCATGCCGTTCTTAGCGGAAAAGCTTACGACAATATAGAAAACGGCGAGCTTGATGAGCTAATCGTTACAAACACGCTAGAGTCTAAACCGCATGACAAAATCATAGTTTTAACCGTTGCGCCTCTTTTTGCAGAGGTTATCCGCAGAGTTTACCACAACGAAAGTGTTAATTCACTTTTTGCATAACCTAAGGGAATTAATTGAAAAATATTAGAAACTTTTCTATCATCGCACATATCGACCACGGAAAAAGCACTTTAGCGGATCGTATTATCCAAGAGTGCGGTTCTGTAAGTGAGAGAGAACTGGGCAAGCAGATGATGGATACGATGGACATTGAAAAAGAGCGTGGCATCACCATTAAAGCTCAAAGCGTTCGCCTTGACTATGTCAAAGACGGCGAGCATTACATCCTTAACCTTATCGACACTCCGGGGCATGTCGACTTCTCTTATGAAGTGAGCAAATCTTTGGCTTCGAGCGATGGAGCACTTCTTATCGTAGATGCGGCACAAGGTGTTGAGGCTCAAACAATTGCAAACGTATTTTTGGCGATGGAGAACAACTTAGAGCTTATTCCAGTTATAAACAAAATAGACTTGCCTGCTGCAGACCCTGTAAAAGTTGCCGAAGAGATTGAAACCAGCATCGGCATAGATGCAACAGATGCCTGTTTAGTATCTGCAAAAACCGGTGTCGGGATTCGTGAGCTTATTGATGCTATCGTAGACAGAATACCTGCTCCGGTTGGGGACCCTAAAGCTCCTACAAAAGCCATTATTTATGACTCTTGGTTTGACCCGTACTTAGGCGCGTTAGGTCTTGTTCGCGTTTTTGACGGTGAAATAAAAGTAAATCAACTTGTGAAAATTATGAGTAACGGCGAAGAGCATCAGGTTCTTGATTTGATGTATCCGCATCCGCTTAAACGTAAAAAAACTCCTGTTATAAAAACCGGAGAGATTGGCATAGTTGTTTTGGGATTAAAAGAGGTACATGTAGTAAATGTCGGGGACACGATTACTGATGCCAAAAACCCTACGAAAGAGCCTGTTGTAGAATATGAACCTGCAAAGCCTTTTGTTTTTGCCGGAATATACCCGATAGATACGGACGACTTTGAAAATTTACGTGATGCACTTGATAAGCTAAGACTAAACGACAGTTCTTTATCTTATCAGCCTGAGACATCTTTGGCTCTTGGTTTTGGTTTTCGTGTCGGATTTTTAGGTATGCTTCATATGGAAGTTATAAAAGAGAGGCTGGAGCGTGAATTCAATCTTGATTTAATCGCTTCTGCACCATCTGTTATCTATCAGGTTTATCTAAATAACGGCGAAAAAATCAATGTTCACAATCCTTCAGAGCTTCCGGAAGTTAATCGTATAGACAGAATCGAAGAGCCGTACATAAAGGCTACAGTTATTACTCCGAGTGAATATCTTGGAAATATTATAACTCTTTTAATAGATAAGCGTGGCACTCAAACAAAAATGACTTATCTTAACCAAGATAGAGTTATGCTTGAGTATGAAGTGCCTATGAACGAAATAGTAATGGACTTTTATGACAAACTAAAGTCAATCTCCAAAGGTTACGCTTCATTTGATTATGAGCCGATTGAATTTAGAGTCGGTGATCTTGTAAAACTTGATATCAAAGTAGCCGGAGAAGCAGTGGATGCACTAAGTATCGTTGTTCCTCGCAATCAGGCATTATCACGCGGTCGTGTTTTAGTAAAAAACATGAAAGAGATTATACCTCGTCAACTTTTTGAAGTAGCCGTTCAAGCTTCTTTGGGTTCTCAGGTTATCGCCAGAGAGACTGTAAAGAGTATGGGAAAAAATGTTACCGCTAAGTGTTACGGCGGAGATATTACGAGAAAGCGAAAACTGCTTGAGAAACAAAAAGCAGGTAAAAAGAGAATGAAGTCCATAGGAAAAGTTCAGCTTCCGCAAGAGGCGTTTTTGTCTGTTTTGAAGATGGATTAGGAAGATGAATTTTTCTCTTGGCGAATGCCAAAGCTTTAGTGAGAGGAATTTTTTTGTGGACGCGTTCGCAAAAAAAGGAGACTCTATCATAATAGAAGTTCAGCTTCCGCAAGAGGCGTTTTTGTCTGTTTTGAAGATGGATTAGGAAGATGAACTAAAATGCGATGTTTGATGTGTGAGAGCTTATCGCTTGAGCACATCTGCCCTTCATGTCAAAACATATTTTTAGCTCCCTCGCTTTATAGAAGAAAAATCATCCACAACATAGAAGTTATCTCTTTTTACAAATATAGCGAAATCAAAGATCTGCTTCATACAAAACATACGGATCTCGGTTACTATATCTACACTATTTTGGCAAAAAACTCTCTTGCAAAATTTGCCGCCGAATTTGACTACTCGCATAAAGTCGTCTCCATTGCCGTCGATGACCATATAAAGAGCGGTTACTCACACACGGCGATACTAAACAAAGCACTGAAATCTAAATATATAAAACCGCTATACGCCAAACTTAGAGCGACAAACAGAGTAACTTATTCAGGCAAAAGTAGAGAGTTTAGAATCTTAAATCCTAGAGCATTTGAGTTAAAAGATTTTAACGGCAGTGATGTAATTTTGGTAGATGACATTATTACGACAAACTCTACATTGACTCAAGCCATACAAGCGGTACATGGCAAAGAGCGAAACATCCTATTTTGTGTCACTCTAGCCGATGCAAGTTTAAAATAAGCTACCATCTTATATACTCATTTTTATATTTTTGAATTAGGGTTTTTTTGTGAAGATATCTCTTGTTTTGATTCTGTTTGTATCTCTTTTATTTGGCGATGAAGTCGGTCTTAATAATCTGCTTTCCCAGTACAGAGAAGCCGGAGAACTTTACAAAGAGACAAAAGAAGAAAAATCTGGTCATATCATAGTTTTTTCACGCTCAGACCTTGATAAGATGCAAGCTTATACACTTAATGACGTACTAAAAACAGTGCGGATGTTTACCCTCAAGAGTACAAAATTCGGGATGACTTCTCTTGTAAAGAGTCCCTACTCCGAACAATCTATGTCAAGTATTAAAATATTTATAAACTCTTATGAATTAACATCCATTACTGCAGGCACAGGCTTAGCTCAGTATGGAAAAATGGGACTAAACTTTATAGACCATATAGAGATATATCAAGCTTCAAATACCATTATCACTAGCGGTGAGCCCGGTAATATGATTATTAAAATGTATACGAAAGACCCGACAAGAGAAAATGCGACGGTTGCTCAAGCTTCTGTGGATTCAAAAGCCGGCTCAAGAGTACAGCTTATAGAGGGGAAAAGTTTTGATGAGTACTCATATTTGGCAAATATTGATGTGAGCAAAAACAATTACGACGACTATAGGCTAAACAATAACAGCGAGTTATCAAAAGACGGTTATAGAGGGCAGTTTTATCTCAATTTTTCAAAAAAAGACGATTATGAGATAGAAGCAGGTTCGGCAAGTGAGAAAGATAATCTCTTCGCAGGTTTTGGAAGATCCATAATCGAGGGAGAAATGGACATGAAGAGCTACTATGCCCAATTTACAAAATATTTTGACAAAGATATCAAACTTATACTCTCAACATCTTATGAAACCGTAAAACTAACCAACTCCGACAATGTCGGATTTACACTATTCGACAACAACATAAGCAAAAATCTCTTAATTAAAAACGGCTCTTATACAAACAGCGCTATTTTAGAAAAAAAATATAACTACAAAAATAATAACTTTTTATTCGGCACGCAGGTAAAGCTGAAAAACTTTTTTCTTGATGGTTTTAAAAGTGAGGGGGTAGCTCAGATAGAAAATCTAGGTCCAAAACATGTGGATTTTTATGCTCTGTTTCTTGAAGATGCTTATGATATTAATGAAAATCATCAGATAACACTCGGTGCAAAACTGGATCATTATGAAAATCACTACAACGGCTCATCAACGGAGGATGTACTTCGTTTTGCTTACATTGGAAGAGTTAATGAAAATTTTGCACTCAAATCTTTTATTCAAGAGGGGTACGTCTACCCCATTTTTGCACAAACTACTTTTGCTCCAATCTACAATCCAAACCCATATTTAAAAAGCGTAAATACTTCAGTCATAAAAGTTGAAAGTGAGTATAAAAAAGATAACTTAACGCTTATTTTAGGCGGCGGAACTTCAAAATCTAAAAACGGCATTATTTATGACGGCACTAAAAAAATGTACGTTAACAACAGCCAAAATTCGGATTTTAAACAGTTTAATATAAATGCGACCTACAAATTTAATGCCGACAACAAAGTTATAACGGAGTATTTTAAAACATTTAAAGAAAATGCCCATTTCAGCCCAGAGAAAGGTATATTGGTACAGTTATACAACAGAGTCAATAAATTTGATATCTACAACGAACTTGTATACAGATCTTCATATACGGGAACTGACGGCATAAAAATGGATGCCGGATACGACTACACGGCAGGCGTTATCTACAACTACAGCAAACACATAGACCTAAAACTCAAAGGTGAAAATATATTTGACACGGCGAGCGAAAGCAGCATATACGGCATAAAAATACCTGCTTTAGAGAGAAGAGCCATCTTTACTATGGAGTACATGTTTTAAATGAAAATAGTTGCAGGTATATTGACTTTACTCTTTACGCTTTTTGGACATGAGCATACAGATGATATTAAAGCAGATATACTTGAAAAAGTATTTACAAATATATCTATAAACAAAGAGATTATCATCTGGTCTGATAACGAAAATTTGATTTTAGAGTTTAAAGCAAAAGCGAATTTCGCCACTGCTTCAAAGTGCAGTGATGCCTCTATTCTCATCTTAGAAAGTAAACAAAACATAGACAAAGAGTGTCAAGAAAAAGCAATTTTCGTTATGAACTACGCTCTTTTAAAAGATATACCGCAAAGTTTCGGTGCTATATTTTGGAAAAAAGGAAGACCCAATATAGTCATTATTGCACCAAGAGCAAAAGCGAATTCTATTAAAATCTCAGAAAAGCTTGATGATTATCTAGAAGAGAAGATATGGTAAAGAGCAAAGATCTCGTTATTTTCTCGCTTCTGTTTGTTTTGGGCATCTCATTTGCCTACATATACAATGAGATAAAAACTACAAAAGAGGATATCTTTACCCGTGTTGAGAGAGATCAAATCGAGCATATTTCAGGTATCTTGCAAAATATAGAGAGCGATTTCATAAGCTCCCTTGGCATAAAAAATAAAGATGATATGCTAGAGAAATTAGAGAACAATGAAAACAGAAAAAAGTATGAGCATATAGCATCTTTGCTTATGACTCCTAATATAAAATATGCCTACATACTGCAAAAAGACGAGACAGGCAGGTTTAGATTTTTACTAGATGCTTCAAAAACCGACAAAGCAGGATTTTACCAAAAATTTGATGTTAACTCGCCTGAGTACATGCGGGCATATGCAACTGCAAAACCTCAAATCATAAAACAAAAAAATATAGAAAATCTCTATATTACGCTTTTGCATCCCATTATAAGCAACGGTGAAGTTATAGCTCTCTTTAGTGTCGACATCACGACGGAGATTCAAGATCTTATACATAACTCTGTTGAACCGCTAGAGAACTTTTTTATTATTTTAATAGTTATAGTAATGCTATTTATGCTTCTCATAATTCTGCAACTCTTTCACTACTTTATCACTAGAAAAAGGGTCTTTACAGATCCTCTTACAAACACATTTAACAGAAATTATCTTGAAGAGCTTCTACATGTCATTAATCTAAAAAATTACGGCATTGCAATGCTTGATCTTGATAAATTTAAATCCATTAATGATGTTTACGGACACCAAACAGGCGACTATATACTAATTCAAGCAAGTAAAATCTTTAAAGCTTCCATAAGAGCAGGCGATATACTCGTAAGATATGGCGGAGAGGAGTTCTTGCTTTTTATTCACAACAGAAACGGCTCTGCACTCGATGTTTGCGAGAGAATCAGAGAAAGCATTTTCTTGGGAGAGTATTTTTATGACGGCAATGAGATAAAAACAAGCGTATCAATAGGTTTGCACAAGCACCCGTCTTTAGAAAAAAACCTGCATGAAGCTATTAAGATAGCAGATAAAATGCTCTATCTTGCTAAAAAAAACGGAAGAAACAGAGTAGAAATCTATGATGAAAAAGCACTCAGTGAAGAAAACAGTTCTTCTAAAGATATAAGCTTTATAAAAGAGGCACTAGATGAGGAGAGAGTCGTCTGCTGTTATCAGCCGATATACGACTACAAAAGCGGCGAGATTTACAAATATGAATCACTCGTTCGAATCATTGCAAGCGACGGCAGAGTCGTCTTGCCATTTGAGTTTTTACCCCAAATAAAAGGGACAAATATGCACTATAAACTTACACAAAGAATTTTGCATATTGTTTTTGAAAAAGTTATTGAGAGCAAAAAAAATATCAGCATCAACATTAACTTTTCAGATCTTACAAATCCCGATATCCAAGAAACTATCGTAAGCACTCTTTCAAATAATAGTGAACTTGCATCCAAAATTACATTTGAGATACTAGAGAGCGATGAGATAGACGATGTAGAACTTTTTAAAGAAAAAACAAGTATGCTTCACTCCCTTGGAGCAAAAGTTTCAATAGATGATTTTGGAAGCGGCTACTCAAACTTTAAAACCATTATCGATATAGAGGCTAATTATCTTAAAATAGACGGCTCGCTGATTCAAAATATTGATATAAATATCAAAGATTATAAAGTTGCAAAGAGCATTATACACTTTGCTTCGCAGAGCAACATGAAGACTGTTGCAGAGTTTGTACACTCAAAAGAGGTTTTTGATAAGTTGGTGGAGCTTAATGTCGACTACATGCAAGGGTTTTATATATCTCAGCCTAAAGCCACTCTTATAGAAAAAGAGGAGCTTTTTCTATAGAGAGCTTTTAAAATCTACTTGATTAGTTTTTTAAACAATTTGTCTACTTCTTTGTTTATTTTCTCTTGTACATTTTTTCCCGCCTCTGTTTTCATGAATTTTTCAAAATCTATTGTCACTTTAGGAGAGCCTATATCTCCTTTGAGGGTTGCATTAAATTCATCTCTTTTCACTTGAAGCGTTATATCGCTATTTATCTGCTTTGTTTTTGTATTAAGTTTTGCCTCTTTAACTTTTATGGCAGCATCTATGGAACGAAGATCTAATGAAGCCAAAACATTTTCCTGATCTATTTTTGCATTTACATCACCGTTAAAAAATTCTTTATACATGTCAAACTTTGCAAACTCTTTGATGGCATCAAAAGTTTGATTTTTTTCAAATTTTGCTTTTGCCACTTTCGCGGCTAAAACACCCTTGCTTTGGGCAAGGTTGTAATCAAGTTTAGCATTTAACATAGCATCAATCATCTCAGGATATGTGAACATGTAGAGTAGTTTTTTTGTTTTAACAGAGCTTATGTCTGCATGAAAATCATCATTGTAAAGTTTAGCATCTATTTTTCCATCAGCTGTATTTGAGTGTAATGTCACTTCCAAATCTTTTGCTTTGCTTATATCTCCATTTGCCGAGAGTGAACCTCTCATATGATGATTTGAGATGAAAAAAAGTTTATTTAAATCCGCTATTTCGACAATATAGTCACCCTTAAAGCTCTTCTCTTTGATATCAAACTTTGCACTCTGCATATCAAGATTAGCTATGTTTGAGTTAAAATCAACCTTAGTATCTAGTGTATCACCGCCTAGAAGAGTAGTTGCTGCAAGATTGTAGGTAGTTGTAGGCATAGCAGACTTAAACTCATACGCTTTACTCAAATATGCCGAATCTAAAACACCCTCTTTTAGCGTTGTTAAGATTTTTCCTGCTAATTTACCGCTTCTTGCATCTTCCATATCTACCCCGATAGAGAGAGTGCCATCGCTATAGTGTGGCTGTTTAAGCATATAGAGCAGCTTTTCGACTTTGAGATTTTCGACTTTTGCTATTATGGAAGCAGGCTCAAAATCTTTTAAGAGAATCTCAAAAGTAGTATCCGATGCGGCAATATCACTTTTACCCTTTAGCACAAGACGCTCTTTGTCACCTTTTGCTTCTCCCTCAAGTTTCAATGCACCTCTGATATCTGCACCCGTGATAGGTTTTAAAACCTCCAAATCTTGGATATTTAGAGAGTATGCTATATCTGCTTTAAGTGGTTGCGGCACTACTTTGCCCGAAGTGCTTATTTTAAACAGGTTTGAGAGAAAATCATATCTATAATCTACGTCATCCCCTTTGAGTTTTGCGTTAAGATTCATAGAAAATGTGGTTGCAGGAATAGTTACATTAAAATCACTCTTCATGTATCTCGGGTCGATTTTTCCGTTTTTACTCTTTAGCGTTATCTCCCCGTCCATCTCATGTGATATAAGATTTTTAAAATTCACCTCAAGGTCTACATCTGCAGTTGCGTATGGATTTTTTGAAAATAGGTGCAACAGCGATGCCAGTTTTGCATCTCTCATTTTCATAGTAAATGAAGCCGGAGTGAGATCTGCGAGAGTTGCATGATAGGCAGACTTACTATTTCCGATATCGGTCATGCCGTCTATATTCATAAATGCCAAATCACCTTTTACGGTTCCATTTGTAAAAAAAGTTCCCTTAAGCGGTGTGCCGACAAGCTTGCTCAAACTCTGCAGATTTTGAAAGCCTACTTCATAAGAAAAATTTAATGAACGAGAAAAGAGTGAATAATTCCCTTTTACTTTTATGGAGTTGTTTTGATTTAGCATTAAAACCATCTCAAAATCAGTCGTATTAAATAAAAATGTAGAAAATCTACTCTCCATCTGAGTCTTCTCTTCTATTTTGCTCTCAACAAAAGGTTTTATAAAACCGTTACCGATGGGTGTAAAAACAGCCACATATACAATTGTCAGCAGTGTTGTAAAAACTACGCCAAACCATGCTAAATATTTCATTTTCATTCTCCTCTTTAAACATACTATATAATGATACAATATAAATGATTTTTTTTGGAAACCATATACTTGATACACATAGACTAAACTTTATTGATGCTATATGTTTAACTTTTACTTGACATTGTTACACTCAATATGTATAATTGTGCCATCTTTTTAAAAAAGGAGTTATTTAACAACTATGTCCAAAGAAAATAAAGAAGAGATTCAAAACGAAAATCTTGAAAAAGTTGAGCTTGATGAAGCTGCTGCAGAAGCGGTAGCGGTTGAAAACGAGTTTGATCTTTTACAAACAGAGATGGCGGAACTAAAAGACAAATATGCCAGAGTTCATGCTGATTTTGAAAATATCAAAAAAAGATTAGAGAGAGAAAAATATACGGCGGTCGAGTATGCAAACGAAAAATTTGCAAAAGATATGATTCCCGTACTTGATTCACTTCAAGGTGCTCTTAACTCGGCAAACTCCGATGCAAACAGCGAAGAGCTTTTTACAAAACTTAAAGAGGGAATTGAGCTTACTCAAAAGCAACTAATCACCTCTTTAGAAAAACATGGAGTTAAAATGGTGTCCCATGATGAGCCGTTTGATCCAAATATTCACAATGCGATTCAAAGCGTAGATAGCGATACGGTTGAGAGCGGAGGGATAGTCCAAACTTTTCAAACAGGCTATAAATATAAAGACAGACCACTCAGAGAAGCAATGGTAGTGGTCGCCAACTAGCTATTTGAACGGTTGTTTGCTACTTAAGTAGCATTTAAAAAAATGGCGAAGTGTTACAATTTTGCTAGAAAAAAATAAAATCCGACACGGAAGTGTCAAGCTTTAGTGCCTTAGCGGTTTATCCTCTTTGGTCGAGGGCTAGCGAAAGTAAAAGGAACACGTCCCTTTTGCGACAAATAAGATGGAGGTTTCTTTCATCTTATTTTATGAATTAAAATCAAATTAAGGATAAAAAAATGAGCAAAGTAATAGGTATAGATTTAGGAACAACAAACTCATGTGTTGCTGTTTATGAGGGTGGTGAAGCGAAAATCATCCCAAATAAAGAGGGTAAAAATACAACTCCATCAGTAGTTGCATTTACGGACAAAGGCGAGGTTTTAGTAGGAGATCCTGCAAAACGTCAAGCGATTACAAACCCAAACAAAACAATCTCTTCAATTAAGAGAATCATGGGTCTTATGATGAATGAAGAGAACGCAAAAGCGGCTCACGATAAGGTAACTTACAATATCGTAAACAAAGACGGCATGGCTGCGGTTGATGTAGACGGTAAAATCTACACTCCGCAAGAGATATCCGCTAAGATTTTATCAAAACTAAAAGAGGATGCAGAGGCTTACCTCGGCTCAACTGTAACTGACGCTGTTATCACAGTTCCGGCATACTTTAACGATGCACAAAGAAAGGCTACAAAAGATGCAGGAACGATTGCAGGTCTTAATGTTCTTCGTATCATAAACGAGCCGACGGCTTCTGCACTGGCTTATGGTTTAGAGAGCAAAGCGGATGAAAATGTTCTTGTTTACGACTTGGGAGGCGGAACATTCGATGTTACTGTTCTAGAGATTAGCGATGGAACTTTTGAGGTTTTATCTACTGATGGAAACGCATTTTTAGGTGGAGACGACTTTGACAATAAAATCGTTGATTATCTAAATAGCGAATTCAAAAATACACATGGTGTAGATCTTAAAAACGATAAAATGGCTTTACAACGTTTAAAAGATGCGGCTGAAAATGCTAAAAAAGAGCTTTCAAGCTCAACTGAAACTGAAATTAACCTGCCGTTTATCACTATGACGCAAGCAGGTCCTCAACACTTAGTTATCAAACTTACTCGTGCAAAATTTGAGAGCATGATTGAGACACTGGTTGAAGAGACTATTTCACATATCAAAACGGCTATGAAAGAGTCTGGTTTAGATAACAACGCTATTAAAGAGATTATCATGGTCGGCGGTTCGATCCGTGTTCCACTTGCTCAAAAGATGGTTTCAGACTACTTTGGCGGCAAAACTCTAAACAAAAGCGTAAACCCTGACGAAGTAGTTGCAGCAGGTGCGGCGATTCAAGGTGGAGTTTTAAGAGGAGATGTTAAAGACGTTCTTCTTCTTGACGTTACTCCGCTTTCACTCGGAATCGAGACTTTAGGCGGCGTTGCTACTAAAATCATTGAAAAAGGAACTACAATTCCTGTTAAAAAATCTCAAATCTTCTCAACTGCTGAAGACAACCAACCGGCTGTTAGCATCTCGGTTGTTCAAGGTGAGAGAGAGTTTGCAAGAGATAACAAATCTTTAGGTCTGTTTGAACTCGGCAACATTGCAGCGGCTCCAAGAGGCGTACCTCAAATCGAAGTAACTTTTGATATCGATGCAAACGGAATCTTAACTGTTAGCTCAACAGACAAAGGTACAGGCAAATCTCAATCGATTACGATTAGCGGAAGCTCTGGACTAAGTGAAGATGAGATTAACAAAATGGTTAAAGATGCGGAACTTCACAAAGCTGAAGACTCAAAAAGAAGAGAGTTGGTAGATCTTAAAAATCAAGCTGATGCGCTTATCGCACAGACTGAGAAGTCTTTAGGTGAAATCGGAGATAAAATCAGTGCTGAGGAAAAAGTAAAAATCGAGTCCGCTATAACTGAACTTAAAGATACGCTAAAAGATACAAACTCAACAAAAGAGCAAATCGAAGCAAAAGTGAAAACTTTAACTGAAGCAAGCCACAAAATGGCTGAGCAGATGTACAAAAAAGATGATGGCGCAGCACAAGCTGATGAGTCAAAGAAGAAAAAAGATGACGATGTCATCGATGCTGAAATAGAGTAAAAAATCTTCTCCCGCATTAATGGCGGGAGTTTTAATTCAAACTCTTCTAAAATAAATTATTAACTGCTTTTTAATATTTTACAATGTAAAATCCCCTATTTTAAACCTTAAAAGGAACCACGTGTTTTATAAATATACCTTTTTTACTATTCTTGTATCTCTCCTCTTTTTTGGATGCAGTGCTTCAAATCAGAATGCGCTTAGCAACAAGTCTACGCAAAAAAGCAGTTATGTCAGTCAAAGCGGCTACTACTATGCTTTAGTTGAAAAAAATAACAATATTTGGAAAGTAGTTGACATTCAAGATACTCCGATACAAATACGACAAAAAACAAATCAAGAAATTCTTAAAATCAACGAATCTTACACTCATGTAGAACCCAATTTTGATATCAATAAATCAAATATTTACGACTGTAACGGTAAAAAAGGTATTAAAGAGTACGCCGTATGCAGCAGTAACCTAACAGGCTCACTCGGTGCAAAAAATATCTCTGAACTTCTAAATAGCTCTAAATCGCAAAGATATATTGATGAAGAGCTTATAAAAGAGGTCATCAAGCAGACAAATCTTTTTTATGCGATTGAGAACAAAAAATTTGCTCTTGAACATGAAGAGTGCGACCGTCTCTTCTTAAGTGCTAAAACAGCCGATGAATTTGATGCTTTTATAGAAAAATACTCCTCTTACAAATATGCTTCTACGCTCATTCCTCTTGCTGAGAAAAACCGAGACAATCTAAAAATGCAGGAACAAAGAAGAAGAGAAGAAGAGCAAAAATACGCAAAAGTGTATGAGCAAAAAGTGCTAAAGAGTGAAAAACAGCTCGAACGTGAGAATGAAGCTTTAGCAGATATAGAAGAAAAAGCTATAAGAAACTTTCAAAACACTATTGCGAATTTTAGAAAAACTCTGAAAAAAGGTGTTGAAACAAACTGCGGTCCGATTCTTGATATAAAAAATTCATCTATTAAAGTCTATTTTCCCGTAAAAAATGTAGGAAATGAGCATTGGATAGATGCAAATAAAATATTTCCAAAAACTCACGGCTGCCGCTTTGTCAACGGCAACTATATCGCACCTGCTACTTTTTAAGGAGTAGCTATATTCTTAGAGTTTTAATAAAAAAGTGTAAACAATAGTTACTTTTTATTGAAATTCTTGCAATAGTCACAAAAACATATCTCCATTTTATACTTTATTAGAATACAATCAAAAAAAATAGAAGTAATATAATGAATGAAAAACGTCTTCTTTACTTTATAACATTTGCTCCGATACTATTTATTCCAAGCATAGTTTTTGCCATCTTTTTTATAAATATTTCACATACTCAAGATATTTTCAATAACAGCTCTAAAAATCTTCAAGAGGAGTTGATGCTTAAAGAAAAAAACATTACCGCTTCTAAAGTAAAAATGGCTATCTCTCTTATAAACTACGAACACTCGACCATAGAGGAAAGATTGCATATAAAAGTTAAAGACAGAGTAGAAAAAGCTTTTGCTATCGGCTCAAATATTTACAAACAAAATAGAGAGAAAAAGAGCGATACGGAAATCAAAAAAATGATTTTAGACGCGCTTCGCCCGTTGCTTTGGAATGACGGCGAGAGTTTTATATTTATACTCGATAAAGAGGGAAATTTCGTCCTCTCTCCTGAGTATCTCAGACATATGGAAGGCAAAAATATAATCAACTTTAAAGATGCAACCGGTAAATCGGTTATACGAGAAGAGATTAGAATCGTAAACGAAGAAGGTGAAGGATTTTTATGGGACACCTTTACAAGAGCCAAAAAAGATATAAACACGCAGTACAAGCAGCTGGCGTTTGTAAAGGATTTTGAGCACTTTAACTGGTATATGGGTTCTGCGGAATATCTTGATACAACTACTCTTGAGATTGAAAAAAGCACACTTACCATACTTCGTAACATAAATAAAAATAGCCAAGATTATTTTTTCATCTACGATATGGATGGAAATATAATTTTACACTCTTACAATCCTGAACTTGAAGGAAAAAACTTTTTCACCTCATCAGATAAAATCCATCACTCCGTAGTTGAGCAGTTTATAAAAAATGCCAAAGAAGGTTCTAGCAATTTTGTACCTTACTCATGGGAAAATCCAAAAAATGGCAAATTTGAGACAAAACTCTCTTATGTTGAGAAAATTCCCAATACTAACTGGGTAGTAGGAAGCGGTTTTTATACAAAAGAGATAGAGAAGATTGCAGAGTCTCAAATAGCAGAATTACAAAAGATAAATGAAGCCGAGCTTCTAACTATAAAATTCTACTCTATCGTGTTTGTTGTTATCTCGATTATAATCTCAATTTTTATCTCAAGAAAACTAAAAGAAAATTTTGATTGGTTCAAAAAGAATCTTGTGCTAAAATCAAACCAACTCCAAGAGCTAAACAGTGAGCTTGAAGAGAAGATAGAGCAGAGAACACATGAGCTTAAAGAGGCATATGAAAGAATGCATCTCATCGCGAATACGGATTCTTTGACTCAGATTCATAACCGCTACTCATTTTTAAATGCATTTAACAATGAACTGGAAAAATATAAAATCTCAAAAATCGAGTTTTCTTTAATAATGCTAGATATAGATTACTTTAAAAATATAAACGATACTTTCGGACATGATATAGGGGATTATGCTATTGTCGAAATGACTAAGATAGTCAAAGAGTATTTAAGAAGCAGTGACATATTTGGAAGAGTAGGCGGAGAAGAGTTTATGATACTTCTACCATATACTTCGCTTGAATCTGCTAAAGATATTGCACAAAGAATTAGAAAAGAGATAGATGAACACCGGTTCAAATCCATTAATAATATGAGCGTTAGCTTGGGCGTTGTGGGATACAAAGAGGGTGAAAGCGGAAATACAATGTTAAAAAGGGTCGATATTGCTCTGTATGAAGCAAAAACACAGGGTAGGAATATGGTTTTTGTGCTAGAATCTTAAGCTTTTTAAAAAAATAGGTTTCATTATGCGACAACAAAAAGATTTTATTTTATATTTTACACTCTTTGTTACTTTAGTGCTTCCGATATGCATGGCTTTGTATATGCAAAATTTTGCTGCATGGAAATATGAATCTCTCCCTCTGCACTCGTTTTTAGAGGCCTCAGGGGCGGCTGTTGCAATTATGCTCTCTCTTACTATCTTTATTATCCATCAAGGAAAGCTTGAGTTAAACTATCAGTATTATGCATCATTTGGACTTATCTGCATGGGCGTTTTTGATGCTTTTCACTCCACGGTTATGGTAGGAGACACTTTTGTATGGCTACATGCATTAAGCGTTTTTTTCGGCGGCATTTTTTTTAATCTTGTCTGGCTATCAGAATATAGTATATCAAGAAAAAGATATTTTATTTTTCCTATCACTCTATTTTTTATCTCTGTTTTCATTGCTATTATCTCAATTTTATATCCGCAGATTCTACCTCAGATGCTTACAAAAGATGGGGAATTTACAAATATGGCAAACCTTTTAAACGTTTTTGGAGGAAGCATGTTTATACTCTCTTCATTCTATTTTATACGAACCTATCTTAGTGAGCAGAATGCAGATTCGCTTCTTTTTGCTGGGCATACAATGCTTCTTGGAACATCGGGTGTACTCTTTTTTTTCTCATCCATATGGGACATGCAGTGGTGGTTTTGGCACTTTTTAAGATTTTTTGCTTATCTTATTGCATTTTATTTTATGCTGAGAAGTTTTTACAACTCGGTTCTAGATTTGGATATTACAAACAAAAAATTTCTTTACCAAAACAAAGAGTTAAATGAGTCAGGAAAACTCCTCTTAGAGTACAAAAAAGCTATTTTCGAGGGAAGTATAATCAGTGCATCGGATTTAAACGGAAGAATTACTTATGTCAACGAAGAGTTTGAGAAGATTTCAGGTTATAGCAAAGATGAACTCATTGGTAAAGGTCACAATATTCTGAGACATCCGCAAACTCCAAAATCGACATTTAAAGATTTATGGGAGACCATCCAAAGCAAAAGGACATGGAAAGGCTTAATTAAGAATATAAATAAAGAAGGCAAGAGTTTTTGCACAAAAACAACTGTTATACCTATCACCGACAGTAATGATAACATTATAGAGTATCTGGCACTGCGTGAAGATGTGACCGAACTTGTAAGCTCTCAAGAGGAACTTAAGAAAAATTTTTACACCGATAGGTTAACCAATTTAAGCAATCGCTATAAACTCTTTGAAGATCTCAAAAACACACAAAATGCAAATATAGCAATTTTAAATATTGACAATTTTAAACATATCAACGATTTTTACGGAGATAGCTTCGGCGATAAAGTTTTAATAAAAATCTCAAGCAAACTTCTCGATATCTCCTATAAACTAAGATATAACATATACAGAAATCATGCCGATGAGTTCTCTATAGTATCATTTTTAGATGATGAGGATAATAATACTTTTATAAAACATATCAAAGAGATTCTTTTAAACATACAAAACAGTGTTTTAAAAGTGGATGATGAGGAGCTAAGCATCAGCTTCTCTGCCGGCATATCACTTGGTTTTTTTGATCTGCAATTTGCAGATATTGCTCTTAAAGAGGCTAAAAAATTTAAAAAAGACTTTATAGTATATTCACATGAAATGACATCATATGAAGATTATAAAAATAATCTTATTTGGGTTAAGAGAATAAAAGATGCACTTGTAAACGATAGAGTCGTTGTAGTATTTCAACCAATTTTAAACAACAAAACAAATACGATTGACAAGTATGAATCGCTGGTTAGAATCATAGATGAAGATGACAAAGTTGTCTCCCCTTATCACTTTTTGGATATTGCAAAACAGTCAAAACTCTATCCACAAATCACAAAAAGAGTCTTTGAAAAAGTCTTTAAACATATAAACTTTACAAACAAAAGCATATCCGTCAACATAACGGCAGAAGATATACTCAATAAAAGCACGAAAGAGTTTATCATCAATCAGCTACAAGAATTAAACAACAAACAAAATGTGATATTTGAGCTTGTAGAATCTGAGGGAATCGAGTCATTTGATGATGTAAAACTCTTTATTGATGAGATTAAAACCTTTGGATGCAAGATTGCAATCGATGATTTTGGAACAGGATACTCAAATTTTGAATATCTTTTAAAACTTGAAGCCGATATTATAAAAATAGACGGCAGTTTGATAAAAAATATAGATACAGACATAAATAACTATAACGTAGTCGAATCAATTGTCTCATTTGCCAAAAAGAATAACATTAAAATAGTTGCGGAATTTGTCTCTTCACAAAAGATTCAAGATAAAATAATGCTCTTAGATATAGAGTATTCTCAAGGTTACCTCATCAGTGAACCTAAATTTTGGGAGGAGTTATGAAATTTTTTATTATTATTTTTAGTGTCATTACTTTCATAATTGCCTCTATGTTTGTTTTTGTTTATACAAAAGAGGAAAATATTAAGATAGGGCTGCTCTACTCTGCAAGCGGAACAATGAGTACAAATGAAAAGCCGCTTTCCGATGTGTTAAGAGCTGCCGTATGGCAGATAAATAGAGAGGGTGGGCTTTTTGGCAGAGAGGTGGAGATTATAGAATTTGACGGCAAATCTGATTCAAAAGAGTTTAAAAAAGGCGCAAAAGAACTTATAGACAAAGGCGTCGTCTCCATATTCGGGTGCTGGACTTCGGCTTCAAGGAAAGAGGTTAAAGAGGTCGTAGAAGCTGCAAACAATGTACTTTTTTACCCTCTGCAATATGAAGGATTTGAAAGTTCGCCAAATATAGTCTATTTGGGACTTAGTGCCAATCAACAAATCAATCCTACCATTGATTTTATACGAACGAATTTCGGCAATAATGTCTATCTCGTAGGTTCAGACTATATCTATCCAAAGGCTGCAAATTTTTATATAAATGAGTTATCAAAATTAACAGATTTAAATGTGCTGGGCGAAAGATACTTTGTGCTGGATACCAAAGATTTTAAAGATCTCTTTAAAGATATAAAGTCTAAAAAACCAGACGCGATTATAAATACGCTCAACGGTGATTCCAACATAGAATTTTTTAAGAAACTAAAAGAACACGGCATTTCATCTAGCGATATTCCGGTTATATCGCTTAGCCTAGATGAAACATCACTTTCTAAAATCTCCGCAAACGACAAGAACATAATGTATGGACACTATGCGACATGGGGTTATTTTGATATTATGAATAAGAGTAGAAATGAGTTTAGCACTCTCTTAAAAGATAGATTCGAGAAAGATGTAGTAGTAACGGATGCAATGTTTTCTATCTATTTAGGGGCGCAGCTTTTTAAACAAGCTATTTTAAAATCAAAAAAAACCACTCCTGAAGAGATTCTAAAAAATATTAAAAGAGCGAGTTTAAATATCTCCGACAATATCTATTATGTGGACTCCATGAATAAACATCTTCACAGAAATGTCTTTATTGGAAAAGTAAGTACACAAAATCAATTTGATATTGTATGGCAATCAACACAAATCATAAATCCGCAACCGTATCCTCTTTTTAAAGAGAGGGCATTTTGGGAAAACGGAATTCATGAGATTTATAAATCTTACGGCAACTCTTGGGAAGCAAAAAGTGAGAGCAGATGAGTAAATGGTATGAACTGCATATAAAAAATGAAATTCTCTTTTGGTTTATCATGATTTCAATCGTTCCTATCGTTATGCTCTTTGGCGCAAACTACCTGCTGCAAAAAAATCAGTTTAAAATTCAAGCAAAAGAGCATCTTGAGCTTATATTACATGAAAAAATAGCAAAGATTGAGACTCAAATAGATGATTTTGAAAAAAACGTAAAACTGGTTTCTTCTATTCCGACAGTCGTAGACAACTTTATAAGATCTAAAGAAAATTTTGTGCAAAACAACCGCTTTATACAAGATGATGCAAAGTTAAATGAGCTGCTCAATGGCTTTTTAGATAAAAGCAAATATTATGATGTCTTTTTTATAGATATGAGCGGAAATATTATATACACACTAAAAAAAGAGAGTGATTTGGGGACAAATCTGCTTAGCGGAATCTATAAAGATACAAATCTAGCTTCTGTTTACAAAAGAGCAAGGATGCTTTTAGAGAGTAAAATAAGCCGTTTTGAGTACTACCATCCATCCAGTACCCACTCTGCTTTTATAGCACACCCTATTTATCGTGAAAACAGAGTTATCGGAGTTATTGCGATTCAACTTGCAAAAAACAAACTATCCGATATATTTAGCGACCAAAAAGGGTTAGGTGAAAGTGGAGAATTTTTTGCGGCTATGAAAAACTCACAACATAAAATAGTATCCACAACAGCTCTAAAATATGTAAAAAACTCTATAGAAAATGAGTTCATTTTTGATGGCAATAAAAACCTATTCTCTACAAAAGCCGCTAGCGGAGGATACGGAAGCGGTGAAGGAGTTGACTACAGAGGAGTCGAAGTTATCACGGCATGGGGTTATATCCCATCGCTTGACTGGGGAGTTATCGCAAAAATAGATTCAAGTGAGGTTTTAGAGCCTATATATAAAATAGAATTTATCTCTATCATCGTTATATTTTTTGTTCTTGTTTTTATCATAATAGCAATCGTAATGGCAACAAAGCATATAGTCTCTCCGATAGACGCTCTTATAAAAAGAGTAAAAAGATTCTCCCTTGGAAACTTAGAAAACGATAAACACTCTTATGCAGACTTTTATGTAAACAATGAAATAGGAGTTCTGGCGAATAACTTCAATGAGATGGCGCAAAACCTTAAAAATTCTCAAGATACCATAAAAAAATATGCAAATGAACTTGAAGACAAAGTAAAGCAGAGAACAAAAGAGCTTGAAGACGCAAAAAATGAGCTTATTAAAACAAATATCTCTATGAAAACATATCTAAATATAGTTGATAAATATGTCATTGCTTCTTCTACTGATTTAAAAGGAGTTATTATAAGTGTAAGCAGTGCATTCTGCGACATTACGGGATATACAAAGGAAGAACTCATTGGCAAAAAGCACAACATAGTAAGACATCCAAGTATGCCTGAGTCCATGTACAAAGAGATGTGGCAAACACTTTTACAAAACAGGACATGGTGCGGCGAGATAAAAAACTTAAAAAAAGACGGCACATCTTACTGGGTTTACTCAACTATCTCTCCAACATATAACACTCAGGGAGAAAAGACCGGCTACACATCCATAAGACAAGATATTACAAATCAAAAAATCATAGAAAAGCTATCTGTTACGGATCAATTGACTCAACTATACAACAGACTAAAGCTAGAGAGTGTTTTTGCCGATGAGATACACAGGGCTTCAAGATACGGCGAACCTTTTAGCGTGATTATGCTAGACATAGACCACTTTAAGTCGGTTAACGATACTTTTGGGCATGAAGTAGGAGACAAAACACTTATTGATATTGCAAAGATTTTAAAACAAAACTCAAGAACGACGGATATCGTAGGTCGTTGGGGCGGTGAGGAGTTTGTTGTCATACTTCCTCATACAAATCTCAAATCAGCACTTGAGCATGCAAACCTGCTAAGAGCAAAAATAGAGGCTTACTCATTTGAGGTTATAGAAAAAGCAACTTCAAGCTTTGGCGTAAGCTGTTATTTAGACGGCGACAGTGCTAAGAGCATCCTAAAGAGAGCTGATGATGCTCTTTATGATGCGAAAAACAGTGGAAGAAACAGGGTGTCGGCACGAGAGGAAAACTAAATTTAAAAATTTGCTCTAACGCAGTTTCTTCCTGAAGCCTTTGCTTCATAAAGAGCCTTATCGGCTCTTTCGACAACAGCTTCTAGTGCATCCCCTCTATTTACTTGAGTAACCCCAAAACTCGCAGTTACTCTTCCAACCATATCTATCTCAAATATTTCTATGCTCTCTCTTAATTTTTCTGCTAAAAATGTAGCTTGGTTTAAATCTACGGCAGGGAGCAGTACAACGAACTCTTCTCCACCCCATCTGCAAATAATATCTATATTTCTTAAGTTTTTTAAAAGCGCATGCGAAATCTGTATAAGCACCCCATCACCGATACCATGTCCAAATGTGTCGTTTATTTTTTTAAAATAGTCTATATCTAAAATCATAAGCGACATCACATTGCCTCTTTGCTCCATTGTTAAGTAAGATGAATTATAGAGTTCTGAAAATTTATGGCGGTTATAAAGCCCTGTCAGAGCATCCGTTGAAGCCATTACTTCATATTTTTTATTCTTATATAAAAGAGAGGCATTGAGTTGACTAAGCTCCTCATGATGCTCTTTAATAAGCATCGCCCATCTTGAGTACGATAAAGAGATAAGCTCTTTTTGTGTAATAATTCCAGACATTTTGCCATCTTCATCTACAACTACGACTCTTTTATAACGCTTGAGTTTTAAAAACTCTAAAGCATCTTTCATAGAACAATCTTTACTGATTGTATCAACAGGGGAAGACATATAAGAGCCTATATTCAACTCCAAATCTTCATTATGCTTCATTACTCTTACAACATCTTTTGTCGTAAATATTCCAATTGGTTTAAAATTTTCAATAACAATTACGCTCTCAAAATCATTTTTTATCATCTCTTGGAGCAAATCCATGGTTTTCGTATTTTTATTGACCCATTTAGCTCTTCTGCTGAGTTTTAAAAAGTCTTGAAGACAAAAATTATCCATAAGCGTGTCGGGATCTATACTGCTTGCAATATCTGCATGCGCGACAAGTCCATAAAATGAGCCATCATCGTTTACAACACATATATACTCAATTTCACAATTGAGATAATCCACAATCTGTAAAATATTTTTATCTTTATGTGCCGTTTTAACAACCGCCAAATCCAGTTCTCTAAGCGATTTTTGCAAATCTATATTTTGGATTTTAATATTTAAAATATCACCCACTCGTAAAATACGAAAATTATTGCCCTCACGAACAATCAAATTTCTATGTTCATTATTAAACATCATCTTCATAGCTTCTGCAATAGTTCTATCTATATCTATCGAAACGACTGATGTTGTTGCTATCTCGCCAATGGATGGAAATTTCATAAAGCTGCCTTTTAAATATTCATTAATGCCTGTTGAACTCTTAAAGCTTGAACATGTTCTTGCACGTCATGTACTCGAATGATGGAAGCTCCATTTTTTACAGACTCTAAATGCAAAGCCAAAGTTCCGCCAAGTCTCTCTTTTGGCAGAGACGGTGAAATCTTATCTATCATAGACTTTCTAGAAGCGCCTACAAGCAGAGGTTTTCCTAGTGTTAGAAAATGCTCTTGATGTTTGATAAGCATAAGATTATGCTCTAGAGTTTTGCCAAACCCTATTCCTACATCTAAGATAATATCCTTAACGCCAAACGCCTCGGCTTCTTGAATTCTTGAGCTTAAAAAAGAGTAGATATCACTGAGGATATGCTCATACTCCGGTCTTTCCTGCATTATTTGAGGTGTTTTTTGCATATGCATAATCACCGCTGTTGCATCATATGACGCACAAAGCTTTGCAACCTCGCTATTTGCAAGTCCGGTTATGTCGTTTACAATCTTGAAACCGCTCATTAGCGCATGTTCTATCACTAATGGTTCATAACTGTCAATACTGAATTTTACCCTATCGTAAAGTCTTTTTGCTTGTATTAAGTCAAGGATAGGCTTTACTCTTCTAAGTTCTTCTGCTTTATCCACATGAACGGAATTTGGAGCAGAAGAGACTCCACCGACATCTATAATATCAGCACCCTCTTCTATCATCCTCTCAATCGCTTCTATCGCACTATTTTCTTTAAATCTTGAAGCTGAAAAAAAACTGTCGTCGTTTGCATTTATAACACCCATAACTTCTGCATGAGACGGTTTTTTTACCTTTAAAATCTCTTGGAGTTTATATGCAACCTCTTTTAAACCAAACGGTTGTGCCAACTCTTTTTTACTAAGAGTTTGCAGTTGCCTTGCCGTTGCGATAAGTATGCAATTAACATACGGGTTTTTTGCAACAACCGTTCCACGAGGCACTCCAAGGTCTGCGCCAACGCTTAGAGCATCTTGCTTTAAAATATTTGCCGCACCAACATGAAGGTCCCTGATATAAACAATATAATGCAATGCTTTTAAGGATAAAATCGCCACTCCACCACTATCTACATTTATGTTTTTTAGATATTTTCCTATGTCAACACTATTTGAGAGCAGTTCAATTTGCATTTTTTTCTCCTACAAAACTCATGACTAGCTGTGCCAAAACACTCTGAGGTCTTGAGTTTAACTCTAAAAGCCTATAAGCCCTGTCAAAATTTTGCAACTGAGATTCGCTCAAAATCAGCTTGTCTATAACCGTCGCTCTATAAAAAAGAGCCTGAACCAAACTTTTTGCTTCACTTTTTTTAACTCTCTCATTTGTTTTTAAAAACTCAAAAACCTCTGCATAATTTATCTTAAAGAGATTAAGTGATATCTCTTGAACTGCATGTATCGTTTCACCTTTTACAATCGGCATTCTTGAGCGTACAGTAGGGAGAAGATTTGATTTTGTGGGAGATATAATGATGTACTCTATGTTTCTAGGCGGCTCTTCAAGAAGTTTTAAAAGTGAGTTTTGGGAGACATTATTAAAATTGTTAGCGCCTAAAATAATATATTTTGTTTGCGATTCGCTGATGTAAGACTCTGCAAGAACCGCTTTTGCATGTTCTATTTTAAACTCATCCTCGATAAAACCCACAACCCTGCTTGGTTTCAACTCTTCTCTTATCCTCTCAAACTCTGCTTCAACGCTGCTTGAGATAAGGATATACCCCTTTTTGGAGTTATGCGTTAACATCAACTTCTCCAAACATCGCAGCACTCAGAGATGCATTAAAAAGTCGGTAAAGTTGTAAGAGTTTTATATCTAGCAGTTTGTCGTAAGACTTGAGAGTAAAAGCATTAATGTAATCTTCATCAAAAATCCAAAAATAGCTTGTGTCTTTTCTCTTTGCGATATCAGATCTTTTATCATCGCCTCTGCCTATATACCAGAAGAAATAGTCCTCTTTGTAAGAGAGTGATATCATATCTTCAACCATATCAATCATCTCTCCACCGCTGATACTGTTATAGTGCTTATATATGCTGTCTATACTGAGTATCGGAAGAAGCGGACGATCCATTTGTGCCGTGTTTAAAAAATCAAGTATATATGTCTCAAGCCATTTTCGCTTTTCATCGGTAATAAGGATAACCGTTTTACCGCCAAGAATCTGTTCCAATGCCTGAGAAGTGGTAGTAGTCCAGTCAAAACGCTGCTCTTCCAGCCAGCTAAAACAGCCACCCTCTTCCCTGATAGCATCCAAGCTCCATTGAGCGAAATCAGACATAAAATTACTTATCTAATTCGTAAGCGCTATGAAGAGATCTAACCGCCAATTCTGCATATTTCTCGGCGATCACCATAGAGATCTTTATCTCTGAAGTTGAAATCATATTGATGTTTATATTTTCTGCAGCCATCGTTGCAAACGCTTTTGCGGCAACGCCGGTATGAGACTTCATTCCCACGCCTACAATAGACACTTTACAAATATTTTCATCATACGTCACTTCATCTACTTCAGACTCTTTTACAAAACTATCCATTACGGCTTTAGCATCATTTAAGTCACCGACAGGAACAGTAAAATCTATGTTTGCTTTGCCGTCATGTCCTACATTTTGGATAATCATGTCAATATTTACATTATTTTTTGCAAGTTTTGTAAAGATGTCAGATGCTATTCCCGGTCTGTCTTTTACACCGATTAACGATACTCGAGCCTGATTTTTATCTAATGCGATTCCACTTACTAACGGTTTTTCCATGATATTTTCTTCCTTAGTTATTAATGTTCCCTCTTCATCAGAGAAGCTTGTTCTTGTTACTAGATTTACGTTTAATTTTTTTGCCAGTTCCACGGAGCGGTTTTGAAGTACTTTTGCTCCCAAACTTGCCAACTCTAACATCTCATCATATGAAATCTTCTCAAGTTTTTTAGCTTTTGGCTCAATGCGAGGATCTGTAGTAAAAATTCCGCTTACATCGGTATAAATCTCGCACAAGTCAGCATTTACCGCTCCTGCTATAGCAACCGCCGAGAGATCGCTTCCGCCGCGACCCAAAGTTGTTACGTCACCGTTTTGCGTTACCCCTTGAAACCCTGCAACTACAACGATTTTGCCCTCTTTAATAGCTTCATTCATCGCCATGGGATCTATGTTTTGAATACGAGCTTTTGTATGATGCATATCCGTCACAATGCCTGCTTTTCTCCCGCTCATGGCAACCGCTTTATGCCCCATCTCATTGAGTGCTATCGAGAGAAGAGAAGCTGTTACACGCTCTCCCGAACTAAGAAGCATATCCATATCAGCACGAGAAGCATTTTTTGAAAAGTGCTCTGCATAATCTATAAGCTTGTTTGTCTCTCCGCTCATCGCCGAGACTACTACGACAACATCATGTCCCTCTTTTTTCGTTTTGCTTACGCGATTAGCAACATTTTGGATACGCTCCAAATCACCTACGCTTGTTCCGCCAAATTTTTGAACTATCAACATCTATAACAATCCCTCTTCTTTGAAATAATTTATGACACTCTCATACACATCTTTTTTAAAACTGGCACTTAAACTTAAAGCCTCATCGGCAGTTACAAATTTATAGTCACAAAACTCAGGGTGCTTTGTATTGATATCAATTGCCGCACCTTCTTGGAGTTTAACCAAAAAATATCTCTGCGTTTGTCCGATAAAAGGTCTCATGCTTTGTGCTATTCTTGGCGGAAAATCGTACGAAATCCACTCCGGAAACTCGGCAATCACCTCAACCATATCCGTACCGATTTCCTCTTTGAGTTCACGAAAAAGAGCTTCTACAATCTCTTCTCCCTCGTCAATTCCGCCTTGAGGAAACTGCCAAACATCAAGCAGATCATTTCTCTGAGCTAAAAAAATCTCTTTTTTGTGCGGATAACTCTCTGATACGATTATCATGGCAACATTAGGGCGATATAAATCTTTTTTGCTCATAGCTTCACTTTGATTTTAATTTATGTTAAGTTTTGAATTTGGAATTATACAAAATTCGCAATTAAAATCAACTAAGTATTCATTTCATTATGATAAACTTTTACCCTATTTTAGAAATAAAAACAAAGAAGGTGTTTTAGTGAAAGAGTATGTTTTAAAAAACAATGATTTTTTAGTATCACAAACTGACTCAAAAGGCATAATCTTATTTGCTAATGATGATTTTTGTAATGTCGCAGGTTACTCTTTAGAAGAATTAGTAGGGAAACCTCACAATATAGTTCGTCATCCGGATATGCCAAAGGCAGCATTTAAAAATTTATGGGACACCGTAAAAAGTGATAAGATTTGGACAGGATATGTTAAAAACAGAACTAAAGATGGTGGGTATTACTGGGTTTATGCAACGGTTTACCCTATATTTGATGAAGTGAGAAAAGAAAAAACATATCTCTCATGCAGAAGAAAACCATCTAAAAAAGAGATCGAAGAAGCTATTGAACTCTACAAAACATTAAGATAGGAAATCAAAATGAACACTATGCAAAAAAATATAATTATATCCGTAACTTTCGTTGCTCTTGTCGCATCTCTTTTTTTAAGCGATTCAAATATCGTTCATGCAGCTTTAGCTATAGTAACTTTTATTATTACTATAGTAATAGGAATGCAAAAAGACTCATCTAAAAATGCCTATATTGAGGCTAAAAGAGCTGAATTTATTGAGATGATGGAGTTTCAAAGAAATAAAATTGAGATTAATGAAAACACTCAAAATGAGGCAGAGAAAAATTTTAATACAATCGTAAACAGCTACCAAAAAGCCGTACTTGAAGATACTAAAGTTGCCGGTGAAATGGTAATTCTTGCAGACAAAGTCTCAAGAGGTCACTACTCATGTCGTATCTCGTCTGACTCTAAAACTCCATATGTACATGTACTAAAAAACAGCCTAAACAATATGTTAAACCACTCTGAAAAAAATATTGATAACGCAATCTCTACCCTGCAAAAATTTTCACAAGGTAATTTTGCAACAAGAAGCAACATCGATGTAGAAGCTAAAATGGCTGATCTTCTTAACAATATCAATTCTCTTGGGCAAGCGCTTCAAGATATGGAACAAAAAAACAAAGAGCATCAAGATACGATAGTCGACTCTTCAAGCAAACTCAATGAAACCATCTCAAAAATCACGAACTCTACAATCAGAGATTTAAAAGGCATGATTACCGATGCCGTGGATAGAATCCATAATGTTGCACATAAAGAGAATGAGATGGTAGAAAATCTTCAAACTCTTGTTACAAATGCAAATGAGACAAAGACTATTTTAGCGACTATCGGTGACATTGCCGAACAGACAAACCTTTTAGCACTAAATGCGGCAATCGAAGCAGCCCGTGCGGGTGAGCATGGAAGAGGGTTTGCAGTTGTTGCGGACGAGGTGCGAAAACTTGCAGAGAGAACACAAAAAAGTTTAGCTGAAACTTCTGCAACCACAAATATACTTATCCAGTCTATCTCTGAAAGCTCTGACGCACTTAACAGAAATGCGGGTGAAGTAAATGACATCTCAGGTGAGATCAGCCTCATAAACAATAAAATGGATGAGATTATCAACACTCTAAGCAGTCTATCAAAATAGGGAATATGTTACTTTACATTCATATCCCTTTTTGCGATTCAAAGTGCTCATACTGTGCTTTTAACTCTTATGTAGACAAGTTTCATCTCAAAGAGCTCTACATGGAGGCTCTTTGCACACAACTTCTATTTGAAATAAAACGATTTGACGTAACACCAAAATCAATAGAATCTCTCTTTATAGGCGGCGGAACGCCATCCACCGTTTCTCCTAAACTTTATGAAAAACTTTTCTACATGCTAGACCCTTATCTGGCAGAAAATATTGAAGTAACAAGCGAAGCGAACCCAAACAGTGCAACTTTAGAGTGGCTTGAAGGTATGTTTGCACTTGGAGTAAACCGCATAAGTTTTGGAGTTCAGAGCTTTAATAAAGAAAAACTAAGGCTTTTAAACCGTGCTCACAACGCTTCTCAGGCAGAAGAGGCAATCTTAAATGCACAAAAAATCGGATATAAAAATATCTCACTTGATCTTATATATGCAACACTTGGCGATACAAAAGAGCTTTTGGAAAATGATCTTCTCAGGGCATTCTCTCTTCCCATAAACCACTTAAGCGCTTATGCCCTGACTATCGAAGAAGGCACACCATTTGAATCAAAACCATACATGTCAAAAGAGAGACTAAGTCTAACATCATGGCTATTTAAAAAGATAAAAAAATTTGGTTTTACCCAATATGAAATCAGCAACTTCGGATCTTACAGGAGCAGCCATAATATGGGATATTGGGAGTATAAAGATTATATAGGGCTTGGAAGCGGAGCTGTCGGCAAACTTGGCTTAGAGAGATACTATCCGACCACTAGTGTTGAGGCATATATAGAAAATCCGCTTGACGTAAGAGTAGAAAAATTGACACAAGAAGATAAAAAGATGGAGCAGATATTTTTAGGGCTTCGCTCATGTGTCGGAGTGTCTAAGAATATTTTAGATAAAAATGAGCTGCAAAAAGCCACTCTTTTGGTTGATGAAAAAAAACTTATATTTCAAAATGATACTTTTTATAACAATGACTACCTCTTAGCAGATGAGATTGCACTCTTTATATCGTAATTTAATTATTCTTTAGATAGAATCGTGCCCTATTATAATTTAAGGATTTTTTATGTTTGGTATGGATTTGGGCGAATTACTCGTCATTGCTATTATCGCTGTTTTATTTCTTGGTCCGGATAAACTGCCGGGTGCAATGGTGGAGATAGCTAAATTTTTTAAAAATACTAAAAATGTTATTAATTCAGTAAAAGATAGTTTTGAAGAAGAGCTAAACGTAAAAAGCATGAAAGATGAAGCTTTGGCATACAAGCAAGAGCTTTTAACTGCAACAGACAAAGTAAAGAGTGCAACGGACATCAAGCAGATGGCAGCAAAACTCACAACTCTTGAAGATGACTTTTTTATGGGTGACGACTTAAATAAAGCTCAGAATAAAGTGGCTTCAAACACTCCGCAAGAGGTTACTCTCAAAAAAAGCGATGCTCTGCAGCCGACAAATAAAGTAGAAGAAGATAAGAAAAATGTTTGATGAGATAAAACCCCATTTAATTGAACTAAGAAAAAGGTTGGCAATATCTGTTGGCACTCTAATCGTAATGTTTTTTGTTATGTTTTCTTACTATCAACCAATTTTAACTTGGCTGGTAGCGCCTCTCAATGACGCTCTCATATCAGTCGGAAAAACATCAGTAAATGCCGCAGATGGCATGGTTACTACAACACAGGTCGGAGGAACATTTTTCGTTGCCCTTAAAGTATCATTTTTTGCAGCAATTTTAGGTTCTCTACCGGTAATTTTAGCTCAAATATGGGCGTTTGTTGCTCCCGCACTCTATGCAAACGAGAAAAAACTTGTAGTACCGTTCATACTGGGCGGAACGTCCATGTTTGGAGTAGGAGTTCTTTTTGCCTACTATATCGTCACTCCTCTTGGATTTGACTTTCTTATCGCATTTGGTAGTTTTCAATTTACTCCGCTTATTAACATAGAAGATTATGTAGGATTTTTTACAAAGATAATGTTCGGCTTTGGAATCGCTTTTGAGCTTCCTATCTTTGCATATACCTTGGCTATTCTAGGTATGATAAACGATAGAAATATGATAGAATTTTTCAGATATGCCGTTGTAATTATTTTTATAGTAGCCGCAATTCTTACTCCGCCTGACGTTCTAACACAGCTTTTGATGGCAGCTCCGCTTACTTTTCTGTACGGTGTGTCTATCTTAATCGTTAGAATAGTAAATCCTGCACCTCCAATTGAAGAAGAAGTGGATGAAGATGAAGACGAGGATGAGACTAACGACGATACTAAAAAACTAGAGAGATAATGTGAGTAGCAAAGAGCTGCTCACATCCAGCTATGATTTTTCCATTCCAAAAGAGCTCATAGCAACCCACCCCGCGAATCCCAGAGACAGTGCAAAACTGCTAGTATACATCAGAGCTACGGACACCGTTTCTCATGTTCACTTTTGGGATTTTGAAAAGTTTATCCCAGAAGGATCTGCACTTATATTTAACAACACAAAAGTTATAAAAGCAAGGCTTTTTGGGAAAAAAGAGAGCGGCGGCGGAGTAGAACTTCTAATAAACAGAGCCATTAATGCCCATGATGTAAATGTATATATAAGAGGTAAAGTAAAAATCAGCACAAAGATTTTCTTTGATGAAAATTTAGAAGCAGAAGTAAAAGAGCTACATGAAGATGGAAGCAGAGTCGTAAACTTCTATATGGACAAAAAGATTTTACGCTTTGAAGAACTGCTCCAGATAATAGACAAGATTGGGCATGTACCGCTTCCGCCATATATCCAAAGAGAAGATAACAAAGAGGATGAGAGTGAATACCAGAGCGTATTTGCCAAAGAAGAAGGTGCAGTCGCAGCGCCTACCGCATCACTCCACTTTACAAAAGAACAACATGAGAGAGTCTGCTCAAAATTTTCTCATGCATATGTGACACTACATGTAGGAAGCGGCACATTTAAGCCCGTTGAGTGCGACACTATTTTAGATCATCCCATGCACTCGGAATACTATGACATCTCCGATAAAGCCAAAGAACTTTTAGATTCAAATATACCGATTTTAAGCGTTGGCACAACCTCTACTAGAACTATAGAATTTTATGCAAGAAATAAAACAAAACAAAAAGGTGAAGCAAATCTATTTTTGCATCCAAACAACAAACCCTTAAGAGTAAATCACATTCTTACAAATTTTCATCTTCCAAAGTCCACTCTTCTCATGTTAGTGGCATCTTTTGTTGGTCTTCAAAAGGCTCAAGAACTCTACAAAATCGCAATTGAAGAAGAGTATAGATTCTACTCTTACGGCGATGCGATGCTTATCATATAACCAAAATTCTGCCGTTTTTTATCTCTATCTTACCGCTAAGCTCAGCTTCAAAAATTCTCTGAGGATATTTAACAAGAGCTTCGTCATAAGTCGGATTAGTAGTGCAAAACGCTATGAAATCATCTTTTATTATCGGTTCTATATTTTGTGATAAAGAAAATTTTGATACAAACTCATCTATGTCGTAGATAACTTTTGCCAAAGAATCTCTTGCAAGTTGATTTGTTCCACTGCTTTCGCTTAGTCGCTGTGGAAGAACATAAATCTCTTTTTTCATTTTAAGTGCAAACTCTACACTTCTCATCGTTCCGCTATCAACATCCGCCTCACCCACTACCAAAACATCTCCAAGAGCGACAACAAGCTCATTTCTCACAACAAAACTCCATGGCGTTGCAGTAAACCCATGCTCAAATTGACTCAGTAAAAGTCCGCTCTTTTGTATCTCATTTAGTAAGTTTTTATTGACTGATGGATAACGAAGATCTATGCCACACGGCAAAACGGCAATAGTATTTGAACTTCCGGCTCCGCTATGTGCCGTTGCGTCTATTCCCATAGCACCTCCGCTAACAACGCAGATACCGTTTTTTGAGAGGCTTGATGAAAGTTTTTGAATCATCTGGCGAGAATATTGAGTCGGTTTCCTGCTTCCGACTATCGAGATTTTTGTTCTTTTTAAAAGATTTAAATCTCCGTCATAAAAAAGCTCTTTCGGATAGCTTTTCATAGATAACAATTCAGGGATAGTTTCGTAAACTCTGCTCATTTTTAGTAAAGCTTATCCACCAGAACTAATTCTACATCTTTAAAAAGCGGTTTGGACTCTAAAATAGCAGCTATCGTATTTGCATGTGGATGTCCGATTGCTATTGCACTTCCATGTAATTTAGCCACCTCAATTGCTTTTTTAATTTGTGATTTTATATAATTCTTGTCAACTTCATGATCTAAAAATATATCTCTGCTTACATAAGGTTTATGATAGCTTTTCATAGCCATCTGCACCTTTGACTCGCCAATGGTTCTGCTGTCGATAAAATTGATATTTTGCTCATTTAAGACATGTATTAATCTCTTAACGGCTCCCTCATTTGAGGTAAACTTACTGCCTGCATGGTTATTTATATATTTTACTCTGGGAAAAAGCTTCTTTATCTCTGCTATTCTTTGTGAAATTTTCTCTTGGGAGTCATCTGTTTTAAGCGTAAAAGGCTCTTCTCTTTTAAAATTTTTTGCTTCCATAGGTAAATGCACCATATAAAATTTCTCTTTTGCTGCTAAAGTATGAGAATTTGGTCTACGCTCGCTTGGCGGCAAAAATGACATTGTTATAGGCAATTTAAGATCACTTATAGCACTCACATGTGACTTTACGCTAACATCGTCTATGATAATCGCCAACTTTGGTTTAGCACTGCTTTTTACGATTTCACGCTTGGGAGGTGTGGGCAAAACAGCACCCTCTATCTCATGTGAAGCATTTTCATACTCTTTTACTGCTTCTTCTTTTAGTTCTTCTTTTACTTTTTCATCAATAATTTTAGTTTGATTATCTTCTGTTTTTGTTTGATTATTTTCTGTAATCTCTATTTTTTCCAAAGGTTTGCTCTCTTTTTTTAGAACCTCTTTAAGTCTGCTGTTTACATCTTGTTCTGCTTTTTTTGCACTTGATTCTTCTTCAAGTTTTTTAAGCACGGACAATCTTTTTTCCTCTCTTGAGTGCTCTTTTTTTTGTAGCTCTCCTTTTGCTTCATCATATCCAAAATAATATCCGACAATCAACGAGGTTAAAACAACCGCTATAAATGTTAAAGCCAATGCCGTATAAATTAATGTTTTTGATTGCTGTTTAGAACCTGTTTTTCTTCTTCTTTGCATCTACTCTCCATACAAAATAATCTCTAGTATAAATACTTTTTTTGTAAAACTATATCCTAAAAACTTAAAATAGTTATTATTTATTGCACATCGTCATAAGCCAAATACATTGTTTTTTTTAAGTATTATTTTTGTATAATCCCGCGTTCCTTTCTCTTTGTATCGAATTTTTTTCGATATATATACATCCGAAAGGGAAACAAAAGCCTTAAATCATTTAATGATGGGCAAAATACCAAAGGGAGATTATACTCTATGAGAAATTACGAAAACCTAGTAATCGTAAAACCGACATTAACTGCTGAAGAAATTCAAGCAAATATCAGTGCAATCGAAGAAGTTATTACTTCTAACGGCGGCGAAATAGCTGCAAGAGATGCAATGGGGATGAGAAAATTAGCATACCCACTTGGAAAAAATGAGCGTGGTTATTTCCATGTTATCTACTATTCAGTTGCTCCATCTGCAATTAACGAGATTGAAAGACGTTTCCGTATCAACGAGAATCTTCTTCGTTTTGTAACTATCAAATATGATACAAACCGTGAAGTAACGGCTTGGAATCAGTTAGTGCAAAAAGCTCAAAAAAAGGCTACACAACCAGCTGGCGAAGCTAAAGTAGAAGCAGAAGAAGTAGTTATTCCTGCAGCACTTGAAGAAGACGCTGAATAACACGGCAGAGTGATTGGCTAACGCCTAAACATATTAAGGAAGATTCATGTATAACAAAGTTATTTTGGTTGGAAACTTAACTAGAGATATTGAACTTAGATACTCTCAAGGCGGAATGGGTATTGCAAGCACAGGTCTTGCGACAAGCCGCAAATTTACCGTAAACGGTGAAAAAAAAGAGGAAGTCTGTTTTGTAGATATTACATTCTTTGCAAGAAGTGCAGAGATTGCCAACCAATACCTCAGAAAGGGGAGTAAAATCCTCGTAGAAGGTAGACTTAACTTTGATCAATGGGTAGATCAAAATGGGCAAAAACGCTCGAAGCACTCTGTAGTTGTTGAAACAATGCAGATGTTGGATAGCAAAAATGACAACCAAAATGCTAATGACTACAAGCCACAACAGGCTCAAAATCAGCAGCAAGGTTATCAACAACCTAGTTACCAACAACAGCAGCAGCCGCAAAGCTATCAACAGCCAAGCACGCAGCAACAAGCTTACTCTCAAAGTAAGCAGATGCCAAGTAGCAACTCTATCCCTGAGATAGACATTGATGAAGATGAAATTCCGTTTTAGAAAAATAGATAACAAAAGGAAATAACATGGCAGAAAGAAGAAAATACAAAAAAAGATTTTGTAAGTATTGTGAAGCAAAAGTTGATTTTATGGACTATAAAGATGTAGCAGCTCTACGCTTCTCTCTTTCAGAAAGATATAAAATTATGCCTCGTCGTTTAACAGGAAACTGTAAACGTCACCAAGACATGATAGCAACAGTTATCAAAAGAGCTCGTGCAGCAGCACTAGTTCCATATACAGTTACAAGAAAAACAGTTGTAACTGCACCATTTGAAAATTTAAAATAGTTTTCAAAAAAAAGCCTCCTATCAGGGGGGCTTTCTAACTACATATACAGCAAATTCAACAATTTACCAACTTATATGAAGATATTTTAATTTAGGAATATTTTTTGCTATAACTTAAGTAAAAAGTAGTTGCATGCATCATATATTAACTTTTATCTTACTTTCATCCTTTCTATATGCGAAAGCTCCCGATTTCTCGATTATAATAGATGAGCCATTTAACAATGCTCTAGTGGATGTAACGGAGGATTATGACAGAAGCATAAGTGCCGTCGGATACATAAAAAAATATAAGAACAACCAAGCAAAAGAAGAGACTACATATAGAAACGCTTTTGATTATCTGGCATCTGTCTCTAACACTTACGGTTCACAGATACATTTGGTAAAAGTAGACAATCAAGCAGATATAACACTTAGAAAATCAATTGACTTACCAAATTTCAATGAGGCAGTATCTATCGCGAAAACTCCACAAAACGGCTATTTTGTAGGCGGACACACCCTTGATGGCTCACTCTTGATTATAAAAGTCAGCTCCAGCGGTGAAAAAATATTTCATAAAACCTTTGGAACGGCGAACCAAGATAAAATGAGTAAGATGATTCTGCTTCGTGATGGCGGAGTTTTAGCCATAGGCTCATCTACAGCTTCGAGATCTCCAAACGACAATCTATTTGATAGCGGCTTAGGTCTCAGCGATATCTATATGGCAAGATTTACAAGCAACGGCGAGATGCTATGGAGCAAAAAATACGGTACGTTAAGTGATGACATCGGAGTTGATGCTGCAGAAGCGGATGATGGCTCAATTATGCTTCTTGGTCAAACAAATAGCGAAAAATCGAAGAATGCTACTATTTTAAGAATTACACAAAACGGAGATAAAATCTGGCTCAAAGAGTACAAAAATGAGAAAAATACGACTCCGCATAAAATATTAAAGCTAAGAGACGGCTGTTTTGCCTTGTCGCTCTCTCAAGAAGATGATTTAAATAAAGAGCAGGTGAGACTTCTTAAAGTGGATCTGCAAAAAAATATTTTGCTCGACAAGATGGTTCAAACAACTTATGCAACTATTTTAAAAGATATAAAAGAGTATTCGGATGGCAAAATCATAGGCGTCGGAAGCGTTCAAGACAACTATAATACAGATGGAGTCGCTATGCTCTTTGACAGTAAATTTTCCATGCTTACACAAGAACATTACGGCTCCGCTGCACATGATTCCTTTAATGCTCTGAGCATACTCCATAATTCACAAGTCGGAGTTGTAGGAGTTTATACAAACAAAGAGTCCCAAGAGACAAATATGTGGATTGTAAAATTAAACAAAGATCTTACTATGGCAAAAAGAGCGGTAAAAGCAGATACTAAAACAGAAGTAAAATCTGCAAAACCGACAAATTTTTATGCAGATTTACATGCCCTGCTCAAACAAGAGATAGAAGCAAAGAAAATAGAGCTAAAAGAAGATTTATCAATACATCTAATTGACTCAGCACTCTATTTTAAAGTCGGAGAGTATACTCTGACAAATGAGCAGAAAGAGTTTTTACAAAAACTTAGTAACAAACTTTTACCGTTTTTATATAAAAATGGAGAGTTTATAAAAACTCTTGAGATAAGCGGGCACACTTCTAGTGAATGGGGCACAAGCGACTTTTCACAAAGATACTTAAAGAATGAAAAACTATCCATGAATCGCTCATTTTCAACACTTAGCTACATATTTAACAACCATGACGGTACAACTCAAAAATGGCTTGCAGAGGTTATAAAGGGAAGCGGTGTAAATTTTTCAAAAAAAGTAATTTACAATGAAAACGAGGATAAAGAGAGATCAAGAAGGGTAACCTTCAAGATCATTCTTAAGTGATTGTTAATTATCATACCCTTGTGTATTGTCATTATTCGCTTTAAAACTAAGTCTTACTTTATCTTGTTTTAGTTTTTTATAGAGTTTGTGTTTAGCTTTTTGAAGTTCTTCGTCATTAAATAAAAATTCAGTTTTTATCGCCTCATCACTCATGCCGGCACTGTCCATCGCAAAAAGTTTTAACTCTTTTTTTGTAAGTTTTGCTTTTAATGCATTATAGAGAGTTTTATCCTCTTCTATAAGATCAATCTCATTTAGTCTGCAATATTTAGCCAACAACTCTCTAAAACTATTTTCACCGTTATACTGTCTCCAGATACTATTTTTTAGCATTATATCTTCTCCAAAATTTGTGTTAAATCTTTTGTCTCAATCACTATATTTGCCTCTTTTCTTAAAATCTCTCTTGCACAAAAAGCGACTCTTGTTCCAGCATGGGCAAACATTGAGAGGTCGTTTGCTCCGTCTCCACATACTAGCGTTTCATCCTCTGCAACTCCCAACAGACCCTGCAAGCGAATCAACATATCGCCTTTTGAGTAGTTAAACATCATATCTCCGCCGACAAGACCCGTAAGTATCTGGTTTTTATGGTGCAGCACATTTGAGAAATCAGCATCATATCCCAAAATATTTTTCGCATATCCCGTCGCACTTCTAAATCCGCCGCTAAAACAGACCACTTTCATGCCTCTGTTCTTTAACTCGGCAATAGTCTCTTTTGCGCCCTTCATATATGGCAGATTATGGCTAATCTTCTCAACGACGCTATATTCTAAACCCTTTAAAAGCCCTACTCTTTGCTGAAGTGATTCAAAAAAATCAAGTTCACCGCTCATTGCAGCTTCGGTTATTTTACTTACCTCTTCACCAAGTCCTAGTTCTTCTGCAAAAAAATCTATCGTCTCGCCATCCATCAGCGTAGAATCAAAATCAAAAACAGCCAATTTCAACATATATTACTTCCCTATCTGTTATAATTGCGCAATTATACCCATTTAGGATGCTTTTTGTTTGATGAACTCATAAATAAACTAAAAAACGACACATATATAACCCTTGAAACTACGCCTAGTCACTCTCCTGTTTTTTCGCCTATAATTGAGACGATAGCAGAATTAGGGCTAGATAAACTGGTAGATGGTTTTACGACGACCGACAACCCCCTTGCAAAACTGAAATATAACTCTCTCTTTGCGGCAAAGATGCTTCAAGATAGATTTCATAAACCTGTAATCGCCACGATGAGCATGCGAGATAGAAATAAGATTGCACTTCAGTCAGATCTATTAGGAGCAAATGAAGTTGATGTACGTGCCATTTTAGCATTAACTGGAGATCCTGCCACGATATCCGACCAACCCCACACAAAGGGTGTTTTTGAGGCGGATAGCACACTGTTGCTTGATATTATCTCATGTTTTAACAGCGGTATAGATTACGGGGGCAAACCCTTTACATTTAAGCCAAAAGAAATTTACCCTTTTGCGGTTATCAACTCTTATGCAAAAAATCCAAAGACACTTCAAAAAAAGATGCAAAAAAAGATAAAGCATGGAGCAATAGGGATTATTACGCAACCAATCTATGATATCCAAAGTGCAAAACTTCTTCTTGAACTTAAAGAAGCTACAGAGCACAGCAGCTCTGCAGAGCTGATTTTTGGAATTTTTCCAATAACAAAACTCAGAACCGCACAGTTTTTATCGGCACATGTTCCCGGTATAAACGTACCTAACTACTGGATAGAAGCTCTAAGGGTTGCGAATGAAAAGGGAGTAGAAGAGGAGTACAGAGTCGGTTTTGAACTTAGCAAAAAACTATTTGAAGATCTTAAAGCTCTTCATCCAAAAATCCATCTTATGACGGCAAACCAGTTTCAAATAGCAAAAGACATACTCAAATAATTTAAGGAAGAAAAATGATAGATTTAAAACTACTACAAAAAGATTTTCAAGGTGTAAGCGCTAAACTTTCACGCAAAGGCGTCAGCGCTGAGCTTATAGACGATTTAAAGAGAAAAAATGAAGAGTTAAAAGTTGCAAAAGTTGAATATGAGACGCTCCAAGGAGCTCAAAATACTATGAGCAAAGAGTTTGGCATATATAAAAAAGAGGGCAGAGACGTAAATGAGCTTAAATCGAAAGTTGATGCAAATAAGATAAACATAGCTGTTGCACTTGACGTTCAAAGAGAAAAAGAGAATGCTCTTGAATCTCTTGCAATGTCTATCCCGAATATTCCAGATGATGATGTCCCAAGCGGTGCGGATGAAAATGAAAATATTGAGATTAGAAAAGTTTTAACACCTAGAGAGTTTAGCTTTACCCCGAAAGAACATTGGGAATTGGCTGAGAAAAATGGATGGATAGATTTTGAACGCGGTGTAAAGCTTGCAACTAGCCGTTTTAGCGTTGCTTTTGGCATGGGTGCAAAACTAGAACGTGCACTGATAAACTTTATGCTCAATTTTAACTCCAAAAGAGGTTTTGAGGAAGTAAGCGTTCCGGCAATCGTAAACAGAGCAGCGTTAGAGGGAACAGGACAGCTTCCGAAATTTGAAGATGACCTCTACAAAATACATGAGCAGGAACTATTTTTAATTCCCACGGCCGAAGTGCCTGTTACAAATCTTTTTCAAGATGAAATTTTATCTCCAAATGAGTTGCCAAAGAAAATGACCGCTTATACTCCATGTTTTAGAAAAGAAGCAGGTGCGGCAGGGCGAGACACAAGAGGGATGATAAGACAGCACCAATTTCACAAAGTAGAACTTGTTGCAATCACAAAACCAGAAGATAGCGATAGAGTATTTGATGAAATGGTGCAGACGGCTTCAGATCTTCTAAGCGCACTTGAGCTTCCTCACCGTCTCATGACACTTTGCAGTGGAGATTTAGGTTTTGGAGCGGCTAAAACAGTTGACTTGGAAGTTTGGCTGCCTGGACAAAACAGCTACAGAGAGATAAGCTCAGTCTCAAATACTAGAGATTTTCAGGCAAGACGTGCAAAAATCAGATTTAAAGACGGTGATAAAAACTCTTTCGTACATACGCTAAACGGATCTTCACTTGCAGTGGGCAGAACGATGGTGGCAATAATGGAGAATTTTCAGAATGAAGATGGAACGATAACTATTCCAAAGGTGCTTGAGCCTTACATAAACTAAGTTTGTGGTATCTTTTTTGCTTCAACAAAGAAATTATAGCAAGGTGAAAAATGGGTGATGGACAAGAAGAAGAGATTATAATCATTGAGGACAGTGATGCTACAAGCAATACTGCAGCTTCAAGTGAATCTCAAACAGAAGAAAAATCATCTGCAAATAAAAAAAAGTTCCTTTACATAGGCATAGGCGTGGGAGTTGTCATACTCTTAGCCGTAATTGCCTTTTTTGTAATACAAAAATTGCAAAAAAAACATGCCGAACTCCCAGGCATAGTAGAACAAAAGATAGAGCAGGATATTACAGAGCCTGTAGAGCCAAGCAAAATAGAAAATATGATAGCAAAAGCAGATTATCTCTACTCGACCGGCTCAAAAGATGAAGCTCTCTATCTTTATGAGAAAATTGCACACTACAGCGAAGCTGTTTCAGCCTATAACCTTGGTGTAGCTCAACTAAAAGATGCACAGTATGAGACAGCTTTGGCTTCATTTCAAAAAGCAATACAAAATAATGAAAAAAGATGTGTGAGTGCCATTAATGCCGCTGTGTGCTCTCTTCACTTAAATAATGAAAAGAATTTTAAATACTATATTGATATGGCATACGCTTACCTGCCACAAGAGAGACCCTCTCCTTTGTACTCATACTACTATACCCTTATCAACTATTATAACGGTAACTATCTAGAGGCTCTTAGCTCTCTTAACAACCCAACAACCGACGAGTATATAGAAACGCAGAACTCTCTTAGCTCGAAAATAAATGCTCTATTTGACAACAACGTTGACGCCATAAGAAGCTTGGAAAAAAATGAACTCTCATCAAATGACTTTAGCTTAGGATTGCTTTATGCAAAAGTAGGTGATTTAGCTCAGGCAAAAAAATATTTACAAAGTGCCATCCAGAACAATATAGAGCCTATGAAAGCGCAACTTGCACTCGGATATATAAAATTAAAAACAGGTGAGATTCAAGCTGGGGCAAAAGATATAGAAAATGCTACTGATATATTTGCGGAAAAAGTATATGAACCATACCCAATTCAAGTTAAATTAAAAGATTCTCTATTTAACCAAGATCTGGCTCAAAAAAGGTATAGATCTCTTATAGTCGATAGCAAACTGATAAATTATCAAAAATTATTTTATTTCTCTCCATATAAAATATTTAATGCAAATCAAACAATCAGTTATATAATGAAAGGAACAGCAAATATCTTTATTGATAATGTTGATTCGGCGCAGACGTATTTAAAGCAGGGAACGCTCTCTTCAAGCGTCAATGCAGGAATAGTAACTGCGATAAAAAAAGCTCTCTCATTTAAAATTAGAGAAGCAAATGAAATGCTGCAAAAACTTGTTGAGATTCAGCCAAAACACTCTATTTTACACTACAATCTAGCATTAACCTATGCTCAAATGGGCAATATGGTTGATGCAAACAAACATTTTTTACGCTCATATAATTTAGACGCAAAAAATTATCTCTCCGGCATATATGCGGTTATGACTTCTCAACTTATAAATAAAGATAGCGAAAAGTTATCATCTATAATTAAAGACTCCATTATGAATGAAGAATTTTCCGAAGATATAGATTTTTATACAACACTATTGCATCTTAGTGAAGATAATATTTTAGGAACAACCGATTGGCTTGGAAAAAGTTATGAGCAAAAACCTCTCTATTTAGCTTTAGATGTTATTGTGGCACTAAAGCAAAATAATGTGGATGCAGCACAAAAATCTGCAAGCAAGCTTATTAAACTTATTCCAAATGAGATACTGCCGCATCTTATGTATATTGATGCATATTTTGGCAAACTAAGCCCAAAAGAGTATGCAAATGAAGTTCTAAACTATCTAAAAATCCAGAACTTTGATTTTAAGGATCTCTATTTCGGCGCATATGTAACAAGATACCTTTATGTTCAGCAAAATTTAATAACCGGAAAACTCTACTTTTTAAGAGAACATGTAAGAAAAATATTAGAATCTACAACGGAGCCTGTACATGAGCTCACAAGTACACTTGCATTAGCTTCTCTCTATGAAGGTGCTTATGAGGAGTCATACACTCTCTATAACAATCTTATAGATAACCTAAAAGTACAAGATCCTCAAACACTCTTTTTAGGTGCTGTTGCCTCCACTGCAGCAAATCATCATGAAAATGCAATTGCTCTTTTAGAACTCTCTAAAATGAAAGATGCGAATTTCTTAGAGAGCAGATATGCGCTCGGTCTTCTATATCTAGAGACAAAGAACAACAAAGGAGCAGTCATACAGCTATCTAAAATTAACAAAAATAACTTTAACTCTGAGTATTTTAACTTTGATATAAATACAGATAAGCTGATGTATGAAAAAAGTCTCTCTCAAAAGTAAAAGAAACTGCTTTTTTTCTGATATTACGCACTAAATTAGTAAAGCCAATTTAAATGGAAGGGACAATTTGTCCCTCGCAAACCCTATAATATGCTTTTCACATACATGTTAATTTTTAAGTTAAGAGGAGAGAGATTTATTTTTCTTTATTTTCGCTAGTAAAGTAGCCTAAAAGCGATTCGCAAGCGATAAGCTCAGCACCAACAGTAACATTTAATCTAAAGTTATGTGGTAGATAGAGAGTTGTTATCCCATTTATCATAAGCCCATATCTAGCTCCCTGCTGTAAATTTTGTGATTTTACAGCATCAACATCTATTCCTTTAAAACTTTGCTTAAGAAGATGTGTGATTTTTAATTTATTATTTGAGTTTTTATTGCTAAATACAAGCACTGCATTTTCATTAAGAGTTTTTGATAGAGAATTCATATGCGATAACCTTGTACCTCTGTATAAATCAACATTATCTAGTGTTGAAGCAAAAGGAACTCTTAACAAAGATACGTTTAAATAACTACTGTCAATCTCTACTTTATAGGCATAATCTTCTTCGTTATCCAACTCTTCAATCGAAATAACCGTTCCATCAACAGGACTTACAACGCTATTTTCTTGATATAGCAGATTTTGTCTCTCAGGATTTCTGAAAACAAAAATAAAAAAGAGAGTAGCCAAAAAGGCAAAAAATTGTAAAAAATCTAAATTTAGAAACGTAAAAATAAGCATTAATAAAAGAGAGAGTGCTAGGTAATTCCATCCCTCTTTAGCAATCGGCAGAAGGTTATTTTTCATCTGATTCCCCACTATTTTTTATATTTTCTTCACCATCACTATCTTGAACCATCTTTGCATCGGCTTTTAGCTCCTCTTCGATATCATCAACTACAAGATTTACTTTTGATTCTAAAGAGTTTTCCGTCTCAAAATGTATAATAATGTTTCTAACCTCTTCACCCGTAATATTCTCTTTTTTGTAGAGAAGTTTTACCATCTCTTCAACGGCACCTCTATACTCTTGAAGTCTTTTTAGAACCTCTTTGTATCTCTCATGAAGCGATGACTTAACAAAATCATCCATCCCCTCAGCCATTTTATCGCTATACTCTCTAGTAGCTTGCATTCCGCCACCAAGAAATGAGTGTCTGCTTTTCTCTAGAACCATAAGTCCTGCAACGTCACTCATGCCGTAAGTTTGAACCATTGACTTTATGATGTCCGTTGCACGTTCAAGGTCATTTCCTGCACCTGTAGAGATCTCTCCGATGAAAACTTCTTCTGCAGCACGCCCGCCAAGAAGAACATCTACCTCTGCCCAAAGTTCATGTCTTTGCATCATAAACTTATTCTCTTCAGGCGTGTTAAGAGTATAACCCAAAGCCGCTAAACCGCGAGGAACAATTGAAACTTTTGAAACTTTCTTCGCCCCGATAGTTGTTTCTGCCATCAATGCATGCCCACTCTCATGATATGCAACTATCTTTTTCTCTTTTGGATTGATTCTTCGAGACTTTTTAGCAAGTCCGGCTAAAGCACGTTCAACTGCTTCATAGAGATCTTTTTGAGTTACTGTTTTTTGGCTTTTTCTGCCTGCTAAAAGTGCTGCTTCATTTACAATATTTGCCAAATCTGCTCCGGCTAGCCCTGCCGTTAAACGCGCAACCTCTTCAAGGTCAACATCAGCATCCATTTTTACGCCCTTAACATGGACTTTTAAAATTTTTATACGACCTTCAAAGTCCGGTTTATCAACCAACACCTGTCTGTCAAATCGTCCTGGGCGCAAAAGTGCCTGATCTAGTATCTCAGGTCTGTTTGTAGCAGCTAAAATAATAATCGGCGTGTCAGTTCCAAATCCGTCCATCTCTGCCAAAAGCTGATTAAGTGTCTGTTCGCGTTCATCGTTTCCACCCATATTTGCACCGGCAGCACGACTTTTCCCTATGGCATCTATCTCATCAATAAAAATTATACTCGGTGCATCTTTTTTTGCTTGTTCAAAAAGATCACGAACACGAGCTGCTCCGACACCGACAAACATCTCGATAAAACTAGAACCGCTTACAGAAAAAAACGGAACATCAGCTTCACCTGCAACAGCCTTAGCCAAAAGTGTTTTTCCCGTTCCGGGACTTCCGACTAACAGAACGCCTTTTGGAATTTTTGCACCAATTTCAACATAACGGGCAGGATATTTTAAAAAGTCAACTATCTCTTGTACTTCTTCTTTTGCTTCTTCAACACCTGCAACATCATCAAACTTTGTTTTTGGCTTCTCCGAGTTAATCATTCTTTTAGAGCCGCCCATACCTAATATGCCGCTGCCCATACTTTTTTGCATTCTTCCTGCAAAAAACATCCATATAGCAATTATAATTAGAAAAGGAAAGAGCCACCCAAACATTTCAGTAAACCAGTTAGTTTCACTAAAACCGCCATATTCTATGCCCTGCTGCTCTAACTCTTGTGTCAATTTAGTATCACCAGGTACGATTCTTGTCGTATAGAGAGTTAAGTTGTCAATTCCATATGCTTTTATATAGCTCTGACCGATTTCAACTTTTTTTACACCTTTCTCTGTTATTAATGATTTTAATTCCGAGTAGCTTATCTGTTTTGCTTTTTTACTTCCTGTTGCGGCAACTTCAGAACCTGGATTTTCTCCAATAAGAGCCTTAAAAAGTAAAATTATAACCACTGAAAAAATTGCAAAAGTTATAAGTGGGTTTTTGTTAAAAAAATTATTATCATTATTGTTCGGCTTCTTATTTTGCATATCTATTTTTTACCTTGTTTTAGTATTAATGTAACCCATTCATCTTGAGTTATTTTCTCTTCAATTTCAAAATCTTGATAAAATTTTAAAACTTTTGATTCATATTTATCTAATATTCCTGATAAAACAAGTATTCCGCCATCTTTTAAGACGCTCTTTAAATCATTTGCTATAAATGTTAAAACATCTGCGACTATATTTGCTACGACGATGTCATATCTATTTTTTGCCAGACTACATGACCCTTCCCATAAATTTTCAAATTTTACACCGTTTAATTCTGCATTTAGCGTACTATTTTCGATACAGACAATATCAGTGTCACATGCATCGACAAAAGCACCCAGCTTAAGTGCACCAACACCAAGTATACCACTTCCGCAGCCTACATCCAAGACTTTATCACCTTTTTTTACGTATCTTGCAATTGCTCTTAGTGATGAAGCTGTTGTCGGATGATGACCGGTACCGAAAGCCAAAGCTGGATCTATAATTATATTTATAAGCTCTTTACTAGGCTCATCCCAAGTCGGATGAATATAAAATTTATCTATTACAAGAGGTTCTATACTATTTTGATACATTTTTACCCAGTCGCTACTTTGGAGTTTTGTCTGCTTGCATTCTATATCTATGTTTTGACCTAAAGCTTTTTGCAATGCTTCCGTAAACTGTTCCAAGCCCCAAACAATAGTGTCAAGTTCATCTTCGCTTCTAATAATAAAGCCCTCATCAGTCTCTTCGAAACCGACAGGAAGGGTGTCTGATAAAAAATCTGAAAAAAGCGAGTGATGAGAGGATACATTAACGACTAATTCGAAATAATATTCTTGCATTAACCTTCAATACCCATAACTGCACCAAGCTTCTCTTTTAAAACTTGCGGTGTAAAAGGTTTCACTATATAGTTATTAACGCCTGCTTTAAGCGCTGTAATAACCTCTGCTTTACCGCCTTCTGTTGTTACCATGATTATTGGCAAATCAATAAAACGAGAATCAGCACGAACTTTTTTAACAAGTTCTAGTCCATTCATTTCAGGCATATTCCAATCCGTAATAAGCATATCTACGTCTGGGTTTGAGTTTAGAACGTTCCACCCCTCCACGCCGTCGCCGCCTTCTAGTATATCTTTATGACCAAGTCTTTGTAGTGTGTTTTTTATAATACGACGCATTGTAGAACTATCATCAACAACAAGTAATTTCAAATGAAATCCTTTTATATAAATATTTGTAAGTTAGTAGCAATAATAATACCTAAATTTTATTTATTTTATGATTAAGCAGAGCTTAACTAAGTATCTTGAACATTTTAGCTAAATCAAGCGTTCCCTCATAGTACGCTTTACCGATAATTACACCATCAACGCTCTTTGTAGCCATCAAAGCTTCTATATCTCTTTCATCCCTGACACCACCGCTTGCAATTGTACTTACACCACTAGCCTTTGCAATCTCTACCGTAAACTCAACATTAACCCCACTTAGAGTCCCGTCTTTGCTTACGTCGGTACAGATAATCGCTTCTACTCCTGCATTTGCAAACTCCTTTGCTAGGTCAGTTGCTCGCATGGAACTCACTTCACCCCATCCCTCAACCGCGACAAACCCGTCAATTGCATCTATTCCGACGGCAATGGGATACTTTTTTGCCATCTCTTTTACAAACTCTGCATTTTTAACGGCGACAGAGCCTAAGATAACTCTATCTATACCTATTTCAAGCATTTTTTTTATAGTCTCTTCATCTCTGATTCCACCACCAAGTTCCAGCTTTACATTACAGTTTTCTCTTATTTTAATAATCTGCTCTAAATTTTTAGGCTCACCCGCAAATGCACCGTTTAAATCAACCAAATGTACCCATGTTGCACCCATCTCTTCAAACTTTTTTACAAGCATCCATGGTTCATCAGAGTAAATCTTTGCGCTATCCATAAGACCTTTTGTAAGTCTTACGGCTTTCCCGTCTTTTAAATCAATAGCAGGGTATAAAGTCATTTTTTCTCCTTAATTTTATTAGTTCGATAAAGGAACGAAGTACCTTTATCTTCGCTTACGCCGCTAAGGCGACTGAAGCTTGGCTCCTCGAGCCAGAGTTTATTATTTTACAAATTTATGAAGTTTTCTAATATTTTAAGCCCATTTTTATGACTTTTTTCAGGATGAGGCTGAATCCCTAAAATATTGTTATGTGCAACGGCAGATGTAAACTCGTATCCATAGTTTGTACGACCTATAATATCTTTTTCATCTGCACAATTTACATGGTATGTATGAACAAAGTAGAGATAGTGCGCTTCATCGAGACCTTTAAAAAGAGGATGCTCTTTTGTGAACATCCTGTTCCATCCCATGTGAGGAACTTTTAGCGGCTCACTAAATTTAGCCGTATCAAAAGCAGTTACATTGCCTTTTATAAGTCCTAATCCTTCATGAACTCCAAACTCTTCGCTGCTCTCAAAAAGCAGTTGCATCCCCAAGCATATACCAAACATATATTTACCGCTGCATGCGAACTCTTTTATCGCATCTACCATGTCTCGTTCTTTTAGATGTTGCATAGCATCGCCGAAAGCACCGACTCCCGGAAGCAGTAACTTATCATAGTTCTTAAATTTTTGCGGATCACTCTCTATAAATGTTTCTTCACCCAAAGAGGCAAATGCGTTTTGAACACTTGCCAAATTTCCCATGTTATAATCAACGATTCCTATCATTCTTCAATCTTTAACTTTGTAAATTTTATATATATAGCCAAAGTTACAAGCAGCATTGAAACACCTGCAACTATATACATGGCATAAATTAATTTCTCAGGATCCGTTATTGCAAACTTAAATACTAACATCAACGCTTCTATTGATAAGGCTATAATAATTGAACCTAAAAACCTAACCATCGTTTTATGTGGACCGGAGATACTATGCTCTTTATTTCTGCCAAATATTTCTTCTTCTATTATTGTTTTGGCAAGATCAAATATGGCGAGGGCAAGTGTTAACAAAATTGTCGCTTCAAATACATCTTTTATCTCAAAATGAACAGGAGTTATCTCATATATAAAAAAACTCTGCATCCCTTTAAAAAATAGCAGTACTGCAACCGCTATCAAAGCGAATGCGAAAGCCATGTATGAATATCTAAAGAGGTTTATAAAAAATTTATCAAAGTTGCTTGAGCGAGATATCAATACAACCTCTTCAAGAGGCATATCAAGACATGCTACATACTTCAATTCGCCATGCTCGTCAAATATCGGTTGAGACGCAGTAACACACAACTCGCCCGTGATAAGAGAGGGATACGGATCTGTAATAGTACATCTCTCTTCTCTTACCGCACGATAATAGTATGCTCTGTCCGCTCTTATTTTTCCGGCATCTTCATCGATTCGTTTTGTAGGCGTAAATGTCGGCGAAACTTGCACTCCGCGGTTATCAAGAAGATATACACCCTCACAATGTTCTAAATCTGCTTTTATTTTTAAAAGACGCGGCATTATCATCTCTACGGATAATGATGGCAGCCTATTTGGAATATTTTTTGAAAATAGATAGCAAAAATATGCTCTTGCTTTGGTACGACCTTCAGAAAAGTTTTGAATATCGGATATAACCATTTTTTTGCTGACCCTTATAAAATTTTAATGGGCGCAATTATACCAAAGGCATTGTAACAATTTCATAAGTTATTTTTTTATGCCTCTTTCATTTGATATAATCCGTTCTTAAAAAAGCTGGAGTTATTTTAAAGATGGGATTTAAACTTTTTTTACTATTTGAAAAATTTCTAATGATTTTACCAAAAAATGCAAGAAAAGATTTTTTTATTTTTTTGGCAAAAATTGCATATTTTATTTCCGCAAGATATAGAAAAGTCGGCTTTATAAATTTAGATTTCATTTTTGGCGATACGCTTACTCAAAAAGAAAAAGAGGAGATTGTTCGCTATAGTTTTAAAAATCTGCTGCTAAATTTTCTGCATCTGATGGAAATCAGACACATGAGCAAAGATGAACTGGCAAAGAAAGTATCGGTTAAAAATATAGAATCGGTACAAAGAGCACATGAGCAACAAAAAGCCGTAATCTATGTAACATCCCACTACTGTGCTTGGGAGTTGGGAGGAACAGCTATCGGAGCTTTTGCAGAACCTATAGCTGCTGTTTATAAAAAAATGAAAAACATCCAATATCAAAATTGGGTTTTAGAATCCCGCTCTCATTTTAAAAATAGCTCCCTAGAGAAATCAAATGTTATAAAACCGCTTATACGGCTTATTAAAGATGGCAAAGCCAGCGGAATTTTAATTGATACCGGAATAAACCAAAGAGAAGGCGTTGAAGTTCAATTTTTAGGAAAAAACGTTCGCCAAACATCTACGCCTGCTTATCTAGCAAGAAAATATAATGCGGCTATTATCCCTGTTATCATCCAAACGGATGATGAAGAGAACTATACATTAACGTTTTTTGATGAAATCCCCGTCGAAAATTCCGATAATGAGCAAGAAGATATCCAAAAAGCGACACAACTTCAGGCAGATTGGCTCTCAAAAATCATAAAAGAAAATCCAAAATTTTGGTTTTGGATTCATCGCAGATTTAAGAGCGATTACAAAGAAATCTACAAAAAAAGAGTTTAATCCTTCTATTTAAAATCTTCACTTCTTGCCTCAAACAGCTTTAGGAGAGTTAAAAAAAGTGCAGTAATGGCAGGTCCTAGAATCATTCCCCAAAAACCAAATGTCGCAAGTCCGGCAATAATGGCAAAGAAAATTACAAGCTCATCCACTCTTGCGTCATCTTCTTTTAATAGCCTTTTATTGATCTCTTTAATGATAAGCGGTTTTATAAACGTATCGGCGACAATAGAAATTACGCCAACTGAGTATAGAGCAATAAAAATGCCGTTTGACTCATTTCCTAAAGAAAATTCAAAAAGCATAAACGGCAGCCACATAACGGCTCCGCCTATAATTGGAACAAGTGAAGCAAATCCATACATAACGCCGAACAAAATACCGTTATAACCGATATAAGATATCGCCATTCCAAATAAAATCCCTTGAAGCATGGCATTTGCGATAATTGAGTAAAAAACTACCCCCATTACCGATGATAGCTCTTTTATGAGTATAGAACTCTCTTCAACGGACATTTGAACAACTCTTCTTAGAAATGTAAAAATATGATCTCCGTTATATAAAACAAAAAAATAAAAAACTATTATTAAAAATGAATTTTTTAAAAATCCTACGCTAAAAGCCCCGACAGTTCCCGTATACGAGAGTGCCCTCTCACTAAATGATGCAATATCCAACTTCTCAATATTCTCTAAAATATAGGGTTTTGCAAAAGCAAGATAGTCTGGCGGATTTTCAACTTTTGCCAATATATATTGTTTAATATTGACTAAAATTTGAGGGTCTAGGTTGTTTAACTCTACACTCAGAGTTATTAAAAAATACCCAAGCGGAACAAAAAATAGAACTGCCAGTAAAAATGCAGATGCCATAGAAGCATAAAATCTGTTTTTCAGATATTTTAAAAATAGGTTCTGTATGCTTGATGTTGAGATTGCAAGCAGTGCGGCAATTGTCATAGCTAGTAAAAACGGTGCATATAGAAGATACATCCAGTAAAGAGATGTGGCAAAAAGAAGTCCTACAAAATATTGTGATTTCAAAACAAACCTCCATCATCTAACGTATCAAATTTTATATTCAAAACATCGTAGGTACTTTTTGTAGCTTTTCTTCCTTTGGCAGTTCTTTCTAAATATCCGTTTGCGATAAGGTAAGGTTCTAAAACATCCTCTACCGTGCCCTCATCTTCACTAAGTGCCGCAGCAATCGTACTAAGCCCCATCGCTCTTCCGTTTGCCGAAACTAGAAGATTTAAAAGCCTGATATCCATCTCGTCAAATCCATGTGAATTTATGCCAAGCTCATTAAGTGCGTACTTCGTTCTTGAGTGCAATATATTTTTTTCATTTGCAACATCTGCAAAATCTCTTACACGACGCAAAAGCCTCAAAGCTATACGAGGAGTTCCTCGACTTCTTTTAGCTATTTCGATGCTTGCTTCATGTGCGATTTCTTTGTTTAGCTTATTTGATGCTTGAGAAATAATTTTTGAGAGCTCATCCGAAGAATAGAACTGCATTCTAAAATTCATGCCAAACCTGTCACGAAGCGGGTTTGAGAGCATACCTGCTCTTGTCGTAGCACCGATAAGCGTGAAACGGGGCAAATCTATCTTTACGGTCTGAGCAGCAGGTCCGCTTCCGATAATGATGTCGATTCTAAAATCTTCCATTGATGAGTAGAGTATCTCTTCAACCGCCGGAGAGAGACGATGAATCTCATCTATAAAGAGTATATCGCCCTCTTCCAAGTTTGTAAGAATCGCTGCTAAATCTCCGCTTTTTTCTATCATGGGTGCGGCTGTTACTTTGATATTTGCATTCATCTCATTTGCAATTATGAGAGCTAAGGTAGTTTTGCCTAGCCCCGGAGGTCCGAAGAAGAGAACATGGTCAAGTGCCTCGCCTCTTTTTTTACTTGCTTCTATGAAAACACCAAGATTTTTTTTAATCTGCTCCTGCCCGATATATTCACTCCAAGCACTAGGACGAAGCGTTATTTCAACACTCTCTTCGTTATCAAATCTCTCTATCTCAACCAATCTTTCCATATCTTCTCTTAGTAGGTGTGTATATCTTGAGGAAACTCTCTAGACTTCACCTCATCAGAATAGCTCTTCATAGCACTTTTAACCAAAGCTGCACCATCCATGTACTTCTTTACAAACTTAGGCGTAAACTCTTCAAAAAGCCCTAACATGTCAGAAAAAACAAGAACCTGCCCATCTACATCTTTGCCTGCACCTATGCCTATGAGAGGAATCTTTACACTTTTTGCGACTTCACAAGCAACATCAGCTTTTACACCCTCTATTACCATACAAAACGCACCTGCCTTCTCAAGGGCTTTTGCATCTCTTATAAGCTGAGATTTCTCCTCTTCAGATTTGCCTTTTACCTTATAACCGCCCTCTCCACGAAAGGCTTGCGGCAACAATCCTATATGACCGCAGACTGCTATTCCGCTTGAACATAAATACTCAACTATGTCTGCTTTTTCTTCTCCACCCTCTATCTTGATAGCATCAGCAGGAGTCTCTTGAAACACCTTTATAGCATTTTTAAGAGCCTCTTTTTTGTTGGTGTATGTTCCAAATGGCATATCACATATTAAAAAGCTGTTTTTTGCTCCCATAGCAACTGCGTTTGTATGATAAATCATCTGTTCTAGCGTTGCACTTAGAGTATCACTTTTACCGGCAAAGCTCATATTTAAGCTGTCCCCAACTAAAATCATATCAGCACTTGACTCCAAAAGTCTTGCAAAAAGAGCATCATATGCCGTTATCATAACCAAAGGAGATACTCCCTTGCTTTTTTTGATAGAATTTATTGTTATTTTCTTACTCATTTTTGAAACTCTTTCATTTTAATAAAAAGTATTTTAACTAAAAATTGCTATAATTTTAACCTTACGGGGGAAATATTTTATGGGTGTAAAAAGTGATCTCTATGCTAACTTTGATTTCGAAATTGTCGATGAGTTTTTAGATCACTACTCTATGATGGTTGAGTCTATGGATATTATGATTTTAGATCTCTCAAAGCCTGACATGTATAATCAAAGCATAAATGAGCTTTTTCGTGTTTTCCACAATATAAAATCTGCTTCGGGGTATCTTAATATAACGAAAATGGCTAAACTTTCCGCCTTTGTGGAAGACATATTGGAACAAATCAGAACCAACCATACCAGCGTTAATGAAGAGACTATAAACTGGCTGCTTCAAATAAGCGATATGTTTGCTATGTGGAAAAATGATTTTAACCTCGATAAAGAACTTACACACATAAAATATTCTCTGCTTAAATTACCTGACTTGGAAAACAATTGAAAAAATTAGTAGCATATATAACATCCGGCTATCCGGAAAAATCTTTTAGTATTGACTTAGCCCTTGCCCTCGGGGAGAGCGGTGTAGATACGCTTGAACTCGGTGTGCCTTTCTCTGATCCCGTAGCCGATGGACCTTTAATAGAAAAAGCAAATCATAAAGCGCTTGAACTTGGATTTAAATTTGAGCATCTTTTAGAGATTTCAAAAATAGTCGCTCCTAAAATTGATACTTTATGGATGGGATATTTTAACAGTTTTTATCAACATGATATGTATAAACTCATTCCTCATGCGAAAGAGCTTGGAGTAAGCGGCTTTATAATTCCTGATTTGCCTTATGAAGAGGCTCTCTCATACGAAACGTTATTTGATTCAAACAATATGTCGAACATTAGCTTTGTCGCTCCGACTGACAGCGAAGAGAGAATCAAAACGATAGTTGAAAATTCTAAAAAGTTTATATATATGGTAGCCTACACGGGAATAACAGGTTCAGGCGTTTCAGAAGATCTTCAACCGATAATAACCTTTGTAAAAAAATATACGCAAACCCCTATTTATGTAGGATTCGGCGTAAACAAAAAAACAGCAAAAGATAAAGTAAGAGGTGCAGATGGAGTAATCGTAGGAAGTGCTTTTGTAGAGATACTTTTAAACGATGATTTAAACTACACGCAAAAGATAAGCAACTGCAAGGAACTTGCAAAGATATTGAAGAGTGAGATAAATAGTTAAACTCCATGTTTTCTTATAAAAGAGAGAAACTGGAAGCCGTAAAAAACTAAAGATTTTTGTTTAGTGTGCATAAGATTCAAATGTTTGAGTAAAGGAGGCTACTGAAGTAGCTGACTGCACTCATCATTTAAAGATGAAGTGCAATAAGCAAAAAGATTAGTTTTTAGAAGTGTCTACTATTTTGTTTGCAGATATCCACGGCATCATAGATCTTAGTTTAACACCTGTCTGCTCAATAAGTGAAGCTTTAGCATTTGTACGCTCAGCGTTCATTCTTGGGTATCCTGCTTGACCTTCAAGGATAAAGTCTTTTGCAAATCTTCCGTCTTGAATCTCTTTAAGTATCTCTTTCATTGCAGCTTTAGACTCTGCATTGATAACACGTTTACCTGAAACATAGTCACCGTACTCAGCAGTATTAGAGATAGAGTATCTCATATCCGCAATTCCGCCTTGGAACATCAAGTCAACGATAAGTTTTAGCTCATGTAAACACTCAAAATATGCAAGTTCTGGAGCATATCCAGCTTCTGTTAGTGTTTCAAAACCAGCTTGAACAAGTGAAACAGCTCCACCGCAAAGAACAGCTTGCTCTCCGAAAAGGTCAGTTTCAGTCTCATCTTTAAAACTTGTTTCAATAATCGCAGTTCTTCCGCCGCCGATAGCCGATGCGTAAGAAAGTGCCAACTCTCTAGTTTTTCCGCTTGGATTTTGTCCAACAGCTATAAGATCTGGAATACCACCACCACGAACGAACTCAGAACGAACAGTGTGTCCCGGAGCTTTTGGAGCAATCATAGTAACATTGATATCAGCTCTTGGGTGAATTCTTCCGTAGTGAATGTTAAAACCGTGTCCAAATGCGATAGTTGCACCATTTTTTAGGTTTGGCTCAATTTCGTTTTTGTAAATCTCAGCTTGATTTTCATCAGGTAAAAGAATCATAACAACATCAGCATAAGCGCTTGCATCTGCAACTGTCATAACTTTGAACCCTTTTACCTCAGCTTTTGCCCAGCTAGATCCATCTTTTCTTAAACCTACAACTACTTCAACACCGCTGTCTCTTAGGTTTTCAGCATGTGCGTGACCTTGAGAGCCGAAGCCTATCATCGCAACTTTTTTGCTTTTAATTATATTGATATCGCAATCTTTATCGTAGTAAACAGTTAATGCCATTGTTTTTTCCTTGAGTTTCATTAGGCTTTAATGCCTAAAAATTTTCGGCATTATACTAAAATAAAGCAAAAACTTTTATAATGTCGGCAAAAACAGAGGAGTATTTTTGAAAAAATTTAATCTTTTTATAGAGATTGTTGTTGCAAAGAGAGGGGATTTACAAGAGGCTATAAACTCCTCTAAACATTTTGGAATAGACATTGAGGGCAAGGTTTGCTACGAACCTTTTACCATCCATGATATTTTGATTTATAAAGGTATGCCTGATAGCGTAACACCTATAGAACTTGCACTTGGAAAAAACTATCAGGTAGTCTTGGACAACGAAAGAGTTCTGATAAAAGCGTTCTCAAACTGGCAGGAAATTATAGGTTTCAATGCCCAAAGAGCGACTTATAACGACACTACTTCAGACGGAGTTGATGAACTTTGCACAAAAGAGATGGAAAGTATCGGCTGGCATGCCTCTGAATTTGGGATTACATACAGAACATTAGTTGATGTTTTAGAGCAGATGTGTGAGGGAACTCTTATATGTATAGAACAAGAAGAACCTTACCAATTTAGCGGTCTGGGTTTTGTAAATAATTTAGATGAAGCAAGAGATGTTTTGTTTGAATTTTGTCAAAAAGAGATTAAAAAATTGATAGCCGAAAATGAGGATTATAGAGAAGATAAACTGAGTGATGACGAACGAGAAGCCGCAGAGTTTTTTAAAGCAATTGCTTAAAAAACTCTAACACTATAAACGTCTAAATGTTCTACTCTTTTCTAAACTTTGAAACAAGAACATAAAAAAGAGGGATAAAAACTATAGCTAAAAATGTAGCAGCCAACATTCCTCCTACAACTCCCGTACCGATGGAGTGTCTGCTTGCAGCTCCTGCACCGCTGCTGATTGCAAGCGGAATAACTCCTAGCGTAAATGCCAGCGAAGTCATGATGATAGGGCGAAGACGAATCTTTGCTGCTTCTAAAACAGCTTCAACCAGCTCCATTCCCTGCTCTCTCTTTTGCATAGCAAACTCTACAATCAAAATGGCATTTTTCGCTGAAAGCCCTGCTAAAACAAGTATTCCTATCTGAAAATAGATATCATTTTCTAAGCCTCTTAAATGGTTTGCGACTACCGCTCCAAAGATACCAAACGGAACTGCCAAAAGTACAGATATCGGCATCAGCCATCTCTCATATTGTGCCGCTAAGATAAGGTACAAAAAGATTATTCCAAATATAAATGCCATATTTCCTGCGCTTGAAATCTGTTTCTCCTGATATGCCGTTCCAATCCAACTGATAGAGTAACCTTGCGGAAGCACCTCGTTTGCCACCTCTTCCATCGCTCTTAGCGCATCACCTGAACTATATCCTAGATTTGCCTGACCTGCTACTTTTGCGGCACTAAAGAGGTTAAAACGCTCTACTAAATCAGCACTCACACTCTGTTTAAGCGTAACAAAAGAGCTAAGCGGAATCATCTCGCCTTTAGAGCTTCTTGCATAGATTTTGTTTAAATCTTCAGGTGTTTTTCTAAATGACTCGTCTGCCTGCATGTTTACCATGTATGTTCTGCCAAAAAGGTTAAAATCATTCACATAAAAATTACCAAAAGTCGCATTTAGTGTTTGGTAAACCTCATCTACATTTACACCTTTTGCTTTTACTTTTGCAGTGTCTACATGTACTTGATATTTTGGCACATTTGTGTTTAGCGTTGTTCTTACTCCTGCAAGTTCAGGTCTTGTGCTTGCTTTTTGGATAATCTCATTTACATATTTTTGAAGCTCTTTTATATCTGAGCCTGTCTTATTTTGTACAAAAAGCTCAAATCCACCTGCGACTCCCATACCCATAATCGGCGGAGGAACGACACCAAACGAGAATCCGTCACTTGTAGCGGAGAGTTTTTTACCCATCTGAGCCGCTATCTGGCTTGCATGCTGTTCGGGTTTTGTTCTTTCATCCCACGGCTGAAGCTTTAAGATAGTAGCCGCCGAATTTGTTCTTTGTGCAAATGTTACAAAGTCAATCCCTGCAAACTGAACTATGTTTTTTATGCTCTCTTTATCTTTGGAAGCAATATCATAGATCTCCGAAGTAAGCGCATCTGTTCTGCTTAGAGATGCTCCCGGAGGGTTATAGCTAAATACAAATACCGTTCCTTTATCCTCCGTTGGCACAAGCCCTGTTTTTAGACTATTGAACAAGTCGTAAGTAACATATACAAGTCCTCCAAAGAGAAGCATGCTTAAAAATGAGTAACGAATGGTAAGTTTTAGAGTATTTGAGTAACCTTTCGTAGCCCAATCAAAAAAGTTGTTAAACCATTTGAAAAAATATTTCGGCTCTTTATGTGTCGGTTTTAACATCAAGGCACAAAGCGAAGGCGTCAAAGTAAGTGCTACAAGCCCTGAAATAGCCAAAGAGATAACGATGGTTACGGCAAACTGCCTGTACATCTCGCCGCTTAGTCCACCCAAAAATGCAACAGGGATAAATACGGCAGAGAGAACCAAAACGATAGCAATAAGTGCACTTGAAACTTCTCTCATGGCCTGAAGTGAAGCTTCAAGCGGAGAGAGTCCCTCTTTTATGTGTCTCTCAACATTCTCTATAACGATAATAGCATCATCAACTACTATCCCGATGGCTAAAACAAGTCCAAAAAGGGTAAGCAGATTTATGCTAAAGCCCAACATGTACATCCCTGCAAATGCTCCGACAATGGATACGGGAACTGCTAAGATAGGGATGAGCGTTGCTCTCCAACTCTGCAAAAAGAGAAATATGATAAGTACGACTAAGATAATAGCCTCTATGAAAGTTTTTATAACCTCATTGATAGAGACTTGAACGAAATCGGTAATATCGTAAGGGATAACATACTCAACGTCATCAACAAAGTTTTTGCTTATGCCGTCTATTGTTTTTCTTATCTCCGCTGCCGTCTCGATAGCATTTGCACCGCTTTGCAAAAATATAGCAACAGGAACGGCAGGAGAGTTGTTAAGTTTGTTTTTCATGTCGTAACTCTGAGATCCAAGCTCAATAGTTGCTACATCTTTAAGCTTAAGCGAACTTCCATCCTCGTTTGCTCTTATGATAATATTTGCAAACTGCGACGGATCGCTGAATCTCTGCGGAGTCTCAAGAGTGTATGTAAACATTTCACCTTTTGCAACAGGTTCGGCTGAGAGTTTTCCGGCTGCATACTGCTCATTTTGCTCTCTTACGGATGTAATCAAATCCTTTACGGTTAAAGAGTATTTTTGAAGTTTCAGCGGATCTATCCAGATACGCATGGAGTAATCTTTTGCTCCAAAGATGATTACATCACCGACGCCTTTGACCCTTTTTAAATCATCCACAACATTCATAAGCGCATAGTTGGATAAAAATGTTACATCCCTGCTCTGTTTAGGCGAGTGCAAAATGACAACTTGAAGCATGTCAGGTGATTTCTCATTTACTCTTACACCCTGTCTTTTTACTTGCTCCGGAAGTTTAGAGAGTGCCGCTTGAACACGGTTGTTTACATCAATCTTCGCATCATCTGGATTTGTTCCGACTTTAAAAAATATGCTGATGCTAAGCGAGCCGTTATCTGCCGATAGTGAGCTCATGTAGAGCATATCTTTAGCCCCGTTTATCTGCTCTTCAAGAGGCGCTGCGACTGTTTTTGAGATAGTCTCGGCACTTGCTCCCTGATATGATGTTGAGACGACTATTTGAGGCGGAATAACTCTTGGATACTCTCCGATAGGAAGAGATCTCATAGATATAACACCCGCTAGAACGATTATGATGGCGATAACCGATGCAAAAATTGGTCTTTTTATAAAAAAAGCGGAAAACATCTTATTTACCGTCCATAATCGTTACATTAGAGTTTGGTCTTAACTTTGCTATATTGCTCACCGCTATCTCGTCTGACTCTTTAATGCCGCTTTCAATCATTGCCACGCCATTTTCTACATGTAGAACTTTGACGGGCTTCATAGAGACAGCTCCATTTTCGATAAGATAAACAACTGTAGCATCCGGAGTTTTTATAAGCGCTCCCTGAGGAATTTTAGCAACATTCTCATAGCTAAATCCTTCCAGAGTCACCTCTGCATACGAGCCGACAAGAAGCTCTCTGTTTGGATTTTCAAAAATTGCTCTAACTAGAAGCGTATCTGTTTTGGAATCTAGTTTTGGTGCTACAAAGTCAACTCTTCCGCTATATTTTTTTGCTCCCATGTTAAGTGTCAGAGTTGTGCCGTTTTTGATTTGCAGTGCATATTTTGAAGCATCATCGCTTGGCACTGAAAACTCCGCATAAAGTTTATCGACGGCAGTAATAGTAGCAAGCTTTGAGTTTTGCGCATCTGTATCGATATAACTTCCCTCATCACTGCTGCTCAAACCTATAATCCCACCGATAGGCGCTTTTATGGTTGTATACCCATAATTCAGCTCTGCATTGGCAACTGCTGCTTTTGCTTTTTGAACCTCTGCTTTGGCGCTCTCATGTGCATAAAAAAATTCATCTCTTTGCTGCTCGCTCAGAGCAGAGTTTTTAAATAAGAACTCTGCTCTATTCCAGTCTTTTAAAGCTTTATTGAAGTTTGCTTCAGCTTTTGAGAGAGATGCCTTTGCCTCATTTAGAGCGGCTCTGTACTCATCTTTTTGGATTTCATAGAGAGTCTGCCCCTCTTTTACAAATGCGCCCTCCGTAAAATTTTCTTTTACCAAAACACCTTTTATTCTTGCTACAACATCTACTTCTTGATAGGGTTTAAGAAGAGCAGAGTAACTCTTTGTAAAGTTTGCTTTTGAAAATGTTACAACTTGAGATTTAACGCTAACAGGAGGCATTTGTGCCATCGGGGCTTGCGTGGAAGCACCCTTTTTTTCATCACTGCAACCTATAAAAAGCAGTGAAACCGCCACTAATGATAATGTTAAATTTTTCATCTATAAAAACTCCTTTATATCTTTTCCGCTGTAGTAAATCAACTCAGCTTTTTTCATCTCTACATCTAAAAGCGCTCTCTCATAATCTCTCTGTGCATCAAATTTTTCACTGAGTGATTGGAGATATGCAACATTATCAATTGTTCTATTCTCATATCTTACTTTTACAAGAGCATAAGTCGCACTTGCAGCATTAAGAGTTGCTTTGGCTGCAGAAATTTTTAACTTTGCGATCTCAAGTGATTTTTTTGCAAGCCTGTACTCGACATCTGCTTTATGCTTCTCATGTTCGAGTGTGGATTTTTTGCTTAAATACTCCTCAAACTTTGACTCATAGCTCTTTGTAACCGTGTCAAAATCAAAAACATTCCATGAAAGATTAACCATTGCTATATTTTGAGTGTCAACTAAAAAGTTACTCTCTAAGTTTTTATTCTCAAAGTAGTAATCATTATAGCTTAGAGTGTCGTTAAAAGTAACTTGCGGCAAATTTTGGCTCTTTTTGCTTTGTGCTTCATGCATCAGAGATGTTGCACTATGTTCAAGTGCCGCAATATCCGCTCGAATGGAAGGATCTTGTTCATAAACAAACTTCACATGTGAACCCTCTTCTATGGAGTCAACCTTTTGTAAAGTATAGTACTCAAAAGTATGAAGAATCTTTTGGTTCTCAAGCTCTATCTCATGTAGTTTTACCATCGCATTTTTAACTCTTGAATCAATCTTGTCAAGTTCATCATGTGTTATAGAACCGACTTCATAAAAGAGCTGCAGTCTCTTTAGCTCCGCTTTGAGCTGCTCTATCTCTTGAAGTTTTGCTCTTTTGTCCGCATCAAACGCAAGATAGCCGAAATAGAGTCTTGATACGTCAAGAGAGAGACTCATCTTAAGAGCTTCAACACTCATCTTGCTTGAATCAATACCTGACTTCAGCTGTGAATAGAGACTCTGCTCTTTGCCTCCGTCATAAATGGTGTACTTCAAACTCGCTTGAGCTTTAAGCGCATTTTGTGCAGATGATGGAGTCTCCTCATACGCATTTTGGTAGGTAGCTCCTACTTCGATACTTGGCAGATATGAGCTTTTTGTACTCTCATAAGCCTTCTCTTTTGAGTTTAAAAGATGTGAGGCGGACTCTACGACTCTATTTTTATGTGACAACTCCACCAACTCTTCAAGAGTATGTGCATAGAGAAAAATTGGCAGACAAAGTATTGGCAAAATAAGTCTCAACTGCTCTCCTTCATTTAGATTTTACGAAATAGTATCACATCAACTCTTAAATATATCTTGCTAGAAAGATATATTTTCTGCTATAATTTCTTCATGAAAAAAAACAGAGTACACACTGACCTTATCACCAATTTTTACGACAAAGTCGATTCAAAAGAGCTTCCGGAAGTTTTTTTGATGACATTTCCCATAGCGGTTATTCAAAAAACAATATTTGCACATGCAGAGATTTTTTTAAAAGAGAAGTTTGATCTTCTTAACTCAGAAACTGATGTTTTAGCTTCGCTATACACACACGGAAAAGTACTCTCTCCGACTCAGCTTTACGACCTGACAATCTTCTCCTCAGGCGGTATGACAAAGATTCTAAAGAGACTTCAAGAGAGAGAGCTTATTTGCAGAAAAGAGGATGTAAACGATAAAAGATGTATGCTCGTCTGTTTAACGCAAAGCGGGGAAGAGCTTATTATAAAATCTTTAAACGAGATATCAAAAGAGTGCAGTAAATATTTTGAAGCTTTTAGCGAAGATGAAAAAGAGCTATTCTCAACTCTCCTTAAAAAGATACTTTTGAATATAAACGGGGTGTAATACCCGTAATTTTTATAAAATCTTGATATTTTTAAAATTTTATTGATAACTTATTGACACCATCTTGACTATAATAGCCAAAATTAAAATAGAAGATAAAATATGTCCGCAGCAGATATTACAATGATTTCAATACTGGTTATTTTAACTATAGCAGTGCTCTTGAAACTACCTAACGCATGATAAAAAACTTTAGCTTTACTCACGGAATTTATGCTTATATTCTTAAGGCTTTGGGCATCTTACTTATCATAACGCTTATAAGCCATGTTTTCCGTGACCATTTAGATATCATAAATATTGGGTTGATACACATCATTCCAGTAGTTATCGTTGCGATTCACGGTAATACAAAAGCAACAATATTTATTACCATTTTAAGTGTGATTTTTTTTAACTTTCTCTATATTCCGCCTCTCTACAGTTTTAAAGTGCATAATGAACTTTATGTATGGAGCTTTGTTATTTTCGGAATCGTCGGATGGATAATTACGATTCAAGCCAAAAATCTATACACACAAACCAAACAAAATGAGATGCGAGAGAGTTTGTTAAACATTATCTCTCATGATCTGCGTACACCACTCTCAACCATTATCGGCACAACAAATCTTCTTCTTTATAACTCCAACCTAGACGAAAAGAGTACAAAAAATCTGCTTGAGGATGTAAACTATGCCTCAATGCGAATGAAAAGATTAATTACAAATATTCTTGACAGCACAAGACTCTCAAACGGAGGTATTAACCTGAAATTTGACTGGTGCGATTTTGAAGATATCGTAGGTGTTGCATTAGAAGAGTTTTCAGACAAACAAAAAGATGAACTTCTTGATATAAAAATTGAAGATTTCAGACTTTTCTGGGGTGATAATGTCTTATTAAAACAGCTTATCATAAATCTTTTAGATAACGCTTTTAAATATTCCATAAACAATACAAAGGTAACTTTAGATATTTTAGATTTAAACGATACACTAAGAATAGCAGTTTTTAATCAAAGCAGCCACATCGACGAAACGAAACTGAAAAATATTTTTGATAAATTTTACCGTCTTGAAGATTCAAACGATATCTCAGGCAGCGGTATAGGTCTCTCTATTTGCAAAAGTATCGTCGGTATACATGGGGGAGAGATAAAAGCAAGTGCAGTAAATAAAGGTATTCTTATAGAAGCTATATTACCAATTATTAAAAAGGCAAATTTAATATGAAAAACTATCTTATTCAAATAATAGAAGATGATCCGTCCGTAAAAAAATTATTGGAAATTACTTTTAAAGAGTATGAATTTAACCATATTTCATGTGAAAATAAAAAAAATGCAATGATGATGTTTTTAAGTCATAATCCTGATCTTCTAATTGTAGATCTTGGATTGCCCGACGGAGACGGAAAAGAGTTTATTAAACAAGTAAGGGAGATTTCAAAAATTCCCGTAGTGGTTTTAAGTGCTAGACATGATGAAAAAGAGATCATAGCGGCACTTGATGTTGGGGCAGATGACTACATAACAAAACCGTTTTCCGTAAATGAGCTTTTGGCAAGAATCAGAGCAAATCTTAGACGCAATATAAGCGGTGAAAATATATCAAGCAAGATTCTCTGCGGCGAGTTAGAGATGGATATTGCATCAAGAGATATTTTCTTTAAAAATGAGCAGCTCAAACTCACTCCCATCGAGTACGAACTACTCAAATATTTTTTGCTCAACACAAATAAAACACTTACGCACAAGCAGATACTTAAAGAAGTTTGGGGAGTGGGATATCAAAGTGAGATGCAGTATCTTAGAACTTATGTAAACACTTTGAGAAAAAAAATAGAGCAAAACAGCACAAGACCAAACTATATAAAAACAGAATCCGGCATCGGATATAGATTCTGTTGTAATAACTAAAGGATTTCCCACGCAAACGCAAGATGTTAAAATTATTTTTATGAGTTTTGTTATTCTTATCGGTATAGGCGCTTTTTTACTAATGCTTCCTTTTGCCCATAAAGGAGATCTCTCCGTTATGGATGCACTGTTTACTGCCACTTCTGCGGTGTGTGTAACCGGACTCATAGTTAAAGATACTCCAGTAGATTTTACCGGTTTTGGGCATATTGTTATCCTTTCGCTTATTCAAATCGGCGGATTAGGGTACATGACAGCAGTTACTTTTTTAGCTATTATGCGTGGGAAAAAACTTGGCTATCGTGACCGCCTTATTCTAAAAGAGTCTCTAAACTATCCGGGTATGACCGGGATCTTTCGCTTTTTAAAAATTGTTTTTGCAAGTATTATAATTATTGAGATAAGCGGTGCGGTTATACTATCACTACGTTTTTTAGTAGACATGCCGCTCGATGATGCAGTATGGTTTGGTTTATTTCACTCAATTTCTGCTTTTAATAATGCCGGATTTTCTCTTTTTAGCGATAACATGATGGGTTTTAAAAATGATTTAGTCATAAATATCACTATTCCGCTGCTAATTATTATAGGCGGATTGGGATATCTGGTGCTTTTAGAACTCTATAACTACCGTAAAAAATCACTAACTCGGCTTTCAACACACACTAAGTTGGTTTTATGGACATCTGCTATTTTAATTCTTGCAGGAATGGCAATCATCCTCTCACTTGAGTGGAACAACCCAAATTCATTGGGAAATATGAAAGCATGGGAGAAAATAGTGGCTGCTTGGTTTGCATCCGTGAACTATCGAACTGCCGGATTTAACAGTATCGATTTTTCTACATTTAACGACTCTGATCTCTTTTTCGGAACTGTTTTTATGGTTACTGGCGGCAGCCCTGGAGGAACAGCGGGAGGTATTAAAACCACAGTTTTGGCACTCGCTGTCATAGGAGTTTGGTTTACTCTTCGCGGTCAAAATAATCCGCATATTTTTAATAGAAGTTTAGTTCCATATCAAATCAATAAAGCGTATGCGATTATATTTGTTGCTTCATTTTATATACTTGTATCGACTGTTATTTTAAACGAGAGTGAAAATCTTCACTTTGTCAGAACACTTTTTGAAACATGCTCGGCATTCGCTACAGTAGGTGTATCAACGGGAAACGGCGGAGTGTTAAGTTATAGTGCCCTCTTTAGTGATGTGGGAAAACTTAATATTATACTGCTTATGCTAATGGGCAGAATCGGTGTTTTTGCATTTACCATAGTTATAGTAGGAAAAGCGGTACAAACCCGTATTAAATATGCAGAAGGAAAGGTGATTATATGACATATGTTGTTATTGGGCTAGGAAAATTCGGATATCATGTAGCAAAAGGTTTGGCACAGCAGGGAGAAGCTGTTATTGCCATAGATAACGATGAAGAGAAAATTAGAGATATCAGTGAGTTTGTTCAGGATGCTATCGCTCTTGATTCATCAGACCCAAAAGCTCTGCGTGAAGCAGGAATAGCAGATGCGGAAATAGCGATTGTAAGCATCGGAGAGCATCTTGAAGCTAGTATACTTACCGTTATGGCACTTAAAGAACTCGGCATCAAAACAGTAGTGGCAAAAGCTATTACTCAAGTGCACGGTCAGATTCTCTCAAAACTGGGTGCAGCTAAAGTTATCTATCCTGAGATGGAATCTGCAAAAAAACTAGTCAAAAAAATCGTTAAAAATATGCATTATGAGACTATTGATCTTTCCATTACGATGAAGCTTGCAAAGATGGTTGTTCCATCATTTTGGGTAGGAACTTCCATTCTCTCCGCAATATTTAAAGAGGAGTTTGAGGTTAAGCCTATCGCTTACAAACATCAAGGAGAATGGTACACCTCATTTGAAAAAAATGATATTCTTGAAGAGGGCGATATACTCGTAGTTCTTGGCAACAGCAACAATATTGAAGCACTTAGTAAAAAGGTGTAGGTTTATTTTCTATCTAAAAATCTCTGCAGGATTATCATAGCAGAGATTGAGTCGATGCGCCCGTCACGAATATATTTTATCTCACCTCTCAACCAGCCATCCACTTTGAGAGATGGCTTAATTATGCTCCAATGCTGACATATTTTTGAACGCTACATATGATAACTTAAAAACATAACAGCTTATATCTATTTTTTACCTAAGTAAATCCCGACTGCTTGGAGTTCTGTGCCTTTAATATCTCCGCAAAGATTGTTTGACATTACAAAAGCTTTAGCCTCAGCCGTTGAGCTAAACTTTTTATCTGTTTTCTTACACATTTTGTTATATATCATCTCGCCTTTTTTAGCCATGTCGGCTTGTTTTTCAGCCACCATTTTCATTTCACCTTCAAGAGCCATTGACGCAACCTTATAAGTTTGCTCAAAATTCATATGCTCTCCGCCAAACTCCTGCTTAAATGCCTCTGCATCCTCGGCTTTTTCAAACGCATACTTGCTCACCATACTCATAGTACCTTTTTTACTACTTCCAACTACATAGTGAGCGCTTTGTGCATCTATGAATTTTAGAGTTTTAGTATCTACAACTTTAATATCTTTTAGAGAGTTATTGTTTTTTAAATTTGTCTCAGTTAAACAGTGAAGTGAGCAATACTGCTCTGTATGGTCACCATTAGTTGCAGCATGATTTGTTTTAAAAAACATAGGAAGTGTCATACCGCATGTAGGACAGTACATCTTAGCTTTACCGTCTTGAAGAATTGTGGCTTTTTCCATCGGCACGCTTTGAAACATCTCCATCTCTTTATTTTGAGGTTTACCCTCATCCATAGCTCCAAACAACATAGTGCTTAACACTAAAAAACTAACGATAATCTTACGCATTTTTCTATCTCCTATTCTTATGATATACATAATCATATAGAATAATTGTTAAGAAAGTGTTAAGTCGTATGAAAATCTTAAGAAAGTGTTCTTTATTAGCAAATCAATTGCGATTTTACTTTTTTCTAGCTAAAAATCTCTGTAGAATTATCATAGCAGAGATGGAGTCGATACGTCCGTCACGGATATATTTTATCTCGCCACGCATCATGCACTCTGCTTCGATGGATGAGTTGCTCTCATCTTGATAAAAAATTTCGCCCTTAAAACCGACCAAATTTATAAAATGAGCCACACGTCGTCTCATCTCATCTTCGCTGCTTCCACCCATAGGTATGCCGACAACAACGGCATCAGCTTCCCACTCATCAATAACTTTTTTTACATCTCTTGAAGCTTGATCCCTATTTTTTCGCTCAACGGCCTTTAACGGAGTTACAAGATCTTTATGTGCACTGTAAGCTAGTCCTACTCTTTTTAAACCTAAATCAATTGCTATATATTTCACTATTTTCCTAAACAGAAACTGCCGAACATTTTCTCAAGCATCTCATCGTTTTCAAAAGGTCTGGTGATAGAAGCTATCTCTTTTACAGCTTCGTTTAGATGAAATGAGAATATCTCCAACTCTTGGTCTCTTAGAGGAAAAAAAGATTCTTCTATATTTTTTAGAGTATACTCAACTGCACTTATCTGCCTTTGCGATATTAGCATCATCTCATCGGAGCTATTTGTACTATTCATAATATTTTCTAAAGCTACGACAAGAGGATCAACACTCTCTTTTGAGTTTAGTTCAATATCAAATTTTATCTCTGCATGTGAAAACTTCTGCTCAAGATCTATCTTGTTTTTTAGGTATATTACATGTTTGTCACAAGCATATGATTTTATAAGCAAGAGCATCTGTTCATCTTCACTATCAGCTGCTCTAGAGGCATCAAAAAGTGCAACTACTATATCACTCTCTTTGATCGCTTCGATTGAACGTTCAATCCCTATGCGCTCTATCTCATCACCTGATTCTCTTATTCCTGCAGTATCTACTATGCGGATAAGATGTGTGCCTACTTTTACCTGCTCTTCTATCGTATCTCTAGTTGTTCCTGCAATATCGCTGACAATTGCACGATTGTAGTTGAGCAGTGCATTAAGAAGCGAGCTTTTTCCGACATTTGGTTTTCCGACGATTGCTACGCGAAACCCTTGCATAAGTCCCTCTCTTGCTCTGCTTGCTTGAAGGGTTTTTTGCAGAGATTTTCTTAAGTCCTCAAGTTTTGCCTCTATCTGTAAAACCAAATCCTCAGGCAAATCTTCCTCGGCATAATCAATGCTGACTTCAGAGTAAGCAAGAATATGGATAATTTCATCACGAATATTCTCCACATACTCCTTGAGAGAACCCTTCATCTGCTGCGCAAGTATCCTTGAAGCATCTTCACTTTTTGCTTCTATGAGCTGTGCAATGGCTTCTGCTTGACTTAAATCTATACGACCGTTAAAAAAAGCTCGCTTTGAAAATTCTCCGGCAGTTGCCAACCTTGCACCATGAGCTATAGTAGCCTTTAAAACACTTTGCGCAACGATAAATCCTCCATGACACTGTATCTCTACAACGTCTTCGGCGGTAAAAGAGAAAGGTGCTTTAAAATAGATAACGATAGACTCGTCTATAAGTTCGTTCTTGAAATCATATATGTTTGTAAGAGTTGCATAACGAGGATTTAAATTTTTGTTGCGGGTAAGCTTTTTTGCGATACCCAAAGCTTTATCACCGCTTATGCGGATGATTGCAATAGAGCCTATGCCGTTGGCAGTTGCAACGGCACTTATAGTATCATTGTTCATATTGATTAGTTGTGATAGTCGTTTATAATAATAAACTTAAGCCCATCCCGAGTAGAACGCACAGCAACATACTTATTTGGATATTTTTCACGAAGCTCTTTTAATGCAATTTGAATCAAAACACCATCAAGAATTTTAGTTTGTGCTCGCCCGTCTCTCTCTACGTTTTCACAAACAGTGACCAAATATCGCATTATAGACTCTTCTTGATTTTTCAAAAATTCTGCAATCTCTAAACGCAACTGCAGTTGATATTTAGTATTTATCCAGTTAAAAATCATGTATGAGAGCGCTTTATATCTATATCCCTCTTTTCCTATAAGCAGTGCGGCATCTTCACCTCTAAATTCAATAAGAAGAGTGACTTCATCATATGCGCTCACCTCAATCTTATCAATTTTAAAACATATCAAATCAAAAAGTTCGTTAATCTCTTTTTCAACTTTTTTTGCAACATCATATGCATTAATAGAAGATGAAGAATTCTCTTCCTCATCTTCTTCATAGTCCGCCGTATAGTTGATATCATCCATGTCGTAATCATCATCTTGCATACTTACAAATGATTGCGGCATAATAGTGTCATTAACAAAACTATGTTGCTGTTTTTTGCTATCTTTTTTAGGTTTAGCATCTTGTTTAAACTCTTTTTTTATCTCTTGCTTAAACTCTTGCTTCTCTTTTTGTACACGTTCTTGAGGTCTACGCTCTTGCTTCTCTTTTTGAAAAAACGGAGTTTCTACGCTTTTAACTTCTTTATTTTTCTTTGCGGCAACTATAATTGCATTTTTTTTAAAAAGCCCCATAAAACCGTTGCTTGGAGATTGGACAACTTCTATTACCAAGTCAGCCGCAGAACACTCTAGAGCAGACGCGGCATCTTTATATGCTTGCTCAAGGGTGACTGATTCAATCTTAATCATCTTTTTTCTCCGCATGTTTATGCGCGGCTATCTCTAAATCTTTTGCATTTTTGAATTGCTGATTTACTATAAACTGTTGTCCAATAGAGAAAAGGTTATTCACAAACCAGTAAAGAACCAAACCGGCAGGGAAAGTTATAAAGAAAAATGTAAATATTACAGGTAAATATTTAAAAATCTTCTCTTGTAGAGGGTCCGTAAAGTTGCTAGGGGTAAGTTTCTGCTGATAATACATCGAAGCACCCATAAGAATAGGTAAAATAAATGTACCGTCCATTCTTGAGAGATCCTGCACCCAAAGCATCCACGGTGCGCCTTGAAGTTCAACGGCATTTAAAAGTACACGATAAATCGCAAAAAAGACGGGAATCTGAAGCAACATCGGAAGACATCCGCCAAGAGGATTTGCTCCATGTTTTTTATACAGATCCATTACTGCAGCGTTTACTCGCTGAGGATCACCCTTGTATTTTGCTTGAACCGCTTTAACTTGAGGAGCAATGTCTTTCATTTTCTGCATAGACACCATACCCTTGTACGTCAAAGGGTAAAGAATTACTCTTATAATCAGAGTAAGTGCTATGATAGACCAGCCCCAGTTGCCAAATATTCCGTGAAGCCACGAAAGTAGTTGAAATAGCGGTTTAGAAGCAAAAGTGAACCAACCATACTCTATAGCGTTCGTTAAAACAGGGTTTATACTATCTAACGTTTTGTACTCTTTTTGACCTATATAACCGCTAAAAGGCATATTTTGAAGCGCTTCAAAATAGACAACAGGATTATTGTCTCTGTCTCTCTCAACTAAAATATTGGTATCTCTTGCGAATCCATACATGATAGATGCCGAGTATTGATCAAAAGCAGAAATAAGTTCAACTCCACTGAATGTTCTTCGACCTTCTGCATTTCCATCTTCAACGATTGTAACAATCTTGTCATCAGTATAAACCATTGCACCTTTAATGGTCATCATCTGTTCAGTTATACGAGGTCTTTGTCCTAAGTAGACAAAATATCTCTTATCATTTGAAAGAGATACTTTTGCATCGTAATGTCCATCAGGAAAAAATGTAATCTCTTTTGTCACTGTCACATCGGGGAGCTTCTGTGTGAGTGTAACTTTTTGAGAATTATCCTCAATTGACAACTCAGACAAATCTGCCGTATATGCAACTTTTATAGCTTCATCATTTAAATTTGAATCTAAAAACCTAACAAATAGAGGTTTCATCCCCTCTGCAGGAATAAGTTCCGCATGTTTATCATGCTTGTCGTTATACTTATCTTGTAGCAGCACTTTTGAAGAGATGCGACCCAATGTGTCCAATTTGAGTATAAACTTACTGTTTTTTACCGTTACTAATGTATTCGAATCATTTGCAGCCATCATATTTGTAGCTGAAATTTCATGTTTAAGTGTCTCTTCTACTTTTTTTGAAGCTTGAGGTTGACTAGGAGCCTGTGAATTTTGATCTTTACTCTGCTCTACTTTTGTCGTTTCAGACGACTTCTCAGGTGGAAAAATTGCCGTATATGCTACGAAAAACAGAACTGAAAGCACTACTGCTATCATTAATCTTTGATTTGGTGTCATTTTTTCTAACACGATTTACCCTTAAAAGAAAAATTTTTTATGATATAAAAACGGTTTTTTTTATTTGGAACCAACCAATACTTTATAGAATCAACCCCTAGTTTTGCGGGCTTTAATGACAGTTTGTCGAGTAACGGATACTCTATGCCACCGTCAAATAATTGATTACAACGCGCTATTCTAGTAAAAGTGTGGTAAAAAGCACTTGAAATGGAGTTATTTTCGAAATGAATTCTTGCATATTCGCTACAAGATGGGTAATACCTGCAACTTCCGTATCCGATGAGCGTAAAAAATTTTTGATAAAGCCACAGTAGCTTCAATAAAAACGTTCTTATCATAAAACTTCTTTCATAATTGCATTTGAACGCTTTAAAATTTTTTCAAAATCGCTTTTGAGTTTATTGTGAGTTGCTTCATTAATTGATTGTTTTGCTACGAATATGTATGTACCGCTATGAAGGGAATGTGAGAATTCAAGAAAAAGAGCTCTAAGTCTTCGTTTGGCTCTATTTCTCTTTACGGCATTACCGATTTTTTTGGTAGCCGTAAAACCTACTTTATGAATCTTATCGGCAGGAAGAAAAAAAAGCACTATATTTTCAGAGTGAACATCTTTTCCTTTTCTATAAATGTACTGAAACTCCTTATGAAGTTTTAGCGTATAGAAATTTCCTAAACTGACAATTTTTTACGACCTTTAGCACGACGACGGTTAATTACGTTACGACCGTTTTTCGTTGCCATTCTTGCTCTAAAACCGTGAGTTGTTTTTCTCGGCTTACCATGAGGCTGGTATGTTCTTTTCATGACACATCCTTCTTTGAAATTAAGTTGCGAATGTTACAAAAAAGTTACTTAAAGTGCGGTTAATATCTTTTTATTTGCTTAAATAGTCTTTGAGAGTTTCACCGCGAGACTGTCCTACTACATAGGCAATATCAAAAAGTTTCTCTTTTTCTCCAACATGACAATCCCTGCACTCTTGTATCACATCATGTTCTCTTACATTCGGCTTGTTTATCTTAGCCATTGTATGACATGAGAAACAGTCGTCTCCGCACTCTGCCATGCTGTTTGGATCAGCACTATGGCAGTTTATACATGTAAGCATCGGTTTATGTCTTAAATCTTTGTCTATAGTCGCAACAAGCTTCGGATGGCATGTTAAACAATCTCCTGTACAGCCAAAAACAGAAGTCGCAAAGAAAAATAGAAAAGTTAAAGCTCTTATAGCAAAAGTAAGTCTTTTCATAATTAAGATACTTTTACCTCTATTTCACCGTCTTTAATATCAAACTCTACGTTTGATCCCTCAAACACTTTGCCCTCAAGTATCAAATCTGCAAGCCTGTCTTCAACTATCTCATAAAGCGCTCTCTTTAGAGGTCTAGCCCCATAAACCGGATCAAATCCGGCTTCGGCAATATATGCTTTTGCACCGCTGCTTAGAGTTATAGCTATATCTCTTGCGGCTACTTTTTTAGCTATTTCACTAAAGAAAATATCTACGATACCCACTATCTGTTCACGCCCAAGCGCATTAAAGATAACAATATCATCAAGACGGTTTAAAAATTCAGGTTTAAACGATTGTCTTAACTCTGACATTACCATCTCATGCAGCTTTTCTGAGTTTTGGTTGTTTATAATCTTATCACTCGCTATATTTGAAGTTAAAATTATTATCGTATTTGTAAAATCAACAGTAACTCCTTTGTTATCCGTCAACCTTCCATCATCCAAAACTTGTAATAAAATATTAAAAACATCAGGATGCGCTTTTTCTACCTCATCAAAAAGTATGACGCTGTAAGGCTTTCTTCTTACCGCTTCCGTTAGTTGACCACCCTCTTCATATCCAACATAACCCGGTGCAGCTCCTACAAGACGAGAGACCGCATGTTTTTCCATATATTCACTCATATCAATTCGTATCATTGCATCAGGAGAATCAAATAGAAATTTAGCCAATGTTTTTGCTGTTTGTGTTTTACCTACTCCGGTAGGTCCTAAAAAGAGAAAACTTCCAATCGGTGCCGTTGCGTCAGAGAGTCCTGCTTTGTTTCTCTTAATTGCTCGAGCAACAGCATGCGTAGCCTTGCTTTGACCGACAACCTCTCTGTTTAACTCATCCTCCACATTTAAAATCTTATCTTTATCCGCTTGAAGCATCTTTTTAATCGGGATTCCCGTCCATCTTGAGATAATCGAAGCAATTGCCTCTTCATCAACGCTATTTTTGAGAAGCGTCCCCTCTTTTTGAAGATTCTCCCAATTCTCATTAATCTCTTTCTCTTTAGCAATAAGTGCAGGAATTTCGCCATACTCTATCTCGGCAGCACGATTGAACTCTGCAGAGCTTTTTGCAATGCCTGCTTCTCTTCTCTTAGCCTCTATCTCATTTTTTATGCTTGATATTTTTCCAAATACCTCTTTTTCATTTGCAAACTGTGATTCTAATCCTCTGACTTTCTCTTCAACATCTGCCAACTCTTTTACTATCTCTTCAAGTCGCTTTGTGTTTGCTGCAGACTCTTCCATTTTCAGAGCCTCTTGCTCAACACGGAGTTCTGATTTTTTTATCTTTGCATTGCTTAGCGCATGAGGCTCAGACTCTATCTGCATCTTAAGTTCAGCCGCAGCTTCATCGATTAAGTCAATCGCTTTATCAGGCAAAAATCTATCTGCAATATATCTGTCTGAGAGTTTTGCAGCCGCCACTAAAGCACTATCCGTGATAGTTACATTATGGTGAGTTTCTAATCTCTCTTTGATGCCTCTTAGAATCTGCAAAGATTGATTTACACTCGGTTCATTTACATTAATCGGCAAGAATCGTCTTTGAAGTGCCATATCTTTTTCAAAATATTTTCTATACTCTTTAAGTGTTGTTGCTCCGATTGTGTGTAGTTCACCACGAGCAAGTGCAGGTTTTAAGATGTTTGCGGCATCCATACTTCCCTCGCTTGCACCTGCTCCGACGATGGTGTGAATCTCATCTATAAAGAGTATGACATTTCCGCTCTTTTTTACCTCGTCTATAACCGACTTGAGTCTATCCTCAAACTCTCCCCTATACTTTGCACCAGCTATAAGTGCACTCATGTCAAGTGCTATTACTTTTTTGTTTTGCAAAGATGTAGGAACCGCTCCATCGCTGATTCTCTGTGCAAGTCCTTCAACCAAAGCAGTTTTACCGACTCCCGGTTCACCTAAAAGCATAGGATTATTTTTTGTTTTGCGGATTAATATCTGCATCATACGTGTAATCTCTTCATCACGTCCGATAACGGGAGAGAGTTTCCCCTCTTTTGCTTCTATAGTCAAGTCAATACCGTACTTTGAGAGTGACTCTAACGTCTCATCAGAACTTTGAGAGTTTATCTTTGCTCCACCGCGAGAGCTCTCTAAATTTTTTATAAGCTCTGAGATATCTATATATTTTTTTAGCAGGCTTAAAAATGGTTCACTCTTTATATTTGCCAGAAGGTATGTATCTACAGCCAAAAAAGAGTCTCCGCTTTTTGTCATATACCCAATGCCGTTTTCAAGTGTTTGAAGGAAATTTCTAGAGATTTTAATACTCTCTTTTGTCACGGATGATGATTTTGGAAGCTTTTCGCTTATGCTTTTTACATCTAGCTCAACCGCCGCTTTACTTACTCCCATCTTGTTAAACATCTGATTTAAAACAGAGTTTGAGTTTGTAAGCTGTGCCCATAAAAAGTGAATCGGCTCAATCTCTTGATTTTTGTTATAGAGCGCCAATGAAAGAGATGACTCAATCGCTTCCGTCATGTTGTTTGTTAGTTTTTCAAAAATATTATTCATTCATAAATCCTTTATTGTTTATATGAAAAATTATAGCGAGTTGAGTGTAACTATGTCAAGCTATTTTAGTCCAATCATCTTAAGCTATAAAAAACCTTTTTGTCTATACCTATTTAACATACTATCATTTCCACTTACGCCGCCACTGTGTACATAGAGTATCTCTTCATCCGTTTGTTCAAGCAGAGAAATCCATAAGCTTGGAGAGTAGATAAGGTCAAACTCTATTTTATTTTGTAATAACTTCTGCCATATATCTAAAAATTCTTTATAGGGCTTAGCAAAATGATACTTCTTTTGTGGTTCTAAAATTATTAAATTATCCGGTATCTCGCAAAGCGCCGACATCTGCTCTCTTAAATATGTAGCATCTCCCACACATGGCGTTGTATAAACTTTATATTCGCTAAGCGTCAAGGCAAGGAAAAGCGCCGTTGTTCCCGTACCTGATGGTGTAGCTAGAGATCTAATATTTAAATTTGCTTCTTTTATCTCTTTAGCAAGAACCTCAAGTCCCTCTTTCGCTTCAGCTACAGCTCCGCCTTGATCTATGATAAATGTTTTTTCATCAAGGTTAAATCTTAGTGAAGCTATAAAGTCTTTATAAAAATTGTGTTGTATCTCAACATGTTTCATGCCAAGCTCTTTTGCATGGTAAAAGTTGCCGCAATCTTCATCTTTGAGAGTTTGGCTTAGAGGTTTTGTGTAGTATGTAAACTCCCATCCTTTACTCTTGCACATTGCTGCAATTGCAAGCATTGCGTTGGACTGTGTTCCGCCGTAAGAGATGATTTGATTGAGTTTGTTTGAGGGAGTTTGTAAAAGTGCGTAGAGTTTGCGAAATTTATTTCCTGCTAAAAAGGGATCTACAAGATCATCCCTTTTAACATAAAAAGCTCTTCCATCTAAAAATATTTTATCGATTTCAGATGGAATTTTTAAAGAACACTCTGCTTTAGAGAGCATTTACTTTTTTATAACTGCTTTTTTTTGCAGTTCTTGGATTCTAGCCTGCATAAAAGTTTTGAATTTTTCCATTTTTAATCTTTGCTCTATAAATGATTTAACTTCAGGAAAACCTTTTGTTGTTTTTGCTTTTTTATCTTCGATATAGATTACATGGTATCCAAATTGAGTTTTTACAGGTTCCATTGTCATCTCTTTTGGCTTCATTGAAAATGCTTTTTCATTAAATTCAGGAACCATTTGTCCCTCAGCAAAATAGCCAAGATCTCCGCCGTTTGGAGCACTTGTACAAGTAGATTTAGCTTTTGCAATCTCTATAAATTTATTTTTAAGAGCATCGCCTTTTAATGCTTTTAATTCAGCAATAATACTCTTTGCCTCAGCTTCTTCTTTTACAAGAATATGACGTGCATTTACGCTCTCATTTTCAACAAACTCTTCCTTGTTAGCATCATAATAATCTTTTAACTCTTTTTCAGTTAATTTAATCTTATCAAGCTCCTGCTTTTGCCATACTTGAGTCGCAATCTCTTTCTCTATTCTTTTTGCAATCTCTTGATATTTATCTTTAAACTCTTTTGTTTCTAAGATGCCTTTACTTTTTGCATCACCGAAAATTAGCTCCATTGCAACCAACTGCTCTAAAACTTGCTTTCTAAATTCACTCTGTTTTTCTGCAGGAACCTGGTTAAATCTACCTTGAGTTGCTGCCATAAGCTCTTTATCAACATCTTGTTGCGTAATAGCCGTGCCATTTACCGTTACAAGTGTTTGTGCAGTAGAGAGTGTTGAGAGGATTGCCAAAGACGCCGCTATTTTTGTTACTGTTTTCATTTTCTTCCTTTAAAGAACTACCTTTTATTATTGGCAATTCTAATAATTTTATACTAATGATTATTAAACAACTCCTCTTTTGTATATAATTGCACAATGAAAAAAGCCACTAAACAAGAGATAAAAGAGATTCATCAACTTTTTATAGATAGATACAGTGATGCCGTAACGGAGCTTGAGTACAAAAATGTCTATGAATTAGTCATAGCAGTTACTCTCTCGGCACAATGTACTGACAAAAGAGTAAATCTTATTACTCCTGCTCTTTTTGATAAATACCCTACAGCGGAATTATTGGCACATGCAGACATTGAAGATGTAAAATCACTAATTAACAGCTGTTCATTTTTCAATAATAAAGCAAAAAACATCATAGAGATGGCAAAAAGAGTTGTTGATGTATATGACGGTGAAATTCCTCTAGATGAAAAAGAGCTTATGACACTCAGCGGTGTGGGACAAAAAACCGCAAACGTTGTCATGATAGAGTACACCGGTGCAAACTTGATGGCGGTAGATACACATGTCTTTCGAGTCGCTCACAGACTCGGACTGAGTGATGACAAAACCGCGATAGCCACAGAAGCAACACTTGTAAAGAAATTTAAAAATAATCTCAATGCACTTCATCAAGGAATGGTACTCTTTGGCCGCTATATCTGCACAGCCAAAAATCCAAAATGTAACGAATGTTTTTTAACATCATATTGTAAGACAAAAGAGAGTTTTAAAGTTTAAAAGTTGGATTGCTTTTTGCTTTATAAAGAGTATGATTAAATATTTTCTTATACTTTTAATAGCGTTTCTTTTTTCCGGATGCTTCAACAAAACAGGCATCTCTGCCAAGTACTATGCTAATGGGTGCAATGAATACTACGATGTTCAGGGCTTTTACCATAAAGATTGTAAAGATGAAAATATTATTACATATAAAGAGATCGGTGAAAAAGCAAGTAAGGCGAGTGAGTTTGTTATCGGGGGAGATGAAGAGGAAGAGGTTGAAAAACCTCAAAGAAATGTTTGGTAAATTGAAACAAACCAACGACGAAATATGAAGTAATTTTATTTTATAGCAATGAAAGTTGCAAAGTTTGCCCAGCGAAACACTACCTCACAGTGTGAAAACCCGCAATTTCTGACCATTCTTATATTTTCATCCTCACTGTAGGGTACTAAAACATTCTCCAACGCTTCTCTCTTTTGAACTATCTCATACTCCGAATAGCCCTGCTCTTTTTTAAAATCGTAATAGCACTCGATGAGATCTTTGTTTAACTTTGAATGGTGGCTTATAACCTTTTCGCTAAAGATAAAAACTCCATCTTTTTTAAGTGAAGCGGCTATTTTTTTCACAAGCTCTTCACGAATGAGCGGTCGAATAAACTGCAGAGTGTAGTTGCTTACAAAAAGCTCCGCCTCTTGATACTCATACTCTAAAATATCGGCATTTTTCAACTCAATGTCGGCATTAAACGCTTCACACTTTTTTCTGGCTTGTTCTAGCATCGCTTCAGAGTTATCAAGCCCTACTAAAGTCGCACTGTTTTTTAATTTTTTACTTATGCTTATAAGCAGCGTGGCGGTCGAGCAGCCCAAATCATAAGCTGTCCCGCCGTTTTCCAATGCTTTTAGCGCAAAAAACTGTGTGATTTTTTGCGACTCTTTATAAAAAGGCACGCTTCTTTGCAGCATGTCATCAAAAACTGCAGCGACCTCTTCATCAAACTCAAACTGTTTCTTTATCGGTTTTGTAAATACTTTATCATTCATTTTCATTTCCTAGAGCGCAATTTTAACCAAAATCTTATGATACAATCTATATTATTTAATAAAAATTCAAAGGAAAACAGTGGAGCTTGAAACATCAACATGGATGATGCTTTTTTTCATTCTGTCTCTAGCCGTTAGTATCTGGAAAATATATGCATTTTTACCGAATAAACAACTAGAAGACGATGATACAACACAAGAGTCACAAGAGCAGTTAAAAAATTTAATGATAAAAGTTATAAACAAAAATGGCGGAGACCTCAATAATAAAAGCTTGTTTGAGCTAATGATAAAGGATGAAGATTTCGATAAGAAACGGTTTTGGAGATTTAATGAAAACAGGCTAAATCAGCTGCTTTTACACTACTTTTTACAAAATCAGAATACAAAAAATATTAGAGATATCTATGAAAATATAAATAATTAACATGTAGAGAACTCTACATGTTAGTGAAAAATCAGTTTCTGCCTATCGCATTTAAATCTAAAAATGCCGCTTCAACTCTTTGAACCAAAGTTTTTTGACCCTCTCTTAGCCATTTTCTCGGGTCATAATAGTTCTTATTCGGCTTATCTTCACCCTGCGGATTTCCGATTTGACCTTGAAGGTAATCTCTGTTTTTCTCATAATAATCTTTCACGCCTACCCATGTCGCCCATTGAGTATCTGTATCGATATTCATTTTTATAACGCCGTAACTGATTGCTTCACGAATCTCTTCATGCGTCGAGCCTGAACCGCCATGGAAAACAAAGTTTACAGGTTTATTTCCGGTATTAAATTTTTCTTGAATATATTTTTGAGAGTTATCCAGAATTTTAGGGGTAAGTACAACATTTCCAGGTTTATAAACACCGTGGACATTTCCAAAAGATGCGGCAATAGTGAAGTTTGGAGAAACTTCACTCAACTCTTTATATGCGTATGCAACATCTTCGGGCTGAGTATACAGAAGTGAGTTATCAACACTTGAATTGTCAACTCCATCTTCTTCTCCTCCTGTTACGCCAAGCTCAATCTCTATGCTCATGCCGATTTTGCTCATTCTCTGTAAATATTTTTTGGAAATAGCGATATTTTCTTCTAAAGGCTCTTCTGATAAATCTAACATGTGAGAAGAAAAAAGTGGTTTGCCTTGCTTTTTATAATAATCCTCACCGGCATCAAGAAGTGCATCAATCCAAGGAAGAAGTTTTTTAGCAGCATGGTCGGTATGAAGAATTACAGCAATGCCATAACTCTCAGCCATCATGTGTACATGTATAGCTCCGCTTATAGCACCTACGATAGCAGCTTTTTCATTTTCATTACTTAAGCCTTTTCCTGCATAGTATGCTGCACCACCATTGCTAAACTGAACAATTACCGGAGATTTTACTTTTGCGGCAGCTTCTAAAACAGCGTTTATAGAGTCTGTTCCGACAACATTTACGGCAGGAATGGCAAAACCACTCTCTTTTGCATATTTATAAACTTTTTGTAGATCATCACCAAACAATACACCAGGCTTTACAATATCTAAAATACCCATAATAAGACTCTTTATATAAAAATTTTGTCTAATTGTATTACAGGCTTTATTTAAAATAACTTTTATAAAAACTTTATTATGCTAAAATGCGAAAAAAATCGGGATGTAGCTATGAGACTTACTTTGGATGAATATTGTAAAAACTTCAAGATGTCTAAAGAGTTGGTTAATTCTAAGATTAAAGCCAAAAAGTTAGATTATGTTATTGAAGAGTCTCAACTGTTTATCGTAGTGGAAGATAATAAAAACTTTCTTCCAGAAGAGAAAGCTATATCTATAGAAAATACTCAGGTTACCAAACCTAAAACAACAGTAGCAACGGTTTTGGCACTCTATCAAAAAGAGAATAATTTTCTAAAAAACAAAATAGCTCAACTTGAAGCGAAAATTGATAAACTCATTGATGACAAGGAGCAGATGCTTCGCGATGAGAGAGATAAGATAGAGCATATCTACAGTTCAAAAGACATGCAGCTGAAAAATATTTTAGAACTTGTAAATAAAAAGATGGAACTTGAGAGAAAAACAACTATGATTCATGAGATAGAGAGTTTTGAGCATGAAGATGAGTCAGATTTTTTAAGTGAACCGGATATGGTTGAGTTAAAAGAGTATCTAAGATCACTAAATATAAAATCTTCTCAAAGAAAAATAATTAAAAAACGATTTTTAGACGCTTATGACAGTGACGTAAGAGTCATGCATAAAGATGGAAAGCTATATTTAGATCTCTCAAAATACGATTATAGTGATTTGCTTGCTTACTAAAAAATTCAAAACAAAAAATATTAGTGCCACTATCAATAAATATGCGGCGGAGAACGACTCTTCGCCGCTTGAGTTTTCTTTTAATGTAAATGAAGTAGATACGTATATAAAAACAGTTTCCGAGAAGAGTTTTGTGCTCTATAATGAAGATATAAACCATTACTACTCAGAACATGACAAGATGATTAACGAACATGTAGAATTAAAACAGATGTACACAATTACGGTAAAAAAAGAGTCCAAAAAAATTATAAAACTTATTTATAGTATTGATTTTTCAATTGACAATACAACCCCCGTAATTATTTTATATCCGGAATCACAAATTCCATACAAAAAATATCAGCCTAAAGAGATCTATCTTCTTCTACTCAAAGAGCTAAATAATATAAAGGCAGTTAATAATATTTTAGTTAATATTTTTGACGGGCAGATGAAAGAAAAGCTAAAAACATTTATAAAATATCTTTATAGCGACAAATTTGTCAGTAAAATTAAAATTCCTCTATTTAACGGAATTAAAGTGGAGATACGAAGAAGCAGTAAACTAGTGATGAAGTTTATGCAAAAAGAGAATACGCATCAAGTTATAGAGGTTGATGCAGGAGAAGTGTTAGTTGAATTTATTAAACCGGTATTTGGGAAAAACGGCTTTAACGCATTTGGAGATATTATTGACAATGGCTACCTAAAGAACAACGATGACTTAAAGTGCTACATTGATGATAAAAGCATTGAAATTATTGAAAATGATGATAAAAAAAGTTACATAAGCAAAATAAAAGGGTACGTTCATTTTGATAAAGAAAATTTTTACATAGACAATAAACTTAAAATGCAACGACTATCTCGCGTACAAGATTCTGTTGCAAAAGAAGAGAACAATAATATAGAAGTTGTTATATCTCAAAGCGACTCATCTCTTGATAGTCTTGGAGAAGGCGTACAGCTTACATCGGAAACTATCCATATACATGGGCATGTGGGTGCGAAGTCATCGCTAAAAGCAGTAAATCTTACAATAGACGGTGCAACACACAAAGATTCGGCTCAAGAGGCAAAGTTTGCCACTATTAACAGACATAAAGGCAAGTTAAGATGCCACAGTGCTAAAATAAAACTCTTAGAAGGCGGAGAAGTTCATGCTACAAATGTTGAAATCGAAAACTCACTCGGCGGCGTAATATACGCAGAAAATGTAACCGTAGGACATGTAAAGAGCAACCTCAAAATTTACGCATCAAACTCCATTAACATCAAGTTAGTAAGTGGTGAAGACAATCTATTTAAGATTAATTATAAAGATATTCCCACATTAAACAGTAAGTATAATTTTATAACACAAGAGATAGAAGATTTAAAATATAAGCTTGAGGGTGCGCTAAAGCATACTCCCTCAGATGTTCCGGTTCTTAAAAAACAGATTAATGAACTAAAAGAGCAACAAGATAAAATTGTAAACGGTGTTAAACATGCACAAATTACCATAACTGAGCCGCTTAGAGGTTTAAATACAATCACATTTACTCTTGCAGATGGCAAAGAAATTACGTATAAAACAGATACAAGAACATACAAACCATTCTACCTTGTCGAATCTGAAGATAATATCACACTCCATCCTACCGACAAAAAAATATCCTTATAGTCATAAATAAATAACGCATTTTTTTATTTTTCTAGTAGCCATATGTTTTTTTATATATTTTATATACGTAATACCGTATGTTTTATATTGTATTGTTTGTTTATTACAATATATATATATGTTAATATACTTTTTTATTTGTATTTATTCACTTTTATATTATATAATCATAATATATATGTATGTTTAAGTATTTATTTCGTACAATCACTTTATGCAAATTAATGATCTATTCAACATCCTTCATAACGCTATAGAATCTCAGAACAATGGGAAAAAAATATCTCTAAAAGATATGGCTAATTCATTTGGGATATCTATGCGTACATACCAAGATTGGAAGCTCGGTCGTGCAAAACCGCAAGCTGCAATAACTGTTATGCAAATGCTTGGCAAACTTGAAGATGAAGAGATTATTAGAACTGTGAGAAAAATCAATAAACTTAAGGATTGAGTTCATGAGTGCACTGACAAAACAAGAGAGAGATGCTTTAGAAGAAGTTTTTTTATCTATACATACAAAGAACAATAGATATGAAAAAATGAAAGAGATACGCTCTTTTATTATTACTGCCGATATAAGCGTTGCTCTCTCAAAACTGCTTAAACGTGCAAAATTCGGACTAAGAAAGAGAAAAATATCACAATTTTTCTCATTTTTTGATAAAAAGAAGAAATTTTTAAGCAAATAAACTATAAAGTGTCTAAAGCTGAATTACTTGACTCGGATGTTGCATTTTAAAGTTTTAGTAATTTCGGAAAATCTTTATAAATTCAAGGGTAGATTTATGAATAAAGCTCAATTCGTTGAACTAGTGCAAGCAAGCGGTAATTACAAAACTAAGGTTGAAGCTGAAGCAGCTATCAAAGCATTTACAGAAGCGGTTACATCTGCTTTAGTGAAAAAAGAAAGTGTTTCTTTAGTTGGATTTGGAAGCTTTGAAGCTTCTCTTCAAAAAGGAAAAAGCGGTAAAGTTCCAGGCACAAGCAAAACTTATACTACGCAAGATAAAATGGTTCCAAAATTTAAAGCAGGCAAAGGTCTTAAAGACCGCGTTTTAGCTGGTAAATAAAAATTTAAAGTTTGTCACAAAAATGTGACAAACTTTTATAAAATCTGTTACTTCTTCTATATTTTCTCCGTTTAAATCTATATTTTCACTCATCTAAATTTCAATAAAATTGATACAATACGACTTTATAAAAAAACACAACAGGAAAAAAAATGAAAAAAATTATTCTTGCACTTTTGGTAGCATTATCGCTAAATGCTAAGGAGGCAAATCCACATGTAATTCTAGAAACAACACAAGGGAATATTGAACTTGAACTTTTTAGTGATGTAGCGCCTCTAGCCGTTGAAAATTTCACTACTCACATAAATAACGGCTACTATAACGGACTTATCTTTCATCGTATTATCAAAAATTTTATGATTCAAGGCGGAGATCCTAGCGGAACTGGAAGAGGCGGAGAAAGTATCTGGAAAAAGCCATTTAAAGATGAATATAAAGATAAGCTTTTTTCCAATGCAGGAATTCTTGCTATGGCAAACGCAGGAGCACATACAAACGGCAGCCAGTTCTTTATAACAACTGCACCTACACCATGGCTCAATGGAAGACATACTATTTTTGGACAAGCTACAGCCGAATCGATGGGCGTTATAAAAAAATTAGAAAATGTTGCAACACTTGGAGCTAAAAGCGGAGACAGACCGATAGAAGAACAAAAAATTATAAAAGCATATGTAAAAAAGTAAGGTTTGTGATATTTTACATACAAGCTCTAATCATTTTATAATTGATATTTTAATATAATCATGTGAATAACAAAAAGGGTGTTTAATGGAAATTAGTACGGTTGATAAGCTTCAAAAAAAGGCGTTGAAAAAAAGTGCTCCCGATCTTACAAAACTTGGTTTTGCACTGTTTTTTATGGTTGGAGTTCTAACATTTAGCTTTTTAAGCAATGGGGGCATTCCAAATAATATGTTTCTTGCCGTTGCAGCGCTAATCGGTGCATATATGGCAATGAATATTGGTGCTAACGATGTTGCAAACAATGTAGGTCCTGCCGTAGGTTCAAAAGCTATGACACTCACAACCGCAATCATTATCGCTGCTATATTTGAAGCTGCAGGTGCTTATATAGCAGGTGGGGAAGTCGTTAAAACAATAAAAGACGGTATTGTAGATATAGCAGGGTTCGGAGGCAACAGCAGCCATTTTATCTGGGCGATGATGGCAGCACTTCTTGCGGCTGCACTATGGCTCAATTTTGCGACCATGATGCGAGCGCCGGTTTCTACCACACACTCCATCGTAGGTGCAGTCATGGGTGCGGGAATAGCTGCGGCAGGGTTTGATGTCGTAAACTGGACTACTATGGGCGGTATAGTTGCCTCTTGGGTGATTTCGCCGCTCTTAGGCGGTATCGTTGCAGCCGGATTTCTTTTTGCGATAAAAAAGAGTATTGTTTTCAAAGAGGATAAAGTTCAAGCCGCCAAAATTTATGTTCCTATTTTTGTTACTATTATGTCCTTGGCATTCGTTACCTATATTCTCTTAAAAGGATTAAAGCAAGTATGGCCAAAAATGATTGAATTAATCAACATGCTCCCTTTAATCTCTATGGAAGTTACAAAGAATCCCTCTTTTGGAGTTGCATTTAGCATTGCACTCATTTTATCGGCTTTTGTTTATATTATCGTCAAAAAAAGAGTAAGCTCTAGCACTACGGCATTAGAAAACAGCAAAGCCTCTGTAAACACTCTCTTTACTATTCCACTTATTTTTGCTGCCGCACTCCTTAGTTTTGCACATGGCGCGAATGATGTTGCAAATGCAATCGGTCCTTTAGCTGCTATAAATGATGCAGTAGTTAGCGGCGGTGTATCTTCCAGCGCTTCTATCCCTTTTTGGGTTATGAGTGTAGGGGCGCTCGGTATTGTTATTGGTCTTGCGCTTTATGGTCCTGAACTTATCAAGACGGTAGGAAGCGAGATAACAGATCTAGATCAGATAAGAGCCTTTTCGGTAGCTATGTCCGCATCGGTAACAGTTATCATAGCTTCACAACTTGGTCTTCCGGTAAGCTCCACACATATCGCGATAGGCGGTGTCTTTGGTGTCGGGTTTTTAAGAGAGTGGCTACATATAAAAGATGAAAAAAACCGTACTATAGAAGAGGATGTTGAAATCATCAGGGATGAGCAGCTTACCAAGAGTGCCTATGAGGCAGAGCTAAAAGCACTTGAGAAGAAAGATGAAAAGTCCCAGTTTGATTATACTCGAATGGTAGAGCTCTATAAATTGATTGCAAATGAGAAAAAGATTATTAAATCTACAAAAAAGAGTATAAAAAAAGCTAAGAAAGTCGAGTATGTCAGAAGGGATGCCGTCAAAAAAATAGTTGCCGCATGGCTTATAACAGTTCCAGCAGCAGCAATACTGGCAGGTATGTTCTTTTTTGTAATCAAAGGTGTTGTGGGTTAAATTTGCGCACTTTTTATAAAAGTGCGCAACATCAGTTATTTATAATGCTTAAAATCTTTTTTCGCAACTTCTAAAGCTTTATTAAAATCCATAATTTCACCGCCAAACTCTCCTTGGAACTTTTTAGCCTCCTCTTCATTTGCAAAAGCATACTTGCTAATCTTACTCATAGTGCCTCTTTTTTGACTTCCGACTACATAGTAAGCTTTTGTAGCATCAATTAATTTTAGACTCTTTACGTCTACTACTTTAGGATTTTTAAGCGTTACGCCCTCTCCTAAGTGATCTTCAAAACAGTGAATAGAGCAGTATTGATATTGCGTGTCGTTGTGTGTTGCACTATGGCTTGTTTTATAGTACTTAACCAAATCCATTCCACATCTGCTGCAATAATTTTTATTTTTACCCTCTTGAACCAAAGTCGCCTCATTCTCTTGAACACTTTGAAACATACCGGATTTTGGACCGAGATTTTTTTCCGTTCCGCACCCTATCAATAAAAGTGCTATTACACCTGAAATTGCTAATTTATACATCTTCTTCTCCTATATTTATGATATGTTATCAACAAATAATTACTAAAGTGTTAAAATACAGGAAAAATGGATCAAAATGAGAGAAAAAATAGCAAAATATGCCAAAGAGTTGATTCTTTTTTTTATAATTATGTCAATTTTTGCAAATATCTTAAGTTTTTGCAGAAGCTCAGATCTAAATAAAGATAGACTAAATTTATCTTCTGTGACACTTTTAAATAATCAATCATTTACATTGCCAAAAAATGAGCCGATACTGATTTACTTTTGGGGAACATGGTGTCCTGTATGCAAAATGCAATCCAAAGATATCGAAACAGTATCAAAAAAATTTAATGTTTTATCTATCGCAGTAAAATCTGGAAGCAACATAGAGATAGAGGAGTATCTAAAGAGCCAAAATCTCTCTTTTAGAGTATTTAATGACCAATATAGCTCTATGGCACAAAAGTTTAGAATCTCTATTTTTCCGACTATAATTATCTTTGATAAAGATGGAAATGAAATTTTTAGCGATGTGGGATATACAACTATATTTGGATTATGGCTTAGAATGTGGTGGGCAACTCTTTAATAATATTAACCGACACACGGGATATCCCGTATGTCTGGTCAATCTACTTACTTATTTTAACATCATACGCTTTGCGAGATAGAGGCACCCAAGGACGCTTCACATGTAAAGGACGACGAATAGTAGAGTTTTCATCCAAACCGCGTGTCAGCTGATCTCTCCATCCTTTGTAAACTTTAAAGTTATTGTCATAGTTTACATAGATATCACCTATCTTATCACCGGCTTGTGCAGGCTCTAAAATAACTTTTTGATGCCAGCAGTGCATACCTGAAATTGGATCCGGATGGGGAGCTGCCACGGCATTTTGCCATGAACCGCTAAGTCCATCCCACCAGATATTCCCACTGTCTCTGTTGTAATCTGCAAATCTCTCAGCTTTAAACGGCTTGATACCCTCTATATATTTGAGCTTACCAACTTTTCCGTCCATCTGTACTTCAGCAGTAGGAACACCAAAACTATTGATTCCAGCTTTTCCACTGTAATCTTCGATCTTGATTTGTGCGCCATCTTTACCGACATTTTCTACAGGATGAGCAATAAATTTAGGATCATTTATATTTCTTGGCATCGGTTTTGGATTAACTTTGCCGTCACTCACTCCATTTGGAATTGTTACGGAGTTAGTCAATTTCCAACGACCGCCATGATGCGAACATGCAAGTGTTCCAGGAAGCACACCCTCCGTCGGCACTGCCATTGCGACAAAGTGACCTGACTCTAAACCTGTTAAACTATCCACGATTTTAACACGAATAGCATCTCCACGTTTAAATCCTTGACGTGCAGCATCTGAAGTAGAGATCCAAATCGGATCATGGTTTTGAGAAATCTCCATCAAATGTTTTGAGTTAGCCGAGCGCGTATGAATATTATATGGCAAACGGAAAACCGTATTTAGTGCATACGAGTTTTTCTCACTCATGAAAGAGTGGTTTACATGCGACACGATATGAACCATCTCTTTTTTCTCTTGCTCAGTTCTTGGATAAAATGGAATAGCATACTCAGGCCATTTCCAGTCATCCGCCATCCACTCACAGAAGAAGTCAAGTTTTTTATCAAGCGTTTCAAAACCTTCCATTTTTTTGCCGTCAATTTCAATACCAAAAGGTTTCTTTTTGCCGTCATGCTCAGCCGTCATAACACCAGTTCTTTTGTCGATATGAACATGTTTTTTATCATATTTATGACCGTGAGAGATATAGTTTTCACCGTCGTCTTTTATCAAACGCTCTTGTGGAGAATAAATCTTATTCTCTTCCATCCATGCACCATAATCTCTTAAATACTCATACACAGGGTATTCTGCATTTTTATATCTGTCGTCCGTAGTTGCAGTTGCTTTAAGATTTGGTAAATTATCACCGAATGCCGCATCATACCACTCGGCTATAGTTACAGGTTTACCCGGATTTTTCTTAGATTCCCACATCTTTTTGATACCTAGTTTTCCTGTTGGATCTATGTAGTTTACACAAAGTTCAAACCAGAACTCATTATCTTCCCAAACTTCGCCTAAGCCGCCTTTAATATGCGCTTCAAGCGTAGCACGAGCAGGATTTTTCGGTTTCCATCCAGATTTTTCCAATGCAACTCTTAAAACTGGCTGACGGAAAGATGTCCAGCGAGCCGGCATTGTAGCTTCGGAGTGCTGATCGTGTCTCTCACCCGCAAGCCCAACTGGCAGAACATAATCCATATACCAGTTTGTCTCGCTCCACACAGGAGAGAGATTCATAGTAAGTTCCATTTTTGACTCATTTTTAAGAACGTCTATCCATCTGAATCCATCTGGATTTATCCATACTGGATTATACATACGAGGAATATAAACAGAGAGTTTTTGAGGAACTTTAAGCCCTTTTGCTATCCATTTTTCCTGCCACTCAGTGTCGCTTAGAAGATGCGGCAGAAGAAACGACATCTCATAGTTTGACAAAGGCCATTCTGGAGGATATGTAAGCTCATTGTAAACATCCACTTTTGGAATATCTGCTCCACGCATACCTTGACCTACAGTTGAGCTTCCACCTTTACCTGATACCGAGATAACATGCCAGTGATGGAAGAATGTTCCTCCCTCAGGCCCAATTGCGCCACGAAGAGCAAGTGCAAAGTAGCCTGTACGACCACCCATCCATCCGCCGCGGTTTCCTGCAGCCGATGCTCTCCAGAAATATGTAGATATTGACTCACCGGCCCATATAAACATATCATAAAGAGCTTCAAGTTTATATGCAGGAACATGTGTCTCTTTTACTGCATAATCAAGCGTATATGGAGCATAAAGCTCTTTTAGGACATTTAAGAATGTATCAAAATCATCCCCTGCAGGAAGCTTAGAAATGTAGCCTTTGCTTACCAAAAATTCTAAATATTTTCTATTATCTAAAAATACTTCCCAGTTTATCCATTTTTTAACAAAAGCTTTATCGACTTTATTTTCACTCAAAATTCTTTGCGTTAGATAAAGATAAATAGCAGGTTCAGTTCCTGGCCAAGACGCTATCCAAAGATCTGCCATACCTGCAGAGTTTGAGAGACGAGGATCCATAACAACCAGTTTTGCACCCTTTGCTCTTGCATCTGCTATAAATGCCGCTGATTGGGCAAAGTAGTGTCCTGCATCTGCAGCATGAGATGAATTTAAGAAAATCAGCTTAGCATTTGCCCAGTCAGGTGAAGTTCTATCATCGTTTGCGAACTGAATCGTAGGCGTACGACCGTTTGATGAACAGATGTTAGTATGTGAATTATAAGAATCTAATCCAAGAGTGTGCCAAATAGCTGGAACAAAACCGTTTTCATTCGGTCTTCCGACATGGAACATCACTGATTTTTTAGAGATCTCATCGCCTTTTTCTATAGTTTGAGCCATTTTGTTACCGATGGTTGTCATTGCTTCATCCCATGTAGTACGAATCCACTTACCCTCTCCGCGAGCAGAACCCGGAGCACGTTTGAGCGGGAACGCTATACGGTCAGGATCATACATTTGTGACTGTGCAGCGTATCCTTTTGCACAGTTGCGTCCGCGGCTAGCCGGATGGAAAGGGTTACCCATATATTTCTTAACGCTAAAAGTTTTTTTGTCAACCCATGCAGTCAAACCGCAAGAAGCTTCACAGTTTGAACATGCAGTTGCCACAATAGTATAATCATTTACTTCAATACCCTTAGGGTTTGATTCACTTCTTATTCCATGACGATCTATACCGCCTCTTTTCCAATCATTGCCGTCCAACTCTTTAAAATCATTCCACTCGCTCATAGGAGGGTAAAAGGATAAAGAACCCGGAGTGTTTGTAAACTTGCTATCTTTAACAGAATCAGCAATAGCATCGGATGTAAACACACCCTTTGCGATAGTAGCACCCGCAACAGTAAATGCAGCGCCTTTTAAAAATGTTCTTCTACTTTCTAAATACATTCAATTTTCTCCCTAACTCATTGGTAATAATTGTGGAATCATTAGCCATACATGTTTAACTATAGCCAAACCTACTAACGCCAGAATTGCTGCCAGTTTTAAAATACTCTCACTTTTACTCGCTCTGCTTAATACTATAAGCAACATCGGCAATAAATAAGTCATCCATTGACCAATCCAGAACATAACCGTATATGGTCCATCACCCTTAACATAATCAAGAACCGCAGCAACCTCTTCAGCTTTCATAGGTCCAAATATATACTCTGCCATATAGATGATAAACGCCATCAATGCGCTTAGTCCAAGAACAACGCCTAAAGAATTTTTTGCTTCCTCGCTGAGTTTGTTTCCGCCCATTAAAATCATAAATGCAGAACCTGATAAAAGTGCAGCTAAAATCATCTGTGCAGATTCTGTCGGCATCTGCCATAGTTCACGAGCTGTACACTGTGCCATCAAACCGGCAGTGTAAAGCGTTACGGGAATTGCAAGAATCGTAGTCCAAAGCAGTACTTTATCAAACTTTACATCCTCTTTTTTGTATGCCAATAGTGCAAGAAGTGACAACAGCCCTAAGAAAATAGTTGCCATCCATGCACCGACTGTAATAGACGAAGTCCAATTAGAGTGCACAAATATGTGCCACATTCTAAACGGCTGATGCAAATCCGCAAGCGTAAAGAGCAAAAATATATTTATAAAAACAAATGCGACTATTGCCGTTGGAAGTCTTAATTTTGCCACTTCATTTGGATGCATTCTAACAAGCATAAAAAGCATAAAAATAACACCCGTACCGATACTCTTTGCCCACATGTTAACCGTAACAAGCCAAGGCCATATTATTCCAGGGAGTGCTACATCTAGTGTAACTACAGCATTTGTTGCTGCCAATATTTCATGTGCCATTAGTGTTTTCCTCCTATTGGAAGTGTTGTAATGTTATTAAAGAGTGAGTGACCGTTTACTCTATGAGACGCAAGTGGGTTAAGAGTAACATTTCCGCCGCCTACATAGTAGTGGTGAGGATTTGTCCCTTTTTCAGGTTTACGCACTTGAACACCGCCTTGATGCACTTGAATATATTTAGAAATATTTGAAGTAGGATCTTCTAAATCTCCGAAAATATTTGCTTGAACTGGACATGCGACTACACATGCAGGCATCATGCTCGAAGCAACTCTATGCGCACAATATGTACATTTATCGGCAGTTTGTGTTTGAGGATCTATGTAAATAGCTCCGTACGGACAAGCCATTACACAACCTGCACAGCCGATACAGCGCTCTTTATCAATATTCACGATACCGTTTTCCAAATAATGCAACGCACTAACCGGACAAATTCTCTCACATGGAGCATTTTCACAATGATTACATCTAAGCGGTGTAAATGTTCTTTTCGTTTCAGGAAAATTTCCGACATCTACATATTTAACACGAAGTCTCCATGTACTTAGCGGAACTTCATTTTCCACTTTACATGCGATTTCACACCCTTTACATCCCATGCACAGATGCAAATCAACTAGGAAGCCTAATTGCATATACTCTCCTTCTAGCCCTTATAGACAAATTTTAAGATTTATAACCTAAGTTGATTTCTTTTTAAATTAAAGAAACCCTTATTTTGCAAGTTTTATGAATTCTTACTTTCTAAATACTACCTATATAAAGCTTAAATTAGTTATAAAAATGTGATAATTTTATAATATTTTTTATATATTGAGAAGATTTAGACAGTTTTGAAGAGTATTTCAGCTATCAATTTTTGATAGCTGATTATTTGTAATTTTTATAATTGAATGTTATTTGCCAAGTCTGACTCTGACTGAGAGCTCGTGTGCACTTAAGCCTTCCGTATTTGCAATCAAAGCACACTCCTCTCCTATCTCATTTATAGCTTTGGAACTAAAAAAGATAATTGATGTCTTTTTCATAAAATTCTCAACTCCAAGAGGAGAGTAGAATTTTGCAGTTCCGCCTGTTGGAAGAGTATGATTTGGACCTGCAACATAGTCACCTATAGCTTCAGGCGTATTGTGTCCTAAAAATATCGCTCCGGCATGTTTTATGAGAGGCAAAAGCTCAAAAGGAGAGAGTGTTGCTACCTCTAAATGCTCCGGCGCTATCTCATTCATCAGCTTAATTGCTTCTTCCATATCGGTCGTTACGATTATTGCTCCTCTCTCCTCAATAGACTTTCTTGCAATTACCTCGCGAGGCAGTTTTTTTAGCCAATTTTCAAGCTCAACTTTTACACTATCTGCAAGCTTCTGTGACGGAGTGATTAAAATCGAACTTGCCATCTCGTCATGCTCAGCCTGAGAGAGCATATCAATTGCAAGGTGGGAAGGATTTGCACTATCATCCGCCAATATTCCTATCTCGCTCGGTCCTGCTATCATGTCAATATTTACGTCACCAAAAACCATCTTCTTTGCAGTTGCGACAAAAATATTCCCCGGTCCCGTAATAACGTCAACCTTTGGGATATTCTCTGTTCCGTATGCCATAGCGGCAATTGCGCTCGCTCCTCCGACTTTGTAAACTTCACTCACTCCGCACAAGTGGCATGCCGCAAGCAGAAGTTCATTTGGTTCATTATCAGGTGTCGGCGTACATACTACAATCTTTTCAACTCCGGCAACCTGAGCAGGAATAACGTTCATAAGAAGTGAAGATGGATAAGCCGCTTTTCCGCCGGGAATATAAAGCCCGGCACTGTCAACCGGAGTAACTCTTTGCCCCAGAATTGTTCCGTTTGGCTCATCGTCAAACCAAGATCTCGGTTTTTGTTTCTCATGATAGATTTTAATTCTGTCATACGCTAAATGAAGAGAACTCTTTAATTTCTCATCAAGATTGGCATAGGCTCTGCTCATAGATTCTGTCGAGATTTTGAGATCTTCATCGCTCTTTGGAGTCCATTTGTCAAACTTTGCAATATGTCGTTTAAGCGCCTCATTTTTTTCGCTTTTTATTTCACTGATAATATTTCCGACTATGGCACTTACAGAGGCAATATCCATTTTGCCTCGAGAAAGAAGCTCGTCAAACTCGGCTTTAAAATTGCTGCTTTTTGAATTTGTAAAAATCATTTTTTGTTTTTTTCCTTATTAAACTCTTCTTTAACTATTCCTAGTGCTTTTAAAAAATTCTCAGCATCCACAGCACCCATAAGCGGCTGATACATAGGCTCTGCACTCGGCTCTAAAAACCATATTGCCGGAGTTCCAGGCTGCCACAGCTCTTTTGGCATGTAGTCGTTTTCATCGCTATAAGAGATTATGGAGACAAAGTTTTTATTTAGCTCTTCTATAACTTTTTTATCTTTAAATGTGGTCTCATCTAAAACTACACAAAATTTGCACGAGTGTCTTGATGATACAAAGAGTACGGGTTTATTTGCCTTTTTCGCTTCGGCAATTCCGGCATTAAAATCTTTTGCCCACTTTATCTCGGAAGCTCCAAGAGTCACTGCGATACCAAGTATCAAATATATAAAAAATTTACGCATGTTTTTTTACCTTTGTTAAAAGTTCTTTTGCACAATCTAATGCGCTTTTGTCAGTCACATCTACGACAATATCCGCCAAAGCTCTGTAGTGTGGCAATCTCTCCTCATAAAGCTCTTTTGCCTTTTTAAGATCATTCAAAAGAGGTCTTTTTTTAAGTTTTTTTGCCGCATTTGGATGAGAATTTATTCGCTGAAGTATTTTATCAAACGGTGAGTCTAAAAAAACAACTACTCCGATATTTTTTAAATTTTTCTGCTTATAAAATCCGCCGCCTGTTGATATCAGACTGTTTTTAACACTCTTCTCAAGCCAGTGTGAAACTTTTTTCTCTAGAGATCTAAAGTACTCTTCTCCGCTGTCTGCAAATATTCTTTTTACAGTTTTATTTTCCATACTCTCTATAAGATCATCGGTATCTATCGACATGTAGTCAGATATTTTAATAACTTCACGGGCAACACTGCCCTTGCCAACGCCCATAAACCCTATTAAAATAATATTTTTACGACTAGGCATTTAACGCCTCCCTACATTACATTGAACTTTAGTTCTCATCACTTCTATTTTTCTACTTTCATCTCAAACATGCTCATGTCAAAATCAGGTTTTGTTTTTATAATTTTTGCATAGATTAAAATTGGAATTACAATATTGTACTCTAATATTGCCATACTGATAATAAACGTAACAGCAAACAGCGGTAAGATATTTGGAATAAAAAAAGAGACAATAAATCCGATAAGGGAGAGTATAAAAAGAAAAAACTGAGCTTTCGCCAACTTTTTACTAATCATATCATTCATAGTAGGAATGCTCATGTAGCCTTTTGCATTTAGGTGAAACCAAACCAAAAAAGGAACTATTTTATATAGCATTCCGGACATGATTGACAATATAAATCCGCCACCTATTAAGATAGAGACAATAACGATATATTTTTCATCAAAAAAATCGTTAATCGCCCATGCAAAAGTACCTAACGTCATAAAAATAGAAGCACTTCTCCAGTACCAAACGGTTATATCGCTTACCTTACGGCGGCGAGCATTGAGTTTGAGGTAAACAGTTGTAGAAAATGCCCAAAAAAAGAGTGCTACCCATATTTTTCCGATTGTACTGTAAGACTCAATAAAAATATTTAAAAAGAGCCATAACAGAAGCCCGCTTGTTACAAGCCATACAACTTTTTGTTTACAGAATTTTTTAAATCTCGGTGCTACGTAAAACATAGGAAGAACATGAAAAGCCACACCTATAATCAAAACACCTGCAAAACCAAAAACTGCCCAAACGCTATGAATATTTGCAAAAAGCAGATGCAAATCAGAAAACTTGCCGATGCCGTAAGATGAGAGAAGGTGCATACCCATCAAAGTAATTAAAAGTGCAAAAATCAAACCGGTAATTATTGCCCGCACGCTTGCCGTTACATTTACCACGCCCTTAAGCGCAATCAGCATAGAGATGATTAGTATCAAAAAACCGCTGCCCAGCAAAAGTGATGAGAGCAAAATCAATTTTGATATGTCAAACCAGAGTCCAAAAATCATAGAAAGTGTGCCGACCAACATGAAAGCATAAGATGATTTAGCAACCAGATCAACCTTTGAAATCCTCACTCCTGCTAAGACAGGAAGCATTTGAAGAAGCGCACCGAACATCACAAAGCTTAAAAATCCGACACTCAAAGCATGTGTGATGGCAATAGTATGAGTTGAAAACCTGCTTGAAAGAACTGCAACGTCACTAAAGAGAATCAAAATCCCGGCTAAAACTGCAAAAAGAGGCGCCGTTACAAAAAAGCGGATCGGCGCGGATATGGGAGGTGCTTGGTCTACCGATAATCCGTCAAAATCCATATCTTCCTCCTTAACCCTACTCTACAATCATCGATTGCATCATATCCACTATGCGATCAGACTCGGCACTTAAATGTTGCTGTGCCATAGTATAGAGCATCTGCTCCTCTTTCATATTGTGCTGCTGCATCAAAATCATTAACGTTTCGCTGTTACCGAAAAATTTATCTTTATCTTTAGCCTCTATAGCCTTACCCATCTCAGCTATCAAGTTTCTCATCTGAGCATGCTCATGTCTCATCATGGCAGTAGGACCTTGCGTCATTCCTGTTTTTTGTTCAAATTCAAAAAACATAACACGCTCTTCCATCTGAAAGTGTCTCTCAGTCTCTCTTGCAAACTCATCATAAGCTTCTTTAGCACTCTCGATAGATTTTGCCGCCATATCTTCCATATTTGCAAATAATTCGTCGCAGCGACTATGATCTTGTGTTAAATATTCTTTTATCGTACTCATATCTTTACCTTATTTCATTATAATTTTCGTATTATATTAAAAATAATTTAAAGAAAAATTACCATAAATCAATATTTTATTAAATTTGTATTTAAAGAGCTTTTTACTATAATTGCCTTTTTTAATCTCTATAGGAAAAATAATGAATAATAAAAAGTTAATTACTCTTGGTTTTGCATCCGTAACGGTTGCTCTTGCTTTGCTACTCTCCACAAATCTTTTTGCCGCTGCGCAAGAAAAGAAAGAGAGCAAAGAGGCTTCAAGACTTGAGGCTCTGGCAAAATTTACAAAAGTCATAAGTATTGTAGAACAATATAATGTTGACAATGTAACGATTGAAGAGCTTATGAACAAAGCACTTGACGGAATGATGAGCAATCTTGATGCACACTCAAACTACCTCTCTCAAAAAGATTATAAAAATTTAAAAGTTCAGACCAACGGTGAGTTTGGCGGACTGGGAATTACTGTCGGGGTAAAAGACGGTGCTATTACCGTTATTGCTCCTATTGAAGGAACTCCTGCAGATAAAGCAGGTATAAAAGCAGGCGATATCATTCTTAAAATCAATGAAAAATCTACTCTTAACATGACCATCGATGAGGCAGTTGCCATCATGAGAGGCAAAATAGGTGCTCCTATAGATTTGACTATAGTAAGAGAGGGTGAGTCCAAACCACTTAAAATCACTATTGTTAGAGCAAATATTACTATCGAATCCGTATATGCAAAATCTATCGGAAACGACATTCAATACATCCGTGTAACGAGTTTTGATAAAAAAGTAATGAGTGAAGTCACAAAAGCTATCAAACAGAAAAAAGCAACTACAAAAGGAATTATCCTTGATTTGAGAAATAACCCCGGAGGACTCTTAGACCAAGCGGTTGAACTCGTAGATGCTTTTGTAGACAGTGGGGACATAGTTTCACAAAAGGGTAAAAACAAGGCAGACGATGAAGTCTACTCGGCAAAGGCTAACAACACTCTGACAGATGTACCTTTAGTCGTGCTTGTAAACGGCGGAAGTGCAAGTGCAAGTGAAATCGTAAGCGGTTCGTTGCAGGATCATAAACGAGCAGTTATTGTCGGTCAAAATACATTCGGAAAAGGAAGCGTTCAAGTCGTGCTTCCTATAACTGAAGAAGAGGCTATCAAGCTTACTATTGCGAGATATTACCTTCCAAGCGGACGAACTATTCAAGCTGTAGGCGTAAAACCGGATATACAAGTATTTCCCGGTGAAGTAAATACAACCAAAAATGATTTCGCATTAAAAGAGGCTGATTTAAAGAAACATTTAAAAGAAGAGCTAGAAAAAGTTGAGGGCAAAAAAGAGAAAGACGAGAGTGCAGGAGACTCAAAACTTATCATAACTGATGAGATGATGAATAAAGATATGCAGCTTAAAAGCGGTGTTGATATTTTAAAAGCTTTAATTATTACAAAAGGATTATAAACAGATGGAAAAAAGAGAACTGCTCTATGAGGGAAAAGCAAAAAAGTTATTTTCAACAGATGATGAAAATCTTGTTATATCGGAATTTAAAGACGATTTAACTGCATTTAACGGAGAGAAAAAATCAAGTGAAGCCGGTAAAGGCGCACTTAATAATAAAATTTCAACAGAACTTTTTAAACTATTAGAAGCAAATGGCATAAAAACACACTTTGTTAAAATGCTAGATGATAATCACATGCTGCATACCAAAGTTGATGTAATCTTGATAGAAGTGATAGTTCGCAATATTGCAACCGGAAGTTTAAGCAAAAATCTTGGTATAAAAGATGGAACTGTTCTGCCGTTTACTTTGGTTGAATTCGACTATAAAAATGATGCACTTGGAGATCCTAAACTTAATGATCAGCATGCACTCATATTGGGTTTAGTGGATTATCAAGATGAACTTGACAAGCTTCGTCGTATGGCAAGACAGGTTAATGATGTTCTAAAACCATATTTTGCGGATAAAGGGTTAAAATTGGTTGATTTTAAACTTGAATTCGGAAAAGATAGAAGCGGAAATATTATCCTCATCGATGAGATTAGTCCTGACAATTGTCGTTTCTGGGATATGGAGAGTGGCGAAAAGTTGGACAAAGATAGATTTCGTCAAGGTTTAGGCGGTTTAAAAGTTGCCTATGAACAAGTTTTAAATAGAATTTTAGGAAAATAGCAGATGAAAATAGTTGTAAATGTATCATTAAAAGCAGGCGTTTTAGACTCTCAAGGCAAAGCGGTGCATCATGCACTTGAATCTCTGCACTTTAACAATGTTAGCAATGTTCGTGTCGGAAAACAGATAGTATTCAACCTTGATGAGAGTGATGAGAAAAAAGCAATGGCTGATGTTACAAGAATGTGCGAAGACCTTCTTGCTAACACCGTAATCGAAGATTATGCGATTGAGCTTATCAAATGAAAGTAGTGATTTTACAGTTCCCCGGTACGAACTGCGAATATGACACTCAGCATGCATTTGAGTCTTTAGGGGCAAAAACAGAAATCTTGTGGCATAAATCAGAGAGTGTTCCGAGCGATACGGATCTCTTAGTAGTTGCAGGCGGATTTAGCTACGGTGATTATCTAAGAAGCGGTGCTATCGCAAAATTTAGCCCTGTCATGCAAGCCGTAACCAAATATGCAAAAAGCGGCGGAAAAGTTTTAGGTATATGCAACGGTTTTCAGGTTTTAACAGAAGCCGGTCTGCTTCCCGGTGCACTTAAGAGAAACGACTCTCTTCACTTTCTCTCAAAACATCATCACTTAAAAGTTGTAAACAACGATAATATATTTTTAGAAAAACTTTGTAACGGCGACGTTGTAAATGTCCCGATTGCACACCATGACGGAAATTACTACATAGATGAGAACGGTTTGAAAGAGCTGTATGAAAACAATCAAGTTCTTCTAAAATATTGTGATGAAGAGGGAAATGATAAAAATCCAAACGGAAGCGTAGATTCAATTGCCGGTGTTTGTAACAAAGAGAAAAATGTTTTCGGACTTATGCCTCATCCGGAGAGAGCAATGGAGAAACTTCTTGGAAGTGATAACGGTATTAAAATGCTGCAAGGATTTTTACAAGCGTGAAAACCTTACTGCTTGCATGGTTTCTTCTATGCGCAACTCTGTTTGCCAACACAACAGACACAGCGAGCATGGAGGGTTATGCTCCCGAAGAAAACAGTATCTCTGTTGAACCAGAGTTACCGCGTGAGCTTCAAAAAGTACTCTACCTAAACTATGAAAAAATCCCATCAAGAGTTTTAAAAGGTGAGATTTTTACGGTAACTATCAAAACACTCTCTACAGTTAAAAATTTTGCAGATATAACCTATAGACTATCAAACTCAAAAGGTTTGAAACTTTTAAATAATGCTCCATCCAGAGAGGCAGAGTCAAAATACTACCATGAAACTTTTTATTTTATAGCTACCTCTGAAGATGCGTCTCTTCCGGATTTTACGGCTACATTGGTAGACAAAGGCAATGCCCGATATGCAACAACAACCCTCTCGGGAGAGAAACTAAATGTCATCTCGTTAAATCCAAAAAAAGATTTCTCACATATAGTAGCAAACTCTTTTGATATCATTGAATATAAAACCACAAGCTATGATGCATCACGCAATATAGTAGTTTTTGTAGCTACTGCAACTAACTGTGACATCTCTGCTCTTAAATTAAACAATGTACATAAACAGGGAACGGAGTCTATAACCGAATCGCACCTTGATTCAAAAATCATATACTATGCAATCATAGATAAAAAAATAGAAAATTTGTCATTCTCTTATTTTAACTTGGTAAAAAACAAATTTATATCAATTGATATTCCTATTGTCGTAAATGATGACAGCGTCACCACTCAAAGTGATTTAAAGCCAAAAGATCAATCAAACGAAATAATAAAAATGAGTGTAGCAGCAGCAATAGCTTTTCTTGCGCTTATTATGATTTTATGGAAAAAAAGTTATATCTACCTGATTTTTATTATTATTCCTCTTGCATATATTATCTACGTAGGCGTTCCATCTAAAGAGATCTGCCTAAAAGCCGGCACTCAAATCCATCTTCTTCCTGTCGCAAACGGAACGATATTTGAAACAACTTCCAAAGAGTACCGCCTGCAAAAAGAGGATGAAGTTAAAGGATGGATAAAAGTACAACTTGAGAATCAAAAAATAGGCTGGGTAAGAGATGAAGATATTTGCTCGCATTAGTTGGCTCTATGCAACGATAGTCATAATGGTTTCACTCGCCATTATGATTTTAACTTTTCGTATTTTGCCAAGACCACGTGGCAGAAAACTTGCTGCATGGCTTATTAGAAAAACTGCATTTTTTAGGATTGAAGTAGAGGGGAAAGAAGACCCAGATGCACAAATGTTTCTGCTAAATCACCAAAGTGATCTCGACATAGTGATAATGGAGACGATTACTCCAAGAGATATAGCTTGGGTTGCAAAAAAAGAGCTTTTTCAAATACCTTTTTTTGGCTTAGCTCTCAAACTCCCGCAAGATATAGCAGTCGAGAGAGAGAGCAAAACATCACTTATAAAACTTCTAAGGGATGCTAAAGCAGTTATTAAAACAAACCGTGTTATTACCATGTTTCCAGAGGGCACACGCTCTACAAAAGGGGTAATGCTTCCTTTTAAGTCAGGTGCAAAAATAGTAGCCGATTCAAATAAACTCCGAGTTCAGCCCATAGTTTTGATGCAGAGTGCAAAGTATTATAATATTAAAGAATTTCACTACAAACCGGGAAAGATAAAAGCTATCTATCTGGAGTCATTTATAGCGGACAAGAGCGATGAAAACTGGCTGAGTGATTTAAGAATAAAAATGCAAAAGGTTTATGACGATGAGCTGGCAAACAATCCTAGCCATAGGTAGCGGCGGCTTTATCGGTGCCGTGCTTCGTGCTTACCTCAACGGCGTTATATCTCACAGAATGCCGCACGAGTTGCCTTTTGGAACTCTCGGAGTAAACCTAGTCGGCAGTTTTATAATGGGCATACTCATAGCCTACTTTATGTACACGACTATTTTCCCAATGCATGTAAAATCTTTTTTAACCACAGGCATTTTGGGCGGGCTTACAACCTACTCTACATTTGCCATAGAGAGTTTTTTACTTCTAAATAGCGGACAAATCGCTCTGGCTCTTGCGAACATCTCTCTTAATGCGTTTGGTTCTATTTTTATGGCAGGCGGAGGTTTTTATATAGTAAAGTACCTTCTTAAAGCATAATAATCTCATCCGCGCACCATTTGGCTAAATCCAAATCGTGTGTTATAAGCAGCATTCCCATTCTATCAAGATGTTTTACAAGCATACTCATAACCTCCAGCTGAATTACATTATCAAGTGCTGAAGTCGGCTCATCTAGCAGTAGAAGATCTGGTTTCATAAGCATTGCCCGCAAAATTGAAGCTCTCTGAAGCTGTCCGCCGGAGAGTTCATGCGGAAGTTTTAAGAGCAGTTCATAATCAAGGTTTATGCTCTTTAAGTAGAACTCCAACTCATCAAGCTTTGCAACATCTTTTATCTGATTTAAGAGAGTGTAACTCGGATGAAAAGAGCTGTAAGGGTCTTGAAAAACTTCTGAACAAAATGAGCTTTTTACAGAACCTCTTAGCGGTTTTAGATTTTTTAGTATCAGTTCAAAAAGCGTACTTTTTCCTGCACCGCTTGCTCCTACAACAGCTTTGATTTCACCCTTTTTTAGAGAAAACGAGATACTATTCAAAAGCAAAGACTCTTTTTTATAACCAAAAGAGAGATTTTTAACTTCTAGTACACTGCTCAAATATTAACTCTTATTTAGTGCTAAATACAATTTTGTGAGTTCTTTGTATAAATCATCAGGCTTTATAGTCCCGTTTTCTTCCAAAACTTTTTGCATCATCACATTATCTTCATATCCAGCCCAAACTTTGATATATGAGCCATCCTTATAACCGTTATCTTGTCTAAACTGGTTTAGAATGTTTTTTCCTACATAGAGTTTGTAAAGGCTCTCTAAGTCAAGTCCTGCCATAACAACCAAATCAAAAAAATCAGATATAAGTTTTTCAAGGTTTAACGTATCTTTTGAGAGTGTATCAAACATAATGGATTCTATCTTTTGGATAATATCATCCTGTTGAGCAAACAAATTGTTTTTTGTATCTATTTTTACAAAGTTTCCCAACTTAGATACATTTTGTGCTAAATCATCAACCTGCCCTCTGCTTGTTTGAGAGTAGTTCTCTATTGCCAAACTCATTATAAAGTGCCAGACATCAACGACTTCTATCTGTAAATTAGCCCAATCTGCCTCTTTGTCGATATTTTTCCAGTGTTTCCATGAAAAACTGTCTATCATCTCGGCGCACTCCATGTAGATACATCGCTTCCAGTTTATAACTTTGCCGTTTTTTGTGATGCCCTCAGTCCATTTTTCCCCGTTTGTAGCTTCATTCAAGGTAGCCTGAAGTTGTAACATCAATAATATTTTATCCATTGTTTTGCTCTTTAAAAATTTTTCTCTATTGTACCAAATATGCTAAAATTACGCCAATTAAAACCGAGAGTTACATGAAAAGAATCAATTGTAGAAAATGTGAATATTATTTTGTTACATGGGAGCCGCAAAGACCTCACGGATGTAGAGCTTATGGGTTTAAATCGCCTCAAATACCGTCTTTGCTAGTTTTCCAAAGCAGCGGAAGCGACTGTACTATGTTTAAAGAGAAGAGTTTTGCCAAATAATTTTTTTGCCGAAACCCAAAGTATTATCCGTCAGCTTAAAGTAGCTGATTTTTATCTGCCACAATTTCGGGTTCATGGCGAGTGCATAAGGAAAAGCTTTAAAATATAGCTTTTTCAACTCCTCATCTGCCAAGAGCAAAAACTCGCCTCTAAACTGAACTCCCTCAACTTTAGAGACTATTTTTGTCTCAAGAACAACCGTTCCTGCAACTTTTGGATTTTTTGTTATATGTTTTATGTGAGTTGTATCCTCACTGCTTGCGACTACAAAAGAGAGTCTCTCCGGATCAAAAACATAAAAAAGGTTACATGCACTCAAATTTTTACCGTCACTTGTAGCCAAACTCATTACGTGATGTTTAGATAAAAAAGTTTCTATCTTTTTAAGATCGTTTTGCATTGAAGCCTTTGTAGAGGTGCTTTTCCAGATCTTCCAATGTATGCATCTCTCTCTTTCTTAGCATAAGCTGTGCAATTTCATCATTAAGCATCGTGTCAAACATCTCTTTTGGAGATGTCATTTTGCAATAACTCTCTAAAAAATCAAGCAAAACTTCAAAATTATCACTTTTTTTTGTACTGTACTGCTTAAAAAATTTAAACTCTTCCCAATTTATCTCAATCAATCCTAACTCCTATACTTTTGCAGTGCTTTTTCTAATTTCCCACTATTTACGACATTTTAGCAGAAGTGCTTCATCTAATTTCTTAATTACTCCCAACATTTTAATAGAAGATATTGCAAAATTCAACCTCATAAAACCGCTCCCCTCTCTGCCGAAACTTATCCCAGCACTCAGACCCAACCCTGCTTTATGAACAAAAAAATCTCTCAGATCTCTATCGCCAAGCTCCAGACCTCTGCAATCAAGCCAAGCAAGATAAGTTCCCTCGATAGGAGTAAGTTTTATAAAATGAGGAAATTTTTTGCATAACTCGTCTAACATAGAAAAATTTTTATAAAGATGGATTTTAAGCTCTTCAAGCCACTTTTTGCCCTCTTTATATGCCGCTTCAAACGCTACATGTGAAAGAGTGCTTCCATTGGCAAAGTGGATGCGGTTATAAACTTTTAAAAATCTCTCTCTTAGCTCATAGTTTGGTATTGCTACCGTGCTTATGGCAAAGCCAGCCATATTAAAAGTTTTCCCCACACCGATAGCCGTTACGGTTATATCTCTCGCCTCATATGAAAGCGAAGCAAAAGGAACATGCACATTCGGAGCATAAACCAGATCTGAGTGGATCTCATCGCTAAAGACGACTATGTTATGCTTCAAACACACTTCCAAGATCTGCTCCAACTCCTCTTTTTTCCAAACTCGTCCGACGGGATTGTGAGGAGAACAGAGAAGCAGAAGTTTTGTTTTGTCGTCTATCTTTGACTTGAGGTCTTCTATATCAAAAGTATAAGTTCCATCCTCTTTTAGCTTTAATGGATTTTTCAGAAGCTCTCTCTCATGCTCTATCACGCTATGAAAAAACGGCGGATAAACAGGTGTTTGGACTATGATTTTATCGCCCTTTTCACTAAAGGCTTCTATGGCGGCGTTCATACTTGCCACAACCGAGTGAGAGTAAAGCATATCTTCAAAAGTAAATTCCACTCCATGCTCCCTCTTCATCCACTCTATCTGCGACAAAAAAGCACTCTTTGGCACCTCTTCATACCCTATGATTGGATGTTCAAGCCGCTTTTTTACCGCATCTAAAACAAAATCGGGAGTATCGATATCCATATCCGCAACCCAGACCGGAAGTACATCATTTGTTCCAAAAAGCTTCTCTCTTAGGGCATACTTCTCTGCGTTTGTATCTTCACGAGAAGCAGCGGTTAAGAAGTTGTAATTATTTGTATTTTTCATAAAAATGCCGTCTGCCTACTGTCCATATGGCTATCTTTTAAATCAAAAGCCTTATTTTCACTCCTCTTCTCCTTTAAAGCTTCTTGTAAATATTGTGCTATTTTTTTTGCCAAATAATATGCTAAATTTGGGGGAACAGCATTGCCCACCATTTTATATCCAGCTGTTAAATTTGTATAGTAAAAATTATGCGTATCGGGAAAAGTTTGTATTCTTGCACACTCTCTTATGCTAAGTCTTCTATAAAGATACTCTTTTGCAGGTACAAAAATTCTTTTATTTTGCTCTACAAATTCCATCTTTGGAGCTTGTGGATGAAGAGGTGCATGTCTTCCTCCAGCTTGAATTGTAAAAGAGGGTTCATCCCAGTTTCTAACTCTGTTTCGTGACATGTACATAGACGAAAAGTCACCAGTCATATATTCATGATTTTCTATAAAACATTCACCACCGTTGGTATAAGTTTTATTTTTAGCAGCAAGGGCATTGTCTTTTAGGTCAAAAATAACATCTTGCAAAAATCTTTTGTTCTCAAACCCATCAGGAAATTCAAATGTGATATTTAAATCTTTTCTAAAGCCGATAAAAAAAACTCTTTTCCTATCTTGAGGAACATTGTAGTCATGTGCATTTAAAAGCTTAAAAGAGAGATTGTACCCACTCTCTATAAAGTGGTTTTTTATATTTTCCAACGCCCCGTCATGTCGCCCAGCCAACATGCCAGAAACATTTTCAGCCAAGAAAAAAAGTGGCTTTTTATCTCGTAAAACTCGTATAAATTCAAAAAATAGTTGTCCTCTATGGTCATCTATACCACGAGATTTCCCAGCCTCACTCCAACTCTGACACGGAGGCCCACCGATGAGTCCGATAGCTTCAGGAATTTCACCTGATGGAATAGCTACTATGCTTCTTCTGTCAAGTTTGGTGTTAGGGAAGTTTTTTTCAAAAGTTTCCCAAATTTCTTTGTCATACTCATTTGCCCATATGGTTTTAAATCCTGCTTTTTTAAAGCCTAAATCTAAGCCACCTGCACCTGAAAAGAGGGATATTATATTCATTTAATTAACTCTTTCTTCCATATTATAGAATCATTTTTAATTGCTTTACTTAGTTTTAAGCCGATTTGACCATTTGAAATTGATTCAATTGTTTTTTTATTTTCTTGAATCTCAAGAATTGTCACAGTAGTAAATTTATTATTTTTCTCAATAAAAAGTTTATCACCAACTTTTAACTCAAGATTATTTATATTAATACTGCAAATAGTTCCATTTTGATAGAGCTTTTCACAAGTTGCAATTTTTATTAAATCAGTAGGTTTAAATTCCACTAAACCAAATTTTAATAATGCTCCACTAGCTTCTTCTTTTGTAATAACACCATTTTCAATGTCAAAATATAAATTATACAACTGCCAAGTAGTCAATAATCCTCTTTCATCATGAATAGCATCATTTATTTGATGTTCTGTAAAAGGTGGATTTTGTCTTTGCAATGGTGCTATGTGTTTTTGATGATTAACTATATATAATGCAAAAACATCAAAAGAATTTCGTTCTTTACATCTTCTATGCTTAATTTTTGATATTTGACTACATTCAGAATCCTTTGAAGTTCCACCAATACCTTTGCACTCAATAATGAGTAAACCATTTTCTATGTTTATTTGAATATCTTCTTCTAAAATCACATCGTCTGTTTTTGTTTCATCCATATCTACTATGTTTTTAAATTCAAGCCATTTTAAAAATTCTATTATTGAAGTTACTAGCTCATCTCCTGTTTCTGTCAATATTTTATGAAGAAAATCATATTTTTTTAAATTATTATTTATTTCCTCAATCTTTTTTTCAATTTTTTGTTCATATTCTTTAATTAAATCTTCTTTTTGTTGTAATAATACTTCATGCTTTGGTAGCCAATAATCTTTTTTATTTCTCCAATCATGTAAAGTAGCATAAGGAAATAAATTAGGAAAAAGACTAGGTGCTATTTCTAAAAGAAATTCATTTAAAAATTTTGCTTTTTCCTTAACTTGTGGGAAATAAATGTATGTTTTATTATCATCATTAATTTGAATAGAAACAAGATCTCCATTAGTATTTTTAATCAAAGGTAAACATTTATTGTAAGATGAAGTATGAAAAGTTTGATTGTATTGCATTTGATTTGTATATTTAGATAAAAAATCTTTTAAGTTTATATCTATGTTATCACAGACAATAACTTCTTTCCCATTTTTTGGACCATTTAGAGGAACATAATCTTGAAATGAATATATGTTATATTTAAATTGGTCTTTTAAATAATTTTCTGTTTCTGTTATTTCCAAAGTTTGATATTCAACATTATAATTTTCAGTTGAAAAAATAATAATTAAATGTTCTTTATTTCCCAATTTATTTAATGAGCTCTTTAGTAAATGGCTAGCAAGTGGTTTTGGATTAAAAATTGTTTCAGGGAAAGCACTATGTAAAACCATAGAGCTCTTTCCAGTATGTTCGTTTTTATAATGTTCTTTTTGTATATAATCTATTGTTTTATCATTATCTAAATCTAAAATTGTAATATCAAATTCATGCAAATTACTTGGAAGGAAAGCATTTGGTAAAACTATATTATAGTCATTTTGTTTATTATTTGGAACTTTTACTTTAGTACCTAAAGTTCCATTTTCTATATTAAATCCTTGTTTTTTTAGTTCATTAACATCTGTATCTTCAATATCAATGCAAGATATTTTGGGCTTTTCAATAATTTTTACTTCTTGTTTATCTTCTATATGATTATCAGATATTTCAGTTTCTTTAGTAAGTTCTTTACTATCTGGTATATCAATTTTATCTATTTTTTTATCAGATTTCTTTTTAAGTAAGTTTTTTAAACTTTTTATCATAATTTATACTCCAAACCCCAACAATTTCCCATCTATCAACTGAACAGGATTATTCGGATTTTTTATTCTCACATCACTAACACTTACATTTTGAGTATTCAAATTTTCTATCATTTGTCTATCTACCAAAGGCATTGATTCATATTTCTCTTTTTTCATCAAACAAATAAGCTGAAATGTTTTTGTCTCATCATAGCTATAAAGATAGTTGAAAATTTTAGTAGGGTTTTCTATATGCCACATGCCACGAATTCTAAAATCTGTAATACCTAGAGGGTCGACTTTTTTCACTTTTGCAAGCTCATTGGTCTCAGTAAATTCTACATTAGGAATTGAAGTAATACCGTTTGAAATAGTATCTTTTATTCTTTCGTAAATCTCTTTATCGGCACAAAAACAGTCCCCATATACAAGCCATAATGATTTTAACTGGTTGGTATTTTTAGGAACATTACCTATGGCATAGAGCATATCTTTTTGAGTCCAAGTTTCACAACTTCTACAAGCAGTCGTAATCATAGTGCTATCTGAAAAAAGCTTTGCTTTTGGATAGGAGCTGTTGAGTGCTATGGCGGTGCTATGTGATTCTAGCTTTTTAATCTCTATGGCATCACTGTTTCTTACAATCAAATCTGGAGGGTTGTTTTTGTTCCCGCTGTAAGAGTAGAGTGTTGAAAAAATTTCAAGTCTGTTTTGTTCATTTATTTCGTTTGTAGTACCTGCAAAAGCATCTTTTATCAAGCTCTCTAAACCTTCTCCCATGTTGTTTGCTCTATTGTTTCCGTTAGTCACATGGTTTACAGTAGTTTGATAATTATTTACAATATTTACAAAAGCTTTGATGATATTAGACAACTTTTACGCTCCATTAGTTTTTTTAAAATTATAGCTTTTAATTTTGTATAGTACTGTTTTTTGCTAAAACACCCTAAAAATATGTCACTTTGCAATATTTTTTATCTTTTCCTCCAAACACTAACCTCTGCAACGCTATGCTGAAATTTTCTAGCCGTCTCTTTTATAACAAACTCTTTGTCCTCTACATGTAAAAGTTCAAACTCATCGCCCAGAATCTCTTTTAGAGTATCTAGCGTCTTAACTTCTTTGCCGCTTTCATCTCTATATCCGCCAAGCCAAAACTCTTTTTTGGTTGAGCTTTCTTGCCATGTATAAGGGGAGGTTAACATCAAAATTCCGCCGCTGTTTATGCGGTTTTTAATCTCTTCTAAAAAAAGTTTCGGGTTGTATAGCCTGTCTATGAGGTTTGTCGCCATTACCAAATCGTAAGAGTTGAAATTTGGTTTGAGATTGCATGCGTCTCCCTGCCAAAAAGCGACTCTCTCTTTTAGATTTTCATAGCCCAGATCTTCAATAGTTACTTTTTTCCTCTCAGCCAAATCACCCTCTGTTTTTGATGCATATGCGACATAGCCGTCATTTTTAAGTTTTACTCCGACCCCGATAAATCTAGCCGAGAAGTCTATGCCCTCAACCTCATCAAAACTCTTTGTAAGCTCAAAAGCCGCTCTTCCCGTTGCACAACCCAAATCTAATGCTTTATTTCTATTTTTTGCAAATTTTGAAGCTATCTTTGCACACTCAATCGCAAAGTTTTTCACTCCGAAATATTCATCACCGTATTGAAATTCACAGTAGCGTGAAACCAGTTCATCACTTTCATAAATGTCGGTCTCTTTTTTATCTTCCAAAGAGGAGATTACATACCTAAAACCGGCATTTTGAAAGAAGTGTTTGCGAAATGCGTAACGAGAGTGTTTCATTATCAGATTTCCGCTGCTTGCCCATGACGAACCCAAAATAAGCGCATGTTTGTTGTCAAATGTAGGGGTTGAAAAATCGTCGTAAGCTTCATGCACTCTAAATCCATCAAAGCCGAAAATCGGCGTTCTGCTCCATTGCCAGACATTTCCCACTACATCATAGATCCCGTTGTGTCCAAACTCGTTTATAGGACATGAACTAAAGTAGTGGTAAAAGTTCAGGTTTGCCCTGCTTTGATGAAGTTCGGGAACATCTTTTAGCCCTGCATTCTCGTAAACAATACAGTACTCCGCTTCACTCGGCAATGAGTAGACGACCCCGTCTTTTTTGCTTTTGTAGCGGCAAAACGCTTCCGCTTCAAGAGCATTTACATCCACGGGCCAATCAAGCGGTAGATCTATCAATCTTGATAGCGTTCTATATCTGTACCCACTATCCTCTTTGACCCAAAAAGTAGGATGTTTTGCGCCGCTTATGGCTAAAAATTTTCTTCCCTCATCATCCCAAAACTCCTCATTTTCATAACCGCCATCTTGCACAAACTCCATAAACTCGCCGTTGCTCACAAGATACTTAGAGACACTAAAATCATTCACAATCTCACTATACCTTCCATACTCGTTATCCCAGCCATAAAGATTATGCGATAGATCTTTTCCCAAAACTACGGTTTTGCCCCTTAGATCTATCATCTCATTTTTAGGTGCGTTTGAGGAGTGAGTACAGATATCAAATTCTTTTACTTCTTTTACAAACTCTAGTGGGATTTGACGATGCAAAACCAAAGATGTCTCTATATGAATCCGCTCATGTTCGATCCCCATAAGCACTATCCACATCGCACTATCTTGGGCAATAGGCAGAGTCAGAGGAAGACTCATAATAAGCTCATCGACCACTTCTCTTACCTTTTTGCGATACTCCCTAACCTCGTCTACACTTGGCCAGCTGTAATTACTGCTTTGTACATCATCCCATGCCATCTCATCTACGCCCACGGCAAAGATAGACTCAAACCGAGGGTTTATCCTCTCTTTGATTATCTTCATATTGATTAGTTTATTTATAAAGAAAGTGGCGGTGTGACCAAAGTAAAATATCATCGGATGTCTTGTCGGTTCTGACTTTTTATAAAAAACTTCATCACTTTTTAAAACTTCAAAAATCTTTTCAAAGATATCATAAGTGTTGTGAAAGTAGGATCTTATATCTTCTCTTTTTGCCTCCGTATCAACACCATCAAGTGTCGGCGGATATAAACTAAATTTACTCAAGAAACAGCCTTTTGGATATAATTTTTCTATGAAATTTTATTATAGTGAAAAATTAGCTCCGTTTACAAATCTTACTCATGCTTTTACGACAAGACTAAGCGGTAACTTAGCTTTTCATGTCGGTGACGATAAGTCGATGGTAGAAAAGAACCATGAAGATCTCGCTAAAATGTTAAACTATGAAAAAAGAACGCTTGTTCACATGAGGCAGATCCACTCCGATATCGCCGTTATAGCCGATGAGTATAGTTTTGAAAATCCCCCTACTTGCGATGCACTTATAACAAACAGACCAAACACTCCGCTTATGGTTATGGTGGCGGACTGTTCCGCCGTTTTATTTTACGACGACGAACAAAAGATTATAGCAGTTGCACATGCAGGACGTGCGGGAGCATTTAAAAATATAGTAAAAGTCGTAGTTGAAAAAATGGGTAAAGAGTTCGGCTCAAATCCAGAAGATATACATGTAAGCATCGGAGCAAGTATCGGAGTTTGCTGTTATGAAGTAGGATGTGAAATCTATGAAGAGGCAAAAGCACTTCATTTGGATTATGCTATGCAAAAAAGAGATGAGAGTTTTTATCTTGATGTAAATAAAATCCTAAAAAAACAACTTACAGAGTGCGGTATAGATGAGCAAAATATTGAGATTTTCAACGAATGTACGAGCTGCAACACAGATAAATATTTCTCATACAGAGCAGAAAAGCAGACGGGGAGATTTGCAGGAGTTTTAATGATAAAAGACACAAACTAAAAAACCCCTAAAGATAGGGGTTTTTTAAAGGTAGTCGGAGTGATTAGTACATTCCGCCCATGCCACCCATACCGCTCATATCAGGAGCAGCAGGTTTTTCTTCAGGTATCTCATAGATAGCTGCCTCAGTCGTTAAAAGAAGGCTCGCAATAGATGTAGCGTTTGTCAAAGCTACACGACCGACTTTAAACGGATCTATGATTCCAGCTTCAAACATATCTACATATTCGCCTGTTGCAGCGTTAAAGCCGATATTCTCATTTGTTGCATTCTCAACCGCATTTACTACAACACCGGCATCATAACCTGCGTTTGTAGCAATCTGTTTTAGCGGAGCTTTTATAGCACGAAGGATTATCTCACAACCGATTTTTTGATCACCGCTTAGATCAAGTTTTACTTTAGCTCCAGCTCTAACAAGTGCAGCTCCTCCACCGATAACGATTCCCTCTTCAACAGCAGCTTTTGTAGCTGAGAGTGCATCGTCAACACGGTCTTTTTTCTCTTTCATTTCAGTTTCACTTGCCGCACCGACTTTGATAACTGCAACTCCACCACTTAGTTTTGCCAAACGTTCTTGAAGTTTCTCTTTGTCATATTCACTTGTCGTAGTATTCATCTGAACTTTGATTTCCGCAACTCTTGATTGAACAGCCTCAGTTTTTCCTGCACCGTTTACGATTACGGTATTATCTTTATCTATTACAACTCTAGAAGCTTGCCCTAAATGTTGGATTGTAGCTGCACTTAGCATATGACCCGTCTCTTCAGAAATAACCGTTCCTGCAGTAAGAACCGCAATATCTTGAAGCATAGCTTTTCTTCTATCTCCAAATCCTGGAGCTTTAACGGCAGATATGTTTAACACACCGCGAAGTTTATTTACAACAAGAGTTGATAACGCTTCACCCTCTACATCTTCAGCGATAATCAGAAGCGGACGAGAAGTTTTTTGAACCTGCTCTAAAACAGGAAGCAAATCTTTAAGTGAAGTCACTTTGCTCTCAACCAGTAAAATCCATGGATTTTCAATCTCAGCTATCATCTTCTCGGCATTTGTGATGAAATACGGGCTTAAATATCCACGGTCAAACTGCATACCCTCAACAACGGTAAGCTCATCAACTATACCTTTAGCCTCTTCAACGGTAATTACGCCGTCTTGCCCGACTTTTTCCATAGCTTCAGCTATCATATTTCCGATTTGCTCGTCGGAGTTTGCAGAGATTGTTGCGACTTGAGCTATATCTTTTTTGCCGTTGATTACTTTTGAAGATGCCTTTAAGTTTACCAAAATAGCTTCGCAAGCTTTGTCCATTCCTCTTTTTACTTCGATAGGATTTGCACCTGCCGTAATATTTCTAAGTCCCTCAGAGAAAATTGCATTTGCCAAAACAGTAGCCGTTGTCGTTCCGTCACCGGCTTCATCTGCAGTCTTTGAAGCCACATCTTTAACAAGAGTTGCTCCCATATTTTCTAATTTGTCTTTAAGTTCAATCTCTCTAGCAACTGATACACCGTCTTTTGTAATTACAGGATTACCGTAGCTTTTTTGGATCAAAACATTGCGACCACGTGGTCCCATTGTTACTTTAACCGCATCTGTAAGTTTTGCAACACCGCGAGCCAATGCATTTCTTGCATTATCTGAAAAAATTATCTCTTTTGCCATCTTTATTTCCTTGATTTTTAGTTTAGTTTATAAATTGCGATGAAGGTAATCCCTCATTATTTGTTCATAAAAGGAATTTTTCCTCTTATTTTGCTCTACACCGCTAAATTGGTTAAAGCACTACACACTTTTGTATCAAAATTTTATAATTCCAAAAATATCATCAGTTTCTAAAACTAGAAACTTCTCACCCTCAAGTGAAATTTCATTGCCTGAGAATTTTCCAAAAACTACAACTTCACCGCAAGCCAACTCACTAACCTCTGTGCTTACCGCTACAACCTTCCCTTTTGAAGGTTTTTCTTGTGCATTATCAGGAATAATAATACCACTGCTTGTAGTATTTGCCTCTTCTTCTCTTTGTACTAAGACTCTTTTGCCTAATGGTTGAAAATTCATATAAGACTCCTTAAATAATATTGTTTACGCGCGCAATTTTACATAAATAAGGTAACAAAGTCAATACCCTTAGTCCTTGGGACTAAGAGTTGTTTACAAATTACACTCAGTATTATTGACATTAACATCTGCTTTCATGTGGGTAATTTTCTTTTTACTGACTTGTTTCGTTTCTTAGGTTATTTAAAGTTTTAAATATGTATAATTCTGCCTCTTAAAGATGTCAGGGTAGCTCAGCTGGTTAGAGCACTGGTCTCATAAGCCGGGGGTCGGGGGTTCGAGTCCCCCCTCTGACACCATTTTTAAGATTCCGAATTAGCTCAGCGGTAGAGTAGGTGACTGTTAATCACTTGGCCACTGGTTCGAATCCAGTATTCGGAGCCACCCTTTTTAAAACCCCATAAACACGACATTTCAGAGCTTTAAAAATCTATGGTAGCTATATGGTAGCTAAAATATTTTTCAAGTATTACTTTTTATAATACCCCACCTACTAAAACAATCCAATTGATTTATCAATCTTTCTAACTTCTGCTGGAATAAACTTATTGTATTTATGTATCAACATCTCTAGATTTGTATGCCCCATCATTTGCGCTATATGATTTATAATACAACAACTTGGCAGTTCTCTTTCAACTTATACAGCCTTAGAACATTCAAATAGTTTATAAGGTTTACGTTAATTGCATTGATAGCTTTAATGTTAATTATGAGAGGTCTACTAATTTTATAGATAGTCTGGGTATGTTAAGAAAAAAATTGTTTTTAAGAAAGGCATTTGGAGTTACACAAAATAAGAGTTTATGGTGCGACCGGGGAGATTTGAACTCCCACACCCGTAGGGCGCTACCACCTCAAGGTAGTGTGTCTACCGTTCCACCACGGTCGCATTTAGAGGTTAAAGCACCAAACGGTGCTTTATAACTTAGAGTTGATTAACCTAAGTATGGATTTGCGTAAAGTGCTATAAGAGCAATTACTAGTGCATAAATAACTTGAGCTTCAATCATTGCAAGAGCGATGAACATTGTAGTCATAAGTTTAGCACCTAAACCTGGGTTTCTTGCAGTTCCTGCGATTGTTGCAGCAGCAGTATTACCCATACCGATAGCTCCACCAAGAGCAGCAAGACCAAGACCAAGACCAGCAGCGATCATCGAATATGCTTTAAGAGTTTGGTTTGCAACATCACCATCATTTGCTAAAGCAGCAGTAGCTAATGCTACCATTAAGAAAAGAATTTTTTTCATAGTTTCTCCATTAAAATTATTACAAACTTTTTCGGCTAGCGTAACCACATCCATAACGAATGCAGCAACCCAAACATAAATGAAAGGATTTCCCTACTTAAATTTGATCCGGAATTATACATAATATATGATAAAAATTAGTTGAAACTTTATAATATCAATTAGGTAAAATACCCTTATTTACGAATAAAGCTAATTATGCACGCCCTAGAGAAATCTTATTACCTTTAAACTCTAAAATCTCCACATCCATGACATCGCCCTCTTTTAGCACATCACTCACTTTGTCTACTCTTTGATCAGATATTTTAGAAATATGAATTAGTCCGTCAGTACCATCCGGAAGTTCTATAAATGCACCAAAATCAACTATTTTTTTAACTATGCCTTTATGCTTATCACCGACTTTATACTCTATTTTTGCAACTTTTGGTGTATTTACGATTCCCTCAATATGCTCTCTTGCAGCTTTTACACCGCTTTTGCTTTTGCCTGTTACTTTTACTTTTCCATCTTTTTTATCAATATCGATAGCTACTTCAAACTTCTCGATTATTTCACGGATAGTTTTACCTGCCTGACCGATGATATCGCCGATAAAACTCGGATTTATATGAAAAAAATCTGTACTCGGTAAAACGCCGTCGTTAAACTCTATCTTTTTTTCAGCTTCTTGCATGATATCTATAATATGAGCTCTACCCTCTTTTGCTTGATAGAGAGCCTCTTTTAAAACATTTAAGCTGATTCCGCCTAACTTGATATCCATTTGCATAGCAGTAATACCATCTTTTGAACCGGTTACCTTAAAGTCCATGTCCCCGTCATGATCTTCAAGTCCCATAATGTCAGAGAGTATCGCATATTTTTCGCCATCACTCACCATACCCATAGCAATTCCTGCAACCGTATCGCTTGTATCTATATCAGCTGCGCGAAGTGCCATATAGCCACCGCATACCGTTGCCATCGATGATGAGCCGTTTGATTCTAAAATCTCCGATACAAGGCGAACAGTCTGCCCACCAAGATTTGTTATCGGCTCTAGTGCTCTTTTTGCAAGATTTCCGTGTCCTAACTCTCTTCTTTTTGTTCCCATAATAGGAGATGCTTCACCTACGCTAAATCCAGGAAAGTTGTAGTGAACCATAAAATTCTCATTTTGAGTTCCCTCATCCGTTAGATTTTCAAACATCTGCGCATCTTTTGCTCCACCCATAGTTAGAACAACAAGTGCTTGTGTTTGTCCACGTGTAAAAAGACAAGATGAGTGTGCACTTGGAAGTACGTTTGTGCTGATAGTTATCGGTCTGATCTCATTTAAAGCTCTGCCGTCAGCTCTTACTCTCTCATTTAAAATTTGAGATCTTACCTGTTCTCTTTTTACTTTTTCAATCGCATCTTTTAACTCAACTTCATTCCAATGCTCTTTGTTTAGCATTATTTTTTTTCTAAGTCCTCTTAATGCTGTAGAACGCTCTGACTTTGCCATTTGATTCATAGCCGATTTTATATCTAAAAAGCAGTGCTCACGCACATAAGAAACCATCTCATCATTTACTACATGTGCTTTGTACTCCATCTCTAGAGTCTCTTTTTTAAACGGTGCGAACGCTTCTTCGTATTTGGCGTTATTTTCAAAAAGAAGCTGCTGAGTTTTTTCAAAGATAGTTATTAACTCATCCTCATTTACCGCATTTGAGACATGTGTTGTTATGATCGGAGCGCTAAGTGTCGGATCCATAAGTGGATCAACAACCAAAGTACTATCTACTTTCTCAGAACCGACACTTCTCATCTCAATCATCAAGAGATCATCTTTTGTTCCGGAGAGATAAAGATCCAACGTAGAGTTATTTAGCTGTGATAAAGTAGGATTTAATATAATCTCTCCATCAATTTTTGCAGCTCTTACTGCAGAGACCGAGGTATTTATATCTATATCGCTTACAAACAGAGCGGCAGAAGCAGCACTAAGTGCTAAAACCTGAAGATCCGACTCTTTATCGACGCTAAATGTCATAATTGTAATCTGTGTCGGATATCCGAAACCTTTTGGAAAAAGCGGACGAAGAGAGCGGTCAACTATTCTCGAAGTCAGTGTTTCAAAATCACTCGGTTTTGTTTCGCGTTTAAAAAATCCGCCCGGAATCTTACCTGCTGCATATGATTTTTCTATGTACTGAACTGTTAGCGGAAGAAAATCATCTTTCACTATTTCTGTTTCATCAATTACAACCGTTGCAAGGATAACTGTATTGCCGCTTTTTATCCAAGCCGCACCGTTTGCCTGTTTCGCAACTTCACCAAATGAATACTCTTCACTTCTATTTTTCAAATCTACTTTAATATCATACTTCACTTTTTTCTCCTAATATTTTCTCTATTCTATCTTCATCTATATTCTCTAACTCTTCATAGTATAACGATGTTTCAACATAATCATCTATATTGTGAAGAAAAAACAGATCATCCGCAAACGGTTCTAAAAACTCCAAAACATCACTTGGTATAACCGGCACCGCGATATAAACAGCTTTTGGTTTCTGTGCTAAAATTGTTTTTAGTGCAGTTAAAAATTTTAATCCCGTTTCACTTCCTTCATCTATCAATAAAACTACCTGATTGTGCATAGATGCAAAGGGCAGCCCCCTTCTATATTGATATATGTAACTGAGTATCTTCTCCTCATGTTTTCTACGTGCTTCACCATAAATATAGTCATATTGAATCCCAAACGAAGTAACAAGTTTTTCATTGATTACGATCTCTTCGCTTTCACATACTCTGGCTATTTCACACTCACTGTTATTTGGAGCCATAATAGCTTCCGAGAAGAGAATATTTATACTGTTTTTATACTTTGAACGTATATGATATGCAAGCTCTAAGCCGCCTCGTGAAACTGCAATCAACTTCCAGTTTTCATCTTTGAGTTTTTGCATAGGTATTACTTCATGTAGTTTTTTTGCGGCATCTTCCCTGTTCTTTAGTATATTTTTATACTTTTTCATACTACTGATTTTCCCCGGATTTATCAGGAAGTCTATAAACAAAACCGGAGAGTGACCCATCTGATTTCATTATCGGCTTAAGCCTAATAGTAATATAAACATACCTATCATAAATCGAGTCAGACGAACCGTCTCTACTAAGTATCGGTCTATTGTTCTCAAGATATGTAAGTCCAAAGTCCCAACATCTTTTTTGGTATAAAAACCCAATTTCAAAACCTTTTTTTTCTCTTCTTTCTAAATCATAATTATGTTTAAAAGAATAAGAGTAATGTTTGTTGTATTTATAACCGACACTGGATGTCATATAGCTAGTAATCGGCGAAATTTCGGCACTCTTTTGCAGAAAAATATTTTTATACATATGTGATAAACCAACATTATAACTATCATCCGCATAAGAAATTTTATTGAAATTTTTAGAAAATGCACTCTCCTCATAATTATAAAACATGTTATTATAAAAATTTATGCTATCGCTTATCTGATAATCCAACTCATTTTCTATCTCGTTTGTTTGTCCACCGTGTTCCTCGTATATAGTATTTTGTGCGAGTTTATGGTAGATTATCTGTCTTCCTGAAATATTATAAAGATAGTGTGAAAAGTAGAGCTGTAAATTCTCTTTAATATTTTCAATATTATAAAACTCACAAATCGGATTAAATCTATTTATATCATCAGAACAGTAATCTTTTTGCTCATCATAATACCCGTTCTCAAATTCACTTCCCGCTACTTGATATTGTGTACCGAAATCTATAACATGCGTAACTTCATCAAAAGCGCGTGTCAACTGAGATGACGCAGACACGGCATGATAATTTCTTGCAAATAGACCGCTATTATACTCATCCAGAGATATGCTTCCCTCTTCCTTGCCATTAAAATTGGTATGCTGTGCATATAGATTTGTTTTATAGGCTATATTCATCCGCTCGTCAAAAAGAGATGTTTGAAGAGTCAATGGAATATTTAAATCTGTCTGAGTCGCACTTTTACCTACACTTCTATAGTAATTATTGCTTTTTATATCCATACTGTAAAGTAAATGATTCTCAAGCAGCGTATCAAGATATCTATGGTAGTGAAGTGCAGGAAGATTTTGAAGTGTTTTTTCATTGCTCTCTAATGTTAAATCTTTATAATGTTTAAAATATGATCCAAAATAGTTATTATCCGTATTGTAAAAAAGATTTATTCTAGAGAGCAATTGTGTTGCTGTAGCATTTTTTGTCGTATCGTTTGCAGAGAGATTGATATAATCGACATCGTTCATATTGACAATATCCATATATAAACCGGACTGACCTTTTAGGTTTGTCTTAAACCATTGGTTTATCACATCGCTGTTCTCATATAAAAAATTAAAGCCGTAATGTTTTTTATTTCCTAACTTGTTTTCAAGATAATAATCCTCTTGTTCTTGAAAAAAACCGGATGTTAAAGAGCCCTTTGAAATTTCGCTATCAACAAATCTAAACGTGGAGTACACACCTGAACCGCGATTTGTTCTTATCTGTGGTCTTAAATCCAAATCCCACCAGTTTTGTTCTGCAATGAAGAGTGATTGTTCATAATAAAAACCTTCTTTGCTAGAGAACCCTATCATCGGAGGTAAAACGCCTGTTCTTCTTTTTGTATTGAGAGAGTAGCCGAAATATGGGGTATAAAAAACGGGAATATCATATATGTAGATTCTTGCATTATAGAGATTGAGCCACATCGTATCCGTGTTGTACTCCGAGGATGTAAACTCCATTTTCCAAAGCGGATTATTTGGATCACACCCACTCATAACACCGGATTTTATATCTATATCGCTCTCTTTTGAGTAGCCATTTGCACCGCTTAGCCAAACATCGGCACTCTGTTCCAGCATGTAAAATGGTTTGAAAGTTCTCTCTTTTTGAGCTATATTCAGTTTTGCATATTGCCCCAAAAATCGAATATTCTCTCCCTGAGTAGCATGAATATTTTCAAAAAGCTCAAGTTCGCCGCTATCTCTATTATAAATCGCTTTTTTTGCACTCAGATAGTAGTCTTGATATACTACGACAACCTCGCCCTCTGCTGTAATAATATTGGCTTGTGTATCCATATTCGTTGCATATACTTCAACTCTATCATCTGCGGCTGCATATAGAGCAGATAAAATTAAAAATATAAATAACTTAAGCATTTATAACCAAAGTTTTGGCACTTTTATCATGCCAAGTTTGCCTAGATGGGTCTAAAAATCCCCATAGAAAGCCAAGGTAAAAGAGCATTTCACTAACTACCCTTACAAATGCGCGGTTTAGTGCAACGACTACATTTGGAGTTTGAAGAGTTTTTATCTCTATGACTCTTATCTTCATAGCGATTTTACCGAGTGTCGCACCATACTGCATGATAAAAAAAGCCTGATATATGATTTTTATCGCCATGTATTCTAAAATAAACGTGTTTGTAAGCAAAATCATCTCTTCAACAGTTTTAGCCTCAAAAAAAGAGTTTCCCAATGCAAGAATAAGTAAAAGAGATAGCAACATCTCATCTATGAAAAAAGCCATCCCTCTCTTTTTTATCGTTGCTAAAGTCATCCCCTCTCTATGAAGGAGATTTTCAATCTCCTCGTTCACTTTGCTTCTTTAAAAAGTGCTTGGTATGCTATGTCTGTTCTGAGTTTTTTACCTGCAAAATGAACTTGACCGCATCGCATATATGCTCTGTCTCTAGCCTCTTTTATCGTATCTCCGACTCCAACACAAACTAAAACCCTGCCACCGTCTGCGTAAAGAACACCATCAACCATACTTACTCCGGCGTAAGAGATATGAGTATATTTCTGTACCTCTTCATGATATACATCATCAACTATTATTTCTGCAGGAGTTGAGTTTGAGTATGGATAATTTGCACTTGCCATAACTACACCTACCGCAAACTGTTTTGAGAACTCTACTTTTATTTCACCGAGTCTATTTGTTGCAGCTTTATAGAACATATCACTAACGCTTGAAGTCATAAGAGGCATCAGAATTTCACACTCTGGATCTCCGAAGCGAACATTAAACTCTAAAGTAATCGGTTCACCCTTTACCACCATAACACCTATAAAAAGGACACCTTCAAAAGGAGCGCCCTCCTTTTTCATACCGTCTAAAGTAGGACGTATGATTCTGTCTCTGACTTTTTGATAAAGCACTTCATCGACTAAAGGTGTAGGAGCATAAGCACCCATTCCACCCGTATTTGGTCCTTGATCATTATCCATTACTCTTTTGTGATCTTGCGCTGCAGGAAGAAGAATATAATCCTCTCCGTCACAAACTGCAAACATAGAAAGTTCATAACCGTCTAAAAACTCTTCTACGATAACTTTTAGTCCCGCATCGCCAAAACTTTTTCCGCTTAACATCTCAGAGATTGCTATTTTAGCCTCATCATGACTTTGAGCGATAATAACACCTTTGCCTCCGCATAAGCCGTCTGCTTTTACGACAATAGGAGCCGTAAGTTTATCCGTAAATTTAAATGCGTCTTCTATTGAAGATGTCTCTATATAACGAGCCGTAGGAATATCATATTTTGCTAAAAAGTTTTTCATATAAACTTTTGAACCCTCTAGCTGTGCCGCTTTCTTGCTTGGTCCAAAAATAGTAAGTCCATGTTCTTTAAAAATATCAACAACACCATCAACAAGCGGAGCTTCAGGTCCTACTATAGTCAATTCTATATCGTTATCTTTAGCAAACTGTGCAAGTTCGTTATAATCTTTTATATTTAGGTTTGTCCCTAAACTACAGGTTGCACCGTTTCCCGGCATAAAAAAAAGCTCATGCCCATTTTTTTCGTTTAAAATAGCAAGAGCAATTGAATACTCTCTGCCGCCGCTGCCTAAAATTAAAATTTTCATTAACACTCCGTAAATTAGTTAAAAAATATCTACTCAATATATCAAGAATAGACTAAAGAGATATTTTTGTAAAAACAGCCCGAGTAGCCGTCTCGCATTTGGCTTGGTTCTAAAAAGCCGTATTTGGGCGAAGAGAGAATTTTCTAACGGCAGCATTATCTCGACAGAGTTAACATATCTCAAACGATAGCACCGACACACGAAAACCCTACTAGTCCGCTATGTGAAAATGTAGAACCCTCATAGTGCGATATGTCGAACCACCCAGACTGTTACTACTATTATACAAAATATTTCTTGATTTTATTTGTAAGTTACTCTTTTATTTTTAGAGCAAGTTCAATACAACTCTCTATTGACGTACTTTCACTTACTATATATTCTACGCCCTGAGGTAAAAGATTTGCTGTTGTTTTACCAATTACTATAATTTTAGCATCCGGATGTATAGAGTTATTTTTCAAAAAGCACTCTATTGAGGATGGAGATGTAAAGATAAGAGTAGAATCATCATCTACCCTTACATCTAAAATCTCTTGTGAACACTCACTCACATAGAGTATCTCTTCGTCTATATTATACCCCTCGTCTCTGCTTTTTTGAACAAAGTTGGAAGCTATCAATTCTGCTCTTAGATAGAGCCATTTTGTCTCTTTTGAAAACTCTTTTATGTTTTTTATAAGATTATCGCCATAGCCGTCACCGCTACACAAAACATTACCGCCAAACTCCTCATAAGCAACTGCCGTTTTAACCGAAACACATAGAGCAGGAATACCTATAAAATCTTTTTTATCATATTGCTCTAATGCTTTTACGGTCTGTTTTGACGTAATAATCAAATACTCATATTTAGAAAAATCAATATCAGGCTTTAAATACCTTACATCTAAAGATTTTACATTTTTTGCATGTTTGCTCTTTGAAGTAGCAAAAAGATAGATACTCTTTGGCATAATAAGTTGTCTTACTCCCATTCTATCGTAGCAGGCGGCTTTGAACTTATATCGTAAACTACACGATTAATTCCATCTACTTCATTAATTATTCTTCTAGAAATTCTCTCTAACAAATCATGCGGAAGATGTGCAAAAGTTGCCGTCATTCCATCAACTGCTTCGACAACTCTGACACAGACCGTATTGTCATAAGTTCTGTTATCACCCATTACGCCTACCGATTTTACATTTAATAAAACGACAAATGCCTGCCAAGTTTTTGCATAGTATCCGCTTGCTTTTAATTCATCCAACAAAATAACATCTGCTTCACGAAGAAGATCTAAGTCCGCTTGATTTACATCGCCCATAATACGAATCGCAAGTCCCGGTCCAGGGAATGGATGACGGTTAATCATAGACTCTGGAAGTCCAAGCTCTAAGCCGATTTTGCGAACTTCATCTTTAAATAGTTCACGAAGAGGCTCAATCAGTTCAAAATCCATCCAGTCAGGCAATCCGCCGACATTATGGTGCGATTTTATAACTTCTGAAGGTCCGTTAACTGAAATAGATTCTATAACATCAGGGTAAAGCGTGCCTTGAGCTAAAAACTTGATACCGTCATGCTTTTTAGCCTCTTTTTCAAACTCTTCTATAAATGTATGCCCGATAATTTTTCGTTTTGTCTCAGGATCACTTACACCCGCTAATTTGCTTAAGAAACTCTCTCTTGCGTCAACAACTACCAAAGGTACTTTGAGATTGATTTTAAACACCTCTTCAACCTGTTCTCTCTCGCCTTTACGCAAAAGTCCATTGTCCACAAAAACAGGAACAAGCTGCTCACCGATTGCCTCATAAAGCATAGCTGCAACAACCGAACTGTCAACTCCGCCGCTTAGTCCGCAAAGAACTTTTCCGTTTCCGACTCTCTCTCTGATAATCTTAATCTGCTCTTTTAAGAAATGCTCCATCTTCCATTTCTCTGTAACACCGCAGATAGTTCTTGCAAAGTTGCGAAGCATCAAATAGCCCTCTTCAGAGTGCTGAACTTCCGGATGATACTGCATCGCATAAACACGTCTTTTCTCATCTGCGATGGCTGCATAAGGAGAGTTGGCGGATATTGCTATAGGCGTAAATCCTTCAGGAAGAACATCAACCTTATCGCTATGGCTCATCCAAACAACTCTATCATCGTCACAATCTTTTAAAAGAGGCGAACAACCTTCGCCTGTATTAATAATCTTTAATTCTGCTTTTCCGTACTCATGGTGGGACGAACGAACTACACTACCACCAAAATCTACCGCAATTCTCTGCATGCCGTAGCAAATGCCAAGAATAGGTATTCCCATTTGATAAACACCTTGATCCACCACATATGCATCTTTATTGTAAACCGAAGATGGTCCGCCGCTTAAAATAATGCCTTTTGGATTTTTAGCTTTTATATCTTCCACTTTTGTATGGTATGGAAGAATTTCACAATAAATTTTATCTTCGCGCAAACGGCGAGCTATAAGTTGAGTATATTGAGATCCGAAATCTAATACTATAATGCTAACATCTGTCATCTGATTACCTTTAAAAAGAGTGTTTTGAAGTGCCAAATAGGCGTTAAGAGGGTACGTACCCTTTTGATAACAAAAGGATACAATAAGTTTGTTTAATGTTTAATATAGAGACCCAACACCTGATACTGCACATACCAAATAGCAACTGACACCACATAGCCTATAAATATAGTCCATGAATATTTCATGTGTGAGCCAAACGTATATATTCCAGGCAGTTTGCCCATTACACCTACACCTGCTGCAGAACCAAATGAGATGAGTGAACCACCGACTCCTGCAGTCATAGTTACAAGCATCCACTGGTCAACGCCCATGTCTGGATTTGCTTTTAAAATAGCAGACATAACAGGAACATTATCTACGATGGCAGATAAAAATCCAACACCTATATTTGCCCATGTAGAGCCTAAAACAGAAGGGTCATACACAACAGCCGCAAGAGATAGCCAGCCTACAAAATAGAGTGCTCCGACCGCAGCTAAAATACCGAAGAAGAATAGAAGAGTATTATTCTCTATCTTTGCAATGGAGTGAAAAACATTGAACTCACTTTTATGAACTTTTTTAAGTCTATAAGCAAAGAGTTTAAGAAGTGACAATCCAAAAAGCATTCCCCACATTGCCGGTAAGTGAAGTACTTGATGCGAAAAAACAGCACATAGTATTGTAAATACGCCAAGACCTATAACAACTTCTGCACCCTTCATCATCTCAGGCTTTTTCTCTGTACTTGCATCAAAGTGAGGAGTCTCATCAGGCACAAATCTGCTAAGCAAATAGCCTGTTACAAGAAACCCTCCAATTGCAGATGGAAACAGAAATAAAAAGTCAACAAATTCACCCTTTCCTGCCGCCCATGCCATAAGTGTCGTAATGTCTCCAAAAGGACTCCATGCACCGCCTGCATTTGCAGCAACTACTATATTTATAGCTCCCGGAACTAAAAATGAAGCTTTTTGACGCTCAATCGTAATAAGAACGGTTGATAAGATGAGAGCTGTTGTTAAGTTGTCTGCAACCGGAGAGATAAAAAATGCCAATAAACCGGTAGCCCAAAAGAGTTTTTTATAGCTATACCCTTTTGAAACAAGGTTATATTTAAGTCTGTCAAAAATACCCATGTGAATCATAGATTCAATGTAGACCATAGCAACAAACAAGAAGAAAAAGATCTGTGCAATCTCTAAAATAATATGCTCAACTTGTGTATGGACAAGATCCATATTCATACCGTTTAGCGCATAATAAAAAGCAATCAAAATAAAAAGAAAAGTACCTGCGAAGAGAGCCGGCTTGGCTTTGTCTATATGGTATTTCTCCTCAGCGGCAACAAAGTAATACCCGATTACAAATATGATTAGGGAAGCAAATCCAACCCATGTCATGGTCAAATCAGGAATCACATCGCTGCTGCCCCCCGAGCTTGCAAATGCAAAACTAAAACTAAACATAATAATTAACAACTTAATCACTATCATCCTTTTTTATAAAATGTACTCCGATAGACTCATCTCTTGCTAATGCAGCAAGCACAATCTCTTTTGCCGTAAGTAGACGAAATTTCAGAAGTTTACCGATTTTTTCATTTAAAAGAGCATTAATTTGATCCAATGCACTCTTTAAACCCTTTTTTGTTCTTACAATGGAAACGTTCTCCCACATGATTTTTCTAAGGAGATTTTTTTTCTCTTTATCCTCTTTATAGCTCATTACCTCATCGCTTACTTCAAATTCGATATCTTTTTTAACATGCTTCTTTTTTAAAATATCTTCAACTGCTCTCTTTCCAAAAACAAGTCCCTCTAAAAGAGAGTTAGAAGCAAGTCTGTTTGCGCCGTGGACTTTTGTAGAGGCAACTTCACCTATGGCATAAAGAGATTTAATGCTCGGAACTGCACCGTTTATGTCAGTTTTAATTCCACCTATTGCATAATGAAAAGCAGGTGAGATAGGAACTCTCTGTTTTGGAACGTCAAAACCCAGTAGCTGTAAATTTTTATACAGGTTTGGAAATCTTTTCGTAAAGTAAACATGGTCAAAGTTTTTAAACGACAAATATGTCTGCAAACCTGTTTTTTTATTATGGTCATATATCGCTTTACTCACTATATCTCTTGAGGCAAGTTCCCCTCTCTCGTCATAATCAAAAAGAAATCTTCTTCCCTCTTCATCTTCAACAGTAGCACCCTCGCCTCTTAAAGCCTCCGTCAAAAGCAATTTTTGAGCAGAGTCGTTATCTACATAGACGGTAGGATGAAACTGCATCATCTCCATGTCGGCAAGCTCTATACCCTTCATAACACAAAGACCTTGCATATCCGCACTGATACATGGTGCGTTTGTATGATACGCGTACAATGAGCCTACTCCGCCGCTTGCGATTATCACATTGTCGGCATAAATATTTCTGCGTTCTCTGTGATCAAGAACCGTTACACCGTAGCACTCACCATCTTTTATAAGCAAATCCACTACTCTGGCATCGGTTAGCATCGGATGAGGATTTTGCTCTAACAAAAAGTAGTGCATGTATCTGCCCGTTGCATCTCCTCCGGCATGGAGTATTCGCTCTTTTGAGTGAGCCGCCTCTTTTGTATAGAGAAGTTTTCCGTCTTTATCTCTGTCAAACTCAAATCCGCGAGCGATGAGATCATCTATAATGGCTTTTGAACTCTCGCTCAGCACTCTTACAGCCTCTTCACTACAAAGTCCTGCTCCTGCATCAAGCGTATCTTGTACATGCAAAGGGATATCCTCCGCATCAATCGCCAGAGCTATACCGCCTTGAGCATAGAAACTGTTACACTTAAATGTCTCTCTTTTGTTTATTATGAGAACTTTTTTATTACGAGATAGGTGCATAGCGGCGTAAAGACCTGCCACGCCTGCACCTACGATTATTACATCATATTTCATCTGCTGCTTTCATTGTTATCGCCGCTAGGCTTTTTAATAATAAATTTTACATTCTTATCACTCTGCGGTGCAGAGTCTAAATAATATGGGTCACCCCTGTACCCACATCCACTCAAACTTAACAAAAACATTGCTATAATTACCAGATGAAAAACGCTAGTCAAATTATAAATTCCATTCAAAGCAGACCTCAATTCTCTAAACTATCTTATTATAAATGTATAAAAATAGTTCAATCTATGTTTACTCCGCCTATACAAAGAATGATTAACTTTGCCTACATTAAAAACAGAACTCTATTTTTTGTATTTAATCATCCTGTTGGGAAACAAGAGTTTGATAATAGTATACAAAGCATTAAAAGTGCTTTAAAGTTCCTTATGCCACAAGAGTGCAAAGAGTGCGATGAGAATCTGTTTGATGACATAAAAGCTTTTGTAACGCACACTCCAAAAAAGCAAGAAGAAGAATTCAAAGAGATAATGCAAGTTTACAAAGAGCGTTCAAGCGGTAATTTTGAGATAAATGTCCATGATGAAAAGTTAGATTCACTCATCCGCTCCATCCAAGAGATCATTAAGAGCCGTAAATGACGCTTGAAGAGACCATAAAACAACTTCCTGATTGTGCAGGAATATACCAGTACTTTGACAGTGAAGGGCGACTTCTTTACCTAGGCAAAGCAAAAAGTCTAACAAAAAGAGTAAAGAGCTATTTTAACTTCATGCCTGAGTTAAAACCAAACTCAAACCTCTCAAGCAGAATCACAAAGATGATCTCTCAAACTGCTTCCATGAACTACATAGTGGTAAATTCAGAACATGATGCATTGATACTGGAAAATTCTCTTATAAAACAGCTTACTCCAAAATATAATATTCTGCTTCGAGATGATAAAACTTACCCGTATATCTACATAGACAACTCGCAGGAGTATCCGAGATTTGATATAACAAGAAAAATTATAAAATCTTCAAACATCAAATATTACGGTCCATACTCGGTAGGAGCTAGAGATATTTTAGACTCCATCTACGAAATCTGCCACCTTGTTCAAAAGAAAGGATCTCTAAAATCAAAAAAACTCTGCCTCTACTATCAGATAGGAAAATGCCTCGGTCCATGTGAGTTAAATATTTCACATGAGCGATATAAAAAAGAGGTTGACATGGCTGAAGAACTTATCAAAAATAAAAAAGTATTACTCTTTAAACTTGAAGAAAAAATGCACTTTTATGCCGAGAATCTTCGTTTTGAAGAGGCTCTTAAAATGAGGGACAGAATAGAAAGAATAAGCCGCTCAGAGATAAAGAGCGAGATTGATTTTGCAAGCAACGAAAACTATGACATCTTTGTAATAAAAGACAGCCCATCAAAAGCGGTAGTCGTTAGAATCTTTATGCGAGAGGGCAAGATTATCTCATCTTCACATGACTACATACAGTTAAACGAGGGATTTGATGAAGGCGAACTCTACCAAAGAGTCTTGATGGATTTCTACAAAGATGAAAAACCGCCTATCATTGCACCCATTTTAGTCGCCTCCGAGTTTGATGGAAAAGATGTAATAGAGGAGTATCTCAGCACACTATTTGAGAAGAAAGCAGAGATAAAAGTACCTAAAATAGGAGAGAAAAAGCATCTTATAGATTTGGCTCTCTTAAATGCAGCAGAGCTTCTAAAAAGGGGGAACGCACAAAAAAGTGATGAGATTACTAAAGAGATAGAAGATCTCTTTGCTCTTCAAAGAGTTCCAAAGAGAGTGGAGATATTTGACAACTCCCATATGGCGGGGATGGCTACAGTAGGTGCTATGGTGGTTTATGAGAGCGGAGTATTTGATAAAAAAAGTTATCGAACCTACCATCTTGAGGCGAAAGATGAATACTCTCAAATGCGAGAGATGTTGCGTAGAAGAGTGGATAGTTTTGCTAAGAACTCTCCGCCTGATTTATGGATTTTAGACGGCGGAAGCACACTTTTAAATCTAGCAATTGAAATTTTAGAATCAAGCGGAGTTTTTTTAGATGTGATTGCCATATCAAAAGAGAAGATTGATGCAAAAGCACATCGTGCAAAAGGAAAGGCTAAAGATATCATACATACAAAAGACGATACTTTTAGACTCCAAGAGAGTGACAAAAGGCTTCAATGGGTGCAAAAGCTAAGAGATGAAGCACACAGATCTGCCATAAATTTCCATAAAAAAACAAAACTAAAAATTGACCAAGAGAGCAAACTTCTCTCACTCCATGGGATATCACAAGCAAAAATTATCAAACTGATAAATCACTTCGGCACATTTGACGCACTTAAAAAACTAACCGCCCAAGAGATAAGTTCTGTTTTAAATATCAAAGATGCAAATATAATAAAAGATATTTATAAATAAGTTTTTTTTTAAACAATAAATGATATATTTAGTTGCATTTATAATATAAACTTTCTATTATAAGCTTAAAAAGTGGATGTTTTGCAGGAAGTTTGTTACCTATTTTGTATGCAAAGGTTATTTATGAGTGAAGCCGTACCTAAAGATGAAGAGTATATTTTTGAGGGTAAACCTGCTATCAGTCAAACTGATTTAGATGGTAATATAACTTTTGTAAATAGAAAATTTTGTGAGATATCCGGCTACATGGTAGATGAACTTATCGGAAATAATCATAATAAAATAAAACATCCAGACACTTCTAGTGCGACAATTGAGAAGATGTACAATATTTTAAAAGCTGCTAAGGTTTACAACGGTATATTTAAAAACCTTCGTAAAGACGGTTGTTATTACTGGATTGATATTGAAATTGCTCCTGTCTTTAACAAACAAGAACGGATAATCGGCTATATTGCTATCAGCAGACCCTCTCCAAGAAAAAATATTCAAGAATATGAAAAAATTTACAATCAAAATGAACACCTCGAAGGAGAAGTATTAAATGTTAATCTATAACCACGACAAAGAGTTCTTAGGGATAGATGAGAGTGACTTAAAGGCTTTGTCTATTTCAAACTTAACAGAACTACAAAGCCAAGCAGCAGATTTTGCTGATCTATTTGTAAAAACACCCGGATATATTCATAATTTTAAAAATATCCACTGGATTGATTATATTGCATGCGGCGAGAGCGGTGAAGAACAAAAAGTTATTATTAAAATAAAAGATAAAAGCTATGTGTCCTCTATCAGTATTAAGACCATCTATTTAATAGACAATCCATCACAAAAAGCGTACATTGTCAATCTTAATAATATAAGAAATCTCTCTGCAAGTGAGAGCCAGACTCTTTTAGCATCTGCTGAACAACAGGGCCTTGAAAAGCCTACAGTAACACCTAAAGCAGCCAAACCGATAGAAAAACAAAAAGATTTGCCGCTTGAAGAAAAAGTTCTCCCACAAGCCATTTTTGACCCCTATGATTTACACCCTGATAAAGTCGCACCGACTATAGAACAAGACATAACGCCGGTTGCTGCTTTGGATACAAAACCTATAGATGAAGCAAAAGAAGAGATTAAAGAAGAGACTAAACCTAGAGAAACTGCAGAAAATACTCTTCTTAAAGAGACACCAAAAGCAGAACAAATTATCGATAATGTTAATGATAAAGAAGATGATCTTTTTGCAAACTACATATATAGCCCTCAAGTTCCTTCAGATGATCTCGGCTTGCCGATTGACCTTATAGAGGAGTTTGTCGAAGACTTTATTGCTCAGGCAAATAGTTTTAAAACCAATCTCTACGACTCTATGAAAAACGGTGATATAAATAACTTAAAAGTACTAGCACACAAACTAAAAGGTGTTGCTGCAAATTTAAGAATTGAAGACGCACTGGATGCCCTGACAAAAATAAATTTATCTCACGATTTAGATGTTATACAAACTAATTTAGACAGATTCTACAAAATCATCCTTAAGCTATCAAATAAAAAAGATATATTGATTGAGCCTGAAGTAAAGAGTGAAATAAAAGAAGTAGAAGATGATTTTATTTTAACTTTTAAAGACGATACTTTTAACCACAAGGCAAAAAAAAGCCGCTCTGATTTTGATACCGATACCACATCGGATATAAAAATTAGCGATTCACATGTTCCTGATTTTATTGAACTTCCTGAACTTGCAGATGATGAATTTTTAAAACAGCCGGTAAAACTTGACGAAAGTGAAATATATGATGAAGATTTATTATTCTTGGATGATAAAATCGATACACAAGAGCTCTATGATAAAAAAAGAGCAGCACATGAGATTGGTTTAGACATGGAGAGCTTTAATGTACTCTTCGAAGATTACATGATTGAGAGCAGAGAGCTGGCAAACTTGATTACAAAATCTATCCAAGAGAACGATCTTACAAAATCTAAAAATGCTGCTATAAAACTAAAAGGCATGAGTGAAAATATGAGAGTGCATAATTTTGACAATGATTTGGAAATGATTATTAATGCCGATGACACCGCAAATCTCTACGTCGTAGGTGAAAATATAATCTTGATGCTAGACGCTCTTTCAAATATAAAAGGCTGAAAGTGCATTTTGGACTAAAAAATAGACTGAAGCTCATTAGTCTTTTACCCATAAGTGTCCTCTTTAGTATAACAAGTTACTATGTTTACAACTCATATTATGATTATGAAGCAGCAAAACAGCTACGTGTAAGACTTGAGCAAAATAAGCATATCAATGAAATAATAGGCAATGTTGCCCGTGAACGGGGAATGAGTGCCATGTATCTCGGCGATACTACCCAAAATGTTTTACAATCTTTAAATGAACAAAGAAAAGTTGTTGATGAGAAAATCACAATCTATCTTGAACATGCCAAAAAAGAGCAGATACCAGATACTAACTCCAAACATAAAGAAAAACTAAACTCAAATACAGATAATGTACTTTTATACATTGCAAAAATTAAATCCATTAGACCTCTCGTAGACGAAAAAAAAGTAGAATTTAATGAGATGTTTATCAATACATATACCCAATCTCAAAAAGAATTTATTCAACTACTTGAAAAGATTACAAACAAAGAGATTGATAATGAGATTAACGAACTCTACTCTTTATATATCTCAATGGTAAATGCAAAAGAGGCTTCTGGGATTGAGAGGGGATACATTTCATATATTCTTTCTCGCTCAACTCCGCTATCGAGTGAAGATTTAAATAGATGGATCTCTATTATAGGTAGAGCAGATGCCCTCAACTACGACAGAATACAAAATGAAGAGTTAGTAAATAAACTAGATGCTATCTTTCAAACGCCACAGAATAAAGAGCTATTTGCAGATGTAAACAGCGAAAGAACAAGAATCATTACAGTTGCAAACAGCGCAAAGTATACTATCACTTCAGGAGTATGGTTTACGATGCTCTCAGAGAAGATTGACATCATCTCCAATGCAGAAAATCTACTACTTGAAACTATGGATGCAAGGGCTACAGAGATAAAAAACAACTCTTTGCAAATTTTAATTATCGCCTTTAGCATTTGGATTATTTCTATTATCTTAGCACTTCTTGGCTATTTACTCTCTAGTGCAATTACAAAAAATATTAGACACCTCGAAAACGTACTAAAAAAAGTTGCTAAAGATTATGACTCAGGAGAGAGAAAAATCAACTTACAAACTTCAGAAGGTACCAATTTAGCTTATCAACTCCTTGAAGAGATTATAGAAGAGACAAAAAAAGATAAAATTTTTGCACAAGAAGCAAGCGAAGCAAAATCAATGTTCTTAGCGAACATGTCTCATGAAATTCGCACGCCACTCAACGGTATCGTAGGATTTACAGAGCTTTTAAAAGATTCGGGTCTAAGAGATGAACAGATTGAGTTTGTGGATATCATAGAGAAAAGCTCTGAAAATCTTCTTGAAATAATAAATAATATTTTAGACCTGTCAAAAATTGAGAGTAATAAACTTGAAATTGAAAATATTGTATTTAACCCTATTATAGAGTTTGAAAGTGCTATTGAAGTTTATGCAGTTCGTGCAAGTGAAAAAAATATTAACTTAGGCTGTTTTATAGATCCGCATCTTGAATTTTCTCTCAAAGGAGATCCTACCAAACTCAAAGAAGTTATTATAAACCTTCTCTCAAATGCAGTTAAATTTACCAATAGCGGCGGTTTTGTGAATGTCAACATTATAAAAATAAACTCTAATCTGCCAGATAAAACAAGAGTCAAATTTGAGGTTCAAGATAGCGGCATAGGTGTCACGGGTGAGCAAAAATCTAAAATCTTTGAAGCTTTTTCTCAAGCTGACACTTCAATTACGCGTAAATACGGCGGCACAGGACTTGGACTTACTATTTCTAGTAATTTTGTCGAGTTAATGGGAGGCAAGCTTGATTTAGAGAGCAAAATCGGAGATGGAACAACCTTTTTCTTTACACTTGATTTTGAAAATCTTGAAACACCCGGTGAAGGCTCTCAAAACAGCCTAGCCAACCTAAATGCGCTTATCTTTAGCGATTTGATAAAAATGAAAAAACAAGATAAAAACCTAAGAGAGTATCTTGATTACCTTGGAGTAGGCTATAACACATTTAAAAATATAAACAAGGTCGAACTCCTTGAAAAAGAGATGCATCATGATATTATATTTGTAGATTATGATTATGTAAACGATAATGAACTATTTGAATTGACAAAACTCTCACAAAAAGTTATTGTTTTAACAAAGTCAAATTTAATTAAAAAAGTGGACTCTTTAGGTTTTGATATTTTTAAAACTCTCTATGAGCCACTGCACTACTCAAAGTTAAGACAGACTCTAGAAAACTATCTTATCTTAAGTTCCTCCGGAGAACTTGCTAAAAAAATATCCCGCAAAAAGTTTGATATAGGAAAGTCAAAATTTATAGCAAATGTTTTAGTTGCAGAGGACAATATTATAAATCAAAAACTAATTAAACGAACCCTTGAAGATTTAGGATTATCGGTTACTATTGCAAATAACGGTCTTGAAGCATTTCAAAAAAGAAAAGATGGTAATTTCGATATTATTTTCATGGATGTTCAAATGCCGTTTTTAGACGGTGTTGAAGCAACTGCTGAAATCTTAGAGTGGGAAAAGGATTATAAAGTCCCCCATGTGCCTATCATTGCACTTACGGCAAATGCACTTAAGGGAGACAGAGAAAGATTCATATCTGCCGGACTTGACGATTATACGACAAAACCTCTTGTCCGTGCAGAAATTATCTTCGTTTTAAATAGATTTTTAGCAGAACGCATTTTTGAAATAGATGAATCAAAAAAAGTTTTTCAAGAAGCCATTATAGAAAAACCGGGTAATTCCATAGAACATCCAATCATACCAAGATACAGAGCCGATATTCTAATAGCCAAAAAAAGTGCTTTTGAGGCAAGACTTTATACAAAAATAATAGAGTCGATAGAGGGATTGACATATGAAGTAGCATCTTCTCTTATAGATTTTCAAGAGCTTATAGATAACTACACCTATAAAATCGTGCTTTTTGACAAAGAGTATATTGATTTAGACATAGAAAAAGTATCCTCTTCTATAAAAAAATTATGCGATAAAAATGGACTTAGTTCACATCTCATACTCGTAGACGACTCGATACAAAAAGATAGTTCCAAGCATATAGCACATGTAGATGAAATCATCAGCAATAAAGTAAATAAAGATCTACTAAAATCTCTATTTAGAAAATATATTTAAAAGGCAAAAAAATGTTCAAAGAATTAGTAGTCCTAGCGGTTGATGACGATATGATAAATCGTAAACTCTTAAAATCAATGCTGGCGAAAAATGAGAATGTTAAAGAGATTTTAGAAGCGCAAAACGGTACCGATGCGATTGCTCAAATAAAATCAAGACCCGACATAAATCTTATCCTGTTGGATATCATTATGCCTGTTATGAACGGTCTTGAGATGCTAGAGTTAGTTCGTGCCGATAGCCGAATGGATCATATTCCAATAATTGTGTTAACAACGGACGAAACCAAAAAAGGTCAAGCGCTTGAACTCGGTGCAAACGGTTTTTTAATGAAACCGATAAGAAACGGAGACTTAACACAAAAGATAGAGTCGCTTACGTTTTAATAGGTAGTTTTTTAGACTAAAACCTGCTCTAAAACCTCTTCGATTCTACTTACGGCAACAATCTCTAAAGAGTCTCTTACTTCTTTTGGGATCTCTTCTAAATCTCTCTCATAATTTTTCAGCGGAATAAGAACTTTACTCATATCAGCCTTGTGTGCTGCGATAAGCTTCTCTCTAAGTCCACCTATCGGAAGAACGTCACCGCTTAGTGAAACTTCTCCTGTCATGGCAATCTCTGAGCGAATCTTTCTTGAACTAAGTATAGAGGATATAACGCTTACCATGGCAATGCCTGCACTCGGTCCGTCTTTTGGAGTTGCACCGTCTGGAACATGCACATGCAGATCATATCGTTTATAGACCTCGCTTGTATCTATAACCGCTCCATCCTCTTTCTCTTTTGGCGAAAGCGGTATATTGCTCGCATCAATTTTAAGCTTCTTAGTGTCTATCAATGTTTTTACAACGCTGTAAGCTATTCTCGCCGACTCTTTCATTACATCGCCAAGACTTCCCGTCAGCTGCATTTCACCTTTGCCTTTGATACGGATACTCTCGATTTTTAGAACATCACCGCCTACTGCCGTCCATGCTAAACCGTTTACGACGCCAACGACTGGAATCTTTGTTGTTTTTTCTATCTCAAATACGGTTTTATCAAAATAGTTTTTAAGATTTTTTAGAGTGATGGATACTTTCGTAATCTCAGGATGCTCTAATATCTCACGAGCCACTTTTCTTGACATGTCTGCAATACGACGACGAAGATTACGCACACCTGCTTCACGAGTATAACTGTGAATAAGCTCTTTCATGGCAGGCTTTGAGATGTTCACTTCCGACTTTCTAAGTCCATGTTTTTTAAGCTCTTGAGGAAGGAGATATCTTGAAGCAATCTCATACTTCTCTTGAGGCGTATAGGAACTTATAGTAATAAACTCCATTCTATCGCGAAGCGGCGCAGGAATCTTGCCTACATCATTTGCGGTAGCTATAAATATAACTTTTGAGAGATCTATATTGAAGTTAAGATAGTAGTCTCTAAACTCCTTATTTTGCTCAGGATCTAAAATCTCCAAAAGCGCTGCTGTGGGATCTCCTCTTCCTGTTTTAGCCACTTTGTCAATCTCATCTAAAACAACTACCGGATTCATCTTTTTGGCATCAATGAGTCCCTGTACTATTCTGCCCGGCATCGCACCTACGTAAGTTCTTCTATGTCCTCGAAGTTCATTGACATCTTCAAGTCCGCCGAGTGCGATTCTTATAAGCGGTCGCTTTAGAGCTTCGGCAATAGAGTTTGCAAGCGATGTTTTACCTACACCCGGAGGTCCGCTAAAACAGATAATTGCACCCGAACTGCTCTTCATGCCCCTAAGCTCCATAAGCTCTTTAACGGCAAAAAATTCGGTAATTCTCTCTTTTGGTTTCTCTAGCGAGAAGTGATCTTTATCCAGCTGATTTTGTACTTCACTTATTTTGAGCTCTTTTTTGCTCTCATGTCCAAAAGGAATCTCTAACGCCCAATCGAGATATGTCTGAGTCATAGAAGCGTCAGATGAATCAGGGTGCATGCGTGAGAGTCTCTCTATCTGCTTATGAACCTCTTTGTAAGCTTCAGCACTCATCTTCTCTTTTTTGGCTTCAATCTTTTTACGATACTCTTCTATCTCTTCATCTCTTGAAGTATCACTCCCAAGCTCTTTTTGAATCTGCTTTAACTGCTCTTTTAAGAAGTACTCTTTATTGATTTTCTCTATATGTGTATGAACTTTTGAACGAATCTCTTTTTGGAGTTTATTTGCTTCTATCTCATCGATAAGATACTCTATGAGATCTAAAAATCTCTTCTCCGTATTTGACTCTACAAAAAGATTATAAGCCTGCTCTTTTTTTAGTTTAACAGTGCTGCAGATAAGATCGATAATGCGATTGTAGTCATGATTTTCTTCTATCGTTCTAAGTAAATCTGGAGGAAAATAGTTGCTTACGGTCGAGAGTGTTCTTACCTTCTCACGTACTATTTCGAGTATGGCATCCACTTTTAAAGAGTTTACATTTGTGGCTTTTATCACATCTACATGTGCCATAAGCGGATTATCCGAAACTTTAGATAAAACCTTAGCACGAGCAAGCCCCTGAAAAAGAACCTTGACTCTGCCATCAGGAAGTGAGACTTTTCGCATGATAGACCCGACAACACCTGCATTATAGAGCGAGTCAAACTCTCTCTCACCCTCATGAGAGGGTTTTGTAGGGCATATTATGACTAATGAACTCTCCTCTATCGCTTTTGCGGCTGCCTTGATATTGCTCTCATCGCTTAAAAAAAGCGGTGCTATCATAAACGGATATAAAAAAAGCTCATCCTCCGCAATTACTGGGATATCTGCCGGAAATTCACTATAATCACTTAGTTTCATTTTTATCCTCACCGCTTTTGTCCTCTGAAGAGGAATTTCTTGATACTACGCTTTTTGTATCAGGTATCATAAACTCATACCAGCTAGAAGTGCCGTCTCCCTCAAACCATGAGCGATACCATGGAGCAACCGCTCTGTCTATCTCATCTGAGACTATCCACGGCTGCGGATTTACACTTTTATAGTAGTCGGCACTTTTTGGCTTATCTAGTCTGTCATAAAGATCTGCTATGCTCTCATTAAGCGCGAACTGAGCGAGATAAAGGCGAACAAGCATTGTGTTTACGACTTCAGCGTACATGGAGTTTGGATAGCTTACTTTAAATGCTTCGCCGCCGACTATCGCCTCATCTATAAGTGCCTGATCACGTCTTGGATGCGGAAGAGCCATATATTTTGCTTTTATTTTCAAAAACTCGGCTTCCTCTTTTTCGTTTGGCGTTGCATATCTTTTTATATACTCATCCAAAAAATGTTCGCTTAAGAGATACTCTTCATGTTGCATGTGTGCAATTGCGAGTATCATTGTTGCTTCAGGAAGCATAGGCGAGCCGATATGTTCTCCTTGAAGCGAGCTGTAGTAGTTGTCTGCTTTTTCCAAATCGCCCTTAGATACATTTTCAACTATTTTTGAATACCAGTAAATAGCAGGCTTGTTGTACTCATCGACATCTTTTGAACACCCACTAAAGAACATAGGCAACAGTAGCAAACCTGCTACTAAATAGTGTTTTAATTTCATAAAATAAATTCCTAATTTCAAATAAAGTGTTATTTTATCCAAAGATTATATAACACTCATTAAAGTAGGTATATTTTATGCTTATGTGATACAATTGTTTGAAATTAAAAAAAAGAGGTTCCTGATGAAATTTGATGTATGTTTACCTATTCTAGGTTTTGAAGATATAAAGCAAGTAAGTTTAGAGAAAATTGACGACGTTTTTATGAAAATGCAATCTCTTGGTAATGAGTATATCTCTTTTACCATGATTAACCCTTTTACTCTAAGAGAGTACGATTTTGAGATTCCTGACAACGCACAAAATCTTTTGGAAATCGACAAAAACTCAAATTTAATCATCTTGAATATCGTGCTTATTCAAACGCCGATAGAAGATTCTATAGTGAATTTCATAGGACCTATGGTTTTCAATACCGATAACGGTAAGGCCGTTCAAGTTATCTTAAATGATTCTCCGCAATACAGTGTCGCTGAGAAGATTTCTACTTTTTTAAACAAGTAAAAACCTCTACTTTTTATAGCTCATTGGCTTTGGAAAACCATGGTTTATGGGTTATACTAATGAGTTGCTGCATGACTAAATTTTCCTACTTGCAATAAAATTTTTTACAAATTATTACTTAAAATCAATTTAAGTGGCTACTAAGTCTATTTATATGTATAATGGTATTAAATAAAAATGTTAATGAATAGTGTTTTGATAAGGGAAAAAAGATGAGAGCAGATAGATTTTTTTTACAATTTATAGCAATTTTTGGAATAATGATGATGTTTGCAGTGTCTGGGTGGGGAGCAGTTTTAGATACAGATACGTTCAATACAGATGATAAAGACGGCTGGGGAGGAAGTGGTGAAAGCTGGGATGCCGGCACTCAACGCCTAGCAATCAATCGAGATCAAACAGGAACAAAAACATTTACATTTGCGGCTTACCCTAATCAGATTGTTAGTGTAATGTTGGATGCAACTAAAACAGCCACATGGGAGTCTAATGACTTAATCCAAATTACGGCTAATGGAGTATCAGTTTATAATTCCAACGCAGATGGTTCTATTTCATTTAATGCGACTCTAAATGGAAGTGGGCAGTTAGCATTAATAGTGACACCTAATACCAATAACAACAATGAGGATTTATATATAGATAATGTTACTATTAACTACACTCCTCCCCCAGAAATCAATGTCATAGGTGTAGCTGATGGCGGTACGGACACAAGTTTTGGAAGTACATTAGTTACGACCGGAACAATAGATAGAACATATACCATCCAAAATACAGGAACCGGAGATCTTACGTTAGGTGCTGTTTCTGCCGGTGGAGATTTTACGGTGACATCACAACCAACCTCACCGGTTGCAGCAGGCGGTTCTACTACATTTACAGTTCGTTTTGACCCAAGTGCAGTAGGCACAAGAGCAGCGACTATCTCATTTACAAATAACGATTCAAATGAGAATCCATATAATTTTTCAATTAGCGGTATCGGTGATGCTCCTCCGATAATGGGAGATGTGCCAAATCAAACTGCTATTGTCGGAACGGCATTTTCACTAAATATTGCTTCGCATGTAACTTTAACAAACGCAGACCCTGTAACGTTATATACATTATCAGGCGGTCCTCTTCCCGCAGGTCTTAGTTTTGACAACGCAACAGGCATACTCAGCGGTATGCCTACAACAGTTACAGGTGCTACAAGCTTTAGTATTACCGCTACAGATGATGACGGCGTATCAAATTCAGATGCTTTTACAATTACGGTAAATGCACCCAGTGCTGATTTGGCATTAACAAAAAGTGCGCCTGGCAGTGTAACAATAAACAACACCATGCAATATACTATAAGTATTACCAATAATGGTCCTGCAAGCACAGAAGATCTTACTGTAACAGATATATTACCGGCTAATCTTATATATCAAATGTCTTATGGAACAGATTGGATTTGTAGCTATACAGCAGGAACACGCACGGTATCCTGTCTCCATCCTACAGAATTTACAAGTGGTGCAACATCAGAAATCACCATAGTTGTTACTGCCCCAAGCAGTGCCCAATCAGTAACAAATCAAGCATCGATAAGCGGACCGACTCCGGATAGCAATTTGGCAAACAATACTGATTCAGCTACTACTTCCGTAACTACAACTTCATATTCATCAAGCAATTTACGTCCTTTTACACTTCAAAAACAGTACAACATTAACGGCAATATGAAAATTATCGGTAACTCAGTTATGTTAAAGAGCGATGGAACATGTGCCGGTCTTGGGACAAATAATAATGACATAACCCCGACATGGGCAAATAAAGATAGTGATGCTTCAACATGGAATTCATCATCTGCAGATTTAACACTTCCGGTAGGAGTAAACAGCTCAAAAATAAAATATGCCGGATTGTATTGGCAGGGTAGAGTTGATAACGGTGAAGATTTTTGGACAAACGGAAAAAATATTAAATTCAAGCCTGCCGGACTTGCGTATCAAGATTTAACTTCTCCCGCTACAAAATTTAACTGGACCATTAGAAGTGCGGATAGTGGCTATCAGGGTGTGTATGATGTTACCGCTCTTGTAAAACAGAGTATTGATTTGGTACCTGCAGCGACAATAGATTCAACGGGATACTCTGGAACATTTTGGGGAGCAAACGTTTTAGCTAAAAAGTTCACTAACGGTTACGGGGCATGGTCATTAGTTGTTATATATGAAGATTATGACGATACCTTGAAAAACATTTCTTTATATGACGGGTTTATCGCTGTTAATGATGGAGACATTAGATCAACTACCTTATCAGGTTTTTTAACGCCCACATCAGGTGCAGTTCATTCAAACTTACTTATTTTTGGAGGAGAGGGAGATATTACGTTAACTGACAGCGTTACAATGACGGATCGTTTCGGCAATGACAAATCGCTTGGGAGTAATATTTTTGATTCAAGCCAAGAAATCAACGGTGTTTCAGTAACCTCAAGAAATCCTTCTTGTATAAATACTATCGGTATTGATATTGATTCTTTTGATGTCGGTTCTACAAGTGCAACTACCCAGATAATAGGAAACGGACAAACATCTACTACTGTAAAATTGAAAAGTACCGGAGATGTATATTATCCTGGCGTATTTGCCTTTTCAACTGAACTTTACATCCCCGACGTATGTTATCTAGAAGATGTTACATTTAACGGACTTCCTATCACAGGAGATAATATACCCTCAACTAATGATGATGTTCTATACGATGTAACGATTACAAACAAAACAGATGAAGTTGCAAAAGGTGTATTTGTAGAAAAAGTATTTGATAAGCCAAGTGAAATCACATACATAGAGAATTCCATGCGGATAGCTCCTATTCCGGGGATAACATACACTGCTAAAACCGATGCGATTGGGGATGACACGGCTGAGTACTCAACAGATACAAAAACGGCAAAATTTTTACTAGGAACCGGTGCCACATGGTATATAGGCGGTACTCTTTCAAAAGATGTCGATACCAAATTCAAATATGAAGCTAAAGTAGGCGATCAAAATGCAAGTGACAACACCTACTTAGTAAGCTATAGAAATGATTTGCTGGGTATTACATTTACAGGCATTCCGATTAGAAAATGTTCTGATTTTAATAATAGTTTTACTGTTTATGCCCCTGTAATCGGCAGTTACAACGCCGTACAAAGCGGTGCGGTTAATGTTGCCGGCGGGGATACGGATCCCATTGATTCGCTCGATGCAAAAAATGCCTTATTTACGCAAATTGTCAATCAGCCTTTTTCCGTAGATATTATTTCATTTGGACTTGACAATATTACGCCTACAGCACCATCACAATCAATTGATCTTAATCTTAGCATAGTTGAACTATCCGTAGATGGAAGCTGTACAAACAACGATATTTATGCCGTACAAACAATTACTTTTAACACATCCGATAAATATAAAACTGTTACTATCAATCCTCAGATAACATCTAATAATGCCGCATTTCACATGGTTACAAGCAACGCAGATTTATGTTCGCGAGATAACTTTGCAATACGCCCTGCAGGATACACCGGAAATTTTACTCCATCAAGTACTCTTAAAGCCGGAAGTGATTTTAATTTAACACTGGTTGCCAAAGGGATTGATTCATCGGCTGTTACGGGATATGACGGAAGTGTAGCTGTTACTGCATTGACCCAAAACACCTCTTGCCCCGTACCAAACGGAAGTCTTAGTAATTCAAGCGGAAATCCTTTAGGATCTCAAATGTTTGACGGTGTCGATACCGCCATTTTAAATAATATCAAATTTGGTGATGTAGGTCTATTTGATATGAATGTTACAGACTCGACATGGACGATTGTTGATTCGGCAAAAGGAGATTGTATAGTAGGTAGCGATGCATATATAGCTGATGCAAACGGGAAAGTAGGCTGCATGGTACGCGCCACGTTTAACCCGGTCATAACTCCGGATCATTTTGCAGTAACGTCAAGTATGACAAATTATGGGAGCGGATTTACGTATCTCTCATCGGACTTAAATACTTCAGCCATACTAAGCATAAGTGCAACGGCTCAGTCTCTAAGTGGCACAACGACTCAAAACTATAACTCCGGATGTTATGCAAAAGCTACCGACTACAATATAGTTTATGATAATATTGCGGTAACTCCAAGCGGAAATTTAACGACACTGAAGTTTGAAACTATTACAACTGCTGAAACAAACACCTCAACTAACGGTACTATGAGTATAAATACACCTATTTCATTGCCTAGTATTCCAAGCACTATATTTTCAACAGATACAAACGGAACTGGAAATATTTCTATACGAATAAACTTTGATAGAAATATAACAAAGGCTGTAAATCCGTTTCTTTTAAATATCTCGGATGTTAATGTTACGGATACCGACGCTGTGCAAGGCAACGGTACAATCGATACTAACGCTACATTTCTATTTGGTCGCACACATGCATCAAGACAGAGATATGAAGGAACAAACGGTACTGCAAATATCTACTTTGAAACCTACTGCTTTGGAGCCGGATGCGATAAAGCTCTTCTTCCAAACGGGACTGCTTCAAAAAGAGTTGATGATGTGAGATGGTTTATCAATGAAAATCACAACATTTTAAATGACGGAAACGTAAGCATAGTTGTTCAAAAAGGAGGAACAAACTCTGCATCGGATAAAGTCTATGCGAGTGACAATCCTGCCGGAAATCCATCTGCTACTGCGCTTAGTTATGATGAAAGCAGAGGTTATCCATACAAAACTACAATGGAGAATAATGCATCAGGCTGGTTGATACAAAATGAAAATAATGCCAATGCTACGACAAATGAGTTTCAAGTCGAGTTTAATAATATCGGTGATTGGACAGGAGAGCATAATACAAGCACTACTACAAAAATTCCTGAGGGAGCAACGACAAATAGGAGAATCATGTGGTAAGGATGAAAACCTCTTTTAGCAGGTTTGCTTTTACTATGATAGAGCTTATATTTGCAATTGTTGTTATGTCTATTGCCGTAATGACACTTCCTATGATGACTCAAATAACTTCAAAAGGAATTGAGAACAATATTGTTCAAGAGGCTATTTTTGCCGCTTCAGCAGAGTTAACAGCAGCAACATCATACTACTGGGATAAAAGATCTATGGAAGATATGTACGACAATAATCTTACCTTTTTAGAGAGAGTTATAGACATAGGAGGTGCATATCCTTGTGATGCAGACAGACTAAGACCGGGGCATATAAACCAACCATATCACAGAAGATGTTTGGAGAGTTCAAGTTCCGTCGTCAATTACGATTCTGAAGATAATAGTTCAATTCCAAATCTAAACAACAATATTCATTCAAGCCAACTTATTTTTACGGATGAAGTAAAAGATGAAAGCGGTTATAAAGACGCCTACAAAAGCACGGTTACAATTTCTAAAGGTTTTAATGACAACAACGTTAAAAAGATTACTATTACCGTAACAGATTCAGAAGATGTAAACATAACCGTTCTTAGTACATATAGTGCCAATATCGGTGAAATTGACTACTATAAGAGAAGATTTTAATGCGTAAATCTGCCTTTACACTTTTGGAACTTATCTTTGTTATAGTAATCATCGGCATACTAAGCAAGTTTGGAATTGAACTTTTATTTCAAGCATATAAAAACTTTATCTTCTCAAGTGTAAACAATGCATTGCAGTCAAACAGTGCGGCTGCAGTTGAGACTATAGCTTCAAGACTTCAGTACCGTATAAAAGATTCTGTGATTGCAAGGGAAGCAGATGGCACAGTTAACGCTCTTTCAGGTTATACGGACGGTACTGCCACAATCTTAGAATGGGTTGGAAGCGATATTGACGGTTTTCGCGGAGATTCTCTTCCTATGTGGAGTGGAATTATTGATTTAAGACATCCAAATACGAATGAAAGCGTATTGGTATCCCCCGAAACAAATACCACGGAGTTAAATACACTAATTGATGCGCTTTCAAACGGAGGAAGCGGCATAGATGATGCAGCCATCTATTTTGTCGGCTCTGATAGCGATATAAAAACAGGATATGGATGGGATGGCAATTTAACTGCAATAAACACCCAAAATGGTGCAATGCATCCCATACACTCTGTTAGCGGACAACCTACTCAATTTGTTCCGATAGATGGTGCTGGGGCAAATAGCACTTTTGCAGGTACAGATGTTTATGAGTATTACCAACTGGCGTGGAGTGCTTACGCTGTAGTTCATACTCCTGCCGATGGAAATCTTACTCTATATTATGACTATCGACCATGGCAAGGCGATGGGTATGCAGATGGAAAAGCTGTAGTTCTTATGGAAAATGTAGATACCTTTAGATTTAGAGCAGTAGGTTCAATAGTAAAGATTCAGGTGTGTGTAAAAACTGACTTAATGGGGGATTATTCGTTATGCAAAGAAAAAACTATATTTTAAAAACCAATCCTCATAAAAACGGAAGCAGTTTTTTAAAGAAGCGTTCAGGCTTTGCTATGATTATGGCAATAATAGTAATAGTCGTAATATCGAGCATAATGGCACTCTCCTTATCCTTAACTGCTGAAACAACTAAAAGAACCGTTGATTTATACCTCTATGAACAAGTTGTTTTATACTCAAAAAGTGCTGCAGAGTTGGCACTGTTAGACATTGCAAAAAATGGTTCTTGCGCAACGATAGCTCCATATCAAATAGACGGAATATATAATGTAAGTGTAGATTTAAAGTATGTTTACAAAGGTCTTGCATGCGGTGGTAGTAATGATTTTTTTACCACATTAAATACAGATGAACAAAACGGTTCTGTTTTGATGGATATAACCGTCAGCATAGATGATACAGACATAGCATCCGAACCTATACGCTACTTTAGAAGAAGCATCCAAAAACTATAAATTATAAACTTTAGTAAACCATTTAATGATATAATAAATTTCTTTCATAACTTAGGTTACGAAATAATCTAACTTTTAGACCATGAAAGAGACCCAATACTCCTCATTTATAATTAAAGGATTTACCATGAATATATCATTAACCGGACGACATTTAGAACTTACAGATGCTATCAAAGCACATATGAATGCATCCATAGAAACGCTTAGCAAATACAACATGGACATCATATCCGTCAATGTTATCGCAACGACTCAAACTAAAAAAGGCAAAGACCAATCAGTAGTTGAGTATGTCATAAACTTAGCTCATAAAAACTCTATAGTTATCAAACAAAATGATCAAGACCTCTATGCCGCTATCGATTTGGCAACCGCAAGAGCACAAAAAGCGATGCGCCGCATACATGATAAAGAAGTTATCCATCATAAAGACGGTATAAATGAAGCAAAAAATGAGGCAAATGCAAATATAAACCTACATGAAGCAAGCGAAGCGATGGAAGATGAAATCGTGCCTGTTGAGCTTGCTCTGTATAAACCGCGTGAAGTCGAAGATGTTTTACAAGATATCAAAGAGAATAAAAAACTTTTTGAGATTTTCATAGACAACGAGGGTAAAACTCGTGTTCTTTACAAAAGAAACGACGGCAGATTCGGGTTATATTAATCTGTTTGCAAAAGGAATTTACTTCCTTTTGCTTTGTTAAGAGCACAAAAACTGCTAAAACTTTTCCTCTTTTGAACAAAATTCTTAATTCAATAAATCATATTTTACACTTTTAACTATCTCTTCATCCTCTGCCAAATCAATCCACTTAAACTGACTTCCGCTCTGGTTATGCCCTTTGAGCAGATCTCCGCTTTTTCTAAACTTGAGGTCAAGATTTGCGATATCAAATCCGCTTGTCGTTTGAACAAATCTATCCAGTCGCTCGGATGAACTCTGGTTTGTATATAAAAAACAGTAGCCTTTAAGCCCTGTACGGCTGACACGACCTCGAAGCTGATGAAGCGTAGAAAGACCCAATCTCTCTGCTCCTACAATAATGACACTGCTAAGACGCGGCAAAGAGATACCGACTTCAACAACCGTTGTAGCGATTAAGAGATCTCCGTTTTTGCTAAATTCTTGCAAAACCTCCTCTTTTTCTTTGTCCTTCCCATGTGTCACATAAACATTATTAAATCTCTTCTCCCAAAATCCTCTTGCTTCGTCAATGCTTTGATACTCCAAAAATTCACTCTGCTCAACAAGCGGATAGACCAAAAGAACTTGATTTTTTTTAGCTATCTCATCCTCTATATGAAGCAGTAAATCTTTAAAATCACTCTTATGGATAACTTTGCTTGTTATATCCTTTTTAAAAGGCGTTGAAGTTATAAGCGAAACATCTATATGAGCCGTCTCTATCATCGCCTGAGTTCTTGGAATCGGGGTTGCAGAGAACTGCAAAAAATGAGGTTTTGCCTGTCCTCCTTGCTCAACTCCGTTGCTAACCAATTTTTCTAGCCTATTTCTCTGCTGTGTTCCAAATCGGTGCTGTTCATCCACCATAACAAGTGAAGCCTTTGGAAGTTCCCTATACAGAAGCGCATGCGTGCCGATGATAAAATCATACTCGTCAAGGTCTATATTTTTAGTCTTGTTTGTTACCAATACACTCTTTACATGCGGAAGAAATTTAGATGCTTCTTCATAGAGCTGATTTGCCAAAATCGTTGTCGGTGCCATTAAAATGGAACGCTGGGGCAGCATCATAACACACGATGCAAGAATTACCATGGTCTTGCCGCTTCCGACATCTCCGACAATCATGCGTCTAGCCGAAACATCTTTTTGCAAATCCATTTTAATATCTTCTATCGTTTTTATCTGCTCATCGGTAAGAGTAAACGGCAGAGTCTCAGACCAATCTTTATAATCAGTACATGCAGAACTCAAAGACTTAAAATACCTTCTCTTTGAAGAGAGCCGTTTCATATAGATAAATAGTTCCACATACTTAAGAGCATTGAGGGTTTTTTCATCCAACTCTTTTAAAGAACTGATTGCTTGAGATGGAAAGTGAAGCTTTAACACCTCATCGACTATCTCATCCCTTAGTCCCTCTGATAGCAGATTCTCTTTTGTCAAGGAGCTTTGAACAAAGCGAAGCATCACGTCACTTCTTAGCGGAGATTTGTATTTTGGTGTTATTGCACCGATATTTGTCACTTTTTTTGGCATACTCATAGTACATTGACCGCTTTTGCACTCAACCATCCCGTAATAATAATCCCTCTCACCGACCTTAAACTGATGCATCATGTAGGGTTTTGGATGAAAAAGCACACCAGTTATAGTATGTCCGAAGTTATGGGCGAAAAATGTGACTTGAAGAGAGTTTGCACCACGATAAACAGACTCTACTGTAGCGTCTATAAGCTGCATGGTATGTGTTTGAAGTTTATCATGAAGCCGTAAATCTTCATAAGCAAAGGGAACGAAAAGAGCAAGTTCACAGTAACTTGCGATACCTAGTTTTTTAAACTTTTGTGTTTGCTCTTTTGTTGCGTTCATATTAAATCCTTAGTATCTAATACTATCTATTTTTATGAACCGTATATAAAAAATATGACGTTTTGCAATATTTATTTGGTAACTATCGCAAAACTCATCTCTAAGATCTCTTTATGAGACTTTATAAACTCGTTTAAATCTTGTAGTTTTAACTCTTTGATAAGCTCTAACTCTTTTAAAGAAAAGCCTAGTTCCTGACCTTTATAGTACTCCATAAAAGTTCTGTTTAGTCTCTGACTCATCGTCTCGACTCTTAAAGGCTCGCTTCCTAGCAAAAACTTTTTCGTCTGTTCAAGTTCATCTTTTGTGACACCTTTTTTTACAAAATTTGCCACAACCTCTTTGACTGTTTTTTTAGCTTCATCAAGAGACTCCAGTTTTGTTTGCAAATATCCGTTCATGTAACTGCTAGATTTGGTGATATCTACTTTTGCATAAGCTGAGTAAGCAAGTCCTCGCTTAACCCTCACCTCCTCCATAAGCCTTGAGCCAAAACCGCCTGCACCTAAGATAAAAGTAGCAACTCTGGCTTTATAGTTATCTTTAGAATCCACACTTACATGATACGGAGAACCAAAATATATATAAGCCTGCTCGGTCTCTTTTTTAATTATCTTCTCTTTTGGCTCTTTGGTAACTTCATAATTTTTAATTTCACCGTTTTCACCCTTAGGCATAGACTTTATAATTTTAGATACTTTATCTTTTATATCTTGCAACTCAATATCTCCGCCGACAACCACAATCAGTTTTGACGTAACAATATTTTGATCTATAAACTTTTTCACATCATCAAGTTCAATGCTCTTTACACTCTCTATCGTTCCTGAAGAGGGTTTTGATAAAACGCTCCCCTCAAAAAGAAGTCCCTTCAACTCATTTGAAGCAATATAGTCAAAATCATTCTCTTTATTTGCAAGAGAACCCAATGTTGTAGTTTTGATTTTAGTTATGCTCTCTTGCGTAAAATTTGGATCTTTTATGAGCATGTCAAAATATTTAAGCGCTTGGGCAAACTCCTCTTTTAAACACCCGAGTTCCATCACAAATGTCTCTACTCCCGTTGAAGCAGCTATATGTATCGCCCTGCCCTCAAGTGCTTCGGCAAAAGCACTTGAACCAAGCTCTTTTGTTCCCTCATTCATAACTTTAGCACTGAATTTTGCCAAGCCGGCTTTTGTCGTATCCGCTACACTTCCGCTGTTTTTAAAAATAAACTGCATTGTTACAAGAGGCAATCTTTTATCTTGTTCAAAAATAATCGGAATATTTACTCCGTTTACCTCTATCTTATCTACTGTTGCTGCCATTATTATATTTCCTAAAGCGAGTAATATTAAAACTATTTTCTTCATCTATGCAAATTTCTCTAAAATTTCATAAGCCGTATTGCGAACAGCAGGAATCTCACCTATATCTCTTATGAGATGCACCATTTCACTCTTTGCCATTTTATACGCTGCTCCGGCAGAGCTTACAACATTTTCTTCCATCATGGTTGAACCCAAATCGTTTGCTCCAAACATAAGAGCCATTTGACCAATGTATGGACCTTGCGTTACCCAAGAACTTTGGATATTCGGTACATTATCAAGATAAAGCCTTGCAACGGCAAGAAGCCTCAAATAGCGGTTTGAAGATGGTTTGTCCATGTCGGGAAATAGTCGCAGAAGTTCCGTATTTTCACTCTGAAAACTCCACATGATAAAAGCTCTAAAACCACCTGTTTCATCCTGAAGCTTTCTTATCATCTCAAAATGATCTACAATATCTTCGTCACTCTCGATAGTTCCGTACATCATGGTAGCTGTCGACATGATGCCGAGTTTATGGGCTTTTCTGTGTATATCCACCCAAACTTCGCTATCGATTTTTTTGGGTGCGATAATGTCACGGACTTTGTCACTCAGTATCTCGGCTCCGGCTCCGGGAATGGAAGCCAAACCTTTTACATGTAGTCTTTCTAAAACCTCTTCAACGCTTATGTGTGAAACTTTGGCGATAAAGTCTATCTCTATGGAAGAAAACCCATGTATGGTAATTGTGGGGTATTTTGTGTGAATATGCTCCACAAGATCTTCATACCACTCTATCTTTAGTTTCGGGTGAACTCCGCCTTGAAAAAGTATCTGTGTTCCGCCGATCTCAAGCAGTTCATCTATCTTTGCATCTATCTCATCAAACGTCAAAACATAAGCATCCGCATCTTTTTCATGTCTGTAAAATGCACAAAACTTGCAGTCCACCCAACAGATATTTGTATAGTTTATATTTCTATCAACCACAAAAGTAGTAATGTTATCGGGATGAAGTTCTTTTTTGCGTGCCGTCGCCATACGACCAAGCTCTTTTAAATCTGCATTTTTTATAAGTTCAAGAGCCTCTTGTTTCGTTAATCTTTTCATTTCCAACCGTTGAGAGTATTTTATGGAGTGGATTTTACCCTTTTTTTCAAAACAAAAAGATAAAGAATCTAAAAACAGGATTTAAAAAAAGATTTTGGTATGATTTTAAAAAATATTGAGTTTACAGAGGAGTTTGATATATCTAAAATAATACTTTTACTATTTTTTTGGCTGTCGTCTTATGCTTTTGAAGCAGTTGAAGTTCTTAATCCTGATATACATATTGAAAAATCTCTCTATTTTACTACGGATAAAAATCTATCTGCTTATGAAGCTTATGAATTTTCCAAAAACGAGAAATTGACTCCGCTTCCAAAAGAGGCTCTAAGTTTTGGTTTTGATAATAAAACTTACTGGTATATGTTTGAAATAACTATTACAAACCCAAAAAAAGATTATTTTTTAGATTTAAAACATACCGTAGACGAGTTTGCATGGTTATATACTTTTGAGGACGAAAAACTGATTCGTACCCAAGAGAGCGGTTATGCTCTTGCTCCAAAACATAGAAGCGTAAACTCTATACCTGTTCGTTTTGAGCTTCATGACATAAACACTACCGTATGCTATCTTTTAAAAGTACAAAGCAACAACACCCAATATGCCGCTTTTTCATTCGGTTCAAGTGATTCATTAGCTTATCACTGGCATATTTTATATAGTATAACGCTTATAACATTCGGCGTTTTTTTAGCTTTGTCGCTTTACAATGCTTTTTTATATATAGTTATCCGTGACAAAACATATCTTTTTTATATTGTATATACTTTTGGTCTTATGTTTTATACACTTACGGATACTGGTTTGCTTGCGCCGTTTTACTTTTTCATACAAAGCGATATCAACACAAATCTAGTTTTTTTTAAAGTGATAGAACTTACAGGACTGCTATTTTTTAGTATCTATTTTTTAGATTTACGTAATAAAAATCCCTCTTTATACAGATATCTTTTGCTATTTTTTATAATTTTTATTGCGGTGCTTGTTCTATACATGTTAGATATCACTAAATTTTTAGCCGTTGTATTTATTTACATAACAACTTATTTACTTATCATTATCGGTTTTGTAAGCTACTACAAAGGGTATAAACCTGCACTCTTTTATATCATAGCAACCGGAGGGGGTTTGATATTTATAAATATATTTTTCCTTATGCCATTAGGGGTTATGCCGCTAAATCTTATAGGATTAAATCTTTTAAACTTTGCCATTATTTGGGACATGATAGCACTATCGCTTGCGCTTGCCTATAGGATAAAACTGTTGCAAAAAGAGAATCAAGACAAAGAGCGTATATTATTGCTTCAATCACGCCAAAATTCTTTTGGTGAACTTAGCGGAAATATAGCGCATCAGTGGCGGACCCCGCTTGCTGCTTTAGCATCGGTTTTAGTCAATCTTGAAGCTAAACTAAAATATTCACAGATACAAAAAGAGGATATTATCTCTTCATTACAAAGGAGTTTAAACCTTCTGAAACACCTCTCCGATACGGTTGAGACATTTCAGGCTCTTTTTCAAAACACACATACAAAAGAAATATTCAGTGTAGACGATGAGATAAAAAAAATCTTAGCTTTTACAAAAGAGTCAATGCAGCATAACAATATAACCATAAACTACAATTCCACGGATGATTTTAAACTTCATGGAAACTCTAAGGAGTTTTTTCAAGCAATCTTAAATATTATATTAAACGCAAAAGATGTGCTCATTGATTCATCCATGCAAAATCCGACTATATCTATTTTGCTTCAAAGATTTCAAGACGGATTTACTTTAGATATATCCGATAACGGAGGCGGTATTACCCTAAAGCCTATTGATTCGATTTTTGACTCCTACGTGACAAGCAAAGATCACGGCATAGGCATAGGGCTTTTTATCACTAAAATGATTTTGGAAAAAAAATTCAATGCGACTATAAAAGCCAAAAACAAAGATAAAGGTGCTCTATTTAGCGTAATTTTTATCAAAAACGATTTTCGATTCTAAAACCCAATACCATGGGTTTTACAAAGTGATAGTAGTTATTGCTATAAGTTGATATCATGAAATCGGAAGCCTTTTTATCGCATACGTTTTCACTGTACAGTTCTGCTTTAAACCCTTTTTTTTCATATCCAAATGCTACGTCTGCTATAGCATATCCGTTAAGTTTTGCACTATTTTGTACATCGTAATATCTTTCCCCCATATGGCGTATGTCTGATTTTGCATACATTCCGCCGCCCATAGCAAATTTTGCTCCCAGTGAAGCGGTGACATCGGCAACATCTATGAACTCTTTACCGTCATACAAGCCATCGTTTGACGCTTCAATTTTTGTCTGTGTCGTTCCAAGTGTTGCATAAAGCAGAATTCTATCACTTTGATATTCCGCATCAACCTCTAAACCATAAGCATAACCGTCTACATTTACGGCATAAGAAGATAAAGTATCATTGAACTGATTTACAACATGGTCTCGTATATTATTATAAAAAAGAGCACTGCTAAAGAGTGTTTGGGCAACTCTTTTTTTGTATCCGATTTCAAAGCTGTCTATTTTTTCAGCCCTAAACCCTAAAAGAGACTCTTCGCTTCTATAGTTATATCCTCCGGGGCTATAATTTTTTGTATAAGTAGCATAGAGAGTCGAGCCTTTGGAAGTATCATAAGAGAGGCTAATCATCGGCAAGAGCGCATACCATTTTGATGAAGCATCTACATGTGTAGAGTACGGATATCCGAAATTACTTAAATTCCTATCAAATAATCTCTTTGTTGCCTGATAACGCAAACCTGTTAAAAGCGTAAAATTTTCATCGATATAGTATTTATAATTAGAAAAAAGAGCCATAGTGCTATTTGGATTATTTAAATTATTTATGCTAGAAATAGGAAACGGATAGAGAGTTAAGAGCGTTTGTATCTCTTTATAGTCAAACTTTACCATGTCAGAGTATGCGCCCAAAAGCAATTCGCTATTATTAAATCTTTTTTTATATTTAAACTCCTGCGAAAATTCCTTAAGTTCTATATCAAACCCAAGTTGAAGCCCACCTAAAATACCGACATAATCATCTCTTTTTATACAAAGATTCGTTATAGAAGTCGCTGAAGTAAAAAGCGTATCTCCGTAACTATACTTCATAACAAATGAGATAAAATCCATATCCATTTTTACAAAATCGCCACTCATTTCATTGTCTATGGAGTACGGATTCTCTTTTGTGTCAATCTTAAACGCGGATCCGCCATCATCGCTTTGGCTTTTTGTATAGTTAAGAGCCGTGCTGAAATTTGATAAGGGAGAGTAGAGAAGTTTAGTTGAAAATGATGTAAACTCCGTATTGCCCAACATCTTGCCGTCAAGAATATTTTTTGAAAAACCATCACTTTTGTCATGAGTTATCGAAAATGATGCGCTTACTTCATGATCTTCTTTCGGTGTGGACGCAAAACCGTAAAATTCGCTTGTGCCGTATGAGCTAAACCCGACTAAACCTTTTACTATAGACTCTTTTTGCGGTGCATTTGTTTGTATATTTATAAGTGCGGATTGTGCATTTTTACCGAAAGAGGTTGCTTGAGAGCCTTTTATAAACTCTATATGTGAAACATTTTTCATATCAACCATTCCAAAACCATAGCTAAATGGAACAGGCGTATCATCAATATACATCCCGACACTACTCTCAAAACTCACATAGTTGCTTACTCCGCGAAGAGAGATGGTCTTATCCATCCGATTGCCTATTCCAGAGATATTTGTATTTGGGATTACACTTGATAAATCTTGCAAACTTCTTGTGCTAAACGTATCCAATTTATCTTTACTTATTTCATTTATGGTGCTAAAACTATTTAAAGGCGGATCTTCTACTTTTAAAGACTCTATATGAACCACAGGAAGTTCATAACCTAAAAGCAACCCATGAAATATAAAATATGACAGAAGTGTAATTTTTCTCATTTACTTTCCCAGTTATTTAATCTCCATCCGCTCCCCTTTACGGATACGATAAGTTCAAATCCGACTTTGGAACGAAGCCTATTTAAAAGGTTTTTAAATGCTGAATCGCTTATTTCTTCAAGCGGCCATATACTCGAGATAATCTCCTCTTTGCTCAAAGTGCTATCTTTATGTTTTAGAAAAAGCTTCAAAAGCGACTTCTCTTTTTTGCCGAGGTGTATCATCTCGCCCTCTTTATAAAGTTCTTCACTCAGCATGTTATAAAGCAAACCGTTACATACGGTTACTACGGGGTCTTTTAAGACAATTTGCTTAGATAGTTTAGTAAATAAACTAAGCATATCACTCAAGTTTAAAGGTTTTAATAGATATCCGTTTACCCCGGTATTTAGCGAAGAGAGCAGAGTATTTTGATCTGAATAAGACGATAGAAGCACGATAGGCGTTTCAAAATCGTTTTGACGAATCTTTCTAGCTAAAGCAACACCGTCCATAATAGGCATTTTTATATCGCTAAGAACTATGTCCGGTTTTTCGTCTTCATAACAACAAAATGCGCTTTCTCCATTTTCCGCTATAAAAACATCTCTAAAAAAAAGACGCAGCATGTCGCTAACCTCTTTTCGCATAATGGCGTTATCCTCCACTAAGAGTATGGAGAGCCTTTTAAGAATACTTAAATCTTCATGCATGATTTCACTTTAATCAACAAAATTTCAGGCGATTATAACACATCTAAAGTCCCTTATCAGTCCCGTTTACACTCTTTAAAATAGGCTTTGCTTATGTTTAAAAGTTAAAAAACAAAATTTTCCATATAAATTGTGAAAATATGTAAAGTTTTTATCATGATAAAGCTGCTTCTTTGGAAGATGTTACATTTTTACACGTTATTGCTTTAGATACTTTACGCAAAATAACCATAATAAATAAAAGTCCCTTTTAGGTTTGGCGGCATTGCAAAAAAGGGGACTGCTATGGGACTCCATATTTGCTAAAGTTAACGGTAAAAATTCTTAAGTTATAAAAGGGATACAAAGTGACGACAAATCAAAATCAAATTAGTTTTATTGTAGACAATATTACAGATTACGAAGCAATAGCAAGCGAGGCTTCTAAAACTCAAAGCGTACATGTTCTCAACTCAAAAGGCGATATCCTTTCTCAGATAGCATCTATCTTAGAAGATTATAGTAACCTTGACGCTATCCATCTTTTTTCACATGGTACAAGCGGTTCGCTAGATCTCGGTTCATTGACATTAGATAGCTCTACTCTCAGTGAAAACGCCACAACCCTAGCACAAATAGGCTCTTCTCTATCCCAAAACGGCGATATTTTGCTTTATGGGTGTAATGTGGCAGAGGGACAAAGTGGAGTTGAGTTTATCTCAAAACTTTCTCAAGCCACAGGAGCAGACATCGCCGCATCGGATGATTTTAGTGGGGCGAGTGATAAAGGCGGGGATTGGGTGCTGGAGGCGGTGAACGGCAGCGTTGAGTCAACCGCTTTGACATTAAGTGCCTATTCTCATCTTTTAGGAGGACCATCCGCCAATTTCACGATGGAAACGGCTTTTACCAGTGGTTATGTGATAGATGTAAATGATTTAACCATTGACATTAATGGCGCTGGACCAGAACGAATTAAAATTTCAACCCCAACAGCACTACAATGGTCTAATCCAGCTGAAGAAGGATTCAATTCGTACGGTTATAATAATTTTCAAGCCGAACCGAGAACTGCAACCATCACCTACGATGTAGATGGCGATGGTTTTGATGACCCATTCAATCTCAATTCCATGGTTTTTCTTGACCCAGATGGTGAATCGCAAACATGGAAAATAAAACCCAATGGCAACGATGCTGGCGCTGAAAATTTCACGCTTACCGGAGATGGAACTAATTTAGCGTATGCAACATTTACCCCAGCAAATGCAGCAAATTTTACAAATCTAACTAGTGTTGTTTTAGAACATCTAACAGGTTCTGCTTCAATTGGCGTTGATGATTTTGATATTGTTGCGTATGCTGGCAGTGCTACCGCCCCCGAAATAACAGTTAATCTGTTTATGAGTGAGATTGCCGATGGTGGCGTATCGACATTCGATGATACTGATGTTGGCGATACCCCAGGCATGATTAGGTACTCAATTATTAATGATGGCGATGCTGATCTTAATATTAGCGCTATTACTATCACGGGTGATTCTGAGTTTACTTTAGGTACTTTGACTGTAAATGATGTAGAAACAACTGTTATACCAGTGGGAGAAGAAGCACGGATTGAGGTTTATTTTACGCCAACGGCTAATGGAATACGAACTGCTGAAATTTCTATCGCCAGCGACGATAGTGATGAAAATCCATTCAATATTTCGATTGATGGGCTGGGTGTTCTCAATGTTGCAGACAACACCGCTCCAGAAAACACCATTTCCGCAACCTACACAACCACTGAAGATACCAAGTTGTCCATAACCGATTTAGCTGTAGCCGATGCAGAGATGGACACACTAACCGTAACACTAAGTGTCAACAACGGAACCATAAATCTACCAAACATCAACACGGCAACAAACATCACGGCGATAGATGCAGACGGTTTGGACGGAAGCATCACTTTTAGCGGTATGGCGGACGATATTAATCTTATGTTGGATGAAGGAGTCGATTTTTACGCTGCCGCCAATGCAAACGGTAACGGATACGCAACTTTAACTATGACGACATCCGACGGCACCGCTGACGATGTCGTTAATACTGCTACTATTAATGTAACTGCCGTAAATGACGCACCGACATTTGATATACATAGTGGCGCATTTAGTAGTAGTTTTGTCGGTGAAGACACTGACGGTACTTACTATTCCGATGAATACGCAAGCTGCAATGCGAGCGCTCTATTGCCTGATGGCAGCATTATCAATGTCGGCGATACGACGATTGACGGAACGACTTATGTCTCTTTACTTAAACTCGGAAATGACGGATTACCCGATAGTACTTTTGGAGAAGATGAATCAGGTCATATGGTACTAGATACCTCTATTTTTAATGATGGCGGTTCGGCAACATCGGTAGCCGTTCGTCCGGATGGACAAATCGTCATTTCGGGCTACCTTGATAGCGGCAGTCCATTTTTTGCCATACTTGAGAGCGACGGAAGTTTAGATGAGAGTTATGATATTACCTATTCAAACAACTTACCGGAAAACGAAGCTCTTGATACGAATATCCTTTACTTAGATAAAGTCGCTCTTCAAGCCGACGGCAAAATCGTCTTGGTCGGCGGTCAAAATCCTAATGGTGGAAATGGCGGCGATGTCGTATTGATGCGATACAACGCCGATGGAACCGTTGATACTGATTTTGGAACAGGTGGTGCAATAGTAACGGATCTCGGCAACGCCGACAGCAGCAGCGATGTGGTAATAGACACAAGCGGCAATATCTTCGTAGCCGTTGGCGGCGGCGATAATTCCGACATGGGTATCGTAAAATACACATCTAGCGGCGTTCTTGATACAGACTTTGGAACAGACGGTATAGCTTGGACGGGTATAGAAAATAATGCGGAAGCGGGAGCTATCAAAATCGATGCGAACGGCAAAATCGTACTTGCCGGTTCGTTTGACGGAACATACGACAATTCGGACATAGCACTGGCAAGATTTAATGCAAACGGTATACTTGATGAAAGTTTTGGCACCAACGGCACAACCATCTTTAATACCGACGATATTATGGACGGTTACGGCGGAGACGATTTTGCAAACAGCTTGGAGATAGATGCAAGCGGCGCTATCTATGTCGGCGGCGAGTTTGGTTTTTACGGCGAAAACGATGAGGGATACGAGGGAAGCGCATCGTTTAAATCGGTGGCTAAATTTGGTTCCGACGGCACATTAGATACAGGCTTTGCGCAAGGCGGTATGATAATCCCCGAGTATGTTGATGATGGGTACATAATAGTCGATACACAAGCACAAGAAGCTTATGATGATGACTATTGGGATAGCGATAACGATCCTCATGGCGAAAGCGGTTCTATCAACTCGATTTTAATACAAGCGGACGGAAAAATAGTAATGGGCGGTTCATATTCTTATATAGACAATTACGATTATGTATACGACTATAGCGGCATGAGTGTCAGTCGTATCGACGCCAACGGAAATTTTGACACATATAACTTTGGATATGAAAATGATACTGTTTATAATTCCGATACGGATGATTTTGCAGAAGGCGGCGATGCCGTAACTATCGGAGGAAGCAACTGGTCATGGCTGACTCCATCGGTATACGATGTTGAACAACATGCCGCTAATAACTATTCCAGCGGAACATTAACAATTCATAGGGCAGGCGGTGCAAATGGCGAAGATCTGATCCGTTTTGATACTTCAGTAAATTCAGCGATGACTTTAGTGGGAATTACGCTCGAAGGAACTTCGGCTACAACAGGCAATATTAAACATGGCGGCTCTACTTTTGCTACTTTCAATACAAATGCTACCGACAATGAGGCATCGACGGATGGTCAATTGGTTATAAATTTTACTAGTTCAGAAACAGCGGCTACGCAAACGCTTGTAAATGCACTTACGGCTAGTATTTCTTACGACAATACAAATGATGTCAATCCTGCCTACGATGAAGGAGAAGTGGAGCTTAGCTGGCTTTATAATGACGGAGACGAACAAGAAACAACCTCTTCATGCTACATAAGTATAGAAGGAGATGATGACGGCGGTATCGAGGGAACAGTAGCAGTTATAGGCACACCGACAACCGGTACGACACTGAGCATTACAGGCTTAGATACGATAACGGATCCAGATCTGGTAACGGATGAAAATGAAGACGGAACAGTGCCGGAAGATGATTTGTCGTTCCAATGGCAAGTATCTAGTGATAGTGGTGAAACATGGGAAAACATCGACGGTGCGTACGATTCGACATTTGAAGTTACTGAAATAGAAAGCGGCAAAGAGATTCGTGTCGTTGTCGGGTATGAAGATCCAACCAACGGGTCATATACTGAAATCCAAAGCGATACGGCTGGAGAAGGCGGTGAAGACAACGGTGGAGGCGGTAACTCAGGAGGCGGAGATAACGGCGGAGGTTCTACACCAACAGTACCAACCACGCCAACAACCCCGCCTGCGACAACAACAACCGTAGACGGCACAACTGTGCAAACTACGACTACGACACAGACAAGAACGACAACCGATACAAACGGACATACGACCGCTACGACAGTATCTACTGAACAAATCGTTATAGCTCCCGTAACTTCAAACAGAACAGAACAAACAGGTTCTACGACGACGGCAGATGTTCCGCTATTCTGGGGAGAAAGCACAAGAACCGAGTGGGCTACAACCGCTAGCATTCCTACTGGGGTTGGACTTACTTCAGAAGGTTCTCGTGCGCCTGCACAAACTCAAACGGCACAAACGGTACTAGATGATCTTATCTACTACATAGATACTACTACGCCATCTACCGATATCGGAAAAACAAATATGTTAAACGGAGGAGAGACTTTTTTACAAGCGCTCTCAAATATTGAAACACTCATCGTAAATAAAATAACCCTCTCAACAACAAATACAGAGGCATCACAAGTGCCTATAACGATAACAGGAGTTGCAAATACGGTTGTAACAACAGATGGATCTATCGCTCCGGTAGAAGCACTTGTTATCGATGCACAATCACTTCAAG
>Ga0209016_1000048_pt1 | contig 182717 bp, 179 predicted proteins | sample EPASupsiteSAE305_FD_187265 | JGI IMG/M metagenome (GOLD analysis project Ga0209016, IMG submission 187265) | Bioremediated contaminated groundwater microbial communities from EPA Superfund site, New Mexico - SAE3-05 (SPAdes) (version 2) | ecosystem: Environmental > Aquatic > Deep subsurface >...
AGCCGTCGTTCTTTGCATACTTGGTGTGGTCACTGCCTTCTCCGACCCAGTACCAGAGCTGCTGGTTGACGGTCAGAGCGTTCAGTGGCCAGGACTTGCCGTTGTTTCCAACGAGCTGCTGGTATACGCCGCCGTCTGAGGTCTTAACCTTCAGCTTGAACGGACCGTCAGCTGCCTGGTACCCTGGACGGGTTGTAAGGCTCTGCATGTTGGTTTCAACTGCAAAGTTGGCGTAGTTACCTACTGGAATTGCCTTGCCGGTGATATCCTCACCTGCGGTTGCGTCCCAGATCTTAAGACTAAGAGAAGGCTCCTTCACGTTGAAGGCTGGGGAACCCTTAATAGTCCCATTCCACTGGTACCAGATACCGGTCTTACCGACGAAGATGTCTGGTGAAACGTAGAAAGCTTTGGAATCGCTAACCGTCTGGATGTCAGCAGGCTGCTCAGTGTCTGAGTTGCTGCCTGGCTGCCACCATGCAATCTGCTTGGCGCCGCCGGTTGCTGCAGTTACATCAAGGTTCTTTTCTCCAAGGAAGATGTCTCCTCCCTGGCTGACCTTGTTGATTGCTGCAGATGCCGGAAGTGCAATAAATGCACATGCGACAAGCACCATCATTAAAACAACTATTCGTGCGTTCATTGAATGTCCTCCGAACAATCCGATTGTTCGAAAAGCACTAATCCATCAAACATCGCTGATCCAGACGATGTTTTTCAGGACTTCATGCCACATACTCCGAGATAATCGAAGTATGACTAGATGTTTGTGAACTCCATATTATATCCTTTCTGGTATTGCTGTAGAGAAAAGAGGCGTAAATCAATGCCAGAATTCAATAGAATCCTTCAGGCCAAAAAGTTTAGGATCAGAAAATCATACATCACCATAGATGCTGAGGGAATAAACCGGCATTGAAATAGTCAGTATCGCGCCTGCGAGAAGGAGAAGAAATTCAACAGAGATGGTATCGATGATCAGCATTATTATATACAACGAGTGAGAAAAATATGGAGGCACGAAGCCCGATAGTGTAGAGGTCAATCATACGAGGCTCTGGACCTTGTGACAGCAGTTCGAATCTGCTTCGGGCTATTATTCTAATAATTTCTCTTTTTGCAGACAATTGCTGCATGATCACGATGATATTTATCAAGCCACGTCACTGTAATCTCATCAAGTTCTCCATTCTGTAACGCTGATACTGCATCGCAACAAACCAGTTCAGGCTCCTGTTGGGAAGATACACTCCGCGTTTTCAGCATCAGAATCAACATTCCTCCAGGCTTTAGAAAGAAAAGATTCATTAAAGCAATCTCAACCTGTTCTTTCTGGGCAATATCCTGATAGATCAGATCTACCCTGCTTACCAGGGGAGCGTAAATTGTAGGAATGGCGGCATCTGCCGGGATAGGAATAATATTCTTCTTGACACAACACACCTGGAGTAATTTCACAAGAGGTTCCGGCGCAATTTCCACAGCATATACTACTCCTGCATAGTCAGCGATGAACGAAACTGTGGTTCCTGACGCAGCACCCAGATACAAAATCTGATCTGTTGCATTGATCTCAGGGCCAGAACCAAGATAATAGAGAGCAGCAAGTTTACTTCGCTCTGGTGGCCAGACCCGGAGAGATCCCATCATCCGATCACCTTTGATAGCCTTTCCATTCGAACACAATATACCGTTCTGCCAGATCAAGACTTATCTTCCCGCCTTTTCAATCCGTAACCGGGCTCTTTCCAAAAATGTCACATCCTTAATTCCCCGGTAGTAATCAATCCTTAATGCAATAGCAAGATTTGCAGCCAGAGTTCGTGAGACCCTCCCCCTTTTCCTGCGGGATGCAGCATGTACCCGTTTATGCTCAAAAATCAGTCCATGCTTGGGAGGAGGAGAGCCTGATGAAAGATGGGAAAAGAGAGCATTTCGAGCCCCCAGAACCTGGATCTTTGACGCTGGCATTTGAGAAAAGTCCTTAATACTGCCTGCCTCTACAAGGAGTCTTGCGGCAACCAGGGGGCCTACTATATTACTGCTATTAGGAAGGAGTTTCTCACACCTTGTTGAAATATCACGAACCAGTCCGGCCCTGCTCTCCTTCATGCTCACAAGGCTGCGACAAAGTAGTGTAATGCCATCACTCCCATTTCCTGACGCCATCTCCCTGATAGGATCATGACCTTTTTTTACTGGATGTTCTGGTTCTGACCCATTCTCCCCCATCGAATGCCAGAAGATGATCTGTTCTGACAGGCGGCTGATCATTTGATCAGTCTCACGAAGTATCCGCATCAGTTTGATCAGCCTGACCTCTTCGGATGAGTTATAAATCTGCAACTTTTCCCGTGACCAGAACATACAGATCTCACGAAGTGCAGAGTAATACTCATCCTTATTGTTACAGATACCCGTGCTAACTGCATCCTGCCAACTGGGCAGAATAGAGAAGTTATCCCCACCAGCATTATTTGCGATAAACCCGGAGTAAAGTTGAGTCAAATCACATGAGTCAGCCTTCTCACCCGGCCAGCACTCATCAAACCAATAATGAGAAGTTCTCTTCTGATCACCAGTTCCATCAGAATGTTTTGAATCCATCAGAATCCCCAGAGCCCGAGTGAATATAAAATAACTGGCAACGTGACAACCCCCATGCACGTTATGCGTGAGAGATTCAAAAGAACGGGAATCAGTCCGATACCAGTGGCACATGCAAGGATAAATAATCCGAAGGGGCCGGAGATGAACCCGCAGAGAAGGATCACAAACACGGAAACGAGAGTATTCAGTTTTTTCCCGTCAACACCCGAGAACCACCTGGCGTAGGTGGCCAGCCACAGAGTTATCAGATATGCTGCCACTGATGCAGTTACCGTAACCAGGAGCAGGACCCAGAAAGAAGGTGGATCCAGAGACGATATCATCACCATGACACCATTTCTGGTTCTTTCAATCCCGTAAAAAGCAGCAAGCCCGACCACCACGTTTGCACAGGCTGCAGCTCCGGCAGCAACCAGATAGGTTCGCCTGTTAGTATCATATTTAATTCTGGCATTAATTACAGCAGTTGCTGATGCAGTTGAAAGGCCCGGGAGCCATCCGACCAGCAGACCGGCAACAGTCCCTGATAGAGAAGCATAGAGAATTTTACCAGAGTCAAGCCCGAGATCTGAAAACCGTTGCCGCGGAACCGGAGCATGAGAAGAAGAGATCAATACCGACAGTCCAAACAACCCGGTTAGAAGAGGCATCAGAACTGTACTCTCACCATTCATACCCCAGACAAGGTACTGGTACCTGAAAGCAAAAAGCCCTAGCAGACCGGATGACACAAAGAGAAGGAGACCCCAGATTACAGACTCTTCCTGAATTATTATCAAACCCATAATAAGGACTAGCACAGGACCGGTGATCCAGTCGATGGAAGACTGTATCTGGACCAGGACAAAATACGCGAACACAGAAACTGGCACTCCAAAAATAACACCATATGCACAACCAATTGCTGAAAGCCTTACGGCCTCCTCCCCTTTCCCTTCCAGAGCCAATGCATGTGCCGGAAGTACAGAAAGGGCAGTTCCGGAGTCCGGGACTCCAAAGAAAGTGGATGGGATCAGATCAAGAAACGAGTGACTGATAAGCATGGAGATCAGAGCAGCGGCGAGTCCCTCTGCGCCGATAAACGCGATTAAAACGGGAGATATACCAACCATGATTCCTGCCATGGTGTTTGAATGAATACCCGGGATAAGACCACTAATGACACCACAAGCAAGCCCGATCACAAGCCCTGATAGTAAGGCGATCATGGGATTCTCATGCATTATAAGTGTGAAGAGAGCTTAAAATAACCGCATATCAGGTCTCTGGACCGGTGATCAGGGGAAGGAATGAAGATCGCAATAACCAGGCTTCGGGGGAAGGAACTGGATGATCAGCAGAGATGCGCACGTCGCGGACATGATTGTTACCCGGTAACACCATTGACCGGGGAGATCGATCAGGACCAGATCGAACTCTTTATTGAGGAAGTACGGGAGGAGCGTTTTGACTGCATATTCTTCACGAGTGCTCTTCCAGCCCATAAAATTGCCCCTCTTCTCGGGCAGTGCCCACTCCCCAGGGTTATTGCAATCGGTCCACAGACTGCCAAGGCACTTCGTGAATCAGGAGTCCCATGCGAAGTATTGCCAGAGTATTACTCAAGGGCTTTTGTCCCATACCTGGGCGAATGGATATCAGGAAAAACCATCGGCATCCCCCGGTCTGATGCACCAAATCCCGGGTTACTAAACGCAATCGGAGAGGCAGGAGGAACTCCTGTTGAATTTACCATTTATTCCCTAATACCAACATATGAAGAGTTAGACCTGAACAGTGCAGAGGCAGTGCTATTTACAAGTGCATTCTCATTTAAATCTGCAATATGGAAACGGAGGGAGGACCTGATTATCGTTGCAATCGGAGATGTCACCGCTTCTGCCATGGAAGATGCCGGCCTGCCCCCTGATGTTGTAGGTGATGGTTCCCTTGAGGGAACTCTCGATGAATTGAATATATTTCTCCTGATGAATCCCTGATATCAATGCAAAATACATCTGAACCAAACCTAACAGGAACGCCTGTCATTCAATTACGAAACGGAGGGGGCATTCTTCTTATCGACAAGCCGAGGGGACCAAGCAGTCATCAGGTGGCTGCATGGGTCCGGGAGATGACAGGAGTATCTCAGGTGGGTCATACCGGAACTCTGGATCCCCAGGTATCAGGAGTGCTTGTTGTTCTTCTTGGCAAGGCAGTACGCCTGACTTCGATCCTTCATCTGGATGAAAAAGAGTACATCTGCCTGATGCGACTGCAGGGAGACGTAAGCCAGCAGGATCTGGAGAAGACTATCACAGAATTTACAGGCAAGATCTATCAGCGACCTCCTCGTAAAAGTGCTGTAAAACGCGCTCTTCGAATCAGGGAGATACTGGAACTTGAGATCTTAAGTCGGGAAGATCGCCTTGTACTGCTCAGGGTCAGATGCGATTCGGGCACATACATCAGATCACTCTGCCACCATATCGGGTTGTCCCTTGGCGTCGGTGCCCATATGCAGGAATTGCGAAGGAGCAGATCTGCAGATTTTCCTGAGTCACAGATCCATACTCTTCACGATGTTCGTGATGCAGTAGAAGCAGCAAAAACAGGGAATACAGAACTTTTGTCTTCAATGATCCTGCCAATGGAGAGATCAATAAAACACCTCCCTACAGTGACCATTAAGGAGTCCGCAGCCGGAGCGATCTGCCATGGCGCACGTCTTTCAATGAGAGGGATCGTAAAAACCGATTCTTATCAGATGGAAGACATGGTTACAATCTTCACCGAATCTGGAGATTTAATCGGCGTCGGAGAAGCGCTCATGAGTGCATCGAGAATTATCCCCGGAGAAAAAGGGCTTGCTGTCGCTCCACGAATCATATTTCCTGAAGCTGATGCATATCCTGCAATATGGAAGGGGCACCAGATCAGTAAGAAGACCAGTAACGCTTAAATCTGCAAGAGCTAACAGTATAAGGCAATTCTTTTGCTGAGGTAGTCTAGTCTGGGAAGGCGCAAGATTGGAAATCTTGTGAGGCTTGCCTCTCGGGAGTTCAAATCTCCCCCTTAGCGTTTTATTATTTTAACTGCTGTGAAGGATCAGAGACCTGATCCTGGATTTAAAAAAAAGTTATGCGGATTTGCGGATCCAGTCTGCCATCCAGTCGCCAACACCGCTGGTTGTGGCAGAGCCACCCATGTCGCGAGTCACAATACCGTTACTGATGGAGGCTTCAATTCCTTTTACAACAGCCGCACCTGCTTCTGTTTCGCCAAGGTGATCGAGTAGCATCGCCCCTGCCCAGATGGTTGCTAACGGATTGGCAACATTCAGGCCCTTGTACTTCGGCGCAGAACCATGGATGGGTTCAAACATTGACGTTCCTGTCGGGTTGATATTTCCTCCGGGAGCCAATCCAAGCCCACCCTGAATCATAGCACCCAGATCAGTGATGATATCACCGAACATGTTCGGAGTGACCACGACATCGAACCATTCTGGATTCTTTACAAACCACATGGTTATTGCATCCACGTAGTTGAACTCGGTAGAGATATCAGGGTTCTTTAATGCGACATCCCGGAACACATCTCTCCAGAGCCCATAGACATCTGACAGAACGTTGGCCTTATCGACCGAAGTCACCTTTTTCCTGCGTTTACGGGAGGCATCAAAGGCGTACTCGATGACACGCCTTGAACCTTCCCTGGTAAGAACTCCGATCTGGTATGCAATCTCCTCTGCATCACTCTCAACATCAAGACCGAATTTAACAGAGTAGAGATTTCTTACAACTTCAAGTTGTTTCTTCTCTTTTCCTGAAAACCGTGACCCGATACCGACATAGAAATCTTCAGTATTTTCCCTGACGACCAGGAAATCGATATCCTGAGGGCCTTTCCCGGCAAGAGGAGTTTCAACTCCCGCAAGCATCTTCACCGGTCTCAGGTTCACATACTGATCAAAGGCAAACCTGAGTGTCAGCAGAATACCTTTCTCGAGAATGCCCGGTGTTACGCGATCATCACCTATTGCCCCGAAATATATTGCAGGATAGGAGGAGAGAGCATCAATTTCTGATTCACTGACCAGTTCTCCGGTCTTCAGATATCGCTCAGCACCGATATCAAAATCGGTCCATCCAATCTCAAACCCGAACTTCTCTCCTGCTGCATCAAGCACTCTGCGGCCCGATGCAATGATTTCCGGGCCTATCCCGTCCCCTCCGATTACCGCTACTTCATGCATAGGTCTTCACTCCGGATCTGCTTTGCATACTCAACCAGCCCGCCTGCATCAATAATCTGTTGCAGGAATGAAGGAACCGGCTCAATGTCAAATCGTTTCCCTGACACTTCAATATACCCTTCCGCAAAATGGCCGATGATCTGATCCTCCTCGGTGATCTCTCCGGCTCGTGGGCATATCACAGGAAGCAGCCCGACATTGACACTATTGCGGTAGAAGATTCTGGCAAATGATTCAGCAATAACAACCCGGACTCCGGAACCGGTCAGGGCAAGGGGGGCATGCTCACGGGATGATCCGCAGCCAAAATTGCGCCCTGCAACGATCATATCCCCTTCCTTAACCCCTTCTGCAAATCCATCCCGGAATCCTTCGAATGCATGGTCAGCCAGCCCCTTGGAATCATTGATGGTGAGGAACCGTCCGGGAATGATCGCATCTGTATCGATGTTATCACCGAATTTCCAGACCTTCATTATAGCACCTCACGTGGATCGGTGATAACCCCGGTTATCGCGGTTGCTGCAGCCGTGGCTGCAGAGCCAAGGTAAACCTTCCCGTCAGTTGAACCCTGTCGGCCCTTGAAATTGCGGTTTGAGGTTGAGAATGATACTTCGCCTGAGGCAATCAGGCCGAAGGAACCACCCATACAGGGCCCGCAACATGGTGCCTCAACAAGGGCTCCTGCTTCAACAAATCGTTCAATGATACCGGCACGCAGGGTTTTCAGGTACTCAGGCTTTGATGCAGGAATCACCAGCACACGGACGTTATCAGAGAATGAGCGATCACCCAGTACTTCTGCTGCCTCCTGCATATCCTCAAATCTTCCATTTGTACACGAGCCGATGAACACCTGATCCACCGGTGTTCCGGCAATCTTGTCAACATCCACAACCTGGTCAACATTGTGAGGAATTGCCACTTGTGGCACCAGGTCTCCCACATCATACTCCCTCCGGGATACGTACGATGCACCGTCGTCGCTTCCCAGATCTGATGGTGGACAGGAGACCCGTTGCTTCAGGTATTCAGCCGTGATCTGATCAGGTGGTACGATGCCGGCTTTTCCACCCATCTCAATTGCCATGTTACAGCAGGTCATCCTTCCTGCCATCGACATAGAAGATATGGTTTCTCCGGTAAACTCAACGGCTCTATAGGTCGCCCCGTCTACGGTAATATCCTTGATGATCTTCAGGATCAGATCCTTGGCACCAACCCGTTTTGCAAATTTGCCGGTAACATCTGCTCTGATACTTTCAGGGACACGGAAGTACAGGCATCCATACCTGAGTGCAAAGCCGAGATCAGTTGAACCAACCCCGGTGGCAAACGCACCAACCGCACCATAGGTGCAGGTGTGAGAGTCACCACCGATGACAATGTCACCAGGACAGACCCTCCCCTTTTCCAGGGTGACCTGGTGGCAGACTCCCTCTTTTATGTCATAATTCAGAATTCCCTGCTCTTTCCCAAACGCACGCATCTTTTTTTGATTTTCTGCAGCATTCAGTGAATCAGCAGGAGTCTGGTGATCAAAGAGCATGATGACCTTTTTGGGGTCAAAAACCTTTGTACCACCCATCTCATAGAATTTATCTATGGCTAATGGACCGGTAATGTCATGCATCATCGCACCATCTACCGGTGCCATTACTACCTCACCCGCAACGACGTCTTTTTTACACCGGCGGGAGAAGATCTTCTCAACTATTGTCTGTTCCATTCCGATATACCATATTTAATGCATTTGCCATTGCCTCTGCCGATGCCAGTACAATGTCATCCCCTGATGCAGCTGCATCGAAGAGTTGTCCCTTGTCATCCTGAACAACCAGTGCCACATGAGCTATCGCATCACTGCCTTCAGAGATCGCTGAAACATTGAACTCCTTCAGCTCAGCATGCCGGGGGACAGTTCCGATCAGTGCTCGTACAGCAGCATCAACCGGCCCATTACCGGTGCAGCAACAGACCTTTTCTGAACCATTTACCATGGCCCTGACTGTCGCTGTCGGGATCATGTGATTCCCAGTCATGATTGCTATATCAACCAGGTCAATGTAGCGTCCGCATGTTCCTGATCCTACCACAGTCTCTGCAATCTCATAGAGATCTGATTCTGTGATCTTCTTACCTTTTGAAGCGATCTGCTTGACCCTTGCAATGATAGTATCGATCTGCTCCTCATCAGGCGTGATATGCACCTGATTCAGCATCTCTCTGACCGCATGCCTGCCGACGTGCTTTCCAAGTTTTAATCTGCGACGATGCCCGACCATTTCAGGAGTCATGATACCTGGCTCAAAGGTACTGGCATGCTCCAGCACTCCCTGGGCATGAATACCACTCTCATGAGAGAAGGCATAATCACCGGTTACAGGCCAGTTCGGAGGCACCATCAGACCTGAAAATCTCGAGATCATCCGGGATGTTTCCACAAGCCGTGTGGTCTTTATCCCCGTGGTGTAGCCGAATATCGACTCGATGATCATGGTGGTGCATGCCAGATCTGCATTCCCGGCCCTTTCACCAATGCCATTCACCGTCACCTGAACCTGGTCAGCTCCGGCTTCTACCGCTGAAATGGTATTTGCAGTTGCCATCCCGAAGTCATTATGACAATGTACATCGATCGTGCAGGATATCTCCTTCCTCAATGTTGAAATGAGAGCCTTCATCGAGGTTGGTGTAGCAACCCCGACTGTGTCAGGCACATTGATCGCAGTAGCACCTGCATCAACCGCTGTTCTGAAAACTTCAATCAGTTCAGGCAGATCAGTACGGGTTGCATCCATTGCTGAAAAAAGAACTTTATCAGCATGATCACGGGCATATCTTACAATATCACCTGTTATAGCCACAACTTCCTGGTGAGTCTTTCTGATGGTGTGAGTCCGCTGCACTTCTGAAGTCGGAATAAACACATGCACCATATCGACACCAGCATCGATGCATCGATCAATATCACCTTTCACCGATCTGGCCAGTCCGCATATCGTGGCATCAAGACCTTCGGCTACAATAGCTTTGACCGTTGAATACTCATCCTGGGATGATGCAGGAAATCCGGCTTCGATGACGCTGACACCGATATCAGACAGTTGTCTTGCTATCTCAATCTTATCAGCATTGGTAAAAGATACACCCGGAGTTTGCTCCCCATCACGCAGGGTTGTGTCGAAAACAGAGATCTTCTTTGCAGTAGAATTCTTATCGCTGGAGAAAGCGACCTGCCGAGTGTACAACACCGGCGCTCCCTGCCTCGAAAGTGTTCTGAGACATGATCATACTAATCACCCTCATTCATATAAATTCTTTGGGATCATGGTGCAATACACACCATGAGATGCACCAAAAAGATCAGGATGCAGGGCTGACAACCTGATAGACTTCTGCATCCCGGGTAGAGAAAACCTCTTTAAACACTGCAGGAGAGGTAAAATCCTTGTTGTATGAGAAGAATTCCTCGGCATTCATGTATTGATCGGTGCTCTTTTTCCCGTTCAGAGATACTATCATCTGTCCGGGACCTAATTTTGAGAGCAACTTTTTGGCATATGCTACATTACCACGCTCGGGGAGTGGCAAAATGAGTCTGGACATGTGTAGTTGCATAGCCCGGGGATTATTACTGAAGATCTCTGCACCACGGGGAGTATTCTGCATCACCCACTGATACTCTTCAACAGGTTCATCATACCATACAGGATCTGTGTAACTTTTTCCACCCTTATCTACAATAATCGGAATTGAACCTGCTACTTGAGCACTAATAAAGCAGATCACCAGAATGGCACTGATGCCAACACTCAAGGCCTTCAAAGGAGGCACAATAATCCTGGCACATGCACCACGTATGAATGACAGTAATAAAACAATCAGAAACGGATAAACTGGAAGTAGATAGCGGGTTTGAACAGTCGCGATATCACCCATTCCGATTTCCAGCATTAAGAGCGATAAAACATATATCAGGACATAAGCAATCACGATTCGTTTTTTGAAGAGATACGTTTTAAGAGTTGTCTTGAAATTCGCCTTTTCAGATATATAGACACCATATAGAAGGAAAATTACAACAATTATCAGGATGCCAAATATTACTTCAGTTCTCGAAAATAATACCGAAATATCTAGTGGTTTAAAAGGATTAAGATCAGAGATAAGGACATGAACGATATCAGATGAGATTCCGAAGAGCGTCCCGGATCCTGAACCGCGAACTGCACCGCTGAAGGATCCCTTATAGATAATATTTCGAAGAAATACAACACAAACTGGAATTGAGGAGATTAAACCGAATGTAATAATCTCTTTGATGCGGTTTTTCGATCTCTTCCATGATTGAAGCACCAGAATCAGTACCCCGGTCATGATCAGGGTTACACCCATATACCGAGTTACTGCTCCTGCTCCGCAACAGAGAGCAGACAACAAAAGAGCCCAATAAAAACGCGAATTTAAATAGTACATCAGGAGATACAAACCCAGAATAGAAAAGAAAATGTAGGGTATTTCAGTCATTGCCCATCTACTCATCTCCCAGAGTGAACTCATGCTGAGACAGCAGAGAGCCCATATATACCCAGTGACTGGAGAATCAAGGTCTCTACCAAAAAAAAAGGAGACCACTACAATTCCAGCTAGTGACAGTATCGGGATCCACATTGCTGCACTAACAGATGAAAAACCTACCTCCATCAGGCAGGCAATAAGGATAGGGTAAAAAGGAGGCCAGACTGTCAGAGGCCAGAACGCATGAATATTATCTGACTCCCATCCGCTGACAACTCCTTTTCCATGCACAATATTTTCTGCGACATTAATGTAATCAGAAGCATCCCAGTCAACCCAGGGAGCCTGAAATGTAAGGCCCATACCAATTACAAAAAGGGCACAACATGCACAGAATAACCATGATACATCCCGCCGATTTAAAAACTCAATGCTTTTTTTATAAGTTAGATCAGTCATATTTCCTCACAGGAAGGCTGTGAAAAATCGGGACCAGGGCAAAGCAGTTCACCTTGCTAAACCAGCTGCCTTACCAAGATCAAATGCCTTAAGGTTCAATTCTACTGTCTTCTTAGGAACAATTTTGCTTACAGCATCACGGAGAGACTGCTCCTTCAGGGGAATGTATCCGGATGCCGCTCCAAGCAGAACAATATTTTGAGTCAGAACGCTTCCAGCCTCTTCGGCTAGTTTTCTTGCATCAATAAGAGTTACATTCCGATCTCCAAACAACCCCTTGAGCATATACTCATCAGGTGCAGGAAAATCCTGCATAAACACCGATGTGGGGACCACGTATTCCTTGCTGGTAAAGATCTGTCCGCCTTCCTTGAGGTAATGACAGTAACGTGCTGCTTCCATGAGATCAAAGGAGATGATAAGATCTGCAGTGCCCGGAGGAATCAGAGGTCCATACTCCTGCCCGATTCTAATCTGACTCTCAACAGAACCACCGCGTTGTGCCATCCCGTGTGTTTCTGCACCACGGACAGGTACACCTTCAATAACACATGCCTCTCCCAGAATATTTGAGGTCAGAATGGTACCCTGACCACCGATTCCGACAATGAGCACATCATAACTCATTCTTTTACCTCCAGGGATATTGCAGATACAGGACATATCTGGGCACATACCCCACACCCGGAACAGAGATCGGTGATCTGGGCAAGGCCATTGTGAAGCTCAATCGCAGGACAACCGAATTTGATGCATGCTTTGCATCCGATGCAGCCGTTCGGGTCAACCATGAACTTCCCCCGGTTGACCTTGGCCCTGCGCTCAGTGATAACACAGGGTTGTTTTGCGATGATCACCTTTACTCCTGATCGGGATTTGGCTTCCTTGAGAACACCGGTAAACTGGACAAGGTCGGAGGGACTTACTGTCTCAACAAAGGATACACCACATGATCTGCAGAGCATCTCAAGGGAGACTGCCGGACGCTCGACTCCACCGGCGGTGACCCCGGTGGTTGGGTTTGGCTGATGTCCAGTCATCGCAGTGATTCGATTATCCAGAATCACCACTGTGATATTTGCATTATTGTATACTGCGTTTAAAAGACCCTGGATCCCGGTGTGGAGGAAGGTAGAGTCACCAATGGTACAGACGATATCGTGCTTCTCACCCGCCTGTGCCATCCCAGATGCCACTGTGATCGAAGCACCCATGCAGATAGTGGTGTCAACAACACCCAGTTGAAGCCCGAGTGTGTAACATCCGATGTCGCTCGGAAAGATACCATCACGGAACACTTTCCTGATTGCATACATCGCAGTGCGATGCATACACCCTGCACAGAGGATAGGGGGCCTGACAGGAAGACCTGCAGGTGTCGGTACTACAGGGTAATCTGCCTGTACCAGGATTTCTGCCGCGTGAAGATACTGGGCAACCCTCTCGGGTGAGAGTTCTCCCTCGAAGGGAACATGTCCTGTCTTCTTCCCGAGTATTGGAACCAGCCCTGCAACCTGTCTTGCTACCTCCTCGATCACCGGTGCAAGTTCCTCAACCACAAGGATCCGTTCATGACTCCGGATAAATTCAGAGAGCCATTGCTCATCGATCGGATACGCACCAATCTGGGCAATAGAGACCGAATCCGAAATAACTTCACGAACATACGATGCAGCAATTCCCCCGGTTATCACCCCGGTCTTTCCACGTATAATACATCTGTTGTAACCTAACTCAACAAGCCTTTTTTTGAGAGATGACTGCTTTTCATTGAGTTTTTTATGGAGAATTCGTGTATGTGCAGGAATGACAACATACTGCCGTGGATCTTTTTCAAAAGATGCTTCCCGGTTTAATGGCGCAACCTCCCCAAGGTTCACATCACTCTTTGAATGACATATGCGCGTAGTGGGCCGGAAGAGTACAGGTAGCAGAAACTCTTCAGACAGAGAGAATGCATCCCGTACCATGTCATGTGCTTCCTGAACAGAACTTGGATCCAGACAGGGAATGCGTGCAAATGCAGCGTAACAGCGGCTGTCCTGCTCATTCTGTGAAGAGTGTGCATACGGATCATCTGCTGAAAGGACGACAAAACCTCCTTTCACCCCGGTGTAAGCAGAGGTCATCATGGGATCAGCCGCCACATTCAGACCGACATGCTTCATGGTTACAATTGACCTCAATCCACACCAGGATGAGGCTAATGCCTCTTCATATGCCACTTTCTCGTTTACTGACCACTCAACATACGACTCCCGATCAGGCCATGCCCGAAGAGTATCAATGACTTCAGATGAAGGGGTGCCCGGATATCCAAATGCAGTATCAAGCGCTGCTTCAAGGCAGCCATGGGCAATTGCCTCGTTCCCAAGGAGATATTTCACAACCATGTCAGTTCAGTTCCAGATATTCAGATATTGAATTTGATTTCTCATCCAGATATGAACCATGCTTGTGTTGGTATGGGATGCCGCCAATATTTCAAAAGATTTAATACCTCATAACATCCACTTAATTAGAGCCTCTGGGGCCCGTAGCATAGACAGGTGGTGCACCCGGCTGATAACCGGGAGGTCGTGCGTTCGAATCGCACCGGGCCCACTCTTCAATTTTAAGTCTTTTGTAACCAAATACAGTATATGAATAAGAATATACTGCTGACTGCTCTTCTTGGAATCATTATCACCCTGCTTGTAGGATTTTTTTTCGAAAAGGCTGCTGCAGGCATTGTGGCAGTAATCCTCCTCACAATACTTCTTGCGATGGCAATATCCGAGGATGCAGCCAAGTCTGCGCACCCGGAAATCTCTGCTTCGTTATTTGAGGATGCAGAAACAGTTATTGTTGAAAATCTGGGAACTGCACCCGCAAAATCAACCCAGGTACGAATAATTCCTGACGATATCAGATATGAGATCGGGGATCTGAATCCTGACTCTGTTCACCGCTACCGACTGCCAGCAATGGTCCGCAATGCAAAAGCAGCAGTATCATGGGAGAGGAAAGACGGATCACGAACAGAGCGGATATTCAGGCTTTCAGGATATGAAGACGAGACTGATCCGCTCAGACCGCTTTTCCCCCTATTCAACTGGAAAGAAAAATAGAACCTGATGATCAGGCAGAGTTTACAAGAAACTGGAGAGTGACCTCAAGGGCGCTCAGGAGGTTCTCCTGCCCTTCCAGGTACTGTTTCATTCCTTTGTACAGCATAAACACTGCATCATACCCGTACAGGTCAATCAACTGGCGCGGAGTCAGTTCACCCATGTACGAATCGACCACTAGTTCATCGGCACTATACATGACTTCGTAAAACTTCCCATCCTCACTGATAAGACAGAACTGATCGATAACCTGCCGGGACATATTATCCGGGCGATAGGGGGCGGGATCTGCACTTTTTCCAAGGACAAATACTCTTGAAGAGTAATGCTTTGCATCGTATATCTCCCCCTGATTGTCCTTTTTTCCTTTTTCAAGGATGGTTATTCCCATCGTACGAATGACAGGGGCCGTAATTGCACCCATTTTTCCGATGAGTTCAGCCTCCTGTGCCCGGATCACTTCGCTACGCTGATCTATCCCGGCATCTGTCGTCTGAATAAGATCGATCAGGCGATTATATCCATTAAGTATGGCATCTTCCATCTATTCACCAGATACAGGTACCGTCTCCCGGGTGAGAGAAAAACCCCACTGACTCAACTACCAGTTCCGGAGTCAGGAGAGCGATCTCACTACCCTTCCAAGCAGATAATGTGTCCGTTCACCAGTGAACTCCACCAGGTACGTTGAACCCACCGGAAGATCCTCACCGATAACAACTCCGGCATATGATCTGGTTCTTCCCATCACCGTCCCCGACCGGAGTTTTTCTGTGATTATTACAGGTTCAGACATCCCTACAAGTGCTTTTTTCTTCTCTTTCAGGATGGAGTATCCGATGCGAATCAGTTCCCGTGATCGATCCTTTCTGATACGATCTGGGAGTTCACCTGATCGCGACGCCGTTGACCCCGGCCTGTAGGAGTACCTGGTGATATTAAGTGCATCAGGCTTCAGGATCGTGAGCAGACTGATGGTCTGTCTGAACTCCTCTTCACTCTCTGCCACAAACCCTGCAATAACATCTGTCGCTATTGAGATGACCGGAACATTTTTTCTTATTGTCTCAATCAGTTCAAGATAGGCAGAGGAACTGTACTCCCGCCCCATCCGTTGTAATACTGAATCAGACCCTGACTGAACAGGGAGATGAATAAAAGAGAAGATGTGATCGGTGTTCAGGGCATCAGCAACATCATGGATGATCGGGAGCAGTGTTGCCGGGTTCATCATCCCAAGTCTGACATAGTAGTTGCCCGGAATTTTTCCGATTTCCCGGAGAAGAGCAGCAAGGGAAGGTTCGCCCAAATCACAGCCATACGCACTCAGATCCTGTCCTGTGAGGCGGACTTCAACTGCTCCCCCAAGGACTGCTGAACGTATCTGTGATAGTATCTCATCCTGCGGGATACTCCTGATACGCCCCCTTGCATGTCTTGTAATACAGTAGGTACAGTGGCCAAGGCACCCGGAGCCGATCTGAACAACTGCAACTGGACCCCCGGAAGTCATTCCGGGATCCATATCTATTGTATGGATACTCTCTGGTGATAGTACATGGACAGCAGGAAACTCTTCTAGGATTGCAGAACGGGCAGCAGGAAGACAACCGGAGACCCAGATCTCCTTTCCCTCCAGTTCACGTATCAGCCTGATCATCTTTCGTTCTGTCTTCTCAATGACGATGCAGGTATTGAGAATCACCACATCCGCATCCTGAGGATCCTGCGTGAAGACAGAGTCTTCACGAGCAAGAATATTTCTGAGCCGATTAGAATCCCCTTCATTGTAGGTGCATCCAAAAGTCAGGATGCAGATCCTCTTTCCGGACAGAGCCTGAACCCATGAGGGAAAGAAGGGGCTTTTGGAATCATCACCCATTATCCTACTAATACAGCCTTCAGGCAGATAGGGACAGCGATTGAACCTGCCATATTGTGCAAAGTTGTTTAATTTTGTTCGGCAAACATGTAAGAAATGGTCAGAATTGGGCTCCTGGGTTGTGGCAATGTGGGAAAGATAATCGCAACCCATCAGGAGGGTTTTCAGGTCGTTGCAGTCTTTGACCAGATGCCTGAACACGCAGTGAGCCTTGCGGAATTGACCGGATCAAAACCATACTCTGATTTTGATGAGTTTATCGCTGCTGACTTTGATATCTGCGTTGAAGCAGCCTCTATAGTAGCAGTCAGGGCATATGCTCTCAAAATAATCGAGCGAGGAAAAGACGTTCTCATTTTAAGTGTTGGCGCCCTTGCAGACAATGCATTCAGAGAAGACCTCGTATCGGTAGCCAGGGAAAACCGAAGGCGTATTCATATACCAAGTGGTGCCATCATGGGCCTTGACAATCTCAAAGTGGGCCAGATCAGCCATATCGAGAACATCCTTCTCAGAACTACCAAAAGCCCGGAGAGCCTGAAGATGGATGTCAGTACCAGGACACTTGCGTTCAAGGGAAAGGCAAAGGATTGCGTAAAACAATTCCCAAAAAATATCAACGTCTCGGTAGCTATCGCTCTTGCAAGTGCACATGAAGTTCAGGTCGAGTTATGGGCAGATCCTGATGTTGATAAAAATATCCATGAGATCTTTGTAAAAGGGGAGTTTGGAGAGATGTATTCAAAGATCACGAATCTTCCCTCACCGGATAACCCGGCCACAAGTTACCTAGCTGCCCTTTCAGTGCTCTCCCTCCTGAAGAATATCGACAGTCCCCTGGTGATAGGGGCATGAGATCAAAAGCAGATCAGAACATCCAAAAAATCAATCAGATCAAGGGGGAAATACACGCAAAGATCCTTGCACACAACTACCAGATACCTGAGGTTCATGCCGTTGCTGATATCATAGGAGACAGCCTCGAACTGGCTCTCGCAGCCAGGGATACAGATGCTGATGTATTGATCGTCTGCGGGGTCAGGTTCATGGCTGAAACCGCAAAACTCCTCAACCCCGAAAAAAAGGTGTTAATACCTGTTCATCATGCGGGATGCCCCCTCGCTGACTACCTCACACCTGAACTGATCAGGGATTCGAAGAAGCAGTATCCTGACGCTGCAGTAGTTGTGTATGTCAACAGTTCGGCTGCATGCAAATCTGTTGCAGATATCGTCTGTACCTCAGGAAATGCTGTTACGATTGTCAAATCTCTTCCTCACAACCGGATTATCTTCGGGCCTGATGCCAATCTTGCCGGGTATGTCAGGGAGCAGGTACCCGAAAAAGAGATCATAGCCATACCTGAAGATGGTCATTGCTATGTCCATCAGCAGTTTAGCCAGGAGGATATCAGAAGTGCCCGACAGATTGGGGGTACAATACTCGTCCACCCAGAATGTCCAGAGATTATCAGACACCAGGCTGACATTGTTGCATCCACAGGGAAGATGATAAGGATCATCATGGAACACGATGAGCAGGTGTGGCATATCTTTACCGAAGAGGGAATGGTGATGCGGCTTCGTTCACTCTTCCCTGACAAGGAATTCCACTCAGTTCGAAGTGCAGTCTGTGAGGATATGAGAAAAACAACCACCGGGGATATCCTCCGTTGCCTGGAGAGTCTCCAGGGTGAGATCATACTAGATCAGAATTCATCAGAATCGGCACGGAGATCGCTTGATCAGATGCTGGATGCATCATCATGAGATACCCGGATATCCCTCTTGATCATCTCATCAAGTTCGTCGAGGAAGATGCCCCTTTTGGTGATATCACCTCGGAGTATGTTCTTGAGAAGCATACCTGCAATGCAGAGATCATTGCAAAAGAGGATCTGATTCTCGCAGGTATTTCAGATATATCACGGCTCTTTGAACATTATGGAGTGCGGACATCCTCCCAAAAAAAGGACGGAGATAGGATCAAAGCAGGAACTTCCATCCTCTTCCTCCATGGTGATGCCCATGCCATCCTTCTGGTTGAACGGACCGCCCTGAACCTGATCGGCAGGATGAGCGGGATTGCAACCCAAACCAGAAGAATTCAGGAGAGAGTGAGTGTGATCAATCCTGACTGCCGGATTACCGCAACCCGAAAAACTGCACCTGGATTAAGGTTGCCGGACAAAAAGGCGGCAATGATAGGAGGGGCTGATCCCCACCGGTTTTCACTTTCTGATGCTGTTCTGATCAAGGACACACACCGAATGCTGGTGCCAATTGGAGTGGCAGTCAGACGAGCAAGAAGTGCAGGAGCATATCATCTCATCGAAGCCGAAGCTGAATCTGTAGATGAGGCTATGGAGGCAGCCAGGGCAGGTGCTGACATCATCATGCTCGACAATATGACACCCGGGCAGATCGCCGTTGTTCTGGACAACCTGAAAACCAACGGACTGCGTGAAACAGTTCTAATAGAACTTTCAGGGGGCATCAATCCTGATACTATCGATGAGTATGCAGCAGTCGGGGCTGATCGGATCAGTCTCGGGATGCTCACTCACACAGTCAGGAACGCAGATTTTTCTCTTGAGATCCAGAATAAGCAGTGAGATCGCCAGGATCCTTTACAAGTATCTCCCGCTTATTGTTCCAGATCTGGACAGTCCCATATACCCTGATGAGATCACCCTTGGAAATCTCCACCTTTCTGGCAGCAGGAGAGGGAATAAAGACTGTGACACCTCCCAGATCAAGGATCAGGTTTTCGCCGGTGGCAGTTTGAGTTACCTTTTGAACAACCCCCTGGAACGAGACAAGCTCTCCTTCCTGGGACTGGGAGGTATAATTCCGGGCGAAAGGGCTCTTCCCTACCTCTTCACCAACCCATGCGAAGATACTGCAGGATACGAGCACGACCAGGAGGATCAGCAGAGCAGTCCTCTCCTGCCTCTCAATCATCACCGAATGGTTGTAATCCGATATGCATAGGATTATCGATATGATGAGCCGGGGAAGTTTATACCGTATCATTACAGATGCTTGTACATGCATAGAATCCGATATCAGAGAGTTCTGATAACCGGGCTCTTCCTCTTACTGATTCTGATAACCGGAGCAGCCGCATCAGAACAGCCAAAAGAGGTGAGCAAGGAGGTTACCAATCCTGATGTCACTGCTGTTGATCCAAGTGACTCCGGCCTTGGCTGGACAAAAATACCGATGACTGATGCAGTAACCGGAGAGCAGTTTACCATTGATCAACTCGCAAAGCAGGGGAAACCTGTCCTCCTTCATACCTTTGCGGTCTGGTGCCCGGCATGTTCAATGCAGCTCAAAGAGAGTGAGAGTATGCTGGCTGTATCGCCTGATTCGTTTACCATCGTCGGAATTGATCTCGATCCAAATGAGAACCAGAACATGGTAAAGCAACATATCGAGAAGGAGAAGTATGCCGGGCACTTCGCTGCTGCACCGAAAGAACTGACACGGGGTCTTGTGGGGACATTTGGGACCAGCTTCGCACTTGAGCTTCCGCAGACAGTTATTGTCTGCAGCAGGACCGTAAACCATATCGGGTCAGGGTTGTTCAGAACACAGACCCTGAAGAGCGCCCTCTCCCAGGTCTGCGCATAACCATGGATTTCAGTCCTGAAACCTGGATACTTTCATTTCTTGCAGGCCTGTATACTCCCCTCGGCGCAATGTGTGTTCTTCCATTGTACCCGGGATATCTTGCATTTCTTGCAGGAAGAACTGCCCAGAAAAAAAGAGTATCCACCCTTCTGCTCGGCCTGACAGTCACTGCCGGGGTGATCGGTGCGATGCTTGCATTCGGAGTGATATTTGTATCATTTCTGCAGACTTCCACCAGCCTAGTGATCGGATACCTCGGCCCGGTTGTGTATCTGATTCTGGCTGTAATGAGCATAGGTATGATATTAGGTGTTGACATCGGCAGGATATTCCCGACAGTTCAGACGCCGGAGGCTAAAACACCCTGGATCACGGCATTTCTGTTTGGCGCATTCTTCGGCCTTGTAGCACTTCCCTGCAACCCTGCCTCGATCATCATGCTCTTTGCCCTCTCCACGACGACCGTTGATTTCCTTGCTAACTTCGTCACCTTTGTCATATTCGGGATAGGTATGGCAACCCCGCTCCTGGTCCTTTCAGCTTTCTCAATAGATGCAAACCGGAAAGCAGTCTCATTCCTTGCAAAGTATCATCTTATCATCAACAGGGTGGCGGGGGTTCTGATGCTGGCAGTTGCCCTCTATTATCTGATCTTTGTATTCCTGAGTGAATATCTCTGAACTCTTTTTTACCTCCAGTGTCGCCACCAGTATAATACTCCCAGCATACAGATGATCATGAAGGCGAGTCCGGTTTTCGACATATCCGAACCTGAATCAGCAGGTTGGTTCTGTTTTTTATATCCCCTCCAGTCCTGTTCAAATACAGATGCATAGTACCCGGCTACACTGCTGTCCCTTATGATGAGCCCGGCCTCCCTGTTGAAAACAGGCGAGTTTTCATTCCAGTTGATGCTTGATATCAGCACAGAATCATCTGCTACCAGCCCTTTTGCATGAAGTTTGAGAAGTCCCGATCCTGAAAGATCCAGAAGTCGTGCCTCAATCGGGATGTTTTCACGACTGGCAAGAGCGGTGATCTCGGCTGCGATCTCATCATTATCGTTCTCTTCCTCAATGTTGTAATAATACGAATCGAGAAGAATCCTGACCTTCACACCCCGTCTTGCCGCGTTGATAACTGACTCCAGGTATGGATTCCTCTTTCCATGTGACCAGTGCTTGATGTATGCCTCTTCGATAAGTAACCGGGTACTGGTTCCATTAATTAGCGAAAGGATAAGATCACTCGTATCCGGGGCCAGCACGGGAGTTACAGAAGATGCAGTAAACCGGAGAGGAGCAAACACGGGAGTATATGATTCAGCAGAATAGGGAGGAGATTCTGAAGATTTTCCCTCAATACCGGCCACACCCGGGCCATTTAAATCTGAGTAAAATACCCTTGAAAAGTATGAGCAGAGGTCAGGAGATGTGATCAGAACACCCCACCCACGGTTACCTGCACGGCCTGATATGGGGAATGAATGATCCTTGAAGTTCTCGGTTGTAAGAAGGAGGTCTTTTTCATCGATGACCAGATATTTTGCATGATCATACCGGTACGGGGCATGATCCTCACCTGATCCTTTCATCGCTTTTACCGGGATACCAGCGGTTTGAAGTTTTGCGATTATTGAAAATTCTTCGGGGGTGATACCTCCAACCGGACCACCCTCCAGCAGGACTTTGATACTCACCCCGCGTGAGGCAGCCTTACAAAGAAGATCTGCCAGTCCCTGATCAGTAAACTCGTAGACATTTACCAGAATTTCATGCCCAGCCGATGAGATGGCCTGTTCAAAAACAACACGTCCGCAGTCCGGGGATACGAAAGCCGTGCCCTGAACCCGCGGAAAGGTTTCAGGTTTGAACCTGCTCGCCCCTGATATAAAAACCCTGTTGTCCCATATACCGTCTGGACCAAGGATGTGAACCTGTCCTTTGCGGGGTTTAAAGGACCCCGGCCAGGTCAGATTCTGGATGATTGAACCATGATCTATCAGCAGAAGTTCATCTTTCTGGTTTGCCAACTGGAACTTTCCGGTTATCACGGGATTTGGAACCGACGAAGTCCCTCCTATCAACTCATAATCAGGATATCTTCCGGTTACTTTGTGAAACGCTTCTCCATCCCGTGCTATAGTAACCGAACCTGATGAAACGGCATTAGCAGGGAAAGTGATCCGCCCCTCCCCATCTGTCACCTCAAGAGAACTGAGGGATCCCTCTCCACTTATGACCAGGTACTCATCAGCATCTCCATCGAGATAGGTATCAGGATACACCTCAGTTATCTGAAAAGCACTGGTGACTGTACAGAGAAGAATAACCAGGACCAGTGCGAACAGACGCATGATGGAGAGTATACAGGCAGTCATAAATGAATCTGCTGAAATACACTTTTCGCATGGGAACACCGCTGGTGATCAAGGTAGGGGGGAGCCTGCTGCCTCATGGCAGGGAGATCATCAGAACAATTTTCAAATCCGGGAGAGATGCTCTCGTACTACCTGGCGGGGGGATATTCGCTGACGCAGTACGGGAGACAAGAACAGATGGAACAATAGCCCATTGGATGGCAATCGCAGGAATGGAGCAGTATGGATGGCTGTTATCAGGATTCGGGATTGAAGTAACCGAAGAACCTGAATTTTCAGGCAAACCACGTCTGTTGCTTCCCTACAAGTACTGTCGAGAGAGAGATCCCCTGCCACATACGTGGGATGTCACGTCTGACACCATCAGTGCATGGTTCGCCAGCCACCTGGGAGCAGATCTCCTGGTTCTGAAGTCTATAGATCAGATCCGCGCAACAGGAGTCCCGATAGATCTGATATCCAAACAGGTTGAGACTCAGGACCTCGATCCTCTCTTCATCCCGTATATCCTGGATCATTCTATACGCGGTATGATTATCAACGGTACTTTCCCGGATAGAGTCTCAAAGGCACTGAAGGGGGAAGCGGTTGTGGGGACGAGTTTTGGCCCCATGATTTAAGAAGATCAAGAAAGAATAAGATAAGCACCTTTGGAGACATCCGAATATGAGTGAAGATAAATGTACCTCATGCAACGGCCCAATGGCAGAGCAGGGATCAACCGAATTCGGTTGCCCAGCCTGTGGTGTCCGTATCAGCCGCTGCTACCGCTGCCGGGAACAGAGTGTCGAGTACGTCTGCCCGACATGCGGGTTCCGGGGGCCTTAAGGTATGGGCGATGTGGCACTGATCATCAAGGCAATGCCAGAATCCCCTGAAGTAAACCGCGAAGATATCAAGAAAGAAATTCGTGCTAAGCTTCCACGGGTTCAGGACATCCAGGAAGAACCAATCGGGTTCGGACTTGTTGCACTCAAGGTTGTCGTTGTTGTACCGGATGCAGAAGGACAGACTGATGCAGCTGAGGCCACACTGAATAGCATTCCGGGAATTGAACGAGCTGAGATCATCGGATCAACACTCGTCTAAACGAAAACTAACCTATTTTTCAGGTTCTTTTTTACAGGATTCAGACTGCTGAAGAGTGGTAAGAACCTGTTCCGTCAAACTGCGAATACGTTCAACAGAGCGTTGAAATGCATGTACCTCAAGCGGATCAAGCCTGATAGATACAGGAAAAACTCCATTCCGGTTGATTCTTGCCGGAACACCGATACAAACATCACCAATGTTGTGAACTTCGCTCTTGACGTACGCTGAAACAGTCAGAATTCTGTTTTCATTTCCAAGCAACGTCCTGATGATCGTAGCAATTGCATCACCCGGACCCCAGACAGTAGCACCTTTACTTGCAATTATCTGCTGACCTGATGTCCGGACCGTTCCCATGATCTCATCAATAGGCAGGTTTCCAAACGAAGGCAGATTGGATATCTGAATTCCACCAATGGTAGTTGCTGACCAGAGAGGCACCATGCTCTCTCCATGTTCACCAATGATGCGCGTATGAACCTCACTAACATGGACCTGAAAGAACGACGCAATAAGTGACTTCAACCGCATCGAATCAAGATGAGTACCAAGGCCAAAGACCTGATGAGGCTTTTTTCCCGAATAGCGAAGTGACACTGATGTCATGATATCAACCGGGTTTGTTACCATCATAATCATGGAATCAGGAGCATACTTCTGCACCTGCTTTGACAGGTCTGCTACAACTTTAGCATTCTCATACGCAAGGTCCAGACGGTCCTGATCGGGTCTCCGTGCAACTCCTGCAGTGATGATGACGACATCAGACCCTTTCATATCTGAAAGATCACAGCTCCACCGCACCGCACTTGCGGTCCCGGTCGCAGCAAATGAATCGATGAGATCACGTGAAATTCCATCAAGAAGAGACTGCGAACCTTCCCGGCCGTACAACTGGATCTCCCGTACATACGGTATCCGGGATATCGAGAGGGCCGCGTACTGGCCAACCCGTCCGGTAGCACCAATGATCGTGACTTTGGTCATGAGAATCAGCGTATAAAAATAGGGACACGTTCTCGGTCGACAGACCGTTGCAACCCTGGTCTCAAGCCTTCTCCTCCGCCCCGCAACCCCATGGGCGCCGAACGTTCACGGTAAGTCTGCTCCCTTCCGGGCCTGGACCGTTCCCCGCGACAACAGGTCGTTCCTTCCTCCGAAGGTTTGATTCCTGGCCATCGACCTCACAGGACAGGGTTTCTTCGTTGAAAGCATGGAGAATTCAGGCAGTACGTGTAAGCCTTCCTCGAACTTCGCCCCCTGCGTACCGGCGGTTTCAGGTTACAGGTGACGTCGATCCACCCGGGCTAGTCCCCATTATTATGCGAAGACTTATGGAATAAAAACTTCCCCTCCAACAGAATTCGCCCATCCAGATAAAAAGGACTCATTCTGTCTGAACTGCTTTTTATTAAAGGGATCAAAGACCGTAAGAACCGGATGATCATGAATCAAAGGGGAGAGAAGTTCCATTCGTCCCTGAAACACCTCAACATCTTTCTCTGAACCATGGCCTTCTGCAACCTGAAGTGGATCATCATGAACCTTTTCCCGGGAAAGATGGAGAAAGTCAGTTGTAAATGTGCATTCGTCAAGTCCTAACGAGTCTTTGTTCACGAGGAGATTAAACGCAGAAAAATAGGCTGCTGCATACCAGGGATCATTAAGAAGAACATGATGAACACCGAGGATTCCACCAGCAATCCCCAGAGTTCCAACACCCGAACAGGCATCAACAAAGAGTGATGGGTGGAATCTCCGTATCGCAGTTTCAACAGAACGGATTTTTGGATCCCTTCCATGAGGAAATTCGATATGTGCTGCGCCCTGTTTTTTGTATACTGCTACCGGGCCCTTACTGGTCCCAAAGAGATCTGCCCTGACATCACAACCACAGAGAAGTTTCTGCTCAGAACAGACTGATGGGTGAACATCCATCCTATCCCCTATCCCAGGAGGAATCTTCCCATCTTTAAGAATGCCAGATATTTGGGGGATTTCATGATATGCACGATGCGCGGCATCGTCATCAAAAACAGAAGAGATCAGAAGAAAAGAACGGGAGGGAAGAAATGGAGGGGAGCGTAGGAAAATTCCTGGATCAATGAGAGGAATCCCAACAGAAGAGAGAGGTTCATCACCTGAAAAAAGACCGGCATCAACCAGAAGGAGGTAGAGCCTGACATATACATCATCAATAAAAGCCCTGCCACAATGGCATTGGGGGGGTGGAGAATCATCAGGAGGCCCGGACTTGTTCCTGATTATCCTGTTACAATCAGGACATGGAGAAAATAATTCATGCTTTCTGCTGAGGAGATCCTGTGCATTACAGATATGATCTTTTCCACAGACAGGACAATGCATTCAGATAATGAATGCAATGAGATCATAGAATAAAAAATAACCGGTTTATGGGCCTGATGCGATTCGAACGCATGACCGCCCGGTTATGAGCCGGGCGCTCTAACCACTAAGCTACAGGCCCAAAAAGAATAACGCCGCCAACAGGACTCGAACCTGTGACATACTGGTTAACAGCCAGTCACTCTACCAACTGAGTTATGGCGGCTCAGAGGTGCTCTATAATGTAGGATGAATTTTGATATAAATGTTGCGATGTTTTTCTCGCTCAGGATCTCTGAATGAGTGATCGTATCCCGTTCAATAAAACGGTTATCTCCTCGATATCAGTATCAAGAGTGGTGAACAACTCATCTGCCTTCTCAGTAGTGATAGCACCAGTGGGAGAGGCGCGGATATATCCAAGCCCCTCCATGACCCGTAAAGAGTATCTGATCCGATGCTGGGGAACATCCAGCACTTCGGATAATTTGATGATACCTATTGGCTGGTGTTGCGCTACCGTGGACAAAACTTCGAGATGTCTGCCGACTAACTCAATGTCGCCCTTGATCTTTTTTAGCATACCAACCTCATTCAGGCATTTTTATCCAGCCATTCTTTTGTCTTCAGGTACTGTCTTCTGAAAGTTATCGTGAGGAGCAGCGCGATGATGAGAGATACAACTGATCCCGGGATCCTCCATGCCTGGGGGAAGAGAAAAAGAGCGAGTATCCCCACTGCAAAGAAAAGGATCACACCATTCAAAATTACTGCATTGTACCAGAATTTCCATTTGAACTGCTCTTTAGCAGACTCGTTCATTATTCATACATCATTTTTATCATAAAAGTACTTGTGGTCTCATCAGCAATGTGTAGAGGATGGACTACCTCGATGATCTCATAGGCCGGTCCGGTGCCTCTGCATACTGTCTGTTTGCCTCATCAGATGATCCTGATATGCGGTACCTCACCCATTTTGTAACCCATGACCCGGTCCCGGTGATAAAAAAAAGAGGGGAGAAACCCATCATGATCCTGCCGGTTATGGAGGCTGACCGGGCAGAACGTGAATCAATCGCGCAAAGCATTACCCGTCAGCAAGCAGGCTACCAGGAGATTATTGCAACAGAAAAAGATCCATACCAAATCACTGCTGCCATGATAGAACGGTGTGCAGGGGGGTCAGTTATTGTTCCACCCCAGTTTCCCCTCGCCCTTGCCCGGGCACTTGAGAAAAAAGTACCGATTATGCTGGATGAACATTCAGCGGTTGCACAAGTAAGAGCCAGGAAAGGCAGTGACGAGATCGACCAGATATCAGTTGTACAAAAAGCGGCTGAAGATGCAATGGAGCAGGCAATAAACCAGATCAGAGGATCCACAATACGAAACGGACTACTCTGGCATGATGAAAATCCACTTACGTCAGAGCAGATCAGGTATACCATCCATTCTACCCTTCTCGCCCATGGATGTACTGCGCATGACACCATCGTATCCTGCGGAGAGGACACTGCAATGCCTCACTGTACAGGAGAAGGGGCACTTCAGGCATACCAGCCAATTGTGATTGATCTCTTTCCCAGAAGTGAAGCCACTGGTTACCATGCAGATATGACGCGTACGATCTCAAAAGGAGAGCCATCTCTGAAAGTTTGCGAATTATTTGAGGCCGTCAGTCAGGCAGAGATACTTGGAGAGAGTCTGATATCTTCCGGAGTCAGTGGGGCTGACTGTTATCAGAAAGTCAGGGATTATTTCGATGAACATGGGTTCAAGACAGACACTGAGGGTTTTATTCATAGTCTCGGTCATGGGATCGGTCTTGAGGTACATGAAAAACCAAGCCTCTCTCCGGCAGGAGAAGAACTGAAAGAGGGGCATGTTGTGACTGTAGAGCCTGGACTTTACTACAGAGGAGTGGGAGGCGTAAGGATAGAAAATATGGGAGTAGTCACCAGTAGCGGATTTAACAGACTTACAAATTTCCCGGTGGAGTTGATTCTTTGAACGAAGAAATTTTTGAACGGTATATACAGGCAGGAAAGGTAGCATCCATAATCCTGAAAAAGGGGGCTGATCTGATCAGACCGGATGCATCACTTGCAGAGACGGCTGCCCAGGTTGAACAGATGATCATCGATGCAGGCCTTGGAGTGGCATTCCCGGTAAACATCTCACTGAATGAATCTGCAGCTCATGATACACCTTCACCAGATGACAACCGGATTTTCAGAACAGGCGACCTGGTAAAACTGGACCTTGGTGCGCACCTGGATGGATATATTGCAGACACGGCATTAACTGTTGACCTTGGTGATCAGGGACTACTTGTGGAAGCGTCAGTTGCTGCGCGTGATGCAGCTATCGCAAGGGTAAAACCCGGAGTTACAATTGGTGAACTCGGGACCGCTGTAGCGGCAGAGATTGGATCACGGGGATTCAGACCGGTTGCTAATCTAACCGGACATGGCCTTGACCAGTTCAGACTGCACATGGGGCCAAATGTCCCAAATATCGGAGGAATAGGGGGAGCTGTGCTTGAAGAAGGAATGGCTATTGCGATAGAGCCGTTTGCGACAACCGGTACAGGGTATGTCAATGATCAAAAACATGTAGAGATCTTCTCCCAGCAGTCATGGAAACCAGTAAGAATGCCAGCATCGCGGAAGATATTGAGCGAGATTGAACCACGCAAGGGTCTTCCGTTTGCTAGAAGGCATCTAAAAACACCTAAACCGGACCTTGCCCTTCTCAGACTGGTCCGGGAAGGTGTCCTTCATGCATATCCGGTCCTGGCTGATGTCCCGGGCTCATATGTATCGCAGTCAGAACACACCATGATCGTCACCAGTGACGGATGTGTTGTGACCACCGCATAACCACCGGATAAAAATAACACGTTCATCTGTGATCAGCACCAACGATATGAGTTATTGACATGGCCCGTGACGAGGAGATCCTGGACCTGATCGAACTGCTTCTGGCGGCCGAGATATTTAACCAGAATCAAAACCTGGATATCAACGATCTGACCCCTATTGCACGTGAGGTATATGGTGTTCAGAGCATGGAGGGTGAACGGGGACCGGTAGTGGTCTCAGAGAGCGCGCTACAGAAAGTTCTCGGTATCCCGGATGCCCACCTGCGTCTTGAAAAACACCCGCTGACGGTGTATGAGGAGTTTGGGCACCGGCTCAGAATAACCACACTTCCAACCGGATTCAACTGGTTTGTCAAGCATAACGGGGAAAAAAGAGTTAAGAAAAACCCAGTTTTAGCATGGTACGCTGAAACGAACAACCTTCTCTCTGATGTGTCGCATGCTGCAGCCAGGGATCTTAACCCCAGGTTTGAAGACAGCCGGGTATCTCTGGACCGGAGAATATCCAGAATGCTTGCAGATGATGAGAAACTCAGAGCCGGCCTTGATCTTATCATCATCAGCGCACCAGAAGAAGTCGAACAGACTCTGGATGATATCATCTGTACCCCGGACCAGGTTCAGCGGATCCTGAAACTGAAAGTGGCCCTGGAAAACCTTGAGTTTTTGCGGACCCATCAGGTGTTTGACATCGGAAAACTGCTTTTCATCGGCCCACCTGGAACCGGAAAGACTTCCCTTGCTTTTGCTCTCTCGCGGGTCTTCCATATGCCGATTCTCGAGGTGAGGCTCCCGATGGTAACCTCCCAGTACCTCGGAGAGACCTCCAAGAACATCGATCGGATCTTTGAAGTTGCACGTTCCCTTTCACCCTGTATCCTGTTTATCGATGAATTTGACTTCCTGGCAAAGAGCAGAATCGGGGACGACCACGGGGCCATGAAACGTGCAGTAAATGCACTTCTGAAAAATATCGACCGGATCAGTCTTGTCAGAAATAACGTGCTTCTGATCGGAGCCACAAACCACCCACAACTGCTTGATGAAGCAGCATGGAGACGGTTTGATGAGGTCATTCCCTTCGACCTGCCAGACCTGGCAACTAGGGAACTCATCCTTGGGCGGCTTCTCCAGGGATTTTCATCAGGGTGTGATGTCAGCGCGGTAGCACGCGAGACTGAGGGATACTCAGGAGCCGATCTCAAGATGGTTGTCCGGGAGGCCATACTCATCGCACTCATTGACGGAAGGAATGTTTTGAAAGATGAAGATCTGGCTGCAGGGCAGAACCTGATCAAGAGCAGAGATGCCAACAGGACAAAAACCTGCCTGTAAGGACAACTATGGAGATAACCCTGCTCGGCACTGGTGATGCTGTTGGAACTCCCCATGTAGGATGTGAATGTCCACAATGTACCTATGCAAAAGAGAACGGCATTGAGCGGCTCAGGACATCAATACTAATCAGGACCGATGACAGAACCATCCTCATTGATTCTTCACCAGATCTGAGACGACAACTCCTGCAGAGCGGATCCCCAAAGATCGATGCAGTCATCTGGACACACGGGCATTATGACCACTTCATGGGTTTCGGGGAGTTTTACCGTGTACAGAGGATCCCTCCCGTGTACGCAGCTCCCCAGGTTATGGAATACTGTGGGGAGGTCTTCCGGTTTCTGATCCATGAAAAGCATGAGATCCCGGTGTATGTCCCCTTCACTCTCTTTGGCCTTGAGTTCACTCTTATCGAGGTCACGCACCCGGATGTTTACACCTGCGGAGTTATCTTCTCTGATGGAAAGGTCAGGGTAGGGTACACGTCTGATACAAATGAACATCTCCCTGATAAAACCCGTGAACTCCTGACAGGAGTGGATCTTCTCCTCATTGACGGACTCTTCCCTTCATCATTCAAAAAAGTGGCAAAACATCTCAACTATGAAGAGTCAGTTGCATTGGCCCGAGAACTAAAGGCAAAGGATTTTCGGGTTGTTCATATGAGTCATTACCTTCCATTCAATCTCCCTCATCAGGGCTATGATGGGGAGCAGTTTATCTTCTGAAGAGATGGCTGTAGGTTTATGAGTTTTGAAGACACACTAATCTGGAATGAATATAACCGTTCTTGAACTCAGTGAAGATAAGGTTAAAATTGCCCTGATTGGTCAGGGACATACGTTCATGAACGCCCTCATCAGTGAGATTCAGAAGGATCCGACTGTTGATGTTGCTAACTATATCATTGAATTCCAGTTCTCTGACCCGGTACTTACGGTTACCACATACGACAAAAAAGATCCCGTGGCACCGATTATCGCTGCATGCACCCGTATTTCAACAGCATGCAATGAGCTTTTACAAGATGTATCAGCAGTAAAAAAGTAACTTTTTTTTAGCCTATGGCTGTTCGGTAAATATGATCGAGCCTGATACTTTTGCTATCCTGACTTTCAGTTTCTGACCTGGTTTCGCACCTTTTACATACACGATGTACTTCCCAATCTTGGCTACTCCGTCTCCACGACGTGAGGTAGACTCGATATTGACCTCGATAATATTTCCAGGTTCAAGGCTGCTCGTAGCCATTTCAGTCTTTGCCTTGCGTTTCCTGACCGGCCGGTGACTACCGCAGGCTTCACATTTGATTACCAGAACACGATCATCCTTGAATAATTTCGTATCAGGTTTGCCACACTCAGAGCAGATGACATAATCATCAACGTAACTCTTCACGAGCGGGACGAACAATGACTCCTCAAATTTTCCGTTGAATATGACCCTGTTGCCATCGATCTTCCCGGATGTACCAAGCTCACCTAGGAAGAATTTCATGAGATGATCAGGGTCACGCCGGAGAGCACTTACAATATCGGTGAAGTTCTCAAGGATGGTCGTTTTGCCCTCGATTGAAATCCTGGGTTCGGGGTATGACCATCGCTCCCCATCCTCGGAGGGCTCAGTCACCTCCTCGTATGCCTTATGTAACAGGGCCTCGTATGAATCGACCATGGTACTTATCATTTCTCCCGGTATCGGGATAAAATATAAGGCCACCCCAGGGTGTGGACCCAAAGTCTGGTGAGACAAATACTGAATCTTTCAGAATCGAGCACCAAAAAGATATTAAGAATATTAATATCCTCTTTTGGTCGATTGGAAGAAGGATTACATGATTTCTCCATTTCATTTTGTGTAAACAAATAGACAACCTATTAGTATCTCCAGTACTCAGATGTAGGAACCAGCTCAATCCCTACTATAAGAAAGGAGCGATGATCATAACGAAAACTGCAGAGCGGGCATTTGTCAGGGAACTCCCCGATGTACAATCCACCACCCCGGATGTCAGAATTAATCTCACCCGGGTGGGCGTCAAAAACGTCAAGAAGATGGTGGAGGTATCCCGTCCAGGAAAACGCCCGGTCATATTTATATCAAACTTTGATATCTTTGTTGACCTGCCAGGCAGCCTTAAAGGAGCAAATCTTTCACGGAATTTTGAGGTGATCGATGAAGTACTCCAACAGGCAATTGAAGGAGAAGTCAAGGAGATCGAAGAACTATGCAGCATGGTAGCCAGAAAACTGCTTGATAAGCATGAGTATGCTGACCGGACTGAGGTCCTCATGCGAAGCGAGTTCATGGTTGCAGGTGAGACACCGGTCACCCGGACGGTTTGTCAGGAGGTAGTCAAGGTATTTGCAAGTGCAATAGCCAAGCGAACCTTCAAGGACCCAATTGTCCGTAAAAGCATTGGAGCCGAAGTCACCGGGATGACTGCATGCCCATGTGCCCAGAACATCATGCAGGAGCGGGCTCGGGAGGTTATGGAGGGGCTCAATATTGAGGCTTCAACCATTGAGAGGTTTTTCCAGGAGGTCCCCATGGCCACCCATAACCAGCGGGGAAGAGGGTTTCTCTCAATCGAGACCGATGACGAGAGTCATGTTCCGCTTGATAAGATCATTAAGATATTAAAACAGTCAATGAGCACCCCAATCTTCGAACTCCTGAAACGGGGAGATGAAGGGCATGTTGTACTTGCTGCTCATAAAAATCCCCGGTTTGTTGAGGATTGCGTCCGTGAGATGGCACGCCGTGTTCATGCCGAATTCGGAGACCTTCCGGGTGACTCGGTTGTGACTATTGCGCAGGATAATGAAGAGAGTATCCATCAGCACGATGCTTTTGCAGAACGGCAGGCAACAATTGCTGAATTATCTGATGAGATCAACGGGGATAACACCTGATCTCATCCAAACAGTACGATACATACCAGGATACACACCAGCAGGACAATCCCGGCAGCAAGAATCATCTGCCTGCGGGTTATGAGAGTTGTCCGGTTGAGTTCTTCACGCAAGAGGAAAACATAGGATTCATAACGTGGAAGTGAGTCCATAACTCCTTTCAGATCCTCTTTTGTTACCTCATGAAAATGGTGTGAACACTGGTTTCGGAAATTCACAAGATGAATCAGATCCTGCCGCGTTGCCGGATCGATAACGTTGTAATCTGAAAGGCGTTTGAATATCGCTTTATTTCGTATCTCTTCTTCAGGGCCTGCATATCCACGGAAATAAACAGTCTCTCTTCCAAGGTCAATCAGACGATTTCCAAGAGCAAAAAGAACCATAGAAAGGGCATAAAAATTACGTCGATCTCTGTCCTGACGTGTCTGCTGAAGACTGATACTTCGGGCATCTTCAAGATACTGATTAATATCTGATATGATCTTTCCTTGTTCCGGGGTGAGCCTGCTTCCCATATCTCTCATTTAGTTGGCCATGGTTCAGGATAAGCAGATCAGTTCATAATATATTCCTGACAGGATTGATATTATTGGTTTTCCTTGTCAGATCCGGAAGAGATCTTTTTTACATCGCTAAAACTCTGAACGGAGAAAAAATAATGAACAGGAGTTAATATCTCTTCGAATTCCATCAAATTTTAAAAAAGAACTAAGTTCATTACATAATTCGATATCGGAGGACAAGTGAGATCATAAACCAATTAATGATATACCTAAAAAATCGTCAACCAGTAGAATATGAAGTTACTCAAAATAATACAATCATTTAATTCCACAGAGAACGAGAAAAATTCGCCTTAATCCTATAATCTGATCACATAATTGTACCCGGATAGACGGAGTCTGTTATATACAGAGAGAAAGACGAGAATCACATGGTACATTCAGATCCCCCTGATTGGTTTTACTCGTATAAAAGTCAGTCATGATCCTTTGGCTTTCAGATGATTATGAAACCTCAAAAAATACACCCAGATATAGAGGACTATTATATAATGTTTCATGTGAGGGCAGATTACAGCAAATCGTAGATATATTCAATGTTTGCCGACACCAAAGATAGCAATATTTTAGCAGAAAAGGACTGACCGTTATTAGTTATCGCACCTACACCAGAATTACATCGAGTGAGAGATTATTGGTTTATTTGAGATTGCAATGCCTTACCAAACAATTCATAGAGAAAATTTTCACTTATAGATGGGATAACTGAAAATTGCACTGAAATACTTGAGAAAAAAAGAGTTGAAAGTATCAATCAGAGATTTATGAATACTTAAACAATGAGGTAGAGGGCTGCATGCTCTTGACATCACTTGAGTTGAACTTCTCACTCGGCTGCATGCTCTTGACATCACTCGAGTTGAACTTCTCACTCGGCTGCATGCTCTTAACATCGCTTGAGTTGAACTTTTCACTCGGCTGCATGCTCTTGACATCACTCGAGTTGAACTTTTCACTCGGCTGCATGCTCTTAACATCACTCGAGTTGAACTTCTCACTCGGCTGCATGCTCTTAACATCGCTTGAGTTGAACTTCTCACTCGGCTGCATGCTCTTAACATCGCTTGAGTTGAACTTCTCACTCGGCTGCATGCTCTTAACTTCGCTCGAGTTGAACTTTGCACTGGGCTGCATGCTAGTCGGGTATAAAACATCATCGGCAAAGGATACTCCCACAATGCCAACTAATAGGGCGATTATTACACCCGAAACCATCACCATACTCATACGCTTCATATCAGGATTCCTCATATAAAATTGATGGATATGGTATTTAATCTTACTATACTTTAAAGAGAAAAACCGGATCAATCAAATTTGGAGGGAAATTTCTTACAAAGATACAAAAGTTTCTGCTAAACGCTACTTACAACCGAAAGGTATTATTCCAAAAAAGAAAACCCAGAGTTTTTTTAATTTATACTCTGAATCCAGACTGATAAGCAAAAGCCTTCTGGAAGTTCTTGATTCCCCCGGTCACCATCGTGGAATCTTTCCAGGTATTGGTTGCTGCAGTCTTGTTCCAGGTTGCTGTTGCTGAGTTATAGTTATCGTCGCCACCATCACGGGCTTCCATAATACTACCTGCGAATACTGTCTTGACTGTACCTTCAGCATACCCACTTCCGGAATTAGAATCTGGAGTAACAGCTATCTGATAGTTCAGACCGGCAGGTACACCTGCATTAGATGACACACCCCGAATCTGACCTTTAGAAGATATCTGGGCGCTATTTACATTAATGAGACTGCTCTTGGCTGAAACAATATTACAGAAAGCCGGAAGGGCGTCGTCTGCTCCAGTTGAGAAGACACATCGTATGTTCCCTTCTCCTGATGCATAATTGCCTGCTACAGAGAGAGTATACTCCTCTTCACCGACAAGATGTGCACCTTCAGTACTGGCGTAGGTCAGAACTTTCTGTGCTTCAACATTGTACAGACCACTGGACTGATCCTTCGAGTTGAAGTCAAAGTTCTTGTTCATACTGAGTTTACCACCATTTGTCATGATCGAATCGCGATAGGTAATATCTGCGATCGACTGGGAGGCACCCAGAATTCCTGTCGGAATCGCTCCTGGAGAGGCAATAACCCAGGACAACATAGTATTGTCAGATACAAAACCGGTAACATCAATCACCGTATCGATTGAGAACACCTGGTTTTCCGGTGTCTGGTTGGGAAGCCGATCACCCGCGGCAGAACCAATCATGGCGAAAAAAATCACCAACACAGCACACACAACTGTTCTATATTTCACAATAGTTCCCCACTACCATACCTGGAAAGCCAGGCATATGAGGATACATTATGACCTGAATTATAAGTAGTTTCTTAAAAAAATGTTCGACTAAATTCACAAAAAAATGCCATTCACGAAACTGAAACAAGAAACAATCCTACGATTAATCAAAACCACTAAAAAAAGAAGTCCCTTAAGGGAAAATTATTGGGATCAGAGTTATACTCTGAATCCAGACTGGTATGCAAAGGCCTTCTGCATGGTCTTGATTCCACCGGTCACTGTGGTAGAATCTTTCCAGGTGTTGGTTGCAGAGGTCTTGTTCCAGGTTGCGCCTGAGCTCAGTGCGTAGTTGGCATCTCCACCATCACGGGCTTCCATGATGGAGCCTGCGAAGACGGTTGAGACGGTACCCTCTGCAAAGCCGCTGCCGGAGTTTGCATCAGGGGTAACAGCGATCTGGTAGTTCAGGCCTGCTGGCACATCACCGGTCTCGGCGACTGCACGGATCTGGCCCTTGGTTGAAACCTGTGCGCTGTTCACGTTAACAAGGCTGCTCTTTGCAGAGACGATGTTACAGAATGCTGGAAGGACGCTGCCGTGGTTGGTTGAGAAGACACAGCGGATGTTGTCTGCTGCATTTGCGTAGTTACCTGCTACTGAGAGGGTGTACTCCTCTTCGCCAACAAGGTGTGCACCTTCGGTGCTGGCGTAGGTCAGGACCTTCTGTGACTCAATGTTGTAGAGGCCGCTTCCCATGTTCTTGGAGCTGAAATCAAAGTTCTTGTTCTCAGCGAGCTTTCCACCGTTGGTGAGGATTGCATCCTTAAAGGTGACGTCAGCGATTGCCTGACCTGCTTTCAGGATTCCGGTTGGAATTGCACCGGGGTTTGCAATAACCCAGGACATGGTGGTCTTGTCGTCGACTGCACCAGTTGCGTCGATGACGGTGTCAATAGAGAATACCTGGTTCTCTGGGGTTGCGTTGGGCAGACGGTCTGCTGCTGCAAACCCGGAAACTGCCACAAGGGCAACCAGTGCAACAATTGCTGCAAATACGAACTTCATTTATTTCCTCCTACATTTCATGCTGATACTCTCAGCATCAACGTAGACACGTTGTCAGTAACGAGTTATATATTTTCTGAGTTTTATGATTCGTAAAAATACGTCTCATTCATAACTTAAATTAAAAAATATAAAAGATTAAGCAGATTACTTCCGCATTATCGTGATGTACCCGCTGTGACAGACACGGGTTGAAGGCCTTGTGCCTCGCTCTCCCCGATCCATATCACGCATAATACACTCATATGAAGAACACTCACCAAACAAGCCTTTTGCACCATCATACGCCAGGGCCATCTGTTCAAAGAAGGGAGTGTAACATGCAAGATATCCACCTGGTTTGAGGATAGAGTGGGCGTGAAATATATGTTCAGGAGTGAGACCGAGGTCCAGATGAACCACATCGTACATCCGGGTCTCCTTCAGGATATCCCCGTTGATTATCTCAAGATTCTGTATCCCTGCTTCACTAATGGTCAATCGTACCTGCTCGGCTGATTCTGCCCTTCTTTCATAAGATGTAACATGGGCTGCTACCCCCGCAAAGAAGATAGCAGAAATACCACTTCCTGTGCCGGCATCCAGGACCTGGTCATGCTTGTTCATACCGGTCAAACCGATCACGAGACCGATATCACGAGGTAGCATGGGAGCCGTGCTTCTTTTTGCATACTCAAAAAAGTCAGTGGCCCTGGGAAGCCGTATCAGGAACTCTTTCCCAGAATGGGTGTGAATGACATCTCCCGGCTCCTTTCCAATAAGTAGCCCCAGATCAACAAGGCCGAGATCAGTCCCGAGTTTCCCGTCTGACGCCCGGACAAACCACGACTTCCCATTGCAGGAGATGATGACCCGATCAGATACCCCGATCATTCATTATTTCCGGCTAGCTTCAGGATGGCATCAGCGATGTCACCCTTCGATGCTTCAAGGGCTGCTCTGGCAGTATCCACCGGGACATTTGCCTGCTCGGCAACCAGCGATACATCATCATCAGGAATTACCAGCACTGCATCTTCAAACCGGGGCTCTCCCGTTATCTGCCAGGTGGTTACACCCTGCATCTTCATTATCGCCACTTCAGCCTGATCAAAAATATATCGCCCTTTTGGTGTTGTGATAATAATCTCCTGGACATCCTCTACCGGGCGGACATCCATACCTAGCTGTTTCATCACCTGTTTCATCTTTCTGGGGTTCATTCCTGGTATCATTCCTTATCCTCCTGATCTTTTCCTTTTCGCACAGATACTGCTACACCACAATCTGAAAGGACCATCTCGTCCCCTGATATCATTGCATCCCCAACAGCCTGGAGAGTTCCATCACCAGAGAGTACAAGTACCTCATCTCCAGCCTGAATATCAGAAGACGCCTGAATCACATGTTTTGCAAAAACGCTCTTCCCGATTGCAATAAACGGGCAGACATCATCGCGGACTATCACACGGTTCCGGGAAGAATCCATAATCCGGATCAGCCGCTCTGCCCCTGAAAGGCCCAAAGTAAGCCGCCCGTCATGAGCCCGAAGAGTGGCAAGCCGTCGGCCATCAAGGATAACCTGCCTGACACCACCTCTTCGGGAAGTGATAAAGCGGCTGGTTTGTGGAAATAACTGAACTCCGACACCTTTTCCAAACTGATAGTCAGCAAGAATCTGAACTCTTTTGAGCATATTGCTGCTTTATTATACGGTTGACATCTTCGATAAACTCTTGTTCTGCTTCACGGGGAATAAATGCCCCTGCAGCAATCCGATGACCTCCCCCCGAAGAACCATCAAACCGTTCACATGCCACACACAGGGCTTTCTGAAGATCAACTCCTCTATCGACAACTTCAGGCTTTGTCCGCATCGAGATCTTGGTTTTTGTAGGATCCAGAGAGTCCTCACACATGATCAATATGGGCTTTTCAGGATTCAGACGGGATAATGACATTCCTGCACCAATCCCGACAATGGTATCAGGAAACCTGTCACCAACATGGATGTACAAGAGATGAGAAAGTTCAGAGACACCAGTATCGGTGATAAACTCCATCACCTCTCTGATCTTGCTCCGGTGGTTCCTCAACATCTGCTCAGCCTCACGATATGCAACCACCCGGTCACCACGACAGATTGACCCCCCAAGTTCCGGCCTCTTCCATCTTCCACATGAGTTCAGAAGAGTTGCATATTCCGATGCATTCCGGAGGGTTGCCTGGGATACATTCTCATCAGGAAAGAGATAATGATCTGCAAACAGTCGATCCAGACTCTTTCCATAAGCCATCATCTGATCAATAATTGAGCAGACAACTGTCTGTTTCTCTTCAAATGAGAGTGATTCCCATACCGGCCACCGATTAGCAGAAACCGGTTTGATACCTATCCTTTCAAGGAAGCGCCTTGCACCATCGGGATCATGAGATACTCCGGGAATATCAATGTCATCAGAGTATGCAAGTGCATTCGGGAGAGGCCTCGTTGATATTCCATAAATATTGAGATCATGCTCCCAGACCTCGACATTGCCATAAGCCACGCCAGCGGCCATGATCTCCCGTGCTGGACCTGATAATTTCAGGTTTTCCCGGTCCATCATGTCACCAATATTGCCTATCACTGCCAGTTTTGCAAGATCGCAATTGATCTCATCCATTTCATGAGCAACCAGATAGGCCACACCGGCGGCACTCATTTTTTCATGACCGTGCAGAAGGCAGTTGACCTCCAGGTATCCTGCATCAGCAGGCTGACTAACGTGATGATCAATGATAACAACACTTTCTGGATGAATCCCCTTCTCCTGGAGCATAGTCTGCTGACCTGAACCAAAATCGGAAAAGATCTTGAGCGAATTGTCCCCGGGAATCTCATGAAGGGTGAGGGGATCCAGTTGTCTGAGATAAACACTTCGGACAGGAATTCCTGCACGGAAAATCGCTTGTGATAGGATGGACTCGCTGGATATGCCATCGGCATCGATATGAGAGATGACGGTCGCTGATTTGCATGAAAGAATTGTTTCAGCAGCAGAACACACATCCTTATCAAGACTCATTAAATGTATGATATGGGACGTACACAGAAAAGAATGAGTCCTTATGGAAGAGTGATGTGACAACCAGTAAAGAATATACAGGTTGCTCCGCATGCAGAGATGCTCATATATTACTCCATAATCCACGAGGATCGTAAGGTTATATAATGAGATTTTGGGAAGACTCACACCTTAACAGGAAATATCTGAATCAGCAGATCATCACACCTGAACGGATGAGGGTGATAGATACCAATGCGATGGCTCTCGGGGTCAGTGATCTGCAATTGATGGAGAATGCCGGGCATGCTCTCGCTGACGTTGTCCGCCGGTATTATCCCACTTCTGTACTCATTCTCTGTGGTTCAGGAAATAACGGGGGAGACGGCATGGTAACTGCCCGTCTTCTCACCAGGGAGACAGAGGTTACCATCCTTTATCATGACAGCCCAAAGATGTCTCCTGCCTGTAGAACTCAGTTATCCATTCTCCAAAACTGTGCGGTAAAACTCTGTCCCATGCGATGTAAAGACGATGTTCTCTTCCTGGACCATCTCTTTTCACAATCTGACCTTATTGTTGATGCACTGCTCGGAACTGGTTTGGCAGGTGATCTGAGAGAACCATATAAGAGTTGCGTATTCCTCGCCAATGAGACTAAATTGCCAATAATTTCTGCAGACATGCCAACCCCGGGGATCAATCCAACAGTAATCTGTTCATTCCATCGGGCAAAGTCAGAAGGTGCGGAAACAGTTGATATTGGCATACCGGTTCTCGCGGAGATCTGTACCGGACCGGGGGATCTTCTCCTGATACCTGATCGAAAATCATCCGCGCATAAAGGAGTAGGAGGATCAATCCTTGTCATAGGAGGTGGACCATATCAGGGAGCGCCATATCTCACTGGGATGGCAGCACTTCGTGCAGGAGCAGATATCGTCCGCGTAGCATCCCCATCATCTCTCCAGTTTCCGGATCTCATTCATATCCCGACGAAGAGCAGGCAGATATCAGAGGATGATATTGACAATCTCACCAACTTGTGTGAGAGTGCTGATGTGGTGGTATGTGGCATGGGTCTTGGCCCTGGTTCACACCAAGTGGTCAGTGCAATAGCCCCCAGTTGTAGGAAAGCAGTTTTCGATGCAGATGCCCTGCGACTCCCCATGCCGATTGCAAAAAAGACAATTTACACACCCCATGCAGGTGAATTTGCGAGGATTACCGGGAAAGCCCCGGGGACTGAGATCCATGCCAGGGCTGATGCTGTCAGAAACGCAGCAACAAATGGAACAATTCTCCTCAAAGGAGAGACCGATATCATATCAGATGGAGAAGAGATCAGGTTTAACCAGACGGGTACACCTGCAATGACAGTCGGGGGGACCGGGGATGTCCTGGCAGGAGTATGCGGGGCATTGTTTGCAGTGCTCCCTGCATTTGATGCAGCATGCATCGGAGCATATGCCACCGGTTCTGCAGGAGAGATTATGACAGAGCAGATGGGGTACGGACTTACGGCACAGGATCTTCTTCCGGTTATCCCACAAATCCTGTACCAGCAAACAATACTGGGACACCTATGACAGAGTTCACACATATAACCGATGATCGCGCCCGTATGGTTGATGTTTCATCTAAAAAGGAAGTAAATCGTGAGGCCATTGCTTCAGGAGTAATCATCCTGCGCCCGGAGACACTGAAAGCTATCGCAGATGGAACAACAATTAAGGGGAATGTTCTGGCAACAGCACGGGTGGCTGCAACCCTGGCAGTAAAAGACACATCACGGATGATACCCATGTGTCATAACATTCCGGTCCATGGAATAGATATTGAATTTCAACAGGATGAGTCATCCATTACAGCGCGCGTAACAGTAATATCCAGTGGAAAGACTGGCGTTGAGATGGAAGCACTGGTCGGAGCCAGTACTGCACTCCTCACTATATGGGATATGGTGAAATCTGCAGAAAAGGACGAGAACGGGCAGTACCCGGTAACCCGGATCAGCGATATCAAAGTTGAAGAGAAACAAAAAGGGCACCACCTTTAAGGGTACGGCAATAAATAGCAGCGCACCCCCATAAACTAAGGAAGACGGGACCAGTCCCGTTAAGGAATGTGGCCTGATATCAGGCTGAACCTTTGGAGAGATCATGGCAAAATCGATGTATGCATACGTCAGGGATGCATGGAAGGTTCCGGCAAAGTCCGGAGTTCGTGCACTCCTCTGGGAACGTATGCAGGTATGGCGCCGGGAAGGCAGCGTAGTGCGTGTCCTCCGGCCAACAAGAATAGACCGTGCACGTTCACTCGGATACAAGGCAAAACAGGGAATTGTTGTCGTCCGCGTCAAAGTCCGCCGTGGTGGAAGACGGGCATCCAGATACGTCCGGGCCCGGAGAACTGCACGGATGGGTATAAACAAGCGCACCATGGGTAAGAGTATTCAGCGGATCGCAGAAGAGCGTGCAAGCAGAAAATACCCGAACATGGAAGCACTGAACTCATACTGGGTTGGAGAAGACGGCAAGCAGAAGTGGTATGAAGTGATTTTAGTAGATCCACACCACCCATCGGTCATCAATGACTCCAATCTCAACTGGATCAGCCAGACCGGACACCGCGGTCGTGCTGAGCGCGGAAAGACCAGTGCAGGTATGAAAGGCCGTGGTATGGGCAAGCGTGGAATCGGTACCGAGAAGTGCCGCCCAAGCGTAAGGTCCAATGCCAACAGGGCCAAATAATTTTTTTAATGCAGCGTATTGACGGCTGTTCTTTTTTATTTCAATCAGGATCCTGTTCAGTCGGTCGTGTCGTAAGCGAACTGAAGGAGATGGGATATACCGGAATGGTAACCTGTGGGATCAAGGATGAGAAGATACCCCCCGGTGACTTTAAGATTATCCCTGTCAGTTACATCAGAGGAGCAAACATCAGAGCCATACAGAAAGAGGTCCAGGATCCATTAAAAAAAGGAAAGTACTGTATGGTTCAGGCAGGAGAAAACGGATTGAATCGTTCTCTCTTAACCCTTCCTGGCATTCATACCCTCTGTGATCTGCAAAGCGCACCAAAAAATGCGTTTGACCGTTTTTGTGCACAGCTCGCAGCTGATAGAAATATTGCACTCGATATCAGAGTCAGACCACTCTGGGAACTCAGAGGGGTTCCAAGAGAACGGGTGATCCGAACCTATGAAGAGATACTTCTCTTGCAGAACAGGTATGAATTTCCCCTCACAATCTCCAGCGGTGCCCAGACACTTTTTGACATAAGAACCAGCAGGGCAGTTACAACACTTCTTACAGAGATTGGAATGGATAAGGATCTCATCACCAGATCCTTTGCATCAGTTCTAGGCCTTCTTGAAAACCACCAGGCAGCCCGGGAGATCTCTGTATGAGGCTCAGACCATCAATGCGGGAAAATTACCGGTATATTCTCGCAAAAGTTGTCTGTACAGAACTGGTTGATGCTAAAGATATCTATCATGCAGTTTCTGACACTTTTGGTTCTCTTTTTGGTGAGATCCAGGCATCATTTGCCTGGGTAGCTGTAATGGAGTACAATCCCCCGTACACCATAATCAGATTCAGAAGAGGGTATGGACAAAAGGTAGAGGCTGCCCTAGCTACCATTACATCAGTTAAGGGAGCAGCGGCAGCAGTGCATCCGGTGAAAACCTCGGGAACTATCAGAACGGTAAGAGAAGAGATTTACAAGAGAAATTTCTCATCCCGCTCTGGCAGAGTGAAAATTAACGATGAATGGTTCTCTGCTGAAATTCGAACAGACAACAGAATCAATCTGATAGAGAAGGGCATTAATCCTAATATACCCCTCTATATAACAGAAGAGGATATCGAGGACCTGCACTATGATGAATAATAACCAAGCAGCATATGATCGTGCGATAACTGTCTTCAGTCCTGACGGACGCCTATATCAGGTCGAGTATGCCCGTGAAGCGGTAAAGAGGGGGACCACTGCCGTGGGTATCAAATGCCAGGATGGAGTGGTCCTGATTGTAGACAAACGAATCAACTCCCGCCTCCTTGAAGCGAACTCTATCGAGAAGATCTTCAGAATCGATGAGCATATCGGAGTAGCTTCATCCGGTCTGGTCGGTGATGCGCGAGCTTTGGTCGACAGGGCACGGGTTGAGGCGCAGATCAACCGCATCTCATATGACGAACCTATCGACGTCGAGACTCTCTCTAAGAAACTTGGGGATCACATGCAGACCTACACCCAGTTTGGAGGGGCCAGACCATATGGAACAGCACTTCTGATCACAGGGATCTCTGATGGTCAGTTCAGACTTTTCGAAACCGATCCCAGCGGAACACTCCTTGAGTATAAAGCAACCGGGATTGGAACCGGAAGGCCGGCTGTTATGAAACTCTTTGAAGAAGAGTATACCCATGAATGTTCCCTTGATGACGCGATTAAACTCGGACTGAAGGCACTTCATGAAGCCACTGAAGGGAAATTTGATGTCTCAACGGTTGAGATCGGAGTTATCTCCAGAAGTGAAGGCATCTTCAGAAAGATGACCAGGGAAGAGGTCGCAACATACATCGATCAACCCGCGTAACGCGGGATTTGTGGAGAGGATGAGAGATGATACCACTAGATCATGCGGTGGTTGCCAGAATCGAAAGTCATGGCGAACGGTTTGAAATTCTGGTAGATCCGGATATGGCCGCAAAAATCCGCCAAGGTGAGTCGATTGATATTGAGGATGCAGTTGCAGCCCTGTACGTATTTGAGAATGCATCACAGGCAGAGAAAGCATCAGATGAAGCCCTGAAGAAGGTATTCGGGACCACATCTTTCCAGGAGATTGCAACAAAGATCATCCTGAAAGGAGAGATTCATCTTACCGCAGAACAGCGACGGGCAATGATTGCAGAGAAGCGCAAGCAGGTCGTTTTCTTCATTGCACGAAATGCAATCAACCCACAGACAGGTCACCCTCATCCACCCCAGAGAATTGAGATGGCCATGGAGGAGGCAAAAGTAAACATCGATCCTTTCCGCAGTCTGGAAGAACTTGTGAAAGATACGATGAAACTGCTCCGGCCTCTCATCCCGATAAAATTTGAGGAGGTCAGGGTTGCGGTCCATATCCCTGCCGACTATGCACCCCGTGCCTATGGTGAAATCCAGTCTGTAGCCACCATCGACCAACAGGAGTGGCAGAAAGATGGCTCATGGATCTGTGTGGTAACTATTCCCGCGGGAATTCAGAACGAATTCTATGATCTGATCAACAAGATCAGCCGTGGAGAAGCAGAAACAAAACTCATCAAGTAACTATAAGAGGATCCAGAACATATAAGAAAGGACATTCTATAGAGGTATCTTGTATGGGTAGTGTCAAGACAAAGGCCAAAGGCAGGGTTTCCGGATCAACTGGTCGTTTTGGTCCACGATATGGAAGATTTATCCGCAAACGTGTCCGTGAAATTGAAGTAATCTCAAAAGCTGCTCACACATGCCCACGGTGCGATAATATCACTGTAAAAAGAGTCGGAACCGGAATCTGGGAATGTAAGAAGTGCCAGTTCAAATATGCCGGAGGCGCATATGTTCCGGTTACTCCAAACCTGAAGATCGCTCTTCGCGCAATTGAACGCACGGTAAAGGAGGGATAATCCTCCCATGCCAGGCTCATATAAGTGCGCCCGGTGTAAACAGAAGGTCGAGATCGATATAAACGTCCGTTGTCCTTTCTGCGGACACCGGATTCTCTTCAAGGAACGGGGAGCAGCGATCAAAGAACTGAAAGCCCGATGACTCTGGTAACCACATCACGCCGTTCAACCACTGAAAGCAGAGGTGTGGCTAAAGATCTCGCGTTTGCTTTAGGTGCCAGGTATGTTGCCAGGGGTAAACGAGGGATCCGGGAGCTCATTGAGGATGACTCATCTTTTTTCATCATATCGCAAGACGAGAAGGGTCTTATGCTTCGCTGGTATCATAACGGTTCTCCTGAACTTGAGCGGAAGATCGCATCATATGAATGCAGAACCCGCGAAGGAGTCCTGACCAGAGGGATCGTCACATCAGACCGGGCCATATATCAGCAACTGAACGGAATGTACCCGGTATTGATGCATGAAAGCGAAACCTCACTCTTGATAGCTGACGGACCACAACGCCGACAAAGTATATTAAAACTCGGAAAAGCGGAATAGAATACTCATGCACGTAGCTCAATTCAGGATAGAAGCCATCCCTGCATCAATTATTTGTGATGCTGTTGCTCCTGAAGAAGAGGACGAAAAAACCGGAGTCAGATCACAGGGGGTATGCCGGATGATATCTGAAGAATGTCTTGAGATATCGATTCATGCTGCTGACCTTCCTGCACTACGTGCATCAGTAAACTCATGGCTGAGATTGATACAGGTTGCATCCGAGATGATTGATAGCACTCAAATCAAAGTAGGTACAATATCAGAGGGAACTTCACTATGAACAGTATTCCACCAAAAGTGCAGAACCAGATAAATATGCTGCAGCAGCTGCAGCAACAGTTACAAACTGTCGCCAGTCAGAAAAACCAATATGAACTTGCTGCCCAGGAAGCAAGGAGGGCAACTGAGGAACTTGGTGATGCTCCGGATGGTGCAGCGGTATACATGACTGTGGGAACTGTTGTTATTGAAAAACCGCGCGATCAGGTGCTTGAGAAATTAAAAGAAAAGGTTGAAACATTCGAGATAAGAATTAAGTCAATCGAAAGACAAGAAAAAGCACTTCAGGAGAAGTTTGAAAAACTTCAGGCACAGGTCAGACAGGTTCTTGACGGGGGAAGTACTCCGGAAGCTGCCTGATATTTCCGTTTTATTCTATTCGTTCGTTTAGACGTGGGAGTATCCGAGCCAGGTCAAAGGAGTAGGATTTAGGGTCCTATCGCGCAGGCGTTCGGGGGTTCGAATCCCTCCTCCCACACTTATAACTACTCAAAAACTTATTGTCAATAACTATTCGTAGGGTATCCATTGACCCTACGTCTGACTCGCAGAGACATCTATGGAATAAAAAAGATCAATACCTATACTTTTTTATTGATACATAATATAATATCAGAGAGGATATATATCTGGAAGATATCCTTTTTGGATGGGGGTTAATATATGGATTTGGACAGGGGGAGATGGGGAAATCCCCTGATAACATCAGGTTATAGAATATCGCGAATCCTTTTTTTGATTTCAATAATCGGATTGTTTTTTTTTCCGGCGGTATCAGGGGTCATACCACCCAATACAAACATAACATCAGATACATCACCAGGGGTGAAGATTGTTGATGTTTCGGCTATTATGGATGTTAGTCAGATAGGAGAGGTTCCAATTGGACAAATACCTGACGAGCGGATAACAGTAATCACCTCTGTGGTTAACACCGGGATCAGTGTCCTGTCAGGACTGCGCATCAAAACATTTCTTGTACGGGAAGGAAGGGAAGATACGATCAGTGCCCAACTTGGCAGTGATTTCAGGAATGTAGATCTAAATCCGGGGGAACTGAAGGCGATTAAAAATAATTACATGGTACCTAAGAGCCTCAAGCCCTCAAACTACAAGATAATGATAAGAATTGATACAGATGGAAAAGAAGAGAGTAATTCATTTGTTCAATATATCAGCGATCATATTGTTAAAATCGGGGCCTACGCAGGGTCTGGGGGATCTGTACCGGTGTATTCCCCAAATTCAATCGAAACACCGGGATCCTATCTGCTGATGAGAGACATTCAGGGTGGCGACAGGAATACAATTATAAAAATTACCAGTTCTGACGTTACTATCGACGGAGGCGGACATACCATACAGGGACTGCCAACTGGGTTTACTTCTGCCATTTATGCGGATGGTGGGAACATAATCAAGAATGTCAACATCAAAAACTGTGTCTTTGACGGGGTTGATTTCGGGGTGTGGATGTACCGTGTTGAAGGTGGATCTATTGTAAACTGCACATTCAAAAACTGTAAAAATGTCGCTATACGCCTGGATCAATCGCGTTCCACGACCATTTCTGATAACACCGTTGTGGATAATGTGATGGGTATTGGTGCATTCCAGTCGGTAGGAAATACCATCAGCAACAATTACCTGAAGAACCAGTTTAATGCAGCAGCGAACGATGATCAGCGAAACTTCTGGAGCAGTGAGCCCCAGCCGGGCACCAATATTGCCGGGGGAAGTGTCAAGGGAGGAAATGTATGGCTGGATCTGAACGGAAGCGGATATTCAATGCTTACCCCTGACCTGAACCACGATGGGATCATCGATACCCCGTACACAATCAATGGAAATAACATCGACTATTATCCGATTGCAATTTCCCAGACTGTGACTACCCAGCCATCACCAATGGAATCACCTGAATCACCCCAGGTTCAGGATGAACAGGTGACAAATGCATCAGAGAACATAACAATTACTGATCAGGAATCTGAAATCAGGCAGCAGAATAAAACCCCTGTTGGAGAACAAAACCCGACACCTTCACAATCACCAGTGCCTGACATCAGAACATCTGATAAGAACGGTACAGGTTTTGCAGATCTGGTTCTGAGTAATCTGAATGCAATTGAGAGCATATGTAGCAAAGCAGGTCTTCCTATAACATATACAATAGAGAACACCGGAGATCTAGAAGCAAGATACTTTTCAGTTCACTATTACCTGTCAGATGACCAGGTAATCACAGGTTCAGATCAGGAACTCGGGTACCATATTATTGAGAATCTTAAGCCTCATGAGAAGCAGGAACTTCATGATACCCTCAATATCCCTGTGGGAACACCCATGAAGATGTATTCCATCGGTGCCATCGCTGATCCTTCCAATGACATCTATGAGAAGAATAAGATCAATAACACTGTTCTTCTAAACCACCGGGTTCAGATCAAGGACTGTTAAATCCGGTTGGATTAAAGACCACAAACTCTTTTTTATATCAGGGCACGAAATGCGGTTGAAACCATAAACCGGACATGCCGCGAAACAGTAGAGAAAAAAAGAATTATAGAGTCTTCTTCTCTGTTGCTGTCTGCTGAGAAGAAGAGGACTGACTCTGGCTGGTTGTATCAACTGGAACCTGAACAGTCTGATTCTGCTCCTCCTGCAGTTGCTTCATCAACTCCTGAACTTCCTTTGCCGGAGTGACGTTGACGAGGGTAACCTCGAATGTAAGGCTCTGACCTGCAAGCTGACTGTTCAGATCAAATGTCACATTCGTGGCATTCATCTCAATGATCTTTGCTGGGAAGTATGCCTGACCGTTAAACAGCGTTACTGTGTCACCGACAGTCACATTCTCACCCTTCGGAACAAAGTCGATTGGCATTGATTTGATCAAGGAGGGATCATACTGGCCATAGGCCTCTTCAGGGCTCAGGGTGAACTTCTTGTTCTGACCGACCTTCATACCACGAATCTGGTTGTCAAACCCGGTAATTGCAGTACCGGTTCCCACAACGAACTGGAACGGACCACGATCTTTTGAGCTGTCAAATACAGAGCCGTTTGCCAGGGTTCCGGTGTAGTTAATTTCAACCATGTCACCATTCTGAACACCGTCTGCCGGAGCTGCAGACTGAACTGCCTGGGATGGCTGGGATGTCGATGCAGGTGATTTTTCATCCTTGCTGGTGCACCCGGCGGCCAGCAGGGCAAGGGCGAGAAGAACGACGCAGACAACGGTGAGATATCTGTGTCTGCGGGGAATGATCTGAGATCTGTCCATACTCAGCTATAGCACAGGTTTGGTCAAAAAGTATTCCCTCAAAGGGAGTTTTATGCACCTCCGGAAATCACTCATCAGAATTTTTATCTGATGAAAAAGGCAGACCAGGGGGATCTCTGGCGGGATCAAGGAGCAGGTTCGCAGGAAGTCCCACCAGTGCCACTGCTGCAAGAGCGCCGATCACTCCATCACCGCCAGAGAGGATAACAGAGGATGACATCGCAGTATTCCTGGCCATCGTACAGGATACCACTTCACGGCGGGCAGAAAGACCAAATGATTTCAGATCATTAGAAATGCAAAGACCTGTACGGACTGCCACTCCCCAGGATGGAGAGACACTTTCATCGCTGACAAACCGTACTGTTTCAGAGATTATCTGTTCGATCATACCAGGCTCAACTGCAAGCTCGATAGCACTGCATGAATTTCCAGCGGTCTTTTCAGGAACATCGGGATACAGCATCATCACATGATGAGTAATCGGGAAAACACCGGAAAACCCGGCAAGATGCTGAAGCAGAGCGATTGCAAGTGCAAATGTTGCACCCCCACCTTCTGAGTCTGTATTGTCAATCCCGATGGTCAGATGTGAGAGCGCCTTAGTGCGAATAATACCTTCAGTGCAGGGACCATCCCTGAGTATCTCCACTCCGAGAACACCCCTGGCAAGCCCCATCATCCCGGAGAGTGAAAATGCCGGACCACCTACTGATCGGATTCGTTGAAGAATCTGATCATTCTCAAGAAAAACACCGGTTACTGCAACCGCAGAATGAGGATAGAGGCCGACAACCACCTCACATTCTCCGAGATGGATAAATTCGCGGAGCAGAGTTCCATCCCTGACAACAGTCATCCGCTTTCCACCTCCGAGCTGATGATGATACCCACAGAAACCAGCACATGCACTACTCATACACTCGTGCACGATCTCAACGAGATCACCATCGATCGAAGTGAAGATCCGTTTACACGCACTTCTTGGAAGTGCACTTGTTGCCGCATACTGGGCAGGGGTTCTGCCCCTCGGAGGCTGAAGGACGATCACGCACCCTTCTTCACTCAGTCGAAGGATCCAGTCCTGAGCAGTACTTCTGGGAACACCTGCCTCCTGCTGAATCTCCTGTACAGTAAAGAATCCTTTTTCAAGGGTCAGCCTGCGCATGAGCTGGAGATATGCACGCCTTCGCTCAATTACCCCCTGCATCCATATCCCTTATTGAGAGAATATCACCTATTACAGCGCTTGCAGTCTCTTTAGAACCGGCCCCTTTTCCCACAAATAGAAGATCACCTGCAAGATCTGTCCTCACAATGATGGCATTGAGTGAGCCCTGTACAACCAGTGGATGATCCTTCGGCACAATCCTGGGGCAGAGCCGGTAGATATTCTGTCCGGGTATTATCTCCCCAATGAGTCTGATGGTCGCATCCTGCTGCTCTGCAAGCCGGAGTGCTTCTTCGGTCAGAAGATCGATCCCGGTAACATCCACATCGTCCAGACAGATATTCTTCTTCCATACCGTATTTGCAAGGATGACCAGTTTTATCGCTGCGTCGATACCCTTCACATCGTATGTGGGATCGGCCTCTGCATACCCGAGGGTCCGTGCTTCATCAAGGGCCTGTTTATAGGTGAGCCCTTCTTCAGCCATCCTAGTGAGAATGTAGTTGCAGGTCCCATTCAGAACTCCGTAGAGGGAAAGGATATCGTTCCCCCCAAGGTTATACATGAGAGTCTGAAGAATCGGGATTGCTCCGGCTACCGTTGCTTCAAACCTGAAATGAACATTGTTTTCTTTCGCAAGAGAGGAGAGTTCGTGGTAGTGGAGGGCAACCGGACCCTTATTTGAAGTGACTACATGACAGCCCCTTATCAGTGCATCCCTGATATATGATGTCGCAGGCTCTCCATTCTTGGCATCAGTTGGAGTCATCTCGACAAGGATATCATATGGTGCAGTTCTTGCTATTGTCTCTGCACTGATATTCACGTCCCCGCAGATTCCGGTCTTCTCCTTCCGATCAAGGAGGTTTTTAAGGTCAATGCCATCAGGATCGATACAACCTGACCGTGAATCTGCAACTGCTGTGATAACAAGTCCCAGATCTTTCTCTGCGACTGTCTGAATGATGCCACGGCCAACTGCACCCATACCAAGTAATGCTAGACGAACTGCCATTTCAGAACTCCAGAGGCTCGATCAGAAGGAACTCCTTCTGCTTTGCAACTTGTCTGAGTATCAGAAGAGCCTGTTGCATATGCTCACGGGTCAGGGATTTGATGACAAACTGTGCAGAGGTTCGTTCATTGATTGCCGGCATCGCAAGGCTCATGTAGGTTACTTCTGCAAACCCGGTCTGATCGATGCGATCGATTGTATCACCCAGATCGGTGTGGACAAGGTGTCCGATCAGGATGACACTCTGACGGTAACTCATCCGTTCCTCGCCGAGCCGGAGGACATTTATCCCACGTTCACGCAGCCGGGCAATCAATCCATCAAGGAGTTCGGGTGGTATCTCAATCACCACCTCCACACTCAGAACGCCCTGGCCTGGAGTATGTTCATGCTCATGGATGACTGTTTTGATATTACCACCCATATCAGAGATCGGCAAGAGGGCAGCAACAAGTTGCCCGGGAGAATCACGGAGCTCAAGTTTCATCGATACCTGCACGAGTTACCCTCCATCACAAACAACAGACATTATTGTATGTCTCAGATCACTTAAAACTTGGATGACTGGTTGAAAAGCCTTATCTTATCAGGTAGAATTTTTCCAGAAAATAAATGGTATTAGGAAGGAGATCAGTGATCAGTCATGATGACCATGACATCATAACCGTCGCCCAGAGTATTGGTTGTGGAAATCGTTGACACTTTAAGATTATTGTAGGTATTCGTTTTGGGAGAAGTTTCGGTTGTATTGTTCAGATTGATGTACGACGGATTTGATACCTGATTTCCTGATATTCTCATGCCACCCCGGGCTACATCCACCGCAACATCAGGGCCTGATGTGGTGTTATTGCCGGTTTTGGTATATGCCAGGTGTGAAGATTGATAAAGGCCAGGTATGAGATCTGAGAAAACAGAACCTCCTGTATGAATGCCAGATCCTTCGCTCAGGGTGATATCAAAGGAGACATCACGATCGCCAGTGACATATGCCTCCATCGTTTCATTTTGATACCCGTCCTTGGTCAGGTTTACGACATAGGAGCCCTCCTTAAGCCCTGCAACTTTATTCGGAGTAACACCCCGGAGCACATTATTTATATAAATTTCCGCACCTTCCGGGTTTGTAGAGAGCATGATACCCCCGGTTCCACCTTCCCGGATCTGGGGGTGATCTGTGCCGATACCCCTGACGCCGATAACCTGACTTGTTGAAGGTGAATAATCATCAGTTCCAATGAACCGGGCTCTGAGGTATTCAGGTGAAGAGCCCTTGGGTCGCATAAACTCATACCTGCCATTCCTCTCGGTCACAACCATGTCGATTGTAGAGAAACTGTCATTGTCCTGGTTTGTTTTTACTGAAGAGTCGAGGAGTATACGCTTGTTCCCAAGAGGTTCTCCTCCGGCAGATGTCAGGATCCCTGATACATGAAATGACTGGTTTATCGTCGGATCAACCGGAAGCGCACTGATGGTAAGGGATGTAGGTATCTTCTCCTTGGTAAGCTCTGCAGAGGCGCCACCTGATCCTATGACACAGACCAGGCAGATTAGAACTGAATATCTGAATAATGCTCGGAGATATTTTAAATCGAAGAGAGACATGAGTGTCTGAAGTTGGGTTTCTGCAGGCATGAAGATATCTTTTCAAGGATCAGATCGCAGCTGATGATTAATTAAAAAAGAGAATTCAATCAGGAATTCTGTTATTGTTTAAGAGTTATATCCACAGATGAATCAAACTTCGATGTAATGTAAATATCCTGGGTTTCGTTGAAATACCCCTTCTTAGCCAGAGTAACATTATGTGTACCTTCTGTAAGCCCGCCGGCATGATAAGGTGAGACGCCACGCAGAACATCATCAATATAGACATCTGCTCCCTGCGGAGTGGAATAGATCATAACGGTACCTGTCTTCCCGACGCTCACCTGCGGGTGATCTGTCCCAGCTCCCCTAGCACTTATGACCGGACTGGTAACAGGTGCAAAAATATCATTACCCAAAAATTTTACACGCAGGAACTCAGGAGGAGTGTCAACAGGCCGGAAAAAATCATATTTTCCCTCTGTATCGGTATCTTTGGTTGCCAGGACCTCAAAACTTACTGAATCTGTTGCACTCTTCTGGGATGATTCAAGGGTGATATGTTTGTTCCCGAGGGTTTTCCCATCCGAAGAGGTGAGTATACCTGATACATGGAATGACTGATTCACTGCAGGATCTGCAGGTGAGAGTCCGATCGTCAGGTTTGTCTGAGTCTTGTCTGCACTAACCCCGGGGGTAACTGCAATCAGACAGACTGCACAGAGAAGGACAAAGATTGCCCGGAAGTGAAGAGAATTGTGAAAGAGATGTGATCGAACACGTGTCATATACCGGGGTTGGACAGCAGAAAAGATGAAGATATCTTTGAACGGGTTCTCAGCCGGATATACCAGCTATTTCTGCAGAACAGGGAAAAAAGATGAAGATACCATTCAGGATCAGAACGAGAATCCGGCTTTGCTCTGGGTAGCAACAAACTCAGGATTACCGTCATGATACTGTACAATAATTTTTGCAAACTCAACCGAGGCCTCATGACCATTTGCAGTTACAATCCTGTCTTTGTACACTATCGGTTTATTCACGATGATCGCATCATCAATCATCATCTCACGGATAGTAGGACCCGGGACAACAGTAGCCTCTTTCTTTTTTAGGAGGCCTGCCTTGGCAATAACAATTGGGCCATTGTCAATACCGGCAACCACTTTTCCCTTGGTATTAAAGATCCGCGCAAGCTCGTGGAGATGAGTGTTGTTCCAGAGGTGAACCATTGTCCCCGGACCACCAACAATCATCATAGCGTAGTACTCATCGGAACCATTCAGAAGAATATCCTCAAATGTCCGGTTTACCTTTGCTTTCTTGCCCAGAACTCCCATCACAACCCCTACATGGGTCGAAGCAAGATCAAATTTAATCCCGGCTTCCTGAAACACCTGTACAGGTTGGAGCAGTTCTTCGTCCCTGAACTTTTCAGGAGGTATCACGATGAGTACCTTCATGTTACTAACCATTTTTCAGCAGAATTATTAACAGTATTGATATCAGACTAGCTATTTGAACGAACCTATCAAATTCCTGCAAAACCCTTAATTATTCATGTCAAATTTAAATATCGTAATAATCGGGCCTGAAGATATCGGTAAGGAGATCGGAAAGAAAGGAACCTCAACCGATATCACTTTTTATAACCTCAAGAAAGGTGAATCAACACTCACGTTGATTGAACCGTCACGATATCCTGAAAAACTCTCCTCGCTCTTTTATGCAGTATCACTTGCCGATATGGCGGTTGTTGTCATCGACAAAGTGACCGCACAACTCGGAGAGTGCATTCTAGAGCTGACTTGTGCCAGAGTTTCACGGGGATATCTCATCCTCAGGAACTATCTCGATGTGGCACAGATCTCACCACTCATAAAGGGAACTGTCCTTGAGCAGTACAAGGTGATTCCCGATGATTTTAACGTCCTCCGTGAGACTCTTCTTGCAGATGCAGACGCATTACCAGAGGTAAAAGCAGACTCACCAGGAATAATTCCCATTGATCACCATTTCAATGTAAAGGGGATCGGGACTGTGATCCTCGGCTGCGTACAGGAGGGGACAATTCACAAGCATGATCAGGTCACCATCCATCCCCTTGGCAAGTCGGCACAGATCCGATCTATTCAGAAGCACGATGACGATGTGAATGAGGCTTATGCTGGAGACCGGGTCGGACTCGCTCTTAAGGGGATTGAAGCAGATGACCTGGACCGGGGATATGTGCTGACCTCATCATCGGATATTAAGAGTGCCTGCGAGGTGACAGGGAAAGTCACCATCATCCCGTACTGGCCTGAACCTCTGAAAGAACAGATGATCCTTTACGCAGGCCACTGGATGCAGTTCCTTCCCTGTAGGGTTCAGAAATTTGCTGCCGGAGGAGACTGGCGGTCAGCAGAGGTAACCCTCACCTTTGAGAAAGAACTCATCTTCAGGCCGGGATCAGAAGTAGTCCTGCATTACCTGGAAGGAGAGAAACTCAGGATTGTCGGCACCCTTCAGATTGCTTAACTCTGACCAGTGGTACCGGTCATGAGTGAAAAGCAGGGTTCAAAACATCATCCCCAGCCTGAATACCTTCCCGTCTCACTGGAGGAACTTGAGAAGATCGGGGTGGACCGTCCAGATATTATTCTCGTTTCAGGTGATGGTTACCTCGATCATCCTGCATCTGCCACAGCCCTTCTCGGCAGGTCACTCTGGGATACCGGATACACCGTGGGAGTGATCCCTCAGCCTGACATCAGGGATAATGAGTCATTCACAGTCTTCGGGCAGCCGAATCTCTTCTTCTCGGTTTCTGCCGGATCAATGGACTCGATGGTGGCCCATTATACACCTGCCCGAAAACGACGGCACGAGGATGCATTCTCACCAGGCGGACGCCTGCTCAGGCCTGACCGTGCCACCCTCGTATATACCGATCTTATCCACAGGATCTATCCTGAATCGTCCATCGTGATCGGCGGAGTGGAGGCATCACTTCGAAGGTTTGCCCATTATGACTACTGGTCTGATCGGATACGCCAGTCTCTCCTCGCCGATGCCCCTGCTGACATTCTGGTCTTCGGAATGGGGGAACAACAACTCATACACCTTGCCGACGATACTGCTTCCGGCAGAAGCATCCGTGATGTCCATGACATTCCGGGAACCTGCTGGAAGACAGCCCCAAAGAAGTGGGCAGAGCAGAATGAAGAGATGAACCGAGGGGTTCTTGAGATCCCTTCCTTTACAGAGGTAAGCACCGATCCCCAACTATATTCACAGAGTCACATCCTGATATCTGATGAACAGAACCCATACCAGGGTAGGATGGTGGTCCAGCGGCACCCGAAGACCGTTATCATCCAGAACCCTCCTGCATTGCCACTCTCCACAGAACGTCTTGATCAGATCTACGACCTCCCGTACAAACGGAAAGCCCATCCATCATACCAGGAACCCATCCCTGCTCTCGAATCCATCAGGTTCTCGATAACCTCACACAGGGGATGCTTTGGCAACTGTTCATTCTGTGCTCTTGCCATGCACCAGGGAAAGATCATCCAGAGCAGAAGTCATGATTCTGTCATCAGGGAGATTGAGAAGATCGCCAAGATGAAAGAATTCAGAGGAACAATCTCTGACATCGGGGGGCCAAGTGCAAACATGTACAGCGACTGGTGTGAACGCTGGAGCTCACAGGGGGCATGTTCTGACCGCGAATGCACCTCCTGCAAGAGCCGGAGATCAGGAATCTCCAGGTACCTCTCACTACTCGATGACGCCCTCATTGTGCCAGGTGTGAAGCATGTGTTCATAGGATCGGGCCTCAGGTATGACCTGATTCCTGAGGATTCAGGTACCATGCAACAGATCTGTTCTCATGTTTCAGGACAACTGAAGGTTGCCCCTGAACACATCAGTCAGAGTGTGACTGACCTGATGAACAAGCCAGGTCTTGAGGTGTTTGACTCGTTCAGGAAACGGTTTGAGGAATTACAGAAGGGGAGGAACCCGAGGCAGTACATCATCCCGTACCTTATGTCAGGCCATCCTGGATGCACACTCCAGGATATGATCATGCTTGCCGAGTATCTCAGGGAACATCGCCTCTACACCGAACAGGTACAGGACTATACTCCCACACCCATGACAACCTCGACCTGCATGTATGCGACGGGCCTCAATCCCAGGACAGGAAAGAGGATTCATGTGCCGAAAGGTGAGGAGAAGAGGATTCAGCGGGCTCTGCTCTCATGGCGTGACCCTGCCGGATATGATCTGGTCAGGGAGGGTCTCAGGCAGGCAGGACGGGAAGACCTCATAGGGAACGGCCCGGAGTGCCTGATTGGCAGAAGAAACCAGCCATGGGAACAGGTAGAAAGGAAGGGAAAAAGCGACAAGAAAGGAAAGGGAATCGGAAGAATGTCAACCGGCAAACGTCGCCAGGAGGATCACTGATCCTCTCCTGGAATCTTCATCGCACAGGCTGTACACTCCTCGATACTCTCCGCATAGGTCCGGTATGCATCAGCAAGGACAGTTGACTGAGACGTAAGGCCAGCTATTAGAATCGCCTCAAGTATCTCATCCTTTGTTGCCCCTTTCCTGATAGCTGCCTGCACATGATAATCAGTACAGTGATTACACCGAAGTGCAGCAGAGACTGCAATACTGATGAGTTCGACATACTTTGGTTCGAGTGTACTTGTCTTGAGGACGGCTGTTTTATAGAGAAGATGAGAGACAAGAACCTCTGGCCGTTCAGCCATCCGCTCAAAGATAAGAGGGATTCTTCCATTCTCATCGAGAATCGCATCCATCCAGGACTGGGCAGTCTCTGCTGCCCCGGTCTCAAGAATATTTCTGATGATCTGTTCGTATCCTTCAGTGGGTTTTCCCATCAGTGCCTCCATCTCCGGTTATACCGGCAGGTAATGTAATATGAGTGACCCAGATATCTGAAGGTTGGCAGGCCACTCCAGGCGCCAAAACTATAACAGAGTACATTCAGCTCTTCTATACGATGAACAGATATCAGATTATTCTTCTTACAGGTCTCCTTGCCTGTCTGCTGCTGGTTGCAGGATGCACGGAGCAGCCAGTTCCAAAACAGCAGACCCTGTCACCAACACCTGAACCCACCCAGATCATGACGACATCACCCACTCAGAATACTCCTGAGGCAACCCAGACACCAATTTCTTCCCTTTTTGATAACCAGGTCATGCAGCCGCCACCGGAACTAGGTCTCTCGGTTTCAGTTCAGAAGGACCCGGTATACTCGAACATCACTACAACCTATGACGGTGGAAAAGGTCAGTCACTTACTCAGTCAGTCCGGGTCCGCATCACGCTAAGCGATGGCAGAATCATCGAAGAGGATCTCGGGAAGCAGAAAGGTGATGAGATCACAACTGAAGGAACAAAAGGATCTGATCGTGTTCAGGTCGTAGTCACTTTCATGAATGGTGATTCATATCTCATTCTGGATAAGAAGGTGGGACAGGAACGGGCAGGACTAGCTACAGCAACACCTACAGAGGTGACAAAAGAGACGACCAGGAGCGATCAGGGGCTGTATGAAGGGCCGGTTACCCAGCCTCCAAACAGTCTTTCAGTCTCGGTTGACGTGAACAAGGAACCGATATACCGGGTGATCACCGGCACATTCAGGGGAGGACACGGCCAGTCCCTGGTGAGTTCAATTGATATGCGGGCAAAACTCGGGAACGGTGAACTGATCACACGACAGATTGCAAACAACATCGGAGCCATCGGTGAGATCCAGGGATCAGACGGCATCGATCATGTTCAGGTTATCGTATCATTCAAGAACGGTGAAACATACAAAATCTTCGAGAAAACGTTCGGGCCGAGAGGATAAACCAGGCCCTTTCAGATCGATATTTATCTTCTTTTTATCTGCAGAATACAGACACAGAGCAACCCAAGAACTGCAAGAAGGGGAGCAGATCCTGCTTCAGGAGTTGGTGTCGGGGTCGGCTGCTCTGTTGTTGGCACCGGTGTCGGGGTTGGCACCGGCTGGAGAAATCCCGAGACCGGTACACGTTGTCCGGCAGTAAGAACAACCTGGTTTTGTGTATTCTGATACCCGGGAAGAGCAAATCCTATAATATATACTCCCTGCTCAAGTTCAGCAGCCGTTACAGGGGTGGTTCCATATGACAACCCGTTGATGGTCACTGCCGCTCCTGTAGGAGTTGAAGAGATGTCGAGTGTTCCGGTTGTAATCGGGTCCAGAGTTATTCTAACTTTATTTTCAAGATTCGGGGTGATGTAAACCTGCTGAATAGAGTCCTTGTATCCAGGCATGGTGATCCGAATCGTCCGGCTGCCTGAGTTGATGGTTCTTATCGCCATGATCCCTGACTGATCAACCACACCAACAGATACATTATCAATACTCACTGCTGAACCGGGAGGGCTGACTGCAAGAGAGAGTGAGCCTGTAAGATTGAGTGGAAGAACCTGAAGGGTTCCCCGTACTACCATCGTCTCCCCTGCTTTGGGACCTTTCACCAGTGTTTCACGGTACGTAGAGTAACCACTTGCTTCAATGCGAAGCTCGCGTCTGACAGGAGTTTCATAGACATCAACCGGGATTTTCAGCGAACCACTCCTGATTGTCCCGACACTCTGATTGTCAAGGATAACACTGGCACCTTCGACATTTGATCTGAACTCAAATAAGCCGCTCCCTATAGGGCCGGGAACACCAGGATAATTCATTCCATTCTGCGGGGGTATACCACCCGGGAGATCTGCAAGAGACAACCCACAGAAGAACAGTGCCAACAATGCAATCAGGAGACCACCGTAGTAAAAATTCATATTCCCACCTCATTCTGATGTCTCTGACAAGCAGGGTGATTGATATCAGGTGACGCCAGTATGAAGATCTGAGGGAACAATAAGGTAAAAACTCTTTGCAATTGACAAGCCGTTTCAGCCACAGATAATGAAGATCATGAGGAACATCCGGCAGGACCATGGATCCAGAGGCATTACACAAAACAATGAATAGAAAAGATGAGATGGTTATCTGGAAGAAACCTGCTCAAGGTTTCTGATTTCTATATGCCCAGACGCCGATAACACCACAGCAGATCAGAAGGATCACGAGAAGGATGAAAAATCCGTATAATACAGAACTGTTCTCCGGCTGCACAACCGGTTCAGGAGTTGTTGTAGCATCAGGGCAGGCCGGTGTGGGAGTCGGGGGAAGTGACACAAGGACTGCATCCACCTGGTTTGATTCTGCACCCACAACTTGTATGTCACTTCCCCAGTCCTGGTAGCCTTCCTTTGTGATCTTAACAGTCTGGCTCCCTACCGGGACATCAGGGATAGTGAGTGGCGAGAGGCCTGCATACCGGTTGTTCAGATACACACCGGCATCTTCCGGTGAGGTATTGATATGAACATCCCCGCTTGTCGCCGTCTTGAGGTTTACCCGGTACAGCGTGATCGCGTTTGAGGAGACATACTGCTGCTCACTTATCGAAAGATTCCCTGGTCTCTTTACAGTGAACTGGTACAACCCGGCCGGGACAGCCTGGATCTGAAGAATCCCTGAATCAGGAGTTACTCCCTTCTTTTCACCGTTGAGGAATAGTTCAGCGCCTGGAAGCCCGCTCTCAAATGAGATGATTCCTCTCCCTCCATAACCGGTTTTGTTCAGATCAGCCAGGACGGCCACGGTCTTTCCGGGAACCAGTCCGGGAAGGGGCCCGAGGTATGTCTGATACCCGGTGTATTCGATGATGAGATTGCTATACTGGGGGGTTGCCATCACATCCACCGGGATCGTGATTGACCCGTTCTGAATAAAACCCATGAAGTTTCGATCCAGATATACCCGCGCCCCATCCACAGGAACCTGAATCTGGAGATATCCGACAGTAGCGAGATCAATTCCCCCGTTATCATCACCGGCAGCGATACCGGAGGAGAAGAAGGCTGGCATAACCAGCAGTACAATGAGGAAGAAAAACCTGTTCACAACACATCAACCCTTCGTTGTTTGAGGATGGATCTTCAGCAATCATAACCTTTACGTGCAGAACAAAGGGGAGGGTTCAGGGTTGCAGGTTGGAATAGAAATGAGTTGAGTATAGCATCATATGATTCATACGGATTAAAATCCTGTTTCAGGATTTTCCGTCATCAGTCCTCTTCCCACCGATGTGAGAGATTCTCACTGGCAGATACCACATAGTGAGGAATTTCAGAAATTATCACGAGTAAAATCCGATGATCACAGTACGGACATCTTCCCTGCCGAAGGGATCGCATCTCATTCATCTCATCAGCAGAGGAGAGTGAACGGTAATCGACCACCTCTGAAGTCTTCTGCGGGAGATTCATGAGAACAGCCGGGCTGAATTCATGATGACACTTCTGGCAGAACCCCCAGATACCATACTGAATAATGATCCGGGAGAGACCCTGCTCCTCAAGTGCCTGGATAACCGGATGATTCCGATAAAAGATATAGAATTTCCTGATCGCAACAGGTAGAGCAGCATAAATTTTAAGCGAACTGACTTCAGTGCCTGTACAGTATCCGCCAGGAATATGAAAAATATCACCACAACTCTGACACATCGGCTGGCCACCAAGTATCGGATGCACCTCACATTCAGAGACCATGTTGATGACATCGCAGACCGGACAGGGGAATATCAGAAGACCATTTCTCCTTTTCACGTCGGTCGTGGTCTTGTTCAGTGGAATTCTGATCTTTTTCGGTGTACACTCAGGAATCACGGAACCAGGAGGAGTTTTTTCTCCAGATGTATCTGTTCCATGATCACATTCCTCAGCATCATGAGGTATCTGAAACCTGCTGAATATTCCCATACATCCCACCAGCCACTATGGGGATAGTGAGTGGAGAAGAAGATAATACTATTGGAATCGGCTGATGTGATCAAATGCTGAACTTCATAGCTCAGATTCTTTATCCTCATTCATACCAAAATGAGTAATGATGATTCGTACAATCGCACTACTCACCTGTATCGCCATGCTTTTGGGAGCAGTTATTGCTGAAGATACAAACAGTACAACCAATTCAACCTCAAATCTGACTAATGCTACAAACGCAAGCCAGAACCTTACCAATATTACAGGAACGGCAGACAACCCGGCCGATAAACCCGGGCTCAATTCAAAGATAAACTCCTCTGCCTCAGAGAGCAGCAGTCAGGCCACTGCCCAGGTAACATCAACAGCAACTCAGAAACCAGTGTACAAAGAGAGTGTCGGCAGTGTCTATGAAGCAGACTACCAGGAACCACAGCCGATGACATTTACCAGTTATCCGACCTGCTCATAATACGGATATAACACATGACGTTCCGGATTACCCGGAACGTTTCTTCTGTAATGAGTTATTTATATGGAACATGTCATGAACTAATCTCCGTTTAACGACGATCATTTCAATCATAATGTCTTGCCTATAACTGCAACCAGAACAGAATACAAGATAGTACCCAGCAGGGTGTGACCTGCATAGCAGTCTCATACCGGGTGTAATAATGGAAACCCAAAGAATCTTCAGGGATTTAGTCAGGTCATCATGGGAACCGAGGAGAAGTCAGGACAGTTCAGCCGGGGTCTGCGGGCATTCAAGTCTGGTGATTTTCAGACTGCAGTTGAGTACCTCTCTGATGCAGTAGAGTATGATGAGCAGAACGATCGTGCATGGAATGCACTGGGAACAGCCTGTGCAAAGATCGGAAGATACGAAGATGCTGATCTCTGCTTTGAAAACGCCCTGACTATTGCACCCGACAACCCCGTGTATCTGAAGAATAAGAGGACCAACTCAAAGCACCTGAAAACCGCGAGCAGTTCACATGAACTGGCACCGAAACAGGGAATCCTTGAACGTATTCCTCTTGACAGACTCCCCCTTGACAAGCCGTTTCTGCTTGCAGGAATCGTCATAGCCCTGATCATTATTCTTGGGTTTGTGCTTATCTCTGCAATCTCCTTCTTCACTGCTCCTGCTGTTCCGCCTGGTCCTGGAATACAGCTCTCTGCGAGCCTGAACGGATCATTTATCAACGTGACCAACGGGGGTGGCCGTGAGATCGGTTCTGTGTCATCCTTCTCCTGGAAAGTCAACAATATACCAATAGGTACCGGAAATCCGGGCGATCCGTCGACCCTTGGCATAGAGAAAGGCTCCACTGCGACGGTCCCCTTGTCATCCCTTACAGGAACGAACCTGAGTGAAGGGATGCGGGTGATGGTCATCGCAACGTACAAGGATGGGTCCCAGATGCTTGCACTGGACACCAGCCTTCCCCCTCCATCACCCGATCTGATTCCGACCATTGAGAGTACTCCAGTACCAACGCCCACACTGCCTCCTGATGTTCCCCAGTTCAAGAGCGGGGATATCATACTGGAGAGTGGAATAAACACCTGGTGGCTTGTGGCCGGCCCACCGGTCAACGGTTCATACCCGATACTCCCCGCAGCAAGATTGCCAAACGGATCGTTCACCACCCTTGGGACCACAGTCACCAATGTCAGTCTGAAGAGTTTTGAACAGGTTGGAACATACATCGGGACCCAGAATGCCGGGGGGACACCTGCCGGGCTCCCGACTGTAGTTGCCCCGCCGGTGACCGGCATTCCCTCAACCCATCCCCAGCCGATATATCCTGCCGGGGATCTGGTGAATCCTTCACCATCCGGCGAAACCGGCATGATGGTGATCCTCGGGTATGATCAGGCATCAGATCAGTACCAGGCAGACGACATCTACCCGTATTACACCGGTGAGTGGGGATACCGGACAAATGCGACATCTAAGTGGTTTATGAGGCCAGTACTTGAAGAGAAGTACAGCCACCGGGTAGGGCGGATCGCAACCAGTGATGTCGGGATAGGAGCCGACTCAGCGCCACCCCGCACACCGGTAAAGTACACAACAGGTGACATCATCAGCCCTGATCCGGCTGGCGTGGATCGCATCCTTGTCATCACCGGATACAACAAGACTGATGACCGGTACCAGATCGATACAATACGTTCTGCATACAACGGCGGGTGGAAACTAGGCGGAGAACCGATATGGGAGAAACGTGCCTTTGTGGAGCGGGACAACCCATACCAGATCAGAAAGATTGACCTCTCGCTGATCAGGAGCTGACCCGCTGCGAGATGACACTCTGCATCTCCTGCAAAGGGAAGGGGCTCTGTGGACGAGAGCAGTGCCCGGTCATATCCCGGTTTCATGCCCAGATGAAGACCACACCCAGATCAGAGTACGTGGGCACTACCCCATCCATCTTTGTCGGAAGTTCGGGATACCCCAATGTCAGTGCAGGACCCCTCCTCACTTCAGATAATGATCATCCTCCTGAATGGATGAACCAGGACCTCTCCATTGCTGATATCGTCAGCATACGAGCGCAGACCATCAGGGGCACCTCCCTGCCGCATCGGTACGAAGATCAACTTCAGGAGATAGCACGATCCAGTGTTCCGCTCGGGGTTGAGACCGCTTTTGACAGGCCGGTCTCATTTGATCTCAGGTTCGACGGTATGGTGGCTCCGATGGGTATGTCAGGGAACATCAGATCGTTCGATCTCCTAGACAATGCAAAGGTCGAGCGGGTGGTGGACCGGATCACCAGTGATACCGACCTTCCTGCTGCAGGTGCCTGTCATGAACTCACCGAAGGAGGCACAGATACTTACCGGATCATCAGCCTCATGTCTGCTGGTCTGCTGGGAACAGAGAAGAGCAGACACATAGTCCCAACCAGGTGGGCCATCACTGCTGTGGATGATACGCTCGGAAAAAACCTGAAACCTCAGGTGTTCAGGTCATCAGATTATGAATCGATCAGCCTCTTCTACTCAAAAAAGTTCGGAAACGCCATCGCAATTATTCTTCTGCCTGGAGACTGGCAATTTGAGATGATCGAGATCTGGGGCAGCCAGTCGCTCTGGGCTGGTGGAAACGAGACGATCGTTGCTGATCGGGAAGGCAGGACAAAGACGGGATATTCACCAATCACCGGGGCATACTACTCGGCACGGCTCGCGGTCCTTGAGTTCCTGACAGCAATCAACCGGAACGCCAGGGTCATCGTGATCAGATGGATCACCTCAGAGTACTGGGCACCGCTCGGTACCTGGGTGATCAGAGAGGTTACCAGACAGGCCATGGCATCGCCGCCAGCTCATTACGAGAACATCAATGCAGTTGTTTCTGCAACATCGGCTGCTTTGGGAATGGACCGGTGGACTGCCCACAGTTCACTGCTGACCGAGATCAGGACACAGCGATCACTCGCTGACTTCTTCTGATTACAGTCACAAACAGTACGTATCGCTCCAGAGAACGGGTTATTATGGGAGAGTCATCATCATACCGGGTAGCCGGAATCGCCATCATCCTCTGTCTGGTTATCGCCGGATTCATCACCCTCATCACCAGCACTCCCCAGAATCATGATGAATTGACAAAACAATCCCAGACGGTCACCAGTCCTTCTGTATCACTCACCCAGGGAGAACCTGTAAACCAGTCTGCTGCAACCAGTAGGATGAGAGTGCTCTGGTATGATGATGCGGGCAAGACGTACACGTTCCATGATTATCCGAGTTTAAAAGGAGCAGGTCCCGGGACATGGAAGGATGCTGATCTCCCGTCACCCGAGAATGGAACATCACAGCGGAAAGCGGCGATGGTGAGATTTCTTGAATGGGACGGCTCTATCGAGCGGATGACAGGAACAAAATATCTCATCGATCAGGATACAATCACCGGTATTCTCAACAGTTACACCCTGATAGCCCCGCCACCGGTTATTCAGACACCTGAAGTCTCAGAAACACCCTCCATACAACCTACACCTGATGTCACCCCTGCACCCGGCATGCTTATCCCGACCTGTAGCAGGCCATGTAATATGGGAGACGGGACGATAAGGGTCTCATTCGGGTATATAAACCGCCATAATGGCCCCGTCTCCCTGCCCATCGGTGATCGGAACTTCTTCTCTCCCGGCGATCCTGACCGTGGTCAGCCCACCTCCTTTCAGCCCGGGATTCATCAGGACATCTTTACGGTTCGAATTATTGAGAATGGAACAAATATCGCCTGGTATCTGATGAATACCATGGTCGGAGCCGGGCAGGTTCCGAGGGTACAGGCAGGGCTTACCGCTGATCCCGCTATCGGATACGCCCCACTTGACATCAGGTTTTCTGATCAGTCCACCGGAGGCACAACCGATGATCCCCTGACCGGATCATGGAACTTCGGGGATGGGACCTCTGCTGAAGGTACATCCACATTTCACCGATATGAACTCCCAGGGAAATATGAGAGCAGCAGGATCGTCAGCACAACATGCGGAAGTGAGACAGCAAAAAAGATCATCACGGTGAACCAGGTTTCATTCACCGCAGAACCTGTTCCAGACATGCCTCATACCTATTCATTCAGAGACCAGTCAACCGGTGAGCCAGCGGCCTGGGCATGGGACTTCAACGACGGATTCTCATCATGGGAGCAGAACCCTGTTCATACCTGGAGGTCACCAGGCACCTATCTCGTCGGGCTGACGGTCTCGGGAAAATCCGGTTCCGGGACGACGGTGCAACGCATCACAGTCCAGTAACCAGGGATCAGATCTCTTTTCCAAGGATGAACCTGTCCTCTCCAGGGCCAAAATATGCCGTTTCACGGCTCCTGATAATATACCCCTGTTTTTTGTAGAGGGCGAGCGCTCCATCATTTGCCGGAGAGCAGGAGAGGAGAATCCGGTCTATTTCATACTCTTTCATCGACTCTTCAATCCTGTTTAGCATTCTGGTCGCAACACCCATCCTCTGCATCGGTTCAGCAACCCTGATTCTCAGTATCCAGCCTGTTTGCGGGTCATCACCTGATATCGATCCGACAAGATACCCTGCAGATTGATCGTCTACCTCGACGACCAGGAATAATGAGGGCCAAAGGGTCATGGCCTGGCGGACGAACACTGCTGCCTGGTACTGCGAGCCTGACCGACCCTGTTCAAGAAGACACACATCATGATAGTCTGCCTCAACGATCTCACGTACTTCGATTTTTTTCATGGGTTTTTACACTCCGGTGATTCGGACCGGTGAGGATTGCCGTGCACTATAAAAGGAGACCTGACAGAACATATCCTATGGATATTATCAAGTCGCTTTCGATATTGCCTCTCTTCCTGATGCTGGTACTCTCTTTTCAGGTGAGTGCTGATGAGAATATCTCTGCCACCGACTCAGAGTTTCTGGAGAACCTGACCGATACAGGGGAGATTGCAGAACAGACTATCGTAGCAAATGATACAGGTGAACCTGCACACCCTGATCCTGTGGAGGTGAACTCCTCTCCTCCCCTGTCAGATTCTTCTCAGGTAAAGAACGAATCAGTGAATACGACTGCACCTGAAGGAAACAAGACCAACCAGACCGGCCCCACTGCCGCTGATATCCAGAAGGCATTCAGTGGATGGTACGAGAAGGCAGTAAATGCTTCGCTCAAGGGAAACAACAAAGCTGCAGCAGATGCATACGCAGCCGCCCTCAGGCTCGACAAAGAGTCAGAGAAGGCACTGGCAGGATACGGCGATGCCCTCTCTAAACTCGGGCGGGACACCGAAGCACTTGATGTCTATTCCAGACTTCAGAACCTCTCGCCAACCAACGCAACCATTCTGATCCCGCTCGGGAGGGAGCAGAATGCGGTCGGCAGCCATGATGAGGCTCTTGCCACCCTGCTGAATGCGACCGCTGCTTACCCGAATGAGACAGAAGGGTGGAACCAGCTAGCTGCAGCATATGCCGGACTCTCACGGTACGAAGAGGCACTGACAACAGTCAGGAAGTCTCTGCAGATCTCAACCGACCAGGCCGGTGGATGGGGCAGGCTTGGCTCTATCCTTTCAGGTCAGGGAAGGTTCTACGAAGCTGTTGCAGCGTTTGAAAAGTCACTCACCCTTGATCCAAAGAACGGAGCCACCTGGACAGACCTCGGCAATACCTGGGCCTCATTGGGCAGGTACAAGGAGGCATCACAGGCATATGAGGCTGCAACAGAGAGCAGACCGTCTGATACCTCTCTCTGGCTGAAACTTGCAGCGGTGTATGAGAAAGAACTGAAGACAAAAGAGGCTGCTGAAGCATACCGGAAGGGAGGAGTCATATCTTCTTCAGACACAAACCAGTCTGCTATTGAGCAGAACAAGACAGAGACAAAACCTGAACCGAATTCCGCCGTGAATATGACAGGAGAGAGCCCATCGGACTCTGCTCCCCTTAACGAAACCAGTCAGATAGTAGAGTGACTATTCAGGATGAGCAGGCAGATCACTGCCACTTGATCCCTGCCTTTTTTCCAGGCGGACCAACTAACCGCTCAACTGCCTTGAGAAGGTTTGCAGCTTGATATGGCTTGACAACATATCCTTTAGCCCCGATCCTCCTAGCGAGATCAACCATCCCTTCCTCACCGACAGAGGTGCAGAGCATAACCCGTGCCTCAGGATACTCCTCACGAATCCTGCGCAGGGTATCTATTCCATTCAGATCAGGCATGATCAGATCCAGCATGGCAAGATCAGGAACCATCTCCCGGTAGAGCTGTATCCCTTCCTCTCCGCCGCTTGCCAGACCTGCAATCTCATACCCGGCAGAGACCAGAATATTCCTGAGAAGATTCCGGTCAAAATCAGTATCATCTACAACTAGAATCCGAGGCATCCCCATCCCTCATCGTTCCAAACATCTGCACCTGTTCCCCATCAGATCACTTTTTCATACTGATATATACAAGACCATATCCACCGGTTCTTTTCTTCGATCTCCGTGGTGTACCCATAAATTACTTTTCTTTCGCGTGCCAGGTTCGAAATAATCCTGATCTGCATTATACAGGTTCCGGAAGGCTTACCCAGAAGGTAGCACCAGAATCAGGAACCCCTTCCGCCCATATCTTTCCTCCGTGCCTGAAGACTATCCTTTGGACGGTTGCAAGACCGATCCCGTTGCCAGGGAACTCATCATGTGAATGAAGACGCTGGAGAGGGATAAAAAGAAGGTTCACCTTTTCAGGCGGAAACCCTGCACCATTATCCCTGACATAGAAAGTAAGACCCTTCCCACGCTGTGTCCCTGCTATTTCGATCTTCGCCTCACTCCGCCTCCCGGTGTACTTCCAGGCGTTGGTGAGCAGGTTCTGCACTGCGATCAGAAGAAGACCTTTGTCTCCGACTGTCTCAAGCCCTGGCTCTACCGTCCAGGTAACCTTCCGGTCAGGGTTCTCCTGTGACAGCCCCTTCAGGATTTCGGTTGCCATAGCACTGATATCAACCGGTTCCATCACCAGAGATGCTCTGGTAACCCGTGAGAGTCTGAGGAAGTCGTTGACCAGTTTGTCCATGTTGGCTGCAGCCTGACGAATCCGGTGTAGACATTCCTGCCCATCAGCAGGAAGAAAAGTAATGTATGACTCTTCAAGAATCCGGGAGAATCCGTCAATGGCAATGAGGGGTGCCCTCAGGTCATGTGAGACTGAGTAACTGAACGAGTCAAGCTCACGGTTGGCTGCCTCAAGTTCTGCTTCAAGCCTTGATCTCTCCTGCGCCATCCGTATCGTCGCATGCAGATCCCGCTCCCTGAACGGTTTTATCAGGTACCCAAATGGCTTGGCCTCCTTTGCCCGCTCAAGGGTCTGATCATCTGCGTATGCAGTGAGAAAGATCACCGGGATGTGGAATGAACCCGAGATGCTTCCTGCTGCATCTATGCCGTCGATAGTGCCAGCAAGATGGATATCCATCAGCACCACATCAGGCCTCACCTCACCGGCAAGCCTGACAGCCTCTTCCCCGGTCGGAACCGGCCCGGCAACATCATACCCGAACTTTTTGAGCTTGGAGGCGATAGACTCTGCTACAATAGCTTCATCCTCTACAATCAGTATCTGTGTCGCGATTATCCCCCCCTTTCTATTCAGCGTTCAGGAAACCGGATGGAGAAATGTGCTCCGGGACCATCTCCACCGCCGACAGTTACAGACCCCAGCAACTGACGGGTCAGAACACGTACGAGTCGCATACCAAGGCTGCTCGACGAATCGATGGAGAAATCAGGAGGAAGACCGACTCCGTCATCCGCATAGGAGAGCACATAAGACCCCTCTTCGTGCTCCATGCAGACACTGATTAGTCCCTTCCCCTTTCCGGTGAAGGCGTACTTCATCGAGTTCACCATCAGCTCGTTAACAATCAGACCAAGGGTGACCACAGTATCCAGGCTGAACCGTATATCACCGACTTCGATCTCTGTCCTGATATCCCTTACGGTTGCGATGCTGCTGATAACCTCTTCAGCTAGGTTCTCAAGATATGATGAAAACGGGATGTCAGAGAGTGATTCACTGCGATACAGCGTCTCATGTACCAGGGCCATCGATGCGATACGCTGCTCACAGTCGCGGATCGCTGATATAACGCGCTCATCTTCGATGTACTCCTCCTGAAGCTGTAGCAGGCTTGAGATCACCTGCATATTGTTCTTGACCCGGTGATGGAGCTCACGGAAGAGGACATCCTTCTCATCTATTGTGCGTTTGAGTTTCTCCTGGTACTGTTTCATCTCGGTGATGTCCACGATCACACCGCGAACTCCATCATACACGGTATCACGAAAGATCGGGGAGAGTGAGAGCAGAACTGATCGCTCTCCACCCTCCTTTGCTTTGATGGTAAAACCACCGTTCCGGACAGCAGGATCTACCTGGAGATCATCCATAACACGCGCCAGTTCGCTCTGATCAGTGTCACAGAAGAACCGGAGAAATGACTCACCGATGAGCGTTGTATCATCACATGATGCAAGAAGGGCATGTGCTCCCCGGTTGCAGAAGATGACCTTTCCCTTCGCATCTGTCTCAAAGACTGGTTCAGGCAGAAGGTCTGCAAGTTCGCGAAAGTGCCGTTCACTCTCTGCGAGCGCCCGTTCAGAGAGTTTCTGTTCTGTCCGGTCACGTATGATCAGCAGAACCGCGGTATCTCCTGCCTGAGTTATTGGGACCGCAATCAGTTCTGCAAAGATCTCCCTGCCTGATATGCTCCACATCACCGCTTCACACGAGTTCGGGCTCCGGATTGAGAAACTCTGGGAGAGCATCTCAGTTACTCCGGGATATGATGCCCCGTCAAAGTACTCGTTCATCGGACGGGTCGTAAACTCTTCAAACGAGTGCACACCAAAGAGGCAGAGTGCAGCAGGGTTGAGATACACAACCCTGTTCTCTGACGAGAGAATTGCAATCGCGTCCGGTGATGACTCGGAGAGCTGCATATATCGCTCCTCGCTCTCGATGAGAGCATCACGCAGGGCATCTTCAGCCTGGATCCTGGCGATCACGTTCCCGATCTGAGAGACCACCGTCTCCAGGGAGTCACGACAGGTGACCGGTACCTCGTTCATGATGTCAGATCCCAGCACAAACCATCCGATCACCTCATCATAACGCTGGACAGGGACTAGTGCCATCGAGAGAAACGGAGTGTCTGACCGGCTCATATCGGTCTGACTGTAGTACCGGGATGTACCTGCGAGGACAGCAAGGAGATCGATGTTCTCATTCTGCCAGGCCCCCATGAACTGCTCGAGTGAGCGTCGGTGGGGACCGGAGTCATACGCTTTGGTAACTGCTCCAGTGGCACGGTCCCGAAGATACACTGCTCCGGTCTCAAGCCCGGTGAGCCTGACCACGGCTTTCAGTGACATCTCAAGCACCATATCAGCAGACGAGACCATGGCCAGTTCAAGAGCAAGATCACGCTGGATAGATATCTGTCGTGCCACCTCTTTCTGGGCACTGATGTCCCGACCTACTGCCAGGATCTCCCTCGGTTCAAACGAGGAGTCAAAGAGGAGTCTGAGTGTCCAATGAAGATATGATACAGAGCCGTTCGGACGAACATGCCTGATCTCTACATACACCACCGGATTATCAGGATCGCAGACATCAGTGGCATCCTTCAGGTTTTCTCCACCCCCCCCGAAGAGGGAGTAGAAGTCAGACCCGATAAGATCATTGGTTTCCCTGGAGAAGTATGAGGCAAAAGAGGTGTTGACGAATCGTATCATCCCTTCAGGATCCATCTGGCAGATGAACTCGGTCTGATCCTCCACAACCGCCCGGTAGAGCTGCTCACTCTCAAAGAGGGCACGTTCAGCCCTGAACTGCCGGGCCGCCTTTCCGATGTCATGCGCGAGTTCTGCAAAGAGTTCCTCGGCATTGCCTCCCTTCTGCAGGTAAAAGTCTGCACCGTTATTAATGGCATCAATTACCACTTCCTCTCGACTTTTGCCTGTGAAGACGATGACCGGAATATCAGGATCCACCTCTCGTATCGCCTTGAGGAGCGTGATGCCATTCATATCAGGCATATCGTAATCCACGACCAGGCAGTCATATGAGAAGAGTTGCCCGCTCTGTATGGCATCTACAGGATCATCTGTTATATCAACCTCAAGTGAATGAATAATCGTCAGATAATCGCGAATTGCATGGAGCATTGCCGGCTCGTCATCAACAAAAAGAACACGGACGGCATGATCAAACCCCATGATTACTGTCCTGTATTCAGCGGCGATATCGCCGCAATGACCTGACACTGGTATTTTATTCGCGATACTACGATCATACTTATCTTATCCGAATTAGTACAATGATACGTTACACAGAAGCATTATGAAGCAACACACATATTTTCTTCTGCTTGGGTTCATCGCACTGATCGAAGTGGGCATCTTTATCTGGTCTGTTGAACACCTCGAACCATTGGTGATGACCGGTGCAGTTATCATCGGCGTGCTTGCCGCATGGATCATACGGCAGCTTGTTGATGAAGTGGTTGCCGATGAACGGACTCACCTGATCACAGAGAAGGCATCCCTCAGAACCCTTCAGGTCCTTGGTGTGATCCTCTTCTCATATGCACTCGGAGGTGCCGTAATCAGTCTCAGGGGTGAGGTGTTCGGTCCGTTCTCGTATCAGGTAGCCAGGTTTGCATTCATCCTCATGTTTATCGTCTTTCTCATGATCATCGTATATGTCATCTTTCTCTCCTGGTATGAACGAAAATACGGGGCCGGGGGGGAGGATGAAGAATAAGATCAAGGTCTTTCGTGCAATGAACGATCTTACTCAGGAAGATCTTGCCAGGGACGTTGGTGTAACCAGGCAGACCATTCTTGCAATTGAGAAAGGGAAGTATGACCCTTCACTCGAACTTGCCTTCAGGATCTCATCACGATTCGGAGTTCACATCGAAGAGATTTTTACCTATGAAGAGATTCTGGCAGATGAAAAGGGATCTGGAGACAATCCCTGAACATCACCTGACAGAACAGGCCGACCTTTTGAGTTCCTATCTGACAAAACGGCAAGCATACTTGCCGGATAGGAAAGTAGATATAACACAATGTAAATAATACTATACATGCGCAGGCACAGACCTGCACAGTAGAACAGGAGGTGATACCCGAGTCTTGTTGTATGTAACCCCACACCAACCCATCCGGTATGCCATCTTCATCAGAGGGTAATGTATGCCAGAATCCATGCCTCCCGAAAAGTCGTGCAGAAACACCCCCCATCCAGCACTCCCCGCATAATACAACCATGCACGGCTAACGGAGTCAAGATACACCCCATACCCTTTAAGGCTGAGGATCCGTGCGGACACCACCGATCCAGACACAATATTCCCCGGACCAATGGTTTCTGCAGACAGCAGGAACCTCCTCAGCCGGCATAACCGCCAGACCCACACGAAACTCACGGGATTTTGTTCTCTTTTCTTTTGATGTTGTAACTGTTTTATTGCAGAATCCATTCTGCTATACCTTCATGAAAAAATCCATTGATCAGACGGTGACGTCTGATAGTGGCGGTCCGATCATCCGCTCCACTTCCTGAACCAGACGGAGTGCAGGATATGGTTTTGGAAAGAATGCAAAGGCCCCTGATCTCCGTGCAAGATCTGCAACAACCTCGTGACCGAACGAGGAGCAGACCATGACAGGAATGGAGGGGTAGGCAGCACGGATGGATCGAAGTAGATCAATGCCGTTCATGTCAGGCATCACGATATCCAGGGTTACAAGAGAGGGTTTTATTGACCTGAGAAGCCTGACCGCTTCAGTTCCTGAAGAGGCAGCTCCGATGACAGGATATCCGGCTTCGTTCAGGATGGTTATGAGTTGTTCACGTTGAACCGGGTTGTCATCCACGATTAGAATTCCACTCATATAAAATATTCCAGTTTAATATGCTTAGGGAATATTTTCAGAGTGATCTTAAAAGAATTTGCCATGCAATACCCCATATCGCGCGAATTACATGAAATAGAGGAGCCATAGGGCGTAGACCATGGCCTGGAGAAGAGTCAGCGGGAGACCGACCAGCAGAAAGTCGCGAAACCGGATGGACAAGCCTGCCTTTTCAGCCTGTTGAATGACGATAACATTGCTTGCAGCACCGAGGATGGTCAGATTACCTGCAATCGTGGAGCCCGCAGCAAGGGCCAGCATGGAACCGGAGGAGAGTCCTGATGCTGCGATAACCGGTTGAAAAAGGGCGACAAACGGGACGTTAGAGATCAACTGGGAGAGGATGATGCTTGCTGTAAGGATCAGGGGGATTGTGGTGAGATCAGTGAACGGCACAGACGACTGAAACCAGCCTGAATCATACACACTCTGCATCAGGACAAACAATGATGCAAAGAATATCAGGGTTTTCCAGTCGATCTGCCTGATGATGGCTGCCCGTTGTTCTGCCAGAAAAAGGACAGGAAACGCAGCACAAAGGGCAATGACCCCAAGCGGAAACAGGGGAAGGTCAAAGAATGAGCCGCCGATTCTGATACCGATCAGAGAGAGTAGGATCGCCAGTGAGAGGACGGTTATTCTGGCAAACCGCCTGTCGGGGGAATGAGGAAGATCGGGAGGGACAAAGGTTCCATTATCCACCTTCATCCACCCGGACCTCATCAGCAGCACGATCAGAAAGAGGCTGATGATCGTCGGAACGAGCAGACCGGCAGCAAATGAGACAAACGGCTCTGGAGGATTCCAGTACGTTGCAACCAGGAAGTTCTGTGGATTTCCGATAGGGCTCGGCACACTCCCGGTTGTCAGAGAGAAGCAGAGCGTCAGGAGCACTACTGCAGGAGGAATGCGAAACCTGCTGGCAATTGAGAGTGCAAGGGGAGTGCCGATTATCGCAACCGTGTCGTTGATCAGAAGTGCAGACGACACAGCAATTACGCAGACAAAAAAAGGCAGCAGCCTATCTCGGGTCCCTGCCACCCGGCAGATCTGATCGGAGAACCGGGCAAGAAGACCACTGGCAGAGACAGCCTCACCCACGACAAACATCCCGAAGAGGAAGATCATCACATCAGGATTGATCGCAGACAGGGCTTCTGGGAGGCTGATCTCACCGGTGAGGAGGACAAGGACCGCTCCAGCGGTCATTACCTGCCATATCCGGAGGGTAAACCGCCCGATCTGTCTGACAGTGATGAGGAGAAAGACAAGACCCAGGATAAGAAGACTCAGATGCGTGCAGAAAAGTAGTCATCCCTGATATTTGAGTACCGTGTATCTTCGGCCTTCCGGGGCCATAACCCTAATGCCACGAAACGGCACACGTAGCTGAGATTATTGTATGACTGATCGTATTCTCATTCCTTTCATCATTCTCATAGGACTCCTGCTTGTTCCTGCTGCCCTTGCAGCAGACAACAAAGTTCCCCATGGAGGGACCGTATACGTAGGAGAATCTGACCTTGACCTCTCCAGTTGTGAGGTCCATACCGGGGACGAGATCGCCTGGTGGGATTCAGGAAATACCCAGGGAACCCCGACTGCAAGGGCCAGAGTGACTGATATCCAGCATTTTAATGTCGACACTGACACTTTCAAAGGCCACACCGGCCAGTGGTACGCATTAATCACCAAAAAGCCGGTCTTCATGGTTGAAGACCCCACACTCGAGGTTGCCCTGGTTGAGAACGGGATGGACACTGACCCTGACACGATCAAACGTGGAAACCTTGTCTCATTCAAGATAGCAACCAATCTCGCAGGAATAAGCCAGCGATCAGGGTCATCAGGTGCCCCGGTATCCATCAACCTCACAGGACCAAACGACACGGTGTTCCACGCGATCACCTCATCACAGACCGGCGATTTCAACCTTGACAAGGTGTATGTCTACACCTCCCCTTATGACACCGGTGCCGTTTGGGACACCTCTGATACAAAGAAGTTCCCAGATGGAGAATATACGATCTCTGCGGTCACCAATGTCAACAAGATCAACGAGAACAACCCTGATTCAGGCGCTACCATCACCGAGAAGAAGACATACACGCTCTCAAAGACAGGGGTAAAAGGAAAGGATGATTCTGAAAAGAGCGTAAGCAGCAAGGACAAGAGTGGGGATGTGAAGACCGAGAGTGTCACAACTGAGAAGAAGTCTTCAAAGAAGGCTGCAAATGTCTCCGAAGAACCTACAGAGAAGATAACCTCTGAACCAACCCCTGAAGAGACGGCCAGCAAGAGTTCTAAGAGTAAAAAGAGTGTAGACGAATCTGAAACCCCGACAGAGAAGCCCACAAAGAAAGTGACAGAAGAGCCTACACCTGAAGGCAAGTCAAACAAAACGAAGAAGTTAACCGCAGAAGAACTGGAAAAACAGGAAAACCTGACCTCCCAGAAGACACAGAAGCCAACCAGGGAACCCACCGAGGTCCAGACATCTATTGTCACCCCGATCCCGACCATGGAAGTGACAGATGAGCCGACACCGGTCTTTACCCCGCATCCAAAGAAGACCTACGCTCACCCGCCAACCCCCTCTGCAACATCCACACAGGCAAGTCCGCTTCCTGTCGGATTGATCTGCGCAGCACTCGGTGCAGCTGCCCTGTTCATCGGATCAAAGCGGGACCAGTGAGCCTTAATACATCTCTTTTCTTTCTTCAGGCCGTCCAGCCATCACTCTCATTACCGCGTATGCCCTAGTATATTCCCATGAAGCGTGCACTGCTCTCAGTCTGGAACAAGGATGGGATCATCGATCTCGCAAAGGCTCTCTCTGCAGCCGGAGTTGAGATCCTGAGTTCAGGTGGGACGGCAAAGACTCTGGAGAAGGAGGGTATCCCGATCATCGAGGTCTCTGACTACACTGGACACCCAGAAATGATGGACGGAAGGGTCAAGACGCTCCATCCCAGGATTCACGGCGGGCTCCTGGGAAGGCGGGGAAAAGACGAGGCAGAGATGGAGAAGAACAACATCCAGCCTATAGACCTGCTCGTCGTCAACCTCTACCCGTTCGAAGAGATGGCAAAACAGGCACTGCCACTCGACGAACTGATCGAGTTCATCGATATCGGCGGACCAGCCATGATACGGGCTGCTGCCAAGAACTTCAAGGATGTCGTGGTCGTCACTGATCCTTCAGACTATCCTGCACTCATCACGGCAATAAAGAGCGGAGCAGGATTTGGATACGAGCAGCGTCTCGCACTCGCCTGCAAGGTCTTCATAAAGATGGCTGCGTACGACGGGGCCATATCCAATTACCTCCAGGCCCTTGAGGGGAAATTCCCTGACACACTCTCAGTGCAGTACAGAAACGGGAGATCGCTCAGGTACGGAGAGAACCCGCACCAGGATGCTGCCGTATACGGAGAGTCGGGAATAGCAGGCGCAGTCCCGATCCAGGGGAAGGCGATGTCATACAACAACTACCTTGACCTGGATGCCGCCGTTTCGTTGCTCAGAGAGTTCTCAGAGACCGCAGCGGTCATCGTCAAGCATAACAACCCCTGCGGGGTAGCAACAGGGCCTGATGTCTGCACAGCCTATATCACCGCACGGGACTCCGACCCGGTCTCTGCCTACGGGGGGATCGTGGCAGTCAACCGTGAGGTCGGTGAGGACCTTGCAACGCAGATAGCATCCACCTTCATCGAGGTTCTGATAGCCCCATCCTACGCACCCGGAGCACTTCCGATCCTCGCAAAGAAAGAGAACATGAGGGTGCTCACACTTCCGGAGCCGATGGAGAAGACCGAGATCAGAACCATAGACGGCGGGGCCCTTGTGCAGCGGAACACCACGTTCAGAGAGGAGTGGGTCGTCGTCTCTGACCGGGACCCGACCGCAGCGGAAGAGGCTGCCATGCATCTTGCCATGAAGGTCTGCAAGCATACCAAAAGCAACGCTATCATCTTCGCAGACGGCACGAAGGCAATAGGTATCGGTGCAGGACAGATGAACCGCGTGGATTCGGCCCGTATCGCGGTCTCCAGATCACTCTCCTCACTCAAGGGAACTGCTGTGGCATCTGATGCATTCCTCCCGTTCCCGGACACTCTGCAAGTGGCAGCAGAGGCAGGAGCGACAGCCCTCATTCAGCCTGGCGGATCGATCAGGGATGATCTGGTCATCGCTGAAGCGAACAGGCTCAACATCGCAATGGTTTTCACCGGGGTCAGATACTTCAGACACTGATCCCTTCAGACCTCAATTCTTTTTTTCCGGTGCGCTCCGTCATATATTTGAGGACCACAACAGCACCTTGTAATCATTCATGGATTCGTGTATCCCGCTGCAGGACCTGATGATGATGATGATCTCCCGGATCGAGGAGGTCGCAAGATCAATCGATCAGCGCCAGGTGGAGTGTATTCTCACCGAGATAAACAAGGCTGAACGGATCTTTGTCCTTGGTGCAGGCAGGTCAGGGTTTGTTGCAAAGTCATTCGGGATGCGTCTCATGCACCTTGGCATGACCGCGTATGTTGTCGGAGAGACGGTCACCCCTGCCTTCAACGAGCGTGACGTTCTTATCGCCTTTTCAGGCTCAGGAAAGACGAAGTCTGTGCTTGAGGCATGCCAGACAACTCACCAGATCGGAGGATCACTCTGCCTGATCACAGGGACAAAGAGTTCTCCGATGGCTGACCTTGCCACCTGCGTTGTCTACCTCAAGACCGATGATGAGAGTATCCACACCGGGTCTGATCACTTTGATCTCCGCCAGCTGAAAGGAGAACACAGGTCCATGTCACACCCGTCAACCCCGCTCGGAACGCTCTTTGAGACATCCGCGATGATATTTGCAGATTCAATCATTTCTGCGCTCATCGAACTGAAGAACTGCAGTATTGAGGAGATCATTCACCGGTACTCCAATATGCAGTAATAAACACGGACTTTTTATTCAGGAAGGCCATATACGGTGTATGGCTGACAGCCTTGCAGAACAGACCGCCCCGGTGATCAGAATCATGACCGTCGTGCCGGTGCTGATTTACATCGTGCTAGCACTATTTCTCACTATCGTGGCAGTGATTTCACTTGGAATAACCCTGTTTGATATCATCTCACTGTTTACCACCCATAACTGGGAAGATGGAATCATCCAGGTGGTATACTCAATCCTGCTCACCGTCATCATCATCGAACTCTTTGAGACGGTTATCGTGTACCTGCGGACAAAGCGGGTTCCGGTAAGGGCAATCCTCATCGCAGGACTTACCGCGATGATCAGGCATGTGATCATCTTCAACATATCAAATGCACAGCCTATCGAGATCATCGGCCCTGCCGTGATGCTTGCAGTGCTTATCGCTGGTGTGTACCTGCTCAGGGAAGAGATCGATACCGGAAATATCAGGATTTGAAAATTATCGGCAGGGGATGGTGAGTCTGAGTATCATCAGGATCTCTCCTCCCTCCACCCTCTCTTCTGCCATAGTACAACTCTCAAACCCGTTTTTTCTGATCAGATCACTGACCTCATCGGGCCCGGTCAACGAAGAGATCAGAAGAAGTACCCTGCCTTCTGGTGAGATGATACCCGGGATCTGATTCAGAAACCTCTCAATAACATCCCTGCCTGACGGCCCGCCATCTAGGGCAAGTTCAAGCCAGTCATCGATCCGCTCAGCCGGTTCTGTAGGGAGATACGGCGGGTTAAAGAGTATCAGATCAAATGGCCCGCACAGGCCAGCCGTGAGATCGGTCTGAACCACCGGGACTCCGGCTTTATGGGCGACTGCGGCTGCATGAGGGTTCATGTCGGTTGCAACCAGCAGACAACAGGAGGAGAGGAGTCCTACAGATACAAACCCGGACCCGACACCGATCTCAAGCACACGGTCACCAGGTCTGATCTCCTGTTTCGCAACCTTAAAAAGAAGAAACGAGTCCTCGGCAGGCTGGTAGACCTGGTCCGGATCAGCCTGAAAGGGCGTTTGAGATTGTGGCATAATCCTCGAGATAGAGTTCCTCAGGCCGGGATGAGAGGATAGCAGGATCCAGACCTGATAGCAGGGATGCAACCCGGTCAGGACCGAAGATACCACCAGTGTTCTTCAGGATACTCCGCACCGTCTTTCTCCGGCCTGCATATAGGATCTTCACAACCTCCGCATACACATCCCGGTCATTGACCGGGAAGAGCGGTGGGCGTGGCTCAATCCTGACCACCGTCGAGTATACCGCAGGTGGAGGAGAGAACGCACCGGGAGGGAGATCAAAGCACCGGCTTGCACGGGCAAAGGTCTGTACCATCACCGTGAGCCTTCCGCAGTCCCGGGTCCCGATATCTGCGAGCATCCGGTCTGCAAACTCCTTCTGGTACATAAGAACCGCAGCCTCAAACCCGATATCAAGCAGGCGGAATGTTATCTTGGATGATGCAGAATAGGGAAGGTTTGCAACAACGATATCAAACGGCGGGATGTCAACCCTTGTGGCATCACCAGGAACCATCGTAAGGGCACCAGATTCTATCTCTAGGGTAAATTCATGCTTCAAAAAAGTTACGAGAGACCCGTCGAGTTCAACTGCGATAACCCGTGCCCCCCTGGCAAGCAGGGCACGGGTAAGCACACCCCTGCCGGGCCCAATTTCCAGAACCCGGCGATCCGAAAGATCAAGGACTGACGCAATCCTTTCGACCGCATTGCGGTCAGCAAGAAAGTGCTGATCCCGGTACGCACTCATCGTGAGGTGAAGAGGTGATACTTCACCGTCTGATCCTGCAGTTCTTCCAGAATTCGGTTGAGGATCATCTTTTCTGGGTGTGGAAGAGACTTGATTCGTGTTGAGATATCAGCAAAGTTCTCAAACGGCTTCTTCTCCCTAGACTCGATGATCTCCCACATCAGTTTCTTTCCAATACCAGGAAGCAGGTGAAGCATGTGAAGTTTGGGTGTGATAGAGATCGACTTGTTGTAGAAGTTGACATACTCACTCTCCCGTTCCTTGACGATCTTCTCGATGACAAAGGGAAGTTCTGATAATGCCCCGTTGGTCAGCTCGTTATAGCCGATCCTACGCTTGACCCGCTCGATCTTCTCGCGTTCGCCACTCCCGATATAGATCAGCTCACCAATCTCAACATTCAGAGACTTTGGAATCAGTTCAAGTAGTTTGAACTGCTCCACACCGATTGCCTGTACAACCGGCTCCCGCTTGTATATGGGACGCGGATCGTCAGGATACCCTTTGGGAAGGATATCGAGAACAACAGCGTTGATCTCCTTCTTCTCAGCCCGCTCAGTCTTCATCATGAGCGCACCTAGTTGAAGTGAGTTATAACGAGATCGATGATCTGGTCGAGTTCCTCGGTTGTGTGTGCAAACTTATCCTTGCCAAAGACGGCTCTAACCTCGTCCCTGGTCCGGGGCATTGTGTTTGCAATCCGAAGTGCCACATCAGGCTTAACCTTATCGAGCAGGAGCAGTGCATCAACAAGACTGCGGGACTTCGCTGCAGAGGTCCGGGAGATCTGGTTGGCATGTTCGATGCTCCTGCGGAGCTCATACGACATCTCTTTTCCTTTTTCCAGACGGACTGCTTCAACATTGAGCAGCTCCTCTTTCAGTTCAGGAACAGTGATCGCATTTTCTTCAATAATTCCTTTGATCTTCATGCCAACCGACCTATCTTCCGTTAGTACTGTTGCGCCTTAAGGTGCTGGGGACGTGAGATAATTGTTTTCATCTTGTTGCCGTCGTAGATCTGCACGAGCCATGCACGGCCTCTGCGACCAACAACTGAACCAGTCTTACCGTGGAAGCGTGCATGAGGCATTCCCTTCTGAATGCTTGGCTCACAAACGATGTGAACCTTCTGTCCCATGTCAAACTCCTGAATGACGGTGGTGACCGGCAGAACGCCGCGCTTTCTCAGATCTTTCTTAAACTTATACCGGGTCTTCTTCCTCGGTCCATTGTGAAGTGCCATTTCCGTTCACCTACTCGATTCCCTGCACATCGACAACATCAAGTTGTACGACTCGTGCCGGCGTTCCCAGGATCTCTGATAGACTGGGCGTGGTCCGCCCCTGGTCACCTGATATTAACTCCTTGATGTACAAACCGGCCTCTCCTGTTACTTCAAACGCGAAGAGGTTCGCTTCCCGGCCTGTCCATATGAGATCAAGGACAACCCTCTCCCGTACCTTGTCTGCCCTCCGGTGGGCAACCCGGGCCGGGGTGCGCTGATGTATCGTGGCACCCGTCAGCTGTTCTGCGGCTGCAGAGAGGGTTTCTTCGGGGATGGAGCCGTCTATATCGACCAGAATCCTGTATTTTTTATGCCCTTTGTGCGTCTTAAGGGTTTCCACTTCACCCCGCTCGGTCCATCTGAGATCCTTGACCCCGACCCTGCCGCCTGTTGATTCGTTGATCCTCTTTTCAAGGGTTTCAAGGTCAGCATGCCTGATGCGGGGTTCAGAGATCTCGATGATGAACGGGCGGCCGGATCCGATCATCACTGCATCGATATCCTCACGTCCGGCGCCGTGAAGTGTTGCTGCTGTGCCGCTGAAGATCTCGCAGAGGGGCCTGCCTATCAGTTCCTCCACTGAGTCTGCGTACTGTTTACCGGTGTAGTTGCATGCCTCGCAGCCTGCGCCCTTGCATGATCTACAGTGCCAGTGAGTCTGGGGGATTCCCCGCTCATACTTGAAGTACCGGCCATACAAGAATACCGGGCGGATCTGAACCTCTGCAACCTCTTCGTGAAGGTTCAGGACGACCACTACATCAGGGTTCTTCAGATCGACTAAAAGCCCGTTGCGTGCAGATACAGCCTTACCAACCTCACGGTTGATCTCAGACTTGAGGGGCTCGGGGTCCTGCAGTGTGAGGTCACTCCAGATCATCTCTTCAGCCTCGGTGATCAGCGGAGGAATCCGTGATCCGATCAGGAAGGTCTTGCACTCGATCCCTTCAAGAGACGAGATTACCCGCTCTGCCCACTCATCAGTGTGATCAAAGAAGTTGTTGCAGATCCAGCAGGGTTCAGACGGCGGAGTGTACGGCTCATTTGCCTCAAGAGCGGCCGCGATCCGGATCGCGCTTCCACGCATATCATTCGACAATCCGTGCGAACGCTTTGCCACGAGGCGACCGAGACAGTGATCACAGATCGGCCCGTACTCCTGTACTTTGCGGTATAATTCAGTCAGTTCCATCCGGATCTTCTCCGATCGATCTCATTGTAGAGCAGGACAATTGCGTGGTCGGCATGCAGAACCTGCGGACCCAGTGAGTACCTGGGCAGGTCTTTGATCAGGAGTTCCTCTTCAGGCGTGAAGTTCTGATGATCAGAGAGGAGGAAACCTTCAGGAAGATCTTCTCCAGCATTTCTGATGTCTGTTCCGGCTTCATCGAGCACCCCGAACCGGTGCTCAGCAAGAAGGGTCTCAAGGCCTGCCTTCCTGACCGAGACACCGGGGGTCACCTCCCGGAAGAGGCTCCCTGCCGGGATCTCAAGGGCTTTCTTGATGAAGGAGGCACTGCTCCGCTCATCCGGGCTCAGGCTGCGGACGTTTGCCCCTTCAAACCTGACGGTCTTGATTGCACCGGGTCCGCCTGCAAGGATCAGGAAACAGGAGGCATCATCCCTGATACCGTGCGAGAGGAAGAGCGAGGCCTGTACGCACCGGCAGAGGAGATCCATCCTGCCTCCGCTGCTCGGAAGGTCGTTCAGGCTGAATGAGCCGTCATTCTTTGCCTGGTGACCAATCACCGCAAAAAAGACCATGGGATCAGGAGAAGCGGCCGAACTTCTTCATAAGCCGTTGCATCCCCTTCTCCCCTCCTTTCAGGTTTTTGAAGGTGCGTTTCATCATCTTGTAGTACTTGATGAGTTCACGCACCTCTTCAAGGGTGGCACCGGCACCCATGGCAATCCTCTGCACACGTGAACCGTTCAGCACCGTGGGATCATCCATCTCGATGTTGGTCATCGAGTCCATGATGATCCGGTACCGTTCCATCTTGGTTGAGGTGACATCGATTGCGCCATCAGGAACCTCCATGCCTCCGAGCGGAAGCATGCTGAGCACCTGCTTGAGCGGTCCCATCTTGTTCACTGCCTCGAGCTGCTTGTACATATCCCGAAGTGTGAACTTGCCTGAGAGCATCGCGTTGACATCGATGTCCTCCTCCTGGATGCTCTCCTGGACCTTCTCGGCAAGGGCCTTGAGATCACCCATTCCAAGCAGACGTGAGATGAAACTGTCTGGATCAAACCATTCAAGATCCTCAACAGTCTCACCGGCTCCGACAAAGACGATACCCGCTCCGGTCTCGGAGACAGCCGACAGGGCGCCTCCTCCCTTGGCGGTACCGTCCATCTTGGTGATGATGACACCATCTATCTGAACGGCCTCGTGGAACCGGCGTGCCTGTTCACGTGCCTGCTGACCCAGTGCTGCATCAAGGACAAGCCAGCGGTGGGTGGCATGGGTCATCTCATTGAGATCGATGATCTCCTGGATCAGTTCATCCTCAAGGGCGTGACGCCCCTGGGTATCCACGATGATGACCTCGTCTTTGAGGTGCTGGAGACCCTCTGCCACGATTTTCCTGGCATCGGTCTCTTTGGGGTTGCCAAAACAGTTCACCTGCACCCGGTCACAAAGGGTCTTGATCTGGGTGTAGGCACCGGGCCTGAAGGTATCGGCACAGATGACTCCGACCCGGAGACCCTTCTTCTTGAAGTACCGGGCGATCTTTGCGGTGGTGGTGGTCTTACCAGACCCCTGCAGACCTGCCATCAGGATAGTCTGCCTGCCGAGCTGAACATCGACCTTGCCACCGACGAGGTGAACGAGCTCCTCGTACACGATCTTGAGCACATGCTCACGTGCAGTAACCCCTTTCGGCGGTTCCTCCTCGAGAGAACGCTTCTTGATCGTCTGGGAGAGCTGCATCACCTGCTTGACGTTGACATCGGCCTGCAGAAGGGCACGCTGAAGATCCTTGACCAGTTCCTCAACAGCAACCCGGTCGATGACCGTCTTGCCAGCGAGTTTCTTCAGAGCATCCTTGAGGTTTGTACCGAGATTTCCGAGCATCAGGCCTCACCTGCAAGGAGGTCAGCGACAATAGCCTTCGGCTCAAAGGGCACGATATCATCGTATCCCTGGCCGACACCGATGAAGATGAGCGGTTTTCCAACCGCATGGGCGATGGATATCGCTGCTCCGCCCTTCGGGTCCATATCAACCTTGGTCAGCATCACCGCGTCCATGCCGACAGACTTCGCAAACTCCTCGGCACGAATCACCGCATCGTTGCCTGCAACAGCCTCGTCAACATACACGATGAGATCAGGCTGAATGACCCTGCGTATCTTGGCGAGCTGGTTCATCAGGTTGACACGGTTGTGAAACCGTCCGGCAGTATCGCCGAGAACCACATCGACGTTATGGGCCTTTGCATACTGCACGGTGTCAAAGAGAACAGCAGAGGGATCAGACCCTTCCTGGTGCTGAATAACCTTGAGACCGAGCCTCTCACCATGAACATCGATCTGTTCAATCGCCCCGGCACGGAAGGTATCTCCCGCACCGATCGCAACAGTCAGCCCGTTCTTGGTGAGATAGTTTGCAACCTTGGCAACCGATGTGGTCTTCCCGGTTCCGTTCACCCCGGTAAAGAGGATCTTAACCGGCTTCTCACGTGATGCGATGAAGTCAAGAATATTGACTCCTTCACCTAGAACTGATAACAGTGCATCAGAAAGGGCATTTGTGATAACCGAATCAACCGAGGTTCCGATCTTGCGTTTTGATCCGGTGAGATCCTCTCTGACTTTTGTCAGGATTGCATCGGTTGCAGAAAAGGCGACATCGCTCTCTAAAAGGCCGATCTCAAGATCAGAGAGGGACTCCTCGATGTCTTTTTCAGATATGATAAACTCGCGGTCTCTGACGAGAGAGACCACCTTCTGGGCAAACCCGGGAACCTTCTTCTCCTTCGTCCCTTCATCATCATGAGCCACCGGTGTAACCGTGGCTGGCTGCGGCTGTGAAGCCTGAGGAACTACCGGTTCAGGAGTCTCCTGGGTAGAAGAAGCAACCCCGTCATCTGCAGGCTGCTCACTGATGGTGGTCTCCAGTCGCTGCCTGACCGAGAAGAGTTTCTCTTTAAGCGCTTTGAACATCAGAGACCACGTAAGTCCTAAAAAAAGGTCTTATCGCGGCCCTGCACCGCCGGCACCCTGTTCCTGCTGGGCCTGGCGGTAGAGCTGCTCAAGACGCTTGGAGATGTCCTTGACCTGGGCGTCAATCTTCTGGAGTGCTTCGCTCAGATTTTTGCTTGACGCTTCCATCTCAACGATGCGATCCTTAAGGTAACTTGCGCCACCCTCGCTGGTCTTCTGGAGAATGATCTCAGAGCCGATGTTGACGTAGACCTCATCCGGGTGTTCTACCCGTGCACGGACATTCACGCCTCCGCCGACCGGCATCAGGATCGTGGAGTCTCCTGCCTCTAAAAGAGCCTTCAGGGTCTCTATTGCGGCATTCCCTTCCCGGATCCCCTCTTCCATGATACCGAGCTGGCGGGAGTAGATCTCTGCCTGCTGGTTGTACTGGTTCAGGTATGCCTGAAGGGACTGAACTTCACGGGGATCAACGGGTGCCATCGGGATCACTCACCTGCATATTCAGTGACGGTGTCGATCTGAATATACATGCGTTTCAGCCGGTGCTTGCTTCCGATCAGGTTGTAGATCCGTTCCTGTGCCTGCTTCTCATTCGGGGCAGTAAGAACCTTGGTGTATGGCTTCCATCCACGCAGTTCCTGGTATTTGCCCTTGACTTCGTACTTCTTCTGGTCCATAGTTCACTCCTCAAATCCGAAAATATCTTCTATTCTTCCGAGTTCGTAGCCGCTTGTCTCAGTTCCGGCAAGATACCCTTTGGTATTTGCCACGAGACCGGTCCCGACCATTGCATTCCCCATGTTGATCGAACCTTTTCCCACAGGCAGCTCACAGACCTTTTCAAGAGTGGTCATCTCATGGAGGCTGCTGCGTGGATTGACCACGACACCGTTGTTGGTTGCAACCGCGGCCATCCCGACTACCTTTACCTCTCCAAGAGTGAGAGGGGTTACCGGGACCTTCAGAAATTCACCGATCTCTTTCTGAAGTTTCTTATCCATTTCAGGATGAACAGCCGCGAACTTATCGCATGCAAGGATAACGTTTCCTGCTGCGTTCATTCCATGTTCAAGGAAGAAGAGTTCGCGATACTCACCAAGCCGATCTGCTTCTGCCTGTGTGACTAGACCGGAGACCACAAACCCGTTGCTGTTTCCGGCAAGAAGGGAGCCGATGATCGGACTTCCCTGGATGTTTGTCCTGACTATATCAGTGTCAAAGGCCTCGCGGTACTGAACCTCGAGCTCTTCAGGTGCGTCGATCGGAATGACCGCGATGTCCTCAAAGACGCGGGTAAATACGCCAATATGGGGGTCGCCTGCTACCGAGACCGTGCGGTCCATCTCACTCCTCAGCCAGCTCCGCCTGCACCTGACCGTCTTCAAGCTTCATAGCTTTGACACGGATCCGTGCTGGCGGCTTCTGGGAACCACGGGACCAGACCTTCTCGTTGATAGAGGAGTGAAGCTTCACGTCCTCGCTCTTCATGTGGTGTCCCAGAAACTCCCTGATATCCTTCATTGCCTTTGCACTGCGTCTCCAGCGGGGAACGCGCCGAACCGATCCCAGTGGAATGACATATATCTGCTCTTTCAGATTATCGACCATATTCTTACACCTTCAGGGTGCTGCGGCGCCAGCTGTGACGTGCCGGGTGAGTCATTACCTTTCTCTTCGTCTTTATCATGACCCACTGTGGCACACGCCTGTTCTGCTGGGTCTTCTTTGAAAGCCGGATCTTCCGGCACTTTGAAACCTTGCTCATTGTATTTCTCCAGATGACCGTTTCGCGGTCACGAGGGATTGCTCATGATTCGAAGGGAACAATGAAGACACCGGAATTCCCCGGTTCTCAAGTTCCTTCCTGATCTCATGTTCGTAGTCCCCGCTGCGGATCTGCCCGGTCTCCCCGTATCGAACCTCAAGGTACCGGGCAGCAAGCCGCTGTACCTCCCGCTTCGGATACCCGATAAGCGGGCGGACATAGGAACATCCGCATCCGTCTGATATGCTCCTGACTTCGTCATCGGTCAGAAGTGGTACCCGGTCACCAAACCTGGTACCATCACCCACAACCTCATAGGAGGTGCAGAGGATACGGACCGCCTCCCGGTGGATCCGCTGGATTGCCTGTGACGGATGCCCGCACACCACGACTGTATCTGCTGCCTCCGTAAGAAGGCCGGATGGAAATATCCGTTTATGGTGCGGGAATCCGAGTGCTGCCGCCGCCTGCTCGATCTGCTCTATGGCAGATTCAGGAGAGAAGACAAAGGTGTTGAGTTCAACATCGTAGTTCTCTGCAAGCAGAAGTGCTGCAAGAGAACTGTCTTTTCCGCCTGAGAACAGGACGCCGGCCTTCATCCTTTACGTCTGATATTGAATTCGCGCTTGGCTGGAGTGACCTGTTTAAGGATGACTTTCAGCTGCTCGTCATTGATCTTTGACTTGATCCGTCCGCTCTGGGCAAGCATGATCAGCTGCTGTTCAACAGACTTGGCGAAATCAGGCTTGGTGAGCTTGATGGTGTTCAACCTCTCCCGGGCTTCAGGCTCAAGGATCTGAATGAGTGCCGAGTGAATCTGGGCCTCATACTGACGTTGCCGCTCGGCCTCATCCTGCTGGGCTGCAGCCTGCTGCTGCATCTCCATCATTCGACGCCGTCGGATCTCTGCTAATTCATCATCTCCCATTCAGGAGCACCTTCGTTTACGCGGACTCAGAGACGATACTATACGCTACTCCGTCAAGGAACGATGCGCCTGCAGGAGTGACGACTCTGCCGCTCTTCTGCTGGGCGATGTACCCTGCCTTCTCGAGCTGCTGAACCGCCTTTCTCAGGACGGAACCGCTCCCCTTCACCGTCTTGTTCGGCTTGGAGCCTCTGTTCTTACTTCCACCATAGGCAGACCGCATCCGCTCAACACCGACCGGGCCGTCAATGTATACGCGCCTCAGTACAGCTGCTGCCCGGGTGTACCACCAGTCAGAATCTTCAGGTGGCATCCCCTTGTGGGTACCGGTCTTTGCAAAGGCTGCCCATTCAGGAGCAGTTATTTCGGGTTTTTCCTTCAGTTCCGCTGCGACGCGTGAAATCAGCTTCTCAGCTGGAACATCATATACAGTTGTCATCGATAGTCCACACTCTCAATGCAGATAGTCGTCTCTACTTATTCGTATGAAGTGTTCTTATATATTTCGAGGACGAGTTCCGGAGACAGAGCCTGAATCTCCAAGTACCATCGTTCTTCCCCGTACCTGAAGGAGAACTGTGCCGCTCTCTGCTGCAACTGATGCAGGATCCACATCAACCGACTCTAGCCACTTCACCTTGATGGTCTTGCGGGTCTTTATCTGGCTGCGGATCTCTTCGATGATCGTCTCGCTCATTCCCTGTTTGCCAACCCAGATGGTCGGCTTGAGGTCATGATATCCCCCTGCAGGGGCTGATGTCTTCTTTCGGGAACTTATTCTGTCTTGACTCATGGTTTACTGGCTCATGGTTTATTTCGGTACAACGGGTACCGGCGGTGATATCCACATGCCATGCAGGTGACAACCACACGGCTTTTATGAATGCGGGTCTGTACGGTCACACCGGGAACAAAGAACCGGTAGCATCTGCGGCAGAACTGCCGTCTGAGATCCTGAGGCATCCGGATCCGCTCCTTCATCGCGATTCGCCGGGCAAGTGCCACGCACCGGTCGCTCCAGGCAGGATTCTCGGGAAAGAACCGTGAAGCCTGGGCAAAGAGGATGCGGACCCGTTCCCCTGCAATCTGCCTGCGATCCGAACGCTGGTGACGTTTCCCCATTAATCACACCGGCTCGGGGAGGAACTGCTGATTCTTACAACCCTTCCTTCTATCCTGAGCCTCTCTTCAAAGAAGAGGCGGATCGCTTCAGGGAAGGCCTTGTGCTCCTCGACAAGGATGCGTTCTGCAAGGATATCTCCGTCGTCACCCTCAAGGACTGGAACAGTCCGCTGGATGATCACCGGGCCGGCATCCATATCCTCGGTCACAAAGTGCACTGTGCACCCTGCAACCTTGACTCCGTATTGTATCGCCTGATCCTGGGCGTGAAGCCCGGCAAAGGAAGGGAGCAGACTCGGATGAATGTTAACCATCCGCCCCGAGTATCTCCTTACGATCTCACTTCCCAGGATCCTCATGTACCCGGCAAGCACGACGAGATCAGGGTTATACTTCTGAATCGTCGCGATGAGTGCCGACTCATACGACTGCTTGTCTGCAAACGATCTGAACGAAACTACCTCACCCGGTATCCCGGCATCACGCGCACGTTCGATCGCATATGCATCAGGGTTGTCGGTGATGAGGGCGGTACAGACCGCAGAGATGTACCCGTCAGAGACGCGGTCGATGATGGCCTGGAAGTTGGAACCTCTTCCTGAAGCAAGTACGACAAACGTCTTCTCGGCTTTCATGCTGCACCCGTCTCATGAACACTCCGGGGATGGGAGATCAGCAGTTTAATCCTTGTTATCCGCTTCCCTTTCATCTGAATCACGATCAGTCTGATGCCCCCGTCCAGATCACAGGACTCACCAATTCGTGGAATATATCCCAGCTGATCGATGATAAGGCCTGCTATCGTTTCGTATGTCTCGCATTCAGGCAGATCAAGGTCAAGTTCCTTGTTGAGATCTGAAACCCACATCCTTGCATCCAGCGAGTAGACCCCTTCTGCAACCCGTATGAGTTCAGGCTCTTCGGTATCAAACTCGTCAAGGATATCTCCCACAAGCTCCTCGACGATATCCTCGACTGTGATGATCCCGACAAAGGCCCCGTACTCGTCAAGGACGATGGCCATGTGGTTCTTTCGAGCCTTCATTTCACGAAGGAGATCGTCTATCTTCTTGGTCTCAGGGACATAGACCGGCTCAGAACAGAGCTCGACGAGCGGGTGATGGTTCCTTCCGTCCATCACGGCGGCAAATACATCCTTTATATTGAGAATACCCCTGATAGTGTCGATGTTCTCATGGTAGACCGGGAGTCGTGAGAACCCGGTCTTCTTGAAGATCTCTAGGGCATCCTCGGGAGAGAGAATATCTTCCACCATCACCACGTCTATCCGTGGTGTCATGGCCTCCCTTACCCTGGTATCAGCAAACTCAAAGACCGAGTGGAGCATCTCCTGCTCATCCTTCTCAATAGTCCCCTCCTCCTGGCCGACATCAATCCACTCTTTGATCTCTTCCTCGGTGATGAGGTGCTGAGAGAAGACCGGACCACCGGTCATCTTTCCTGCAACAGTATTGAAGACCCAGATCAGCGGGCTGAATACCCGGGAGAGCAGGTAGACAGTAGGCGAGACGCCCAGAGCGGTGCTGGTCGGATGCCTGCTCGCATACATCTTGGGCAGAATCTCACCAAAGACAAGCAACAAAAGAACAACCACCACTGTAGCTACAGCAACCGAAGCACCCCCTGGGCCGACGACACCGATCGCAATAGCGGTCACAACCGAGGCGGCAAGGATATTCACGATATTGTTGCCGATAAGAATCGTGAGGAGGAACCGGTCAGGATTCTGCTTCAGTGTCAGGAGAGCCTGGGCACCCGGCACTCCGTCGTTGATGAGGGTCCTGACCTTTGCACGGGTTGTCGAGAAGAGGGCCACTTCAGAGCCGGAGAAGAACGCAGAGCAGATGAGCGCCAGAATAAAGATGCCTATATAGAGATAATATTCGATCGTCACTGAAACCCTGACCCCCGCAGACCAGGAGCCGCTGGCAGGTATATTCGTATGGATGCCGGGGATACCTGTGATATTCCCATAAAGTACTCAAACACCGTCCGGGGAGATACAGATCTCCTCAACTCTGATTAATGAGAGCGGGCCACAGAAATATAATCTTTTTCTCAATTCTTTCTGTCAGCATCTGGAGATCACCTTCCGACCGGGTTTGATCAGTTGGATCAGAGCATGGTCAGGCCAGATGATCCCTGACAACCCTGACATCTTCAGCGATCATCCAGATCTTCTCATCAGAAGAGAGCGGATCTCCTACAGAAAGGTCGTTAATCTCCAGTGTGATAAGTCCGTCATACCCGGCACCGGCAAGGGATGTAAGTGATTGCTCTGCCCAGGCATTCCCCTTCACCGGCAGATGCATCACACTCCCTGATGCCCCGGAGAGGTGAACGTTTGCAATCCTCCCCTCTGCAACAGAGAGGAAATCATCCAGAACGTCGCTGCCACGCGATGAAACATGGCAGGCATCAAGGGTGACAGAGAGCCACTTGCGATCCTCAAGGAGATTTGAGATCTCTTCAGGTGTTGTGAGCAGGGCATTGACCTGCGGCTCCATGTTCTCGATCGCAACCGCCACCGGTGACGACGTTGCGAGGTCGGCTATCTCATCGAGCATATGATCAAGGCGGTGGTAGTCGAGATCTGTCGGCGGCCGTTTTGAGGTTCTCCGTCCCGGGTGAATTGTGCAGACCGCAGCACCGAGCGATTCTGCCAGTCGTATTGAGTGCTGTATCCATTTGATCGAGACCTCAACCACATCAGGATTGATCGAGCAGGGGTTGAGATCAAGGACCGGAGCATGCACTGACAGGTGTGAAGGAAGCGGGTACTGCCTGACCACCCGGTTCAGACGATCTTCCGGGAGTCCTGAAAGCCACCAGTCAGGTGTTTCTGGCCAGAACTCAAGGGTATCAGCGCCTGATCTCCTGACCGCATCAAAGATCAGGTCAAGAGGATGATCGTGGAAGAACATCGTCGAGAAGGAGATCTCCATTACCATTGATTATCTATACCGGGGGAAATAACCTCAGGTGAAGATGGATCAGCAGACTCTGGATTCCTGGGGACCTCAGGAGAAACCTGCGGTCATGCGGGTATCTGAAGTTACTGCAGTGATATCCAGACTACTCGATACCCCGGACCTGACCAACATCAGGGTGATCGGCGAGATCACCAACTTCAAGAAACACGGGTCAGGGCATCTCTACTTCTCACTTTCAGAGCGGCAAGGAGCGAAGGAGTTCGTAATCAGATGCACGATCTGGAAGACCGCTGCCAAGTACCTCCCCTGGACACCTGAGGATGGGATGATCGTCGAGGCGTTCGGGACCATCAACCATTACGAGGGAGGAGGGCAGTACAACCTGAACGTCACCCAGATGTGGCAGTCAGGGGCAGGCGAGAAGGCCCTGCTCATCGAGCGGTGGAAGAAGGAACTCGGGCTAAAAGGCTACTTCTCTCCTGAACGAAAACGCCCTCTCCCAGATTATCCGACACGGATAGGGGTTGTGACATCAGAGACCGGTGCAGTCATCCACGATATCCAGAACGTGCTCTCCTGCAGGTTCCCGGTCGAGATAGTCCTCTCGCCAACGGCAGTGCAGGGCCCGACTGCTCATGACGAGATTGCGGCAGCAATTAAGCGGGTTGCACCGATGGTGGATCTTGTGATCGTCGGGAGAGGAGGTGGCAGTTTTGAGGATCTCTTTTCCTTCAACAATCCTATAGTCGTTGAGGCGATCGCTTCCTGCCCTGTCCCGGTCATCGCAGCCATCGGGCATGAGGTCGATGTCACCCTGGCAGACCTCGCTGCAGATGTGAGGGCATCAACACCGTCACATGCAGCCGAACTTGCAGTCCGCGATAGGAAGACAGAACTCGAGCAGATATCCCAGATCAAGAGCCGTATCGTAAGAAGACTCCTCTCCAGGATGGAGCAGGCAGACGAGGAACTCAACGATCTGCGTGACCGGTTCTTACCGGTGAGGATGGAGCGGAGACTTGCCGAACGCAGGCAGAACTTGGTTGATATCACCGACAGGATGAGCAGCGTCTCTGAACTCTCGCTCGGGAGACTGAAGGTCCAGGCAACTGAACTTCGTGCCAGGCTTGAAGCAAGGAATCCGGCAGGGATTCTCATGAGAGAGATTCCTGAACGGAGGATCAGGGTTGCAGATCTGGACAGGCAGCTCAGTCATGGAGCAGGTTCCTTTCTTGCACGGTACCGGGCAGAACTCGAGTCTCTGTCCAAGATTCTTGAGGCCCGAAGCCCGTATGCTGCTGCCAGGGATGGGTACTGCATCGTCCTCAGGGACGGCAGGGCTGTCACGTCCGCTGGTGTGCTCTCACAGGGCGAGATGGTGGAACTCAAATTCAGAGACGGGGCTGCATCGGCAGTCATTGAGCAGGTGAAACCGAATGAAGAAGTATGAGGAACTGGTGAGCGATCTCAAGGAGATCGTCAAGAAGATCGAGGACGGCGAAACGAGCCTTGACGAGATGATCACGCTCTATGAACAGGGGAGTGTGCTCATCAAACAGTGCGAAGAGCGGCTGGCTGAGGCTGAGATGAAGATCAGCAAACTTTCAAAGGAGTAATAATGAGAACAGGTCTGCTCATTCTGGTCCTTCTGCTCGGAGGAATGGTTGTATTATCTGGCTGCACAAAGTATGCCGATCCCGAGCTCAAGATCACAACAAACCTCTCAAAGGTATCTGATGACCCGGCAACAGGAAACATCACCTATGATGTGAAACTGACAGTCGCCAATACTGGGACCAACAACGCGTACAGGGTCAAGGTCATGACGATCCTCTCAACAGCGAAAGATCAGCCAGAATACAGGTTCACAAACAGGAATACCGATGTCGGGGATGTGGAGAAGGGGGCTGTAAGGACATTTACCGAGCGGATGACCATTCCTGCAACGAAGACCAATTATGATCTTATCACGGCAGGGAAACAGCAGCCCACCGTAGAGACTCAGATCATGTCGGTCTCTTCAAATGTGATGGGGTAGGTCAGGACACTCCAATACTTTTATCAATCCTCATGGAGAAGATGAGTCTGTGAGTGCCACAAACCGTGTCCTTCTGATCCTGGATATTATCAAGGGGATCATTGCGGTTCTCTTCGGTAACATCGGACTGCCACCTCTGGTCAGGTACCTGATCGGTATGATCCAGTCTGTACAGGTTCAGCTGGAGACAAATACTCTTATAATCAGCCTTTTCTGTCTGCTTATTACGGTTGTTGCGTATCATAAGACAGAGAATAAGATCATCAAGGCCCTGGTAGTGATATGCCTCTTCGTCCCGGTCTTACTTATCTTCCTCTCGTACTTCACGGTGATGAAGGTCCCGATGCCGTTCTGATATTTTGAACGGCTCATACCAGATATGATACCGCTTTTCAAAGCCAGCAGTACTGATTGGAATGCGTCATCTGCCGCGAACCCTGAAACGGTAACTCTCCTGATCTCCGATCAGGTGTTCATGTCCGGGATCACAGGTCATCAGGAATTACGTACCTGCACATTGTATCTCCTGTTTTAAGTTCTGGCAGGGATAAATCGGATCTTTTTTATTCTATACTACCAGACACAGAAATATGTTGATGCAGGAGGCTTCTCCTAAAATGGTTACAGCATGGAAGGCTACATATTCGAAATACCGGGCCAGGCTGAAACCAAATAACAGATCAGCCTCTGATATCATCACATATGTTACACAAAAATACCCTCTTGAGGAACTTCCCCATGAAGGGTTAAAAGAACTTGTCAGGCATAATATTCTCAATAACGAATGCTACGAAAGAAAAATTCCTGTTGGCAGACCTCTCATACCACGTGTCTTCCATGTTGAGCATACGGGATCAGGAAATGATCTGTTTGAAAATCAGGATGACGAGTTCAAAGGATATGAGATCCTTGTTGGATTTGAACTCGAAACCGGCTACTTCCTCGTTGAAGGGAGTAGTCAACTTTGGGATGAGATCTTTCTATTCAGGGGCCTGGATGAGTATGATATTGACAATCCATACCTCGTTTATGAGTATATTGATTGTCTCAAAAAAGCGGGTCAACTGGACAGTGTGCTTACCCCAGTAGATAAATCCACTCTTTGAATCATGTACAGAGCCAGCTCATGTCCCGGTTACCTGATCCAGATACGAGGGATTTGATTTTATCTTTTTTATAATCAAAAAGCATTGATATAGAGACATTTCTCCTTCGTACTGAGAAGAGATCGCCAAACCCCGGGCAGGGGACCCGGACTCATAGACCTGGTCAGGGTTTGTGAGAATTTCGACCTGATACTTTCAGTAAAGATAGTGGTATCAGGCGATACTGATCACGACTTACCATGAGATCGGAGAACCGGTATCAGTATAAGATGGCCTGGTCTTCTGACCTCCTGTCAAATGACAGGGATATATATATCTCAAAAAATATAATGATCGACCTATACGAAGCCTCTACAACTGGTGATTAAGTCTCCGTATGAAAGTTTTTCCAAGAACCCGGCAGGCGTAGTGAGATCTATGAACAGACCTTGTTTTATTAAGAAGAAGAGAGAATATGCGACCTTATGCAGCAACCTGTTTTTCCTGCTGCTGACCGGATGTATATGCATAGTCGGAATCGGTTATACCATTGCTGATTCAGTGGGTATATCCAATAATTCGAAAGTCATTAATGAAAGACCAACGAATTTCCCTTTTACTGATGCCGGGCTCCCTCCAGGTTTCAGTTATTCAGAAGATCCGGATATAAAGGCACACCCTCATTTCAGATCAGATGGGGGTGGGGCGGGACATAATGGAACCAGTGTTTCTTCAAAGGCATCCCTACAGGAAAGAGAGGCCACAGATTCACAAGCAAATGCCATGGCCCTGAAACTCACATGGCAGAGATGCCTTGGAGGGTCAGATTTTGATTCACCCCGTTCGATACAACAGAGTTCAGACGGAGGATTCCTCATCGGAGGATTCGCATGTTCTTTTGATGGCGATTGCATAGATAATCACGGTTCGGAAGATTTTTTTGTCGCTAAAGTGGAGGCATCTGGGGATATTGCATGGAAAAAATGTTTTGGAGGGTCATTATATGAAGAAGCATATAAAATCATCTCCACATCCGATGGTGGGTGCCTTGTAGGAGGAATTACCCCCTCGAATGATGGAGACGTCACCGGATACCATGGGGAGTTTGATATCTGGGTGGTAAAACTGGATGGATCAGGAAACCTGGTATGGCAGAAATGCCTCGGCGGATCATCGGAAGATTGGTTCAAATTCGTGACTCATACTGTTGATGGAGGATTCCTGATCGTAGGTTATTCCTATTCCAATGATGGAGACGTCACCGGAAACCATGGGGATCGTGACATCTGGGTAGTGAAACTCGATTCTTCAGGAGAACTCATATGGCAGAAATGTCTTGGGGGATCATTGGATGAAGCTCCCACTTCAACCATACAGACCGCTGATGGAGGATTCCTCATCGGGGGATACACATACTCAGATGATGGAGACGTCACCGGAAACCACGGCCAGACAGACTTCTGGGTGGTAAAACTGGATGGATCAGGAAACCTGGTATGGCAGAAATGTCTTGGGGGATCATATGATGAAACTCTCACTACAGCCATACAGACCGCTGATGGAGGGTATCTGGTAGCCGGAGTCGCAACGTCCAATAATGGTAATGTATCAGGAAACTTTGGAGGTGGAGATATCTGGGCAGTGAAACTCGATTCTTCAGGAGAACTCATATGGCAGAAGTGTTTAGGAGGAACATTGTATGAAACTCCTTATTCACTCATTCAGACCACCGATGGAGGATTCCTCATCGGAGGATTCACATATTCACCTGATGGAGACGTCACCGGATACCATGGGGAGACAGATATCTGGGTGGTAAAACTGGATGGATCAGGAAACCTGGTATGGCAGAAATGTCTTGGGGGATCATATGATGAAGCTCCCACTTCAGCCATACAGACCGCTGATGGAGGATTCCTCATCGGAGGATACACATACTCAGATGATGGAGACGTCACCGGAAACCATGGGGAGACAGATATCTGGATAGTGAAACTAGACCCAGCCGGAGAACTGAAATGGCAGAAATGCATAGGGGGATCAGCGGATGAATCTTCCAAATCAATCATCCAGATTTCTGATAACCAGTATGTAGTCTGCGGAGGCGTATCTTCATCTGATGGAGATATTGTAGGGAATCATGGGGATTTTGACTACTGGCTGGGACTCATCAATGTAAACCATCAGGTAACTGCCACATCCGACTCCATGACAATCGCATATCCCCCCGGAACCCGGTCATATGAAGAAGGAACCGATGCAGCATACCTTGCACAGGCAAAACCGGGTGCAGATCTCGTGAATGTCTCGGTTGATGGCATTCAGGTTGGCCCGGTGAGCAACTGGACGTTCTCGCAGATCTCTTCCGATCATACCTTTGCAACAACAGGTCAGCTGACCCCGGGGCAGGTCCATGCATTCTTCACAGTTAACAAAACCTGGGGAGCTGTTCCACTGACTGTTCAGTTCACAAACCAGTCGTTTGGAGATCCGAGATCGTTCTTATGGAATTTCGGTGATGGAGAGACGTCAACCGAACAAGATCCGATCCATACCTATACAACTCCGGGAACATACTCTGTCACACTTCAGGCAAACAATGCCTGGACCGGAGGAGTAGCTACCTTATCCCATGCCCTGACCGCAACAGCCGGGATTGTTCCCTCTCCAACCCCGACACCGGTCCCGGGGGAGATAACCGCAGCATTTTCAGCAGACCGGACGAGAGATTCTGCTCCAATGCAGGTATTGTTTTCGGATCGGTCAACAGGAAACCCGACATCCTGGGTATGGAACTTTGGTGACGGAACCTTCTCTGCTTCGCAGAATACTACCCACATTTATTCGACCAAAGGGACGTATTCGGTCAGCCTTACCGCTCAGAACAGTGCCTATTCAGGCAGTATAGAAAAAAGCGGATACATAACGGTTACATAAACCTGTTAACCCCAATACCCTTTTTTCAATTATTTAAGAAGGGATGGCCTCCCGACCACACCTAGATTCCATAACTGGCAGGTCCGGCGTGGACATTTTTTCTCGGGAGGCATATGCGTATCTTTTACAAGCGTCAACTGATTCAGGTACCAGAGTGTTTAACCGAAAAAAGGAGACATAACCAGGAGAAAATAAGGATTTACACGTTCTCCCGGGAGAGTGTGATAAGGAGCGCTTTCATATCCAGGCCATCCTCGAAATATTTAAGCTTTAATTCATTATCGTTGTTCATTTTGCCGATTATGACTCCGGCAACGTAATCTACCAGGTAAATCGTTCCATCATCATCTACAATTCCGGAGAATGACTCGTTATATGATTTCCCGTCCTTCTTCAGGTACTCTTTTGCACCAGTAAATGCCTGACCTTTCTGCTCTGTGATGTTATAGGTGACCGAGTCAAATTCAACGAAACCGTCGACCTTTGTGTGTCCGACTGCTGTGCCATTCCATATCCCGACTAAATCCGGAGTAGAAACGGTTGTCGTTGCTTTTGTTTCTGCAGAAACAGTTATGACCAGACTCCCTATGATGAGAAGGAGGATAATGAGGATAGCAACTGCGATCTTCATGATGGATACTACATCATACCGCTATATATATAGAATCGGTGACTGCAACTTCAAAGACACCAACCAGAATTGTCAGTCGATCTATCCCATTCAGAGGTTCTTTATCATAAATCGCATTTTGAAACCTGGCGGGTTGGAAGTAGAATAATTCTTTCAGACAGAATGTATCCGGACTCATCCATCACGCACCGTATGTGATACCATCCTCATTTTGCATGAGAAAGTCCTTTTCATCGGTCCTGCCCAGGGCCCCCAACGGGGCATAGGTAGGGTTTTTGAAGCGACATGAAATTAAGCGTTTATGCAGCGATCTGATCAGGAACCTGGTACATCATCCCATGCCCTCCTCCAGGCACTCTGATATATCTGGCATCGTTCAGATGAGAGGCGATCGTCTCTGCATCTTCAACAGGAGTAATACAATCCTCTTCTCCGGTCAGAAGAAGTACGGGTTTTCTGATGCCTGCAAGGGCTTCATCAGAGATCTCCCAGGCACCTATCGCATCCAGTTGCCGGAGGATAGCCGGGATATGTAATGGATGAAGGAGGAGGGAATACATCTGACAGGTCAGGATGCTTGTTCAGAAAATCCTGAGGAAACCTGGCATGAGGGGGAATGAATCCTGGATTTTTGGGATCCATCCATGAGGAGATCCGGCGGTGAACACTGATCCCGGATTTTGATGCACAACAGAGCACGAGTGAACCGACCAGATCCGGATGAGTGATGGCAATCTGCAGTCCGATCATTGAACCTAGGGAATACCCAAAGATATGGCTCTTTGAGATGCCAAGCCCTTTCAAAAGGAGAGAGGCGTCGTTAGCCATAGTCTGAATCGAGACTTCATCATTCTCGCCTGATGAATACCCTGTTCCCCTGAAATCATACATAATCACCCGGTATGCCAATGACAACTGCGAGATCAACCTTCGATCCCACCCGGACATCATCCCACCCATTGCCATTATCATAAGGAGGGGTTCTCCGGATCCGATTGACCGGTACGCGGTTCTGACAGGTCCGGTCTGAAAGTAATGAACAGGGTGGTCATTCAGAGGATCTGTCATGAATGTGAGACCCTCTTCTCATCATCACAGATCATGCGTCTGCCGCTCATGCTTGATCATACTCCGATGATGCACTCAATTCCTGTAGTGTATATTCAAAAGCAGCATCTCATTCACCTGCTCTTTCAGAACCTGAAACCGGGTGCGGATCAGAAAGATAATCGGGATGCACCTTCGGGTACGCAAAGAACGCGACGATCAGGATGAGAATACTCACAAGAAACGCAAATGCAAATGCCCAGTGAAATCCGGCTGCGAGATTTACAACTTCAACGGAGGTAAGCCTCTCCATAGTGACGCCACCGGAGAGGGGCAGGTCTGGAATACCCAGCATAAAGATGATATTGAAGATGGGTATTCCGATGATCAGGGGAATGAACCGTGAGAGACTGATAAAACTCGATATCATCCCCTGGTACTTCTTTGACACCGAATGGATGACCATATTTGATGCCGATGTCCAGATCAGACCTGAACCGATACCAATCAGGAGCAGACAGGCTACCATATACCAGGAGTTCATGAATATCCGGATGTAAAAGACCAGGAAGTATCCAAGAATCAAAGGGATACACGCAATGATATTGATATTTCTTCCACCAATTTTGTTAAACAAATTCCCTGCACAAAAACCTCCGGCCATCAACGCGATGGGAAATGCAGTAAAGATAAGTCCTGTGACATAGGGGGAGAGACCCATTACAAGTTGCAGGTAGAAAGGAATCAGGTATACAAGACCGTTAAAGTCGATGAACATCAGGATAGTCAGTGCATTTACGAGAAAGAAGTTCGCCTTCGTAAACAGCCGTAGTTCGAGGAGTGGTTTGGGGCTTCTGAGTTCACATACCGCGAACAAGCAGAGAGAGCAGATGGCAAGGAACATCGATCCGATGATCACCGGACTCGTCCATCTAGCTGCCTGTCCTGATGAAACGGTAAACAGCAGGAGGGCAAGTCCGAGGAAGAATAACACAGCACCGGCCCAGTCAAATCCGGGTCTCCATTCAACCCCGGCCAGATCAGGAATTACTACCAGTCCAAGGAGAATAGCACCAATACCGATGGGGATATTGATGTAAAAGATCCAGCTCCAGGAGAGATACTGGATGAGTATCCCGCCAACGGTTGGCCCAAGTGCCATCCCAAGCCCGGCAAACGTGAATATCGTTCCCATCGCCTTTCCTCTCATCTCCATCGGAAGGAACGCAGCCACCATTGCAGGACCGATTGCCGTTATCATCGAGGCGCCGATTCCCTGGATTACCCGGGAGGCAACCAACGCCTCAAATGAATTGAAGAAGACAGGGAGAAAACCACAGAAAAACGATCCCAGGGTGAAGATGCCAAACCCTGACAAAAATAACTTTTTGTACCCGATGATATCGGATATACCCCCAAATATCAGAACCAGACCTGCCATTACCAGAACATACACCGTCAGGATAGAACTTACAGTTCCTGGAAGTATGTTGAACAGATGTGAAATTGTCGGGTTGGCGACACTCACGATGGTGGCATCAAAGGCTGCGATAAAATTGGCAAGGGAGATTGAGATAATGAGGAGTGTGAATCTGTTATGACGGGAGTGATCCCCCGGAAGATACATAACTCCTTTTTGTTTTTCGTCAATATGAGCGTGATGAAGTATTACCAACTATTGCAGGGGTAATTCTCATTTGAGTTGTAGCAGGGGTATCCATGTTATTACTCTTATTCAGACAGATCGCAAATACCCTTACAGGGTATCCGGACCCATCACGGAGCTTTGGGAAAGAAAATGCAACTAACGCCCCGGACTCCAGACCGGGCTAATTTTTGTGAGGATTTCGACCGTGTATTTGTCCTTTGAAAGAATATGGGTCTCATATGGATATTTAATGGCTTATCTCAAGACCGGGGTAGATGTCTGTTGTTCCAGGCCATGGGACCTTGATTCTCTCTACCTTTTAAACGAAACAGATCATTTCAGATATTTATCCCATAACGGAAAGGTTTAGGATTACATACCACCTATGTGATGACATGGCCCCAGATGAGGTCGACACCCGGGTTCCAGATCTTATTACCGCTCTCATCAATATGGATCGGTTGACATTACGGGAGATACTAAAGCCTGAAGATGGGACCGTAATAAATGAACATACCATCGATACATTAATCGTTCCTGCCCTGGATGAGATTGGCCAAAAATGGGAGGATGGATCGGTTGCCATCTCACAGGTATACATGGCCGGAATCCTCATCGAAGAGATGATCTCCAGTGTGATTCCTGATATCAGATCAGACGAGAAAAATAAGGAAAGAATTGCGACTGTTGTTCTCGAAGATTACCATATGCTCGGAGAGCGGATCGTAACTGCATACCTCATAGGTGCAGGATATGCTCCGTTGCGATATGGACGACGGGATGTGCAGGAGGTATTATTGCTCGTATCTCAGGACAATATCAAATATCTCGTTATATCAACACTCATGCTCCCTTCAGCATTACGGATCAAGGAAGTTACATCCGGCCTTGCAGGGAAGGGAGTTAAGGTGATAGTCGGAGGAGCACCGTTCAGATTCGATCCTGAACTGGGAAAAGAAGTAGGAGCAGACAGGGTATGTTTTACTGCATCAGATGCTGTAACAGCAATTCGTGAACTTGAGGCGATGTCATGACCATGACCTCCAGGGAACGGATTCTGACAACACTCAGCCATAAAGAACCAGACCGTGTTCCGCTAATTCTCAATCCCACCATGCATCCTGCACGTGACCTGGGCATTCCCTTTAAAGAGTACTTCAGATCACCTGAACTCGTTGCCCAGGGTTTGATTACGTCCCGGGAGAAGTTCGGTACCGATGCATACATCGGATTCCATTACACTCCGGTAGAATACGAAGCATTCGGCGGGGATGTCATCTTCAGAGATGATGGCCCTCCAAACAGTGGAAGACCGGTTATCAATACCGGGGAGATAATTGACAACCTGCAGGTTCCCCTGATCCATGAAACACCCTGCCTTCAGATGGTACTGGATATGATCCGGATTCTGAAAGCAAAATCACCTGATGATGCGCCGATATTTGGTGTAGCACTCTCTCCACTTTCACTTCCGGTCATGCAGATGGGATTTGAAGATTATATCAAACTCATGTACACCGACGAGATCAGGTTTGAAAAGCTCATAGCCATAAACAGCCGCTTTTTTTTGGACTGGGCAGCAGCACAGATAGAGGCTGGTGCTGATGGAATTGTCTATTATGATCCGGTCTCATCTCCTACCATCATACCCCTTGAACTATACCGGAAAACCGGGCTTAAAATAGCACAAAACCTTATCCATCAGGTTCCAGGGCCTGTTGTTTCTGCATTTGCATCAGCCCGGGTTCTTCCCATCCTTGATGATGTTCTCACGACAGGAACAGTCGGAATCGCGGTTTGGGCTGGAGGAAATGAAAATATCAAAGAGATCAAATTAAAAAGCACAGAAAAAGTTACTATCATCGGAAATCTGAACGGTATAGAAATGCGACACTGGACCCGGGAACAGGCCTTTTCTATTGTGAAAAAGACTATAGAAGGCCTTGAAAAAGGCGGAGGTTTTATTCTGAGCGACACACATGGTGAAATTCCACTCCAGGTACCTGATGAGGTCCTGTATGCTATCCGGGATGCTACAAGAGAGTATGGGGGGTATCCGATCTCTGTCTGAAGTTGATGTGAGTGATCGTATCCTCTTTATTTGTGAAACCCTTGAAGAGGAGATCACCAGGGTCATTGACGATATTCAGGCACAAAACGTCAGGATATGTGTCTTTCCTCATTATTGTACTTCTGGAGTTCATCGGTCAGATACCATTAACTCATTCCTGAAAGAACAGATCCAGCCAGGTCAGACCGGCCTATTTTTCGGTGATTCAGAGATCAGAGAGCAAGGGTTGTTACCTCCCGGGATCTCTCATGCCGGTCCGGACACATGTTCAGAACTCCTGGCACCAGGAGAATATATTCGATCTCTCATCGCTCAAGGGGCATTCGTTGTCAATTCCGGATGGCTCCGGTCTTGGGAGAAGTATGTCATTAAGATGGGATTTGATCCCAAAAAACCCACCTCTTACTACTCTTCAAGCCTGAAAGAGATTGTTGTACTTGATTGCGGGCTGGTATCCATTCCTAAAGAACGAATCTCATCACTGGAGACTTTTTCAGGCCTGCCTATCAGAGTAATTCCGGTTGGTCTTTCTCATCTGTCCGGAATTGTCCGTGCTGAAATCCTTCAGTTGCAGGCAGACAATATTAAGGACGACTGCAGAACAGAAATCTCTTCAGCACTTGAGACAACCGCCCGTCAGATGGCGGTATTAACGCTTCTCAGCGATATCTCCCAGGTCAGTGAAGAGAAAGAAGTTATCTCCCGTATTCTTACGACCTGTCAATTACTGTTTGCCCCCCGTTTTGTCGGTTATCTTCCAATTGAGCCAGAAGGCCCAGAAGAGATGATAATCATGCCACCCGGTTCAGAGGGTGGTATGAAGGAGGAACTCCTCTTCTCGGTAATCGGTAAGGACTACCTCTTTTATGAAGATGGAACCGGTTTCTGTGTTCCAATTTCATATCTCAAGGAAACAGTTGGTATTCTTGAGATATCCGGGGTATCAGTTCCTGACCGCATCAGGGAGTACCTCAACCTGACTCTTTCATTTACCTGCTTCCTTGGTCTTGTTATAAAAAATGCCAGGTCCTGGCATGAATTGAGACAAACCCGGGATGCCCTCGAGAATGCAAATACCGAACTACATGATAAAAATGCAGAGTTAGTTGCGATCTCTCAGGAACTCCAGTCCTCAAACCAGGAACTGATTACAAGTCAGAAAGAACTGAGTGAGAGAGAACAATTTATCAAAGCAATTGTGAATTCTGCACGGGTAGGAATTGCTGTAGTAGATCCAGATTTTCGCATCCTGTTCTGGAATCCTGAGATGGAGAGGTTGTTTGGTATATTATATTCTGATTGCATTAAAAAATCAATTTCTGATGTGATTCCTCATTTCCTTTTAGAACAGACACATTCACTTCTTATTCAGGGTCTTTCAGGTCATACAGTGCATGTACCTGATTATGAACTTCCGGAATCGTTATCCGGGAAGAAAACCTGGATATCAGCGATATTTAACCCGATATTTGATGTAAGTCAGAATATCATCGGGGTCATTATAAATGTCAACGATATCACAAACCGAAAGGAGTCAGAACGTGATCTAGAACGTGCGTATGATGCAATCCATACTGCTCAGTCAAAACTCGCGATTTTAAGCAGCGTAACAAGGCATGACATTCTCAATCGGATCATGGTCATATCATATTATAGCGAAATACTCGCGGAGAACTTCACTGATGAAGTGATACTGAAGCAATTAAAGAGTATGTCAATCGCAAGCAAGGATATTCAGCATCTCATTGAATTTACCAAGGAATACCAGGAACTCGGATATAAAAAACCTACATGGCAACGGATTGGTGATGTCATGAACAGACGTTCCATTCAATCTGTTCTTACGGGAATCGATCTCTCTATTCAGGGTGATGAATTCGAGATTTACGTAGACCCCATGCTTGAGAAAGTGCTGTATAATCTTGTGGAGAATTCAAAGCGTCATGGAGAGTCAGTTACTGCTATCTCTATTACCACAGAGCCGGCTGATGATGACCTTATTGTAACCTATTCAGATAACGGAGTAGGGGTTGCTGAAGAGGAGAAGAAACTTATCTTCAAGCAGGGGCACGGAAAAAATACCGGAATGGGTCTGTTTCTGATTAGTGAGATTCTGGGACTGACCCAGATCACAATCAGGGAATGCGGAGTCCCTGGTGAAGGAGTCAGGTTCGAGATGAAGGTTCCCAAGGGTGGATGGCGCAGGATAGCGGAGTGAGGTGTATATCTGATTTGAAGCAAAATTTCAAGAAGACGCAGTCTACCTCGATATTTTTTGTCATTATACATGGCATAAAAGATTCATAAATCTGATATATTATCCAACGATTTCCATAGACTTTTATCCAGATTATCGGATTGATACCTTCGCCTTTCTTTTAGTACGAAGAAATAATATCTGATTACTTCTTAGGTAACGCATGGATTCTTTTCATGTAGTTGTCCTCGCCGTGATCACTCTCCTCATAATCCCGGCCTCTCTGGGGGAGAACTCAACAGAATGGTATGATCAGGGGGTCTCTCTAATGAACCAGAGCAAATACCAGGATGCAGCAGCAGCATTCAGGAACGCAACCGATCTCGATCCGAACAACACATGGGCCTGGCTTAATCTGGGTAAGGCAATGCAGGAGATGAACTGGATCACTCAGTCCTACGACGCTTTCAAAAACGCTACCAATGCAGATCCTAACAACAGTTGGGCATGGATATTCAGAGGAAATTTCTTACAGAACCGGGCACAGGTTCCCCAATCTGTCTCCATGTACGAAAAGGCAATTTCAGCAGATCCCTCAAATCCATGGGCATATTATAATTTAGGAACTGCACAGCAGGCATTAAGCAACTACTCCGAAGCCCAGAGGGCGTTTTACAATACTATACAATTAGATCCGAAAAACGAATGGGGATGGTACAATTTAGCAATGGTTCAGAAATCAATGGGTAACTCCACAGGTTATACCATCAATCTGAAACAGGCAGTGTCACTAGATCCTGATCTCCCGAAAAAAGTCGGGTTGACACAATAAATCAAATTTTCAGGAGAGGTACTATATCCCATACACTGGTTGTCAGGAATGAGGAAACCCAGGATAGTGCGTTAAAACTCCATGTGAAAGAAATTTAAGAGGAAAATAATAATGAACAGCGAAGCAGGGCCTTGATAGTTTGGAAAATCATTTGATATCCGGGTAATTTTTGTAATGATCAGGAAGGTATCTGGTTTAGGGAGCATGAATTAGAGTGTTAGATATGGGAATATACGAATACTCAAAGGATTGGGAACGTGAATGAATGAAAAATCCATAACCAAAGAGGAGGTAATCCATCTTCTTAAGGAATTGAATGTTCCTGAGATCGGTTGTCTGAACGCCCCAGATATAACCGTGGAGAAGATAATCAATACCCTCGGAAAATATCGTATACCGGTTCCGGAACAATTTTTTTCAACTCTTGCTGATCTCCTGGGGCTTGCTTACACAGAAAAAACTGCTTTTTTGGCAACGCTCGATATCGGCTGCCTTCTTCCGTATACTGTTGAGGATGAAGCCCTCATTCTTCTTCTTGAATCCAAACCAGGATATATCCGGGTCGCTACAGCCAATCCTCTTGATACTGAGTTATTTGACCGGTTATCAGATGTATTCAAGAAAAAAGTAGAGAAGACCGTTGTATCAATAGACACGATAAAGACCGTGACCGATGGATGCTATGACGATACTCACGGGTATAGTGCATTAATGGAACTGGTTGACCGGCACCCGGAGGAGTCGGCATACCGGATCCTGGTTCCCTGGCAGAAAGGAGCCATCATTCTCTTCATCGCCCTAATGGCGATCCTCATCGCATATAACCCATATTTCGGTACGTTCCTGATATTCACTGTGATAAATATCACGTATTTTCTGATGAATCCGGTGAAGTTCTACATCTCCATGCATGGATTAACCGGGACAAAAAAGGTGATACAGATTACCGATGAGGATATCAGGGCTATTCGGGATGAGGATCTCCCGATATACACGCTTCTTGTTCCGCTCTTTCATGAGGAGGAGATGCTTCCCCATATCCTCAGTAATATCTCAAAGGTGGATTATCCGCACGATAAACTCGACGTGAAGATCCTGATGGAGGAGGAGGACGAAGAAACTCTTGGAAAGGCCAGAAAACTCGGACTCTTCGGAAATATCGAAGAAGTCATCTCTCCCATGACCCTTCCAGAGTACAGGAAATTTCTCAGTATCTTTCACCCGGTTGTTGTCCCAAATGCAGAACTCAAAACAAAACCAAGGGCATGCAATTATGGATTAAAGCGTGCAAGGGGTGAGTTTGTAGTAATTTATGATGCTGAAGACCTCCCTGACCGGGATCAACTCAAGAAGGTATATCTTGCCTTCCGAAGACTCGGCAAGGAATATGCCTGCGTCCAATGCATGCTGAACTTTTACAACTCCCGTAAAAATGCCCTTACCCGATGGTTTTCTATCGAGTATTCATATTATTATGATTATTACATCCAGGGACTCGATAAAATAGATGCACCAATCCCCCTTGGAGGAACCAGCAATCATTTTCGGATGCAGACTCTGTGTGAGTTGGGAGCCTGGGATCCGTTCAATGTTACCGAAGATGCGGATCTTGGGATGCGGATAGCACGCAAGAAGTACAAAACAGCAGTTCTGAACTCATACACATATGAAGAGGCTGTCACGAGTGTTAGGAGCTGGATAAAACAACGTTCCCGGTGGGTGAAAGGATTTGTAATCACCTGGTTTGTGACGATGAGACACCCGATTCGGGTATTTCAGGATATCGGTCTGAAAAATTTCCTCATATTTCAGACAGGGTTCGGGGGTAATTTTTACCTTCCACTTATGAACCTCTTTTTATGGCTCGTATTTATTGCGAGTTTTATCATTCCGTCATACTACTCTAAATGGTTTGATTTTTGGCCATTTGCAGCGATAGCGGTTTTTAATCTGGTCTTCGGAAACCTCTTTTTCCTGTCTATGATGCTTCTTGCAACATGGAAAGAAAAGCAGAGAGATCTTATCATATACTCGTTATTCTCCCCAATATATTGGATTTTGATGAGTATCGGAGCATGGAAAGGATTCCTACAGTTAGTAGTCGGACAAGCATACAAGTGGGAGAAGACCACCCATGGAACCTCAATAATCCTTGATGAAGATATAATTAAAAATCAGCCGGAGAATTTATCCCACTCAATAAAATGGATAGAGGTAAAAGAGCCGGTTGTTCAGAGTGGAAAGTCCACCATGACAACTTCTCAGCTCGGAGTCTCCATTGGGTTTACTCTCATTCTGGTTCTTCTGGCTTTGATAGTTGTGGGAATAGTTCCATTTGCACCGATCTCAGATCATGTTACGATCACATCAGTTCCCGGTCTTTCACAGGCCCTTGCCCCGGTAGAACAGATGAAGGAGGGGAAAAACCTCAATCTTCTCAATTTTGAAGCCATTCCAGGTTCATCTGCAACTCCACCGCCGGTTGAGCCATCATCAAACAATCAGCAGATTGTCTCTCTTCCTTCACGGCAATCAGGACTGATATCAAGTGACTCTGAACCCGGGGTTACTATCAGGTACGATCCAACAGAGAACATCATCGAGGTTATCGTACCAGGGCCGAATCTTCAGGGAGCAGCAGTCCCAACCAGGTACGAGGTGCTTCTCAATTCTTCAGAAACCACAGATCTGTACCGGATAGATGAAACCCCGTCAACACTGATAATCCCTGGCGGGAATGTTCCGGTGCAGGTGAGCGTGTATAAGATATCTGATTCGGGCGCCCGGATACCAGTTCTTCAGACCACTGTCTGATCAATCCTTTTTTATTGAAAATCGGTTTTATATCAGGATATTAATGGGATCTCTATCCCGTTTTTATCTGATCAATGATTGTCTGTCACCGTCCCTTTCGGAGCCGGATAGATCGCAAACACCCTGGCAGGGAACCCGGACCCGTCTCGGGGTTTTGGGAACGAGACCACGACCAATGCCCCGGACTCCGGGACCTGATCGAGATTTGTGAGGAGTTCGACCTGGTACTTGTCCTTTGAAAGAATATAGGTCTCAAGCGGATATTCATCGCGGCTTACAACCAGACCCGGGTCGGTATCAGTCGTTTCATGTCCTGATGCGGTGATATTGCACTGTTCATACAGGTATGTCAAAACCTCCTGGCTCCAACCCGGATAATGGGCAGTGCCGTTTTGATCCAGATTCTGCATCGCATCCTGATCAGGCCATCGTTTTGACCAGTCGGTCCTGATAGCGACAAACGAACCATTTGGAGTTTTCCCGTGATTCTGTTCCCATGCCCTGATGTCATCCATTGAGACGACATAATCGGGGTTCTTCTGCACCTTCTGGTGGATATCAATGACTACAAGCGGGAGGATCATCTCTTTTGGGCTGATCTGATCGAGTGTTCGCAGACCTTTGATAAAATGTGCCGGTGGATCCACATGGGTTCCCCATTGCCCGACATGAGAGTAATCCTGCATGTAAAATCCAGATCCAAGCGTTCCATTCCCGGGCTCATACGAGTAGAGTGTCTCCACCCTCTCATCAGGGGCTCCTTTCCAGTGTGGAATGCCAGGCTCAAACGTATGGGTAAGATCTACATAGGTTGAATTCTGCAATGTTTCCCAGACAGCGGTAAGGTTCTGATCCCCTGAAAGGGCAGATACCGGGCTGCAAACCATCAGTCCGGCAGATAGTATGATTATGAGAAGATGGAGTATCTCATCAGACATACTGAGGATGTATCCTCTGAAACAGATGAATATGCTGTCCCACCATACAGAAATATGACAAAGACAGGGTAAACCAGAATGGTTCCTTTTTTCATGAAGAAGTACGTTTCATCGGTTTTCCCTGGGGACCCAAAAAGGTACCTTGGGGTTTTAAGAGACAAGAGCACCCGACCTTGAAGGTGAGTACTTCAGAGATCATCACATATACATACTGAGTTTCATGGAACACCATCCATTCTTCGCTGTCACTCCCCTCTTCCCGGTTTACCCGGAACCGGAGAGCCAATCATCTGCAGATACACGCTGGATCATGGTCCAGGGTAATTCCGTATTTTTTCAGAGCAGTTCAGAACCAGGCACCATCTTCATGCAGGAACCAGTCCCAAAGGACCTGATATCAGGAGAACCTGTATACCTTGGCACCTGTGATGGACTCATCTATTATGCTGTTGAGATCTCACCGGATGCACCGATGCCTGCCGGATGGCATCTATCAGGGGTCAGGGAACTATCAGAAAAGGTTCCTGACACCGAAGTGGCGATAGCCTCGTATGCGGTCAGAATCCTTGACTTTGACAGATCAACAGCCTTCTGTGGCATATGTGGTGCAAAAACAAACCCGGTCAAGACAGAGCGGGCCCGGATCTGTCCGTCCTGCAGCCGGACCATCTACCCGAGGATCTCACCGGCCATCATCGTTCTTATCAAAAAGGATGATGAGATCCTGCTTGCACACTCCCCCCGATTCCCATCAGGATTCTATTCAGTCATCGCAGGTTTCAATGAGCCGGGAGAGAATCTCGAGCAGACGGTTCACCGCGAAGTCCGTGAAGAGGTAGGAATTTCTGTCAAAAATATCAGGTACTTCGCGAGCGAGCCGTGGCCGTTTCCTGATTCTCTCATGATAGGGTTTGTCGCGGATTATGCAGGCGGAGAGATACAGATTGATAAAAATGAGATTGATGATGCCGGATGGTATACCAGGGATAACCTTCCTGAGTTTCCATCAAAGGTGAGCATCTCCCGGGCTCTTATCGATGCCTGGATCAGGAGAGAGATCTGATCAGACACTGTTTCAGGTCTGCCTGAAACACCACTGATCAACTGTTGTAGTCCTTCCCAGGATGTCTGATGGATACCAAAACCAGAGTATCAAAAACCAGTTTCAGATGGCAGATGAACACCGACGGTCCGGAAACCTATGAAGAATATATCGTTTCGACATGGATGACTGACTGGACACCGGATCTCATCACAGCCGTATCTATCGGTCCTGACACCCGGGTTCTGGATGTTGCCTGTGGAACAGGGATTGTTGCACGAATGGCAGCAGACATTCCCGGAAAGAACGGGAGATATTTTGGGATCGACATCAATGAGGGGATGCTACGGCTTGCCAGGAGATATGCGGCAGAGAAGGGCGTAAAATGCGGATTCTATCTCGGGAATGCAACCCGGATGCCATTTTCTTCAGGAGTGTTCGACATCGCTCTATGCCAGCAGGGGCTCCAGTTCTTTCCTGACCGGTCTGCTGCCCTGCAGGAGATGAACCGGGTCCTTGCACCGGGGGGAACCCTCGCTCTCAGCGTATGGGGACGGGCAGAGAAGAGCCCGCATGTGGGTGCCATATGCGAAGCATTCACCAAATACCTTGGAGAGGATTCAACAACGATGTTCAGGGTTGCCTGTTCACTCTCTGATCCCGATCTGCTGCAAAAACTGGTGGAGGATGCAGGATTTTCCAGCATACAGATAAGAACAGGGGTGAAGACAGCCCGCCATCCATCACTTACTGAGTTCCTCCCGGCCTATTTCTCGATCTTTCCGGTTGCTGCCCAGATAACAGCAATGTCTGACGAAAAGAGGACCCGGATGTTCAGAAGTATTGAGAGAACTCTTGAACCGTGGATGGAGAATGAAGGAATTGCTGTTCCGACAGAAAACTGCATTCTGACCGCGGTGAAGAGATGATCACCGAACCCACCCCTGATGAGATCACAGATGGTATCCCTGATCCAGGTATCATGTCTGATTGAATAACCCCTGTAGAGCACTCAACGGCGGTACTTGAAGAAAGCCGGGCAGCCAGATAGAAACTCAAAAGATCTAGAAGAAGAACAAGTAATTTTTTATATCCTTTTTTCAAACGTGTTTTATCCGGTTCTGCCCTGGAACGTTCAGATCTACAGGAGAACAGCAGCATCCGGAATTATCTGATCAGAGCGAAGAACCGGAATAAAAAAAAGTTAGATCTGGCTCTAGCCAGGTCAGTTTTATGGGTTATTGTACATCCACAGAGCCTGATTTGTAATATGCCGCGTCCTTGATGTATCTGCTGCCCGAGTACGTATTACTTGAGATGTGAGCCGATCTTCCCGGCATCACTGCCTCTACTGATCTGCTGACCGGAGAGTTCTGCACCGAATCAACCATCCATCGTCCATCAAGGGATGTTGCATTTGCATTGGCGAGATCGATCACCATCTTTGAGACACCATTGATCCGGGATGTTGAGACTGAATTTTTGGGCTTTCCAGCAGAAATGTTGCTGGTAACCCCGGTCTCAATAGAATGCTGGTTATATGTCCCACCCTCTGCCTTCCGCTCGGTTGTAGCGCCTGATAACAGGATATTCTCTGATAATATGGCCGTATTGTCAATAAACTCACCAAGCACCCATCCATCCATGGTAGCAGGAATTGCTGACTTGTTTGTTCCCTGCTGCACAGCTGATGCTTCCGTCGAACCCTCTGCAAATTCTAAATACGCGAACGGATCATCCGGATTTGTTTGGGGGCAGATTACGTAATTAATGGATCTCCCGGTTCCTTTTGTCTGTCCATATGCTCCGAAGAGATCCTTACTATAGACTGCAGCTCCGGTATGATCAAGCGATGTAACATCATGACCCACCACCTCTTCGAGTGTCTGGTTGCCATGAACATTCATGTTCTCAATCGGCCATTCTTCACCATATGAATTAACCCTGATAGTCGTTCCTGACCCACCGCGGAGTTGGTGATGTCCGAATGACTCATTATCCCCACTTATCGCATACCCAAAATAATTCCCGATCCTGCCATGATCAAGCCATACAAAATCACCAGCATAGTGATCATAGTGGAAAGTTGCCGGGGATTCATTTCTGATATCACCAGCAGGGTTCCATTCAATACCCGGAACTCCCGGGGCAGTTTCCTCTGAAGAGTTGGGTTCAATCATGTGGTATGATCTGCACAGATGATCGATTGATCCGATTTCATTATCACCAGTGACCAGAGCTACTGTCCCATAGGTGTCTGTTTCTACTTCAATTCCAATATTCCCTGAATATCGGCCAGTATCACTCCACAATTCATCAGGAAGACCGGTTCCTGCATAGGCAACATACTGATCCCTGCTGATTGCATGACCCTGCAGGAGTATCTTGTCGGCATTTTCTACCTGAACCATTCCTGAGGCAACACATCCATTCGAAGTATTGCTACTCTCAAGCTGATAACTCCAGTTTGTAGTATCTGTTCCTACGATCTCAAGTTCAACAAATGCATACCCTCCTGCAGAGTTGTTTACTTCAACCAGTTTGCTCAGATTCCCGGTACCATTGACAAATGAAGCCTTCTGATTGTTCATATCAGTTGTCATTGGAATTGCCCTGGTTTCCTGAAACATCGGCGGTACAGAAAGCCCTACCTCAAGTGCAGCCTGTGATGAATTAAACGAGATGTTTTCATTCTGCGGCTGCGCAGATGCTCCTGATGAGAGAAAGAGAATTCCAAATAGTAACAATCCGGTGACATACCAACGTGTACCCATACCCAACACCAATAAACAAATTTTATGGATTCAATTACATAAAAAAGGATCATATCAGGAGACCACATTAATCAGAAATGAAGATGATCCTGAAATCTCCGGCAAAAGACAGGAACACAACCGAATCTACGGGGAGTCAGAGACTGTCTGTTCAACTGACCGGGATTTCTGAACATCGTTCCAATACAAGCATACAGACATGCCGAATCAGTTCAACGGAAATTATCTCCGTTTTTTCAAATGAGATCCTTTTTTATCTTTCCGAATAAACCGGGTACATGGTCTTTTACCCGGATCTTTTGAGTTTATATCAATACCGGGGTCGTATAGTTCTTCTCCTGATGATGCTGGGGTATGCGGGCCTCTACATCCTCAATATTCTCCTGCCACAGGATCTCTGCTTTCCCTTCCAGTTCTCAAACCTCACATCCCGGATATGGTCATGGACTGAACTTATCCTGGGGATTGTGGCTTTGTATATTCTAGTAATAAACCGTGAAACGGTATCCAGAGATGAGTTCTGTATTGGTACCATCCTTGGAGTGATCAGCGGGACAAGCCACTATCTCATGAACCAGAGTCTGACTGACGGATTCCTCACCGCGATACTGGTTATGATCTGTTATTCATCTGCTCTGCTCCTGATTCGATCAGGGACAGGGAGGACGATCATCACCTTTCAGGAGTCTCCTCAAACCATTGGACGGCTTATTCTCCTTGGAATCATCATTTCAATTCCGTTTGCCATGCTTAACCTTGCATATTTCTATCTGAACACCGGGCTGCAGCCCTTTACCGGAGCTATATATGCAGGCATCCTTGCTTGTAACCCTGCGATATCAGAAGAGATCATCTTCAGGTTATTCCCGGTAATCCTGGTCATTACACTGCTCAAGCATGAGTGTTCAGAACGGACTGCACTCGGAGCAGCAGTTTGTATCGGGGTTATTCCACACAGTCTGAACCATCTCCCTGACCTGTTCATCACCAATCCGGTTGCAGCGATGAGCATGTGGATTCTGACCTCACTCCTCTTTGGTCTTCCCCTCTGCCTACTGCAACTGTATAAGGGGTTGCCATCTGCCTGTGGATTTCACTGGTTTGTTGATATGACCAGGTTTCTGTTCGGATATTGAGCAGACATTAGAACAACGTATAGTTTGAAGAATTATTCAGGAACACATTTTGACCACATATCAGGTCATTCAGAGGTTATAAACGAGATTCCTGACTGATTCGAGAGTCAGTTGGAAAAAACAGATCTTTTTACTGATACGAATTCCAGTGCAATATCATCCGAATCATCCATCCTCTGACTGGATTGCAGGGCAGAAGTTGCAGAGGGAGTATGGAACCTCTTTCTCTTTGTCCCTAATAAGGCAGTAGAAGACCCCGTCCTTATCCTCAACCTTGAATCCACCTGGAAACGGCATTCCGACAGGATGCCCTGGTTCTTCAAGGATAAACATTGTGAATGCACCGATGAGATAGTAGAAGAGCCGATGCTTGATGGTGTACCTGATCGGCATTCTGCTGGCGGTGTCATCCCACTGTGTACATCCGGTGGGGATGATCTCACAGAATGCAGCGAAAGTCTCCAGATCAGAAATGGATTCTGACATGGTCTTGAACCTCCCTGACCGCTGATAGGTCATAAGACGGTGATATCCTCCGAGAATCTGGTCGCTCATGTATGGACCGACCTGCTCCCGGTATGACCGTGGGAGCCGTATCAGTTCGGTATGAAGTCTGCCACCGATAACCTGCAGATCATGCAGGGTATACCTGGCGATCTCCCGGCCCAGGATCTCGCCGAGTTCTCCCTTCGTTCTGGCACGGGAGAGGTTTTTGGAGACCTCAATAGTCAGGGCAAAATCATCATCATCAGTCATCTCTATCTCCTTACCTTGAGTTTCCAGAATCGGTCCTGGCATATATGGTTGCCATTATCCCTGGTAGCAGAACCAGAGTGCCCCACGAAGAGTAAACCCCTCTGGTTGAACTATCAGGCAACACGTTTCCACTTGCCTTCCGGCACAATAATCTCAAACCTGACACCTTCTCCAGGTACTCCGGTCTCTCTGATGGTCACTTCCGTTATAGCCAGAATCTGCTTTGATACAAACAGTCCGACTCCGGTATGCTTTCCAAATGACCAGTCAAAGATACGGGGTTTGTCTCCGTTGGCAATACCAACTCCATTATCTTCATATATCACTATCAGGTCTGATTCCTGGAATTGTACCCTGAAGGTGATATCTGTCACATGTTCCCCATGTCGTGAAGAATTCTCAACAAATGTATAGAATACCTTCTCAAACATCGGATCAGCCAGAATTTCCACAGGAACAAGATCAATATGCCAGTTAAATTGCACTGTGGGAAGAAGCAGGTGTATACGATTGATTATTGTCTCCAGATCCTGCCATACCGGTTCAGTTGTCCCGATATTCTCATAGACCCGGGTAAATTCTATCTGAGCCTGAACTGAACGGGTAAGATCCAGGCATGAACGCAGATATGATCGAGTAGTTCCTTCAGGAGTATCTTCCAGACATATCTCCAGGTATCCAAGCAGTCCGGTAACCTGATTGAGGATATCATGGCGGGTTATCCCGGTCAGGAGATTTAGTTTGATATTGGCCTGTCTGAATGCCTCCTGTGTTGCATGAAGTTCGCGGGTCCGGTCGGTAACGATAGTTTCTAAATTCTCATACAGACGGGTCAGTTTCTCTTCAGCGTCTTTCCGGAGCGTGATGTCAGAGAAACTGGCTCTGATCACCTTTGGGCCAAGGCTCGGGAGATGAACAATTGTAACGTCGCAATAGATCTCTTTTTTATCATACGTGGTTATTCTGCGTTCAAATTGGATAACCTGTCCTGATAAGATCTGGTCAATATGTTCCCGGATAATCGTACTCAGATTGGCATCCAATTCCGTGGCTTTCTCATAAAACCGGTTATATTCCATTGAGCGTAATTGATCGATGGAACACCCAAGGAGATATAATGCTTTGGGATTAGCATCAATAAACCTGTTTTTTTCGAGATCATATACGATAATTGCATCAGGTGCGTTATTAATGAGTATCCGATACCTCTCCTCACTCTCGCGAAGGAGGGTTTCAGCCGATAACCGGTGCCTCCGATTCAGGATAAGGCCGGCTATTAGCAGTGTTTCTGAAACAATTATGGTGATTATACTCACAATGACGAGTGAGTATTTTTCCAATACCGACTCCTCCCGATTTACAATAATGCTACCTTTAGGAAGGATTGCCGGATCAATATTGAATCGTGAGAGTTCATGCCAATCAAACTTGTAAATCCTGATATTATTCGGGTCGAGGTCTCCCTGATTTGTACCATTTCCCAGTAATGTCTGCAGGACCAGAGATCCGATCTCGTTTCCATATTTCTCCGGACTGAGTAGATATCCGCCAACAATACCTCTATTGATATATGTTTCACTGGGCCCGAATATCGGAGCCTGAGACATGGTATAAATCCGGCTCAATGAATCTTCAGGGCTAAAGTGGTTTTCGTTGATATCCTGTGCATAACTGATATATAATATCGCAGAATCTTGTGGTATTTTGGATATTAAAGGCAATAATTCATTATGGGACTGGTTTACGAGATATGTCACGGGTATTGTGAGGTTCATCTCTGATACCTGCTGTTTGAGCACAGTTAACTCATCAAGTTCGTCAGGCCCAGACCCGGAGATTACATAGATCTGTTTAGTGTGTGGTAACAATGAGAGTATTACCCCAATATTTCTACTGGTACCATATCCCTTCTCTGAAACCACGGGAATTATTGTCAGATTATGTACTGGACCGGGATCTACGTCGCTGATGATAGGAATGCCATTCACAAGATCTTGTGGCATTCTGGATAACAAGTCTATTGCAAGGGTATCTTTTGTGATTATCACATCAGGTTTGAGAGTCTGTATCTTGTATAGATACAGTTCATCCAACTTTGAAAGATAATTATCCTCACGATAATCTGGAATATTCAGATATTCTGTTACAAACTTGAGTGGAACTGGGGAGGACTTCTCTAGTTCTTCATTGATCCCCTTAATGAAAAGGGTTTCATAAGGACTTTTGCCATCAGTGGATACGAGAAATAATACAGTTTTTTGATTTTGCCCAGAAATATTTGAAAGTAGTAGATTGTTTGATGGAAGAATCAGTTCTGCAGATATGTGGATTGAAAAACAGGATAGAATTATAAGCACTATTATGGTCTGCTTGATTACTGGCGTATAGTTATTCATACAGCAATAAATAACGGCAGTTTGATTAAACAGAATCGATTCCAGGAAATTTTAACCATATATATGTTGTAATCTTTGTTCAAACATTTTTAAAAATATTGTTGTTACGTTATTTGGATTTATATCCCTACCCGATGCGATATTTAGATAGTAGTAAATGAATTCATCTGTCGTGAAATATTCTGGATGGATACCGTTGCATCTGTAATTGCCCTGGTTATCTGGTCAATTGAAGCAGTGACCTCTTCTTTTCAGAAGATATCTGAAGAGATGAATAGGTTTACAACAGCCTGAAGGGGCATCATGGAATCTATTACATCAAAGGAGACAGATATGAGACAATTTGCACCAGATTCAGGCATTAGCCGGGGAAGGGACCATATCTCCCACTCCCGGATTTAAGATACTGAACAGGTGGTTGAATTTGGGATTGGGGATGAGATGTTTGCGATTGACCTCTTTGATACCAGAGAAGTGATTACTACACCCGATGTCACACCGATTCCCAATGTCCCTGAGTTTATTACCGGAATCATAGATCTCAGGGGCATGATCACCACAATCATAGACCTTCGGGTTATGATGCATATCACCCGGGAATCTACAGGAAAGAGGCGTTCAAGGGTGATAGTGCTTGATAAAACTGTCAGTGAAAAGATGATCGGGATCCTGGTCGATGATGTCTTTTCGGTCACAACATATTATAAGAATGATATTGACCAGGAGGCTCATTCATCCAGTGATGGTTCACGGGATATTCTCGGAGTAATTCGTAAACATCGTAAGGATGGAGAAGGAAAAGAAAAGAATGTCCTTGTGATCTGGCTTGATATAAAAAAAAATGGTTCAGCGGATCGAAAAGGATCTGTAGTCCTGAGAGAATCTGAAATATTCCCCCTACTTGTTTTGTGGGAATGGACCGGTTCTTGTCAGGGTCAAGGGGTTCGTTTGCCAATTAAAAAGAACGCTGACACCTGTGAGATCCACTTTTGATACACAACATAGGCAGAGATCCCGGATTCATTTAAGACCGGTTGCGTTACACCAAAATATCCTCAAACAACGATGTCTTCTTCTTCAGCCAGGACTCAGGCATATTCTTACCCTGCATGGCAACAGTCACAATTCTCCCACCATCCTCTGCCGGAGGGAGATTACCTGACCGTTCCACCGGAACCCATCCAGTCTCAATCAATTAAATCGGATCATTCTCTAGGTGTTTAGGCCTTAGCCAAAAGTCACTGATCTGGACAAATTGTAAACTCAATTTACAATCTGTCCAGAGTGTCTGTCAATGTTCTCAAGAACTGCCGGAATCTACTGGAGTTATCTGCAGGATTTCCTGCAGTGATCATAACCGGGCTACGTCAGTCCGGAAAACTAATCTGGTCAAGACTCTGTTCCCCTCAAAACCATACATCCTTCTTGAAGATCCTGACACCCGGAGATTTGCAGAGGTCGGTGCCCGGACAGATATCTGGCCGACGGTCTTTGCTTCTGCGTTCTCATACACGATCTTTCCGGAGTAGTGCTCGGTTCCCCTGACAACTCCTGCAACGGTTGCACCGTTTGAGGTGTACGAGGTGCACCCCCAGGGGTTGTTTTCGGTGATGTCCTGGACAAGGGCCAGGAAGTCCGATACGGTGCCGATAGGTGCGGCGAGTTTTCGCTCAGCCGACTTGGTGACACTCTTGGTTGTAAAGTCTGCCATTGTTCGATTTCCTGCCGGGTTCCCGGCATTGTACTATGTCGGCAGAGTATGGGAAGTACTTTCGAAGGGGTGAGAATCAGGCGGAGATAATGAGATGAATGATGAATCTGAGCAATTTGAAATACTATTTTTGTGCAGAAGAATGCCTGAATCACAAGTAAAAATTTTCATGTGATCAATTGCAGGACGGGAGATGGAAGAAATGAGTACAGATTGTATGAACAATCACTGTCATCTTTCAGATCTTTCATCGGATGAACATACCATTTTGTATCACTTGATTTTTCATCTACCAGAACCTGCATTCAAGCATAAGTCTCGAAATCCCCAATACTTTACTTGAAGAATCTGTACTTTACTAATACCATTACTTCTCAATAGATAGTATTGAGTATCTCATGGAAATCTCCGGAGATCAAGAGCCATGAGGATATCGTCCGTACCAGTTGACAGGAGTGCGAGTGATCAGATGTATGTCATTGGAATAAATGGAAGTCCAAGAAAACGGTGTAATACCGGGACCCTTATCGAACATGCTCTCCGGGGAGCACGATCACTAGGGGCTGAAACTGAATGTATCAACCTGTATGATATTGAGTACAAGGGTTGCAGAAGTTGTTATGCTTGCAAGCGTGAAGGACCCGGTTACGGTGCATGTACAATACATGATGATCTGACACCGGTTCTTGACAGAATCTCATCGGCAGATGCACTCATTCTTGGAACACCGATCTTCTATGGTTCTGCGACCGGTGAGATGAGGTCTTTTCTTGAACGCCTTCTTTTTCCCAGAAAGTCATGGGATAACTGGACCTCTCTTGTTGAGGAGAAGATCCCGGTTGGAATCATCTTCACCATGGGTGCATCCGATGAACTCATGAAACAGATGGGATATGAAGCACATCTCAATCTTATTGAGCAGTTTATCAGGGATATTTTTGGAACGTGTGAATCGGTTTATGCAACAAATACTGTTCATGTTCCTGACTATTCAAAATTCAGGATGAGATACTTCGACGCCGATGCAAAGATCAAAAGGAGAAAGGAGGTATTTCCGCAGGATTGTGAGAGAGCCTATTCGATGGGTGTGAGGTTTGCTCAGGGGAGCGGGGAGAGATAATGCGGAGAATTCTCGTGTTTATTGCTGACAGAATGGCGGATTTTGAGATCAATCTGACATGCCATTTGCTCTCAAGATATTACTGGGAGGTAATCACTGTTGCATATGAAAAAAGTATAATCACAGCATTATCAGGTCTCCAGTACCTTCCCCGCTCAACCATATCTGAGATATCGGGGGAATCAGGGATTGATGGCATTATTATCCCTGGAGGTTTGCATTACGAACAACGGCCAGAGTTAACTGAACTGATACAGGAATATTACCGCTCTGGAAACCTTACTGCTGCCATATGTGCAGGCCCGCAATATCTTGCAAGGGCAGGATTATTTGAGAAGGCTCACTATACAACGGCGATGACAAGAGATTCTCACCGGGAACTGTTCTCAGGATCCGGAGAATTTCCCTTCCCTCAGGATACATATACTGAAAGCCCGGTAGTGCGGGACGGAACGGTGATCACAGCCAAAGGAACGGCGTTCATTGACTTTTCAGTGGAAATTCTGGATTATTTCGGAGTGTTCGCAGATCAACATGAGAAGAGAGCGTTGGCAGAACAATATCGGCCTTCTTTTTCCGGAGTTTCTGTCAGTTCATAGTGTAATCACAATGTTTCGGAGTTCCCGATGTGAAATAACATAATACCGGTGTCATGCCCATAATCGATAATTCAAACACTTGATCAGGATTACTCATATTATCCGGAATTGATCCCTCTACTCACTTCATCCACGTTCGATCACAGTAGTTCTGGACCAATAATTTTTGGTACGAATATACCAAATTGTTCTGAATCACCCCCTTGAGTTGGTGACACTCTTGGTTGTAAAGTCTGCCATTGTTCGATTCCCTGCCGATTTCTCGGCTGTGTACTATGTCGGCAGGGTATGGGAAGTACTTTCGAAGGGGTGAGGAACCGGAGGAGAAGAAGAGATGAATGAGGAATCAGAGTGATTTGAAATACTATTTTTATGCAGAGGATTGAGGGAGGATCATACCCTCATCCCAGAAACATATCCGAACCGCTTCTGCAGGATTCTGATCTCTCCACTGCTCTGGGTGATATCCTTCCAGGAGTTGGTTGCAGCGGTCCTGTTCCAGGTATCATCTGACTGGTTGGTATCCCGGGCTTCCATGATACTTCCTGCAAACCCGGTTTTCACAATGCCTTGTGCCGGCACATTCTTGTCAGTCGTGACCGCAATCCGGTAGTTCATTCCTGCCGGGGTACTGAACCCACCTGCTGATCTAATCTCTCCTTTGGTAGAGATCTTTGCCTGGTTGATGTTGATGAGATCGCTCTTTGCCTGGACGATGTTACAGAATGCTGGCATCAGGATCTCGGTATGATCAGCAAAGACACACCGGGGTGGTGCTGTGCTGCTCGTACAGTTGCCCATGTTGTCCATCATCAGGATCTCTGCTCCGAGGAGATGGGAACCGTCATGGCTTTTGTAGGTCAGGATCTTCTCGTTGTCGATGTTGTACGTCGAACGACCCTTCGAGTTTGAGTCAAACTCAAAATTCCTGACTTCTATGATATTCCCGCCGTTTCCCATGAGTGAGTCACTGTACCTGACAAGGGAGATGAGGTCAGAACTGTTGAGTTTGTTACTCTCCAGGGGAGTTCCGCTTGATACAATCCAGTCCATCTTCGTTGACTGGTCTGTGATCCCGGTAGTGCTGAGTGTTGTTCCGATCGAGAAGATCTGCGACTCGGGCATGCCTGACGGGAGGCGATCTGCAGATGCTCCTCCGAACAGCAGGAGCAGGATGAAGAGGCAGATCCACTTCATGGTGACTTCACCATAACTGTTCCATCCGGTCCTACAGTTACGGTGAACTGGACAGGATCACCTGTCGGGATGCGAATGTCTTTTCCGGTGGTCGGATCTGTTGAGAGATACACAGGATTAAAGATATATATATAGGTGCCCGGGTCTTTGGGAATCTGGATCTGGAATGTGAGGAGATACTTTCCATTTTCATATATTGCAGGTTGTTCACCTACTATTTGTGCCAGAGGATTTATTGGAGATAGGATAATTCTCGCTTCCTTGGAGAGAGTAGTTGAGCCTGAATTTTCTAATGTGAGTTGTAATTCTGCCACATCTCCTGGTTTTGTCTCCGGTGGGAGTGATACTGTCACCACCCCAAGATGGATCCCGGGGATGGATGATGAGGGTTCGGATATGCGATTAGGATTATCAGACTGAGGAATGGGTGTAGGAATGGGCGTAGAGGTTATAGTAGGTGTGGGAGAAATTGTGGGAGTAGGAGAAACAGTTGGCGTTGGAGTAGTAGTTGGAGTAGGGGTGGTTATTGTCTTTACCAGTGGGGTGTGATCAAATACCTCTGTAGCAATCTGATAAGGTATCGTAGTGTATCCATTTTCATTTTGCTCCTGTTGGTCAGACCACCCGGTTTCAGTTTTGTTACTCCAGTAATTTCCTGCTAAGTTCGGACCACCAACTACATTTGGCATTAACGTTGGATATACATTCCATTTAAAGACGCTTGCATCCCCGTCTCCTCCAATATTCTCTTCATTACCAAGATAATTATTGAAAATATATCCATCACCACTACCGCCTTCATTGGTAATGTGAATACCTTCATCATTGTTTCGTATTATATTACTATTTATATCAGTTAACTTATAATTGTCAGAAGTAGTGATGCCGATTTTATTTTCAGTGATTGTATTTTTGGTAATTGTTCTGTTTTCTCCAGACCCTAATGAAATTCCGTCGCCAGAGTTATCATATATCGTATTCTGATTAATTATGACATTATTTCCGGTTGTGGCTATTCCTTGAACATTATCGGAAACATTATTTCCTTCAATAACTGAATTAGTTCCCTTTGAATTGATTCCAGTGCCTGAATTTAGTGTACCGATAGAATATCCTTTTACAACATTATTTAGGATACTTGTATTGTCAGCTTCTGAGTCAATTCCATTATTTGCTCCGCCGGTACCACTAATAGAATTGTTTGATATAATGGTCTGTGTATTTGTCGTACCACTTGCTGAATAGATCCCGGTGTCATAGTTCTGATCAATAGTATTGTTAAAGATGGCAGCACCTTTCCCATGGGATTCTATACCCATTGCAGTCCCGGTTATTGAATTGTTGGTTATTTTTGCATAGTTTCCCGATGTTTCTATTCCTTTTACTCCCCACCCGTCATACCCACCACCATTTACTGTGTTATCATCGATTGTGGCATTTAATCCAGTAGTATAGATTCCACGGAAACTCTCACTAATACTGTTATTGTGAATCGTGGTATCATCAGCCCATGACTCAATACCAGTACCAAAATAATATCCTGATACCAATCCGATATTTTCGATTGCTACATTATTAGCTCCAGATTTAACTTCTACTCCTGCGGTTCCGGACCATCCATCACCGGTAATGGTATGTCCATTCCCATCAAGGGTAACATCAGAAGCAACGATTTGAATCGCATACGAGGTAGATGTAGAAATATCTTCATCAAGTCGATAGGAACCAGGGCTTGAAATTATGTATGAATCTGAAGAAGTCCAGGTATACCCGGCATTGCCTGCGATTCCACCAGTCTGGTTGATTGAAATGGCATTCGAAGTTCCACTGCTACTGACTATCACGGTCCCCAGGGTAACAACCTTTGAATTTTCTTTCTCTTCATCAGATGAAGAAAACGAGGAAATAAACTGAGGTGCTGATTGTGAAGTATTCTGGTTTCCTGATGTTTGATCTGATTTTTTGTCTGTAGTCGAACTATTTGTTTCAGAAGTTCCAACTGAATCATCAGAGTTTGTTGTCAAATTTGTTGTTAATGTCTCTTTAGACGCATCAGGAGAATAGGCTCTTGTTTCAGTAGGTTTTACAGTGACTGTTGGAGTAACTTCCGGCGTTATTGTTTCTTCACCGGTCTGCATCGATGTGGGTTCAACCGTGATAGTTGGAGTTGCTTCAGGCGTTATTGTTTCTTCTACATCCTGTGTTGATGTAGGTTCAATGGTATTAATCACCGTAGGTTCCACAGTTATGGTTTGTATTGGATTTTGTTCTGTTGAGGGCTCGGGAGGGTGTTGCACATCAGGAGGTGTGACCGTCATATCACCAGGATTGGTAGAATTTCCATCGGCTAAAATCCCGGGGATACACACTCCAAAAAGAACTATGCATATCGATAAAATGATCTGATAGTTCATCATGCCACCCCCATTGCCTGAATCTTTTTCAGATAAACAGCAGCATTTGTTTTTCGAGCCTTATCATGAAGAATAGCAGTCTCAAAAGCACGCTTTGCATCAGCATATTCTCCCTTGGAAATTTTGAGCACCCCAAGATTTGTCCATGCAAGAGCAGCTCCCTGTGGATCTTCATTAATTGCTTTTTGAAAATCCGTTTCTGCTGCCCCTAAATTCTTTTGCATGAACTCTATGGCTCCAATACCAGTGTAGAGATCAACAAGAACCTGTCCTCTTGCTCCTGTTTCACCCTGGTGAAATGCGAACAGAGCATCAGCAAGTTTTCCCTGGACGGATAGAAGAGTACCCTTTTTGACCATCGCTTCTGCATAAATTTCCGGGTTTGAACCTGAAACCCGGTCATAACTCTGGAGTGCATCATCAGGTCTGCCAAGTTTTTCCTGTGTAACTCCCAGATTTATCCACCCACGATCATATGTGGGATCAACTGCCACAGCACGTGAATAATAATCAAAAGCTTTCTCCTGCTGGTGAAGAGCCATATACCCGGTTCCTATATTGTTGAGAATAGGTGCCTGATCAGGTCCTGTAGACCCACGAAGCGCCTGCTCATACCATCCAATAGAATCAGAATAATCTCCTGATGCATAGAAATCACCTCCGGGATCTGCAACTCCGGTGGATATCACAATTGTAGTCAGTATAAGAATGAACACCCATCTTATCGAACTAATCTTTCCATTCATGTGAAAAACCAGATTTATAAGTGCAACAAAAAAAAGAATAAGAAATTACCGGGAGGGCAAAAGATGTGCCACATAGAATCGAGTTTTTACATAATAAATAATTTTACAAATTAAATAAAATATTAAATGCTTTAAATTATTGAAATGACCATAAAGTGCAACACATACATGCAAATAAGTCTTTTAATTAAGTTTCGTTCAAATCTTATAAAAATAAAATCGAAATGATGATTTATTCATAAATTAACAATTAAGTGATGCATTATTATCTCAGATATCATTCTGGTTGATTATCATTGCAGAATTGGAATTTATCATTCAAATTGAAATTAATTATCAAAACTGGTAAAAAAATGCAGTTCCTCTGCATCTGCAAGAATATTATCTGATAAAACAAAAATAGGAAGGCCTATTATTTAGCATTCATTAAATTGTGCAGACTATGTTGCATTTTCACACAGTAATATCCAGTTGATAATAAAAACACACTCGGTTTACGGGTGAAAAACTAAAACCGCCGACAGGAACAGTGATGGAATATCTGTTTAGGATACATTCTTTCGACAAATCATAAATCTGGCATCAGGAGAATGAAATGAAAATATCAGATGAAGAGATTGTGCTTGTTATGTCTATTTTTAAAAACAATCTCCAGGGATTGTCCATATCAGAGATATCAAGAAAGAGTTGCATCCACAGAAATAAGGTTGCTCAAATCTCAAATGATCTTCACAATGATGGAATCATTACCTGTACCCAGAAGGGTTCATCAAAAATATACTCACTCAAGGTAAGATCATCAATCCATCCTCTTCTGGAAGTGCTTACTGATCCCTGGCTCATTCTGGATAACGAGTTTCGTGTTATTGAAGCCAGCGAAGCATTCCTGAAAAAAAAACGTGTTGAACTTACGAAAATATTAGGAAATAACTACTTTGAAATTACAGATAACCTGACTCTTCCTTTCAGACAAAAAGATCTCCTTCAAATAATGAATTCACAAATTGAAGGAGAAAAGAAAATATATGATGCAAAAAACGGATACGAACGGTATTCTTGTTTACAGATTAGTTTAAATGGAGAGATGAGAGGCATTCTTATTGTAATTCAGGCTCATCAAGCAGATGATAGAACAGATCAAAACATAAATACCCTCTGCAAGACTTTGGAGAACTTGCTTGACAATCTTACAAAGATTGTACAAAAACCTCATGAAGAAGTATCTTCACTTATAGCAGACATAATCCACGATACCTACCCAGATACTATTATATGTACCATCAGGATCGATGAATCAGAACTATCAGGGCAAATAACAAAGATACTGATACCCCATTCAATTCTCCGGAGTGTACACCATCTCATTGATTTTCTCCAGAAAACACCCTTTCAGATACCTCCGCTCACCCTCATGCGGTATAAAACCGGTAAACCATACCTCTATGAAGATATTTCTGTTTTCCTGGAAAATGTCTTGAATCAACAGGAACTGGAAGATATACGAGACATCCTCCAATTTTACTCGGTCTTCCTGATTGGAATGTCACATAATGAAAAATTAGTGGAAATTTTTGTGATAGGAGTAAAAAATGAAAACATTCAACCAGAAATATTTTCAAAGGTGCTCCAATTAATCTCGCATCTGTTTTTTGCAGCAGGTTTGATTGAGCAAAAAAACAGAACACTACAGGAAAATCTGGTAAGTTATCAGTCACATTACAAGGAAATATACAATATACTATCCCAAAAGACAAAAGAAGAGAAAATCCATACCATAAATGAAAACCACATGAAAAATATTCTTTTTATGGTAATGGATATGCAAAAGATTCCGGTTATGATAACAAATAGGAACGGAGCGATTATTGACTTAAATCAGACTGGTGAAGAAATTTTTAAGTCAAACCGGATGCCTCTCATGTCAAATCCATCAATACAGGATATATTTAATCAGGAAATGTCAGAAGCCCTGATGAAGCTCATTGAGGGCAATGGAAATTTGCAAAACTCTAATATTCACGATCTCGGCATCCATGATACCAGTCATGCTGTCCCACTCATATGGCACCTGGTTAAAAACAGAAATGCATCTATGCAGGATTTATTTATTTTTATTGCAGAATCACTCCCGGGATCACTCCTTGAGTATCTGACAGATCAAGGATTATAACAGAAATCAGATTCTGAATTTACGATTGTTCATCCACCTTATCGCTAAGGCAGTACCTGCTTGCCTGATCTAAATTTCTGGTTGCTTTTGAAATTATTGGATCTACACACCCAAGTGTAAGTTTAATCTGGTCTGAATCAGAATGCACAACTTTTGATATCTCATTCCAAAGGTGTGCTTCTTCTGTGAGGATACTCATGAGATACCGGTTTTTTTCAGATTCGGTTTGTAATTGCAAAAAAATGTCAGAGTTTTCTCTGATACTCATTTCTATCATAACCTGATTATCATATTCAATGTGGCTCAATCTAACCTGAGCATCTATTCTTTTGTTTCCAGATTGAAATACCCAGGAGAAATCAACCTGATTGCCATTTTCGGCAAGGGTTAAGTAATATTTGAATTTTTCCGTGATATCATCAATATTTCTCTGGTTATTTGCAGAAAGGAGAGTAGGATCCATCCCAATTATTCTATCGCAGAATTCACCAAATACTTCCAATGCAACAGGATTGCATTCTATGATCGTATTATTTGAGATGATCAGTATTGAATCCCTGTTTGATAGGAAAAATTCCTTGTATCTTTGATTTTGTATTCGTTTCTCTTTTTCTTTGATTAGTTGAATATGAGCATCATGGACCTGCTTTTCAAGATTGATGGTATTCGTAATATCTGTGAGAACAACCAGATAGGCTCCTTCTGTCCCTATTTTATTCTTTATCCATTTTGCCGATATACTGTACCCTCTTATGCCATCACCAGTAAGGGTAAGGATCTGATCAGGTATTTTTTCAGGTGACTCAAGAATTTTTTGCAGTTTAGGGTTTAACGATGGGATTTCTGAAGGATGTCTGCCAAATGACTCATTGAGAGGGACATTCATAAGTTTCTCTGCGATGGGATTTACATCAATAATTTTTAAATTTTTATTGAGAACAATCAGCCCGGAGTTCAGTATGTCAAAAAAATTCTCTCTGAAAATTGGAGAATACTGAAGAATATCGTATCGAAGTATTCCATATGAAATGAGAAATCCTGATACAATAATGTCAAGACCCAGAGGTTCAAACCAGGGGAATATATTACTATCAACAATCAGTTCTGAAATTAAAACTATACTTGAACCCGCGATAAGAAAAATGATCTGTGTCTTGAAGATTTTTGATACAGATAGAAATCGTTTCAGTAAATAAGCCTCTCCCATTATAGGGAGGCCATAAAGGTACCCGTACCTCATAATTTCATATACAAAATTGAAATCATTCAGAAACTGATCGTATGAATATCCAAGGGTGGGATCTATTAAGGAAATAATCCTAAAAACCCTTAAAAACAATGGAGTGAACAGTAACAAAGCTAGAACTTTTAAAGTTAGAAATTCTTCCTTCCCTAAATAGTTCATACAAAACAGGAACCAGGTTATTGGAAGCAAAAAATAACAGGTTATATTAATCATTAACAGAGGCTCTGATTGTTTCCAGAGTGTCGGGAACACATAACTTATGTTATCAATGCCAATTGTGAGACATATAAGAGAATATAGGAAGAATGTAACCCATAGTACTGAATAACCACTTTCATCTCTCTTTTTGTATGCAAACATGGTTACATAGAGAAAGAAAATTCCACATCCCAGATTTAATAGAACAATATACCAGGGGAGTGTCATCCATTATACGGTTAGGATGAGAATTAATTAATATTATGAAATAATTCTCAAGAAAATCTAATATCTGGATAAAATGATTTTTCCCAAGATGGGGGTTACGTTGAAACTCATTTATCTCCAATGAGTCGAAGAATAGAGAGAAAAAACATATTATTATGGGTTTGAGTATAAAATAAGATTGAATGTGCATTACTTAATAGATATTACCCAGATATTGAGGCAATAAATCCTAGAAGAACCTATATTATTGGATTGCAGAAGGATGAGGGAATAATTAAAGGATTTTTCGAAACCTTCAGGTTTTTCAATCTCCCCGGATACTTGGGTTTTGGTAGTGGCCTTGAATATAACTGGTGATGAAAATCCTTCATATTATGATTAATTCATACTATTTTGATCCAATTTATCGGAACAAATCCTTTCAATGAATGAATATTCATCTTCAGTTATCAAGTGGGCCACTACCCTTCGTCGAATGGTCTGTAATCCCGGTGGCACTGATTGTTGTCAGTACACAGTTCATAGGGGTAAAAACATCCATCTCTGTGACTCCTCCTGTTCTACAGACAATACAACCGTTTTTATATAAGATCGACATGAGATTGTATCAGCCATCCGAACAAATATCATCTCAATTGGAGCAGTTACCGGGTTGAGTTTCTCTTCAGTACGGGAATATCACCAGGAATATCGCAGCACAAACCACGAGACCCCAGAATACTCTGGGAATCTCTGACTGTTTCCCGGCAGCGAACATGAATATCGGGTATACAATAATGCCGATGCTCAGACCAAGGCCGATATTCTGGGTGATACTCATGGTAACGATGAGGACAAATGCGGTCAGCATCTCACCACGGCTGGAAAGAGAGGGGATCCTGAACTGTGCCAGCATTAACAGACCGATCACAAGAAGGACTGCAGATGTTGCAACATGAGGGAACGCGGTCACGAGCGGAAGGCAGAAGAGTGATGCTGCAATAAGGACGGCTGCAACAACGGCCACAAGCCCGGTTTTTCCTCCCTCTTCAACCCCGGCAACAGACTCGATAAATATCGCTGAGGTGGTGCATCCGACAATGGGGGAGACCATCATGGAGAGACCATTGGTGAGAAAAGATCTCCTGATATCAGGATTATTCCCGGTCTCTTCGTTCTGCTGAGTCAGACTTGACAGGCCAAGGATTGATGCAATCGAGTCAAAAAGGGTGAGAAAAAAGAGTAAAACAACAATTGGGATCATAGTCGGCGTCAGGGCAGCTGCAACGTCAGGATACCATTGAAATCCTGGAAACGCCGGTGGAGCAGTAACAGTACCAGTCGGCAGTTTCTCTATGCCCAGGGCATATGCAAAGAGTGCACAGGACACGATTCCACAGATCAACGCACCGGTCTTCTTCCTGATCATCATGACCCCGATGACTGTAATCCCGGCAAGGAGCACGAAGAGGTTTGACGGCTGGATCTCGCGGAGATAGGGTGATGTGACCGCCATTGCTCCTACGAGAATGATTCCTGAGTTGGATGAGCCGAGAAACGCAATAAAAAAGCCGATACCCCGGGTGCAGGAACGGCTGATGGTGCCGGGTATGCTTTTGATGAAGATATCCCAATACCCGGAGATGATAAAGAGAGAGAAGAGAATTCCTGCAACGAAAATCGCTCCAAGGACTGCTCGCCACGGGTAGTTCAGGACACCACAGAGGACATAGACGACGAGGGTGCCCTGGCTCACGATGGGTGCGACCACATACGGGCGGTTGGCATACAACCCGATGAGAAGAGTGCCTGCACAGGCAGAGATGATTGTTGCCCAGACTGCATCCCCGAATGGTACACCGGCCACAATCAGCATGGCCGGGTTGACCACAAGGATGTAACACATTGAGAGGAAGGTTGTCAGGCCGGCAAGAATCTCGGTCCTGATATTACTACCCCTGGCAGTGATACCAAAGAACCGATCAATGTGTGATATCAGTGAGCCGGACATAGTGTTACAGGATATATTGAATCTATTCTCTTATCGGGTGAACAGGAAATATACTTCCTGATAGAACAGATCCTGCAATAATACCTTGAATCTGTTTCTGACACGGATTAGAGTTCCGGTTTGATCCCGGTTGTATCAGGATGAGGCCCGAATAATCCGCTCACCGGTGACAATTCGGAGCCAATATTCTAATACCTGCATCAGCATATGTCTACATATTCAGTGATTGCAGAGTATTATGTCAGAACAGAATGATATTTTCTTTTTCGGCTATGATACATTCACCGAGGGTATACTGATCACTGACAATACCCCCACCCTTCTCTCCTGCAATACAGCATGGAAAAGACTCTTCGATCTTCCTGAAGAGTGGACTGCTCACACTATAGATGAACTCATCCGGGCCTTCTCTGACCGGGGTGTTGAAACCGACCCAATCTGCGGCATACTGGCAGCGATAAGGGCAGATCCTTTCTGGTCCGGTTGTCTGGATCTTAAGGTTTCTGCTCAAAGAACAGTGCATCTGACGTCCAGGCCCATCAGGGATACTCATAATGAATCCATTGGACGAGTCTGGATGTGTGAAGAGATCCCGAAGGTACACAAGAGCGGAGAGGGGCAGAGCAATTCAGATCAGTCAGACCTTCTGTTCAAGACTATTTTTAACCTGATTCCGGAAGGGATCGCAATATCAGACCTTACGAACGGGACTTTTTACGAGGTTAATGATCATTTCAGCCAGTGGTGGGGATATACCAGGGAAGAGGTGATCGGGAAGAGTGCGATAGATCTGAACTTCTGGGTTGACATAAACCAGAGAAACGAGGTTTTGAGACTTCTTAAAAAGGACGGATTCTTTACCCAGGTACCGGTGAAGATGAGAAGAAAGGACGGAGGAGTGAGAGATATCCTCTTTTCAGGCAGAACCATCACCATCAATGGTACTACCTATATGCTCACGATTCCGTTTGATGTAACCGAACTCCTCCAGTATGAGGAAAAAGTCAGATCTCTTGCCTCATTTATTGAGTTAAATCCTGATCCTGTCTTTGAGATCAATGAGTCAGGGACCATCACGATGTACAATGAGGCAACCGTCCGGGTTATTCGTGATCTGACCGGAACTGCCGAGATTTACCGGTTTATTCCGGATGATCTCTTTGAAATTGTCCAGGCGGTTCAGAAAGGTATTGAAAGAACATTTAACCGGGAGATAGTTGTCGAGGACAGGACATTTATTGAGTTCATCTATGTCACAAACCAGTATCATTCTGCACGTATCTACCTGACCGATATTACCGAGAGAAAAAAGGCAGAAATTGAACTTTTGAGGAGGAATGATGATATCGCTGCTGCATATGAGGAGATAGCCACAGCAGAGGAGGAACTCCGGCAGAATTATGACAGGCTGGTTGAACAGGAGCAGATCCTATTTGAGAGTGAGAAAAAACTCAGGATGATTGTTGATCATATCCCGGGTCTTGTTGTAACAACTGACACAGAACTGAATGTGAAGAGTATCTTTGGGGCTGCTCTTGAGAAGCTCGGTCTCTCCCCGAATCAGGGAGTCGGCTATACCATTCGGGATCTCTTCTCATCAGTAGATGCCAGCCTGATTGATGCACAAGCCAGGGCATTACAGGGTCTTGTCTCAACTATTGAGGGATATTATCATGACAGATCCTTTCTGCTGTATGCATCCCCTATCGTTGATCAGTCAGGAACAATAACCGGCACAATCGGAATCGCCATCGATATCACCGAGCAGAAGAAGTTAGAACAGGAGCGGCGAGAACTGCTCACCCAGCTTGAGAAGAACCTTGTTGAACTGGCATTTTTGAATGATAAGATCAGAAATCCACTCACGGTAATCGCCACACTGGTTGACATGCATGCTCCCGACATTGAAGAGTCCATCAATCGCTGTGTGAAGGATATTGATGATATCATTAATAATCTGGACAAGCGATGGATCGAGTCGGAAAAGACGATTAACTTCCTGCAGAAACACTACGGTGTTTCTGTTGAATTCAGGAGATAGGCATGGGCTCATAGAGATTCCTGGAAGAGGTGAGTGAGCAACCAATCCCCCGGGATCATGTGAGAGTTCAATGACAAACCAACGCTGATTCACCGACTGTATAGATCTCTCCTGACGAGCAGTATATGTTCTGCCTTATTTGTCCTTTATTGTCCCAGAGTCTCAATCCGGTTTATTCTATGTTTCTGTCAGGAACCGGCAAGGTACTGAGATATGGTTGCGAAAAATAGTAGTTTCAGTTATTCTTATAATCTCTTGTTCAGCTCCCGGTAATCAGTAAATAATTTCTCTACCGGTGCCTCTAATAAGTTGAAGTCATCCGGATTAACCTCTCCATTCTTTTCATATGTGGCAAACATCTTCTCAGATGCATCCATGATGCTCTGTTTCAAAAGTTTCTGATTCTCAAAGGATTCGTTGGTGAAGTTACCCTCATATTTGGCAACAACGGTATCAAACATCTTGAAATTTTGTAGAGCATGCTCTTTTTCAGTTATGTTTGCTGTCGCGGGGTATGCATGTGCCTCTTCTAAGGCCAGCAACAAGAAGGTATAACCCGAGCGTTGTCTTGAATATGCAGTTGGTGGAGTCAGATTTGACATTGTCGCCAACCATGCTTTATCAGAGGCATGAATGATATTGTCGCCAGCCTCTTCAAACGCTTTGGCATCGTTTGGGTCAATTTTTCCGTTCTTTTCAAACGAGGCGAACATTGTTTCTGCTGCATCCTTCATAACCGGGAGAGATTTTTTAATTTCCTCCATTCCGCTGATAAAGGTTGAATCATAATCGGTTGCGGTTACATTAGCCTTCTCAAATGCATCAATTGCCGCTTCAGTTGCGTTCATTTCCTTATAATATTCTTCCTTCGTGGCTGAATTGTTTGTAAGGACATAATCGAACGCGGTTTCTGATGCTATCATTGCCTGAGCCTCAACTGCAGAAAAATAGTAGCGTAAATACAAGGGGTCACTCTGATTGACCGTCTGTGAGTTTGTATCAGTTGCCCCTTCTGCATACACTGCTGTCGCCAACAAAACCAATCCAATCAGGATTAATACTGATAAACACGTTCTCTTCATTTCGCGCTCCTGGAAATAAATAATAGATAATATGACTATTTAAAGAACATGGGTATCCTCATGGAGAGAAATACCGGGATTATGATATCCATTACAAGAGAGGAACCACTTCCCTGGTTATCGAGGAGATATCAAATAGTAATTATCATGAATAGCATACCATTTTCGAGTGGCAACTGTAATACGGAGGCAAATCAGATGCGTGCAATTAATTTTCGCTTCATAATGTTCTGCACACGTTCAAAAGATTGTACCATTACCGATGATTCGGGTCATCAATGACAAGAAGAGTCGTATGATGAGAGGGATCCGGGTATGTTCAGGTTCCCGTTATGTATCCGCTCTTCCGTATACTGCCTGAACTGGCACTGTTCTGAGTGGTAATCCCGACCAGGTATGTTCCCGGGGGAGTATAGAGATGGACCGGGTCTCTCTTGAATTTTCGCCATCTTCGAGGTCCCGGATCCAGGATGCCGGACACCCTGCTGACTGATCAAAAACGATACCTGAACCGGTGCAGAGCCTGATGTCAGATCTGCTGGAAATGATGCGGTTATCTCACCCGGGATCGGGGGGGTTGGAGAGGGAACAACTCTGCCAATTATCACAATACTGGAGATGACCTAATGTTCAGCATTCTCGAAAATAACTTGATCTGATATAAAATGGGATACTCCTATGACTCATGATCAGGGTACATATCACGACCACGCTCAATAGACGAACTCTCAAGTTCCATCAGGGCATCAGGATACGGGGCAAAGTAGGTCTGATTGCTGAGATTTAGAGGTTGATACCTGATTATCCACATCTGAATCATTTTTTTAAGTGCAGAGATCGGGAGATTCCCATTCCGGTATTCCTCAACACTATTCAGGAAGAAGGCTTTCTCATCTGATGACAGATTCGATGAAAAAAATCCCATTGCATGATGGAGTACATTAATGTGGGACGTATACCGGGCAGGAATTCTCGTTTGTTCAATCAGACAGTTCCGGTAAGATGACACAATTTCATGAATCGGAAGGTTGTCCCGGTTTGCCACAATATTTCCAAGTGTTTTAAGGGTGGTCTGACCATATGCCATCAGGAGAAGTTTATTTTGTGCATGAAACCGGGTGAGTGCTTTGAGAGAGGGATTTACTAGGATGGTATCCAGATCTGCCAGCATAAAGATCCTGGTGAGAAAATGATCCCTGACCCGGCTGTTTCGTATTCTCCCCTCATCTTCTATAGGGTACCCGGCAAACTGATCAAGAACCATTCTTCCAAAAAATCCAGCTCCTTTGCCGATTGCAGCAGACTTTTCGATGGTTGAATAGATGTTTACTCCCGAGATGCCTGAAGTAGGGGAACGATTCTTGAGAATAAACCCATCAACGACAGGTAAATCTCCGAGAAATGAAGAACAGAATGTATTCATCCGGTCTGTCAGGTCAATTCCAGTAGATGGCTGAATCATGTGATCTGATCCATCTTGCTTTACAATACGGATGGTGTCGCGAGGAATGCCAAGGCCGATCTCAACTTCAGGGCAGACCGGAATGAAAGAAACATACTTTTTCAGTATGGCGACCTCATGACTGGAAATCATATCGCCATTGTACCGCACCGCATCGAACTCAATACATCGGCTGATCACCACAACCGGTGTATTGAAGACCCTTTTGCTTACTGTCATGGTTCCCAGATAGTAAGGGGGATACGCGATGCATTAATACTATTCCGGGGTATGATGGGAAGACCGATGGTGTATTTTGAGTCGATTGTACAAGAATTGTATCAGGCATTTTTGGGGGAAGACCGTCCAATAAAGTGGATTTCAGAGGTTTATTGCTGAATGCACCAGGCGTTCAGTAGTTCAGATTGGATGAATTTAGTGAGTAGAAGGGTTCATGTTCCAGTGACCTGATCCATATCCAATGTAAAGAAAAGGTCGATCTCGCTGATCATATTCGTTGGGTAGGGAGATCCTTCATCCCGGTGATAGCGGTTTATAATCCGGTAATACGGTTATATCCTGCCGTACCCTCATCCCGGAGACATACTCAAACTGTTTTTTTGGTAGTTCTAATCATCCTTGATGTCCCGGTTGTGGCATTCCACATGTTGGTTGCGGGGGTTCGGTTCCAGGTATCAACTGAAAGGCTCGTATCCCGGGCACCTATGATACAACCCAATGATTGCCGGGTAGAAGAAGAGACTTCGGGATTATTGAACATTGTCATATGAGGAACTACCCTCACGTTCCAATTCCTCTGTTCTGATTAGGATAATATCTTCTCTGAAGCCTGGGAGGGTATTTTCAATAAGTCCCCAGATGAGTTCATAATCAACATTGAAGTACCCGTGAATTATGACATCCCGAAGTCCTGCTATCCGTTTCCATGCAACAGTTGGGTAGCGGACTTTTAGATCATCAGATAATTTCTTTGTTGCTTCGCCGATGATCTCAAAATTACGGATAACTGCGTCTTTTCTTCTCCTGTCGCCATTATACTCTTCAAATGAAATTCCTTCTGTATCCTCCTCAATATTACAGATAGCCTGGAAGATATCATCAAGGAACTGCAGGTCGGTTCTATGCATACACTATCTCTTGAAGGATATAGGGCTTGATCCTCTCCTTAAGGGTGTCTTTGATCACCAGATCAACATTCTTTCCGAACAGGTCTTCAAGATAGAACTTACAATCCATGTAATTTTCAAAGGTTTTTTTCCCGCGTTGAAATGTTACCAGTACATCAACATCGCTGTCAACCCGTTCTTCTCCCCGGACATATGAGCCAAATATCCCTATTGTCGCTATGCCAAACCTCTCTTTGAGAATTGGTTCATTCTGGCGGAGCAACGATAGTACATCCATCTTTTTCCTGTATTGATCTATTCATCTTCAGGCAATATGTTTTATCACACCCTCATCCCGGATACGTACCCGATCCGTTTCTACATTGACCTCCTTCGATTTGTTGGTATTCCGGGCCTCCATCATTCTGCATGCTCTTTAATGATGATATCTACATATCATCGCATGAATCGATAAATGCCTTTATTGTCTTCAGTAATATTGGAAGATCATGTTCACAAATACCCCAGATTATTTCTGAGGACAGAGAATCAGATCCATGAATCAATCGGTTTCGGAGAGAGATTATGTGAGATCCATCAATAATTATCTCTTTTAGTGTTGGTTCAAGACGTATTGCATGCCCAACAGCTTCACCGATAATTTCTAATTTTCGCTCAACTGCTGCCTGAAGCATCCGATTTGATTTATATTCTACAAATTCCGTGTTTTAAATAAATCCCTGTATATCTTCTCCTGCGAGAAGGATATCCCAGAATAATTTTTTGATTTCACGCCGAAACATATAGTTCAACACTGCTTTCTGAGACAATCTCCCGAAAAACAGGATTTCGAATTGCATGTTCTTCTACCATATCAATAGGGAGACCGAATATTTTCTCAAGTTCAGATTCGAGACCAAAATACTCGTGGGCATATTGAACAGGATCCATCTCGTGAAAGGTTACAAGGATATCAATATCACCAGGGGTTTCTTTTTCTGTTAGTATTGAGCCGAATATTGAGAGTTTTTGAACTCGATGACGAATACATACTTCCTGAACTCTTGCAAGATATGGTGCCACCTTATCATTATGCCGAGTCTGGTTATTTGGTATCATATGACATCAGGATTGTAAATATAGCCCATTGATATGTATTGTCTTCAGGGATTAAGCTCTCTCTCAATCCCACAGGCTAAGTAAAACCGACCAGATCTCTTGCATACAACTGGTGATGGTTCATTTTCACCAACATGATACCGGGTTCTTGTAAGATGGATATACTACCAGTGGGAATGGTGTTTATTACACCCTCATCCCGGATACGTACCCGAACCGTTTCTGCAGGTTTCTGATCTCACCGGTTGCCCCGGTCCTATCCCTCCATGAGTTTGTTGTAGCGGTCTGGTTCCAGGTATCACCCGACTGGTTGGTATCCCGGGCCTCCATGATACTTCCTGCAAACTCGGTTCTGACCGTCCCTTGTGCAGGTACATTCTTGTCAGCCGTGACTGCAATCCGGTAGTTCAGTGCTGCCGGGGTACTGAACCCGCCTGCCATGGTACGAATCATCAGGAGTACGTCTGTATGGGCACTCCCAGTTCAGAAAAATGTGGGTCTCCCGAAACGACCGATGCATGTATTTCCAATGCTGTTGCAGCTATCATAGTATCTGCTAATGATATTCCTGTTTTTTTCATAGATCCGGCAGATAATGCAATAGAAATACTGACAGGGATAATTTTGAGGTCAGATGCCATAACGGGGTGCAGGCGAATTGTTGCCTCCTTCTCTCCGTACCGCCTGAGTAGAAGATATTGTAGTTCTGCAATGGTTACCACGGAGATATATCCATTTGATTCTCCTGATTCGACAGATCACATCAATTCTTCAACATCTTCACATCCTCCTTCTCCATAAAACTGTGTGATAAGAGCATGGGTGTCAAATATAAGATTCATTACAGTGCCCGTTCATCGTCTCTCAGGTGTTTAAGGTCATCCAGGAGACCTTTATCTGAATATATCCCGGTTAATTTTGAGAGTTTTACCCGTGGGATGATAAGTAATCCATCCTCCCGTTCTTCAAGGAAATGACATCTCCATTATTAATATTGTATTTCTTTCGTAATGGTAATGGTATGAGAATCTGCCCATTATCAGATACTTCACCGACTTCCATGGTGAATATATGCTTTTTTAGAACTATGAATATCTTCTCCTTTCCCGTTGATTGGTGATGAAACCTGAACGTCAACCCAGGATTTTTTTAGGTCAGATTCCCTCACACCCTCATCCCGGATACGTACCCGAACCGTTTCTGCAGGTTTCTGATCTCACCGGTTGCCCCGGTCCTATCCCTCCATGAGTTTGTTGCAGCGGTCTGGTTCCAGGTATCACCCGACTGGTTGGTATCCCGGGCCTCCATGATACTTCCTGCAAACTCGGTTCTGACCGTCCCCTGTGCAGGTACATTCTTGTCAGCCGTGACTGCTATCCGGTAGTTCAGTGCTGCCGGGGTGCTGAATCCGCCTGCTGATCTGATCTCACCTTTGGTAGAGATCTTTCCCTGGTTGAAGTTGATGAGATCGCTCTTTGCCTGGACGATATTGCAGAATGAAGGCATCAGGATCTCATTATGATCAGCAAAGACGCACCGGGGTGGCGAAGAGTCACTGGTGCAGTTGCCCATGTTATCCATCATCAGGCTCTCTGCTCCGAGGAGGTGGGAGCCATCATGGCTTTTGTAGGTCAGGATCTTCTCGCTGTCGATGTTGTATGCCGATCTTCCCTGCGAGTTTGAGGTAAACTCAAAGTTCTTCACCTCGATGATGGTTCCGCCGTTTCCAAGGAGTGAGTCGCTGTATCTGACAAGGGAGATGAGGTCAGAACTGTTGAGTTTGTTGCTCTCCAGGGGAGTTCCACTTGATACAATCCAGTCCATCTTCGTTGACTGGTCTGTGATCCCGGTTGCACTGAGTGTTGTGTCTATTGAGAAGATCTGTGACTCAGGCATACCTGACGGGAGCCGGTCTGCAGTTACTCCCCCGATGAGCAGGAGCACGATCAGGAAGCAGATCACCCTCATGGCGACCTCACCGTGACGGTTCCATCAACCCCGACGATTACCGTGAACTGGACCGGATCACCAGCCGGGATACGGATGTCCTTTCCGGTGGTCGGATCTCTGGTGATCTGCATCGGTTTGAAGATGTAGACGTAGGTACCTGGCAGTGACGGGACCTGGAGTTGGTAGGTGAGATGGTATGATCCATCCCTGAATACGAGTGGTTGTTCTCCTATCGTCTGAGCCAGGGCGTTTGCCGGGACCAGTACGATCCGGGCCTGGTTTGAGAGCTGGATAGATCCTTTGTTCTCTAGGACAAGGTTCAAGGTTGCCTGACTTCCTGATGCTGCACTGCCTGAAAATGTTGCAGAGGTGATGACTAGATAGATCCCGGGGTGGTCAGGGGCCGGGTCGTTGTTGTCCATGAAATACGAGCCGGAATCGTCCGGTGTTGTTGTTTGAGTTGGGGAGACCGTCGGTGACGATGTGGGTGATGACGTCGGTAGTGTCCAGATCAGGGGATTCTCGTCATATACCCCAGATGTCACCTCGTACGGAGTCAGTGAGTAACCGGTCTCGTTCGGTGTCTGCCGGTCAGACCAGCCGTCTCCGGTAGCGTTGCTCCAGTAGTTTCCGGCATGGTATGAGCCGCCGACGATGTTTGATCCAAGCCTAGGTTCGGAGTTGTTCCAGTGGTACTGGCCCGCTGAAGAGGCCGTTGCACAGACGTTCAGGTCATTGCCGAAGTAGTTGTTGAAGATGTACCCGTCTCCGCCTCCGCCGTTGTCAGAGATGTTGAGCCCTGCTTCGGTGTTCTGGTTTATCCGGTTCCCGGTCAGGTTCAGGCCAGTCGCTGAGTTTGAGATTCCGATGCCATACCTGTTCCCGGAGACCCGGTTGCCGATGATGGTGGCGTCGTTGCCATAAGAATTGATACCGAAACCACCGGTGAGAGAGGTGGTGGTGGCCTGGGGGATACCGTTGGCCAGGGCAGTGGCTGAAACGGCTATGGTGTTGGCGTTGGCGGTGGTGTTCATAATCGTGGCATCGGTGCCTGTTGCCTCTATGCCATACCCACCGGTGGCAGAAGCAGAATTGGAATCCGTATCCAAAGACCCAGAGGGGGCTGAGGCTGAGGCAGTGAGATGAGCCGTAACAGAGTTAGAACTTGCCGTGTTATTGGTTAAGGTTGCATTGGAACCGGTCGATTCGATCCCGTAACCACCTGTTGCCGATACGGAATTGGTATTCACAATGGCTGATCCAGAATCAGAAGAGGTAGAGGCAGAGGCATTCAGAAGAGCCGTAACAGAGTTAGAACTTGCTGTGTTATTGGTTAAGGTTGCATTGGAACCGGTCGATTCGATCCCGTAACCACCTGTTGCAGATACGGAATTGGTATCCACATTAGCTGATCCTAAATCAGAAGAGGCAGAGGCATTCAGGAAAGCCGTAGCAAAGTTAGAACTTGCTGTGTTATTGATTAAGGTTGCATTGGAACCGGTCGATTCGATCCCGTAACCACCTGTTGCCGATACGGAATTGGTATTCACAGTGACTGTTTTTAAATCAGAAGAGGCAGAGGCATTCAGGAAAGCCGTAGCATAATTGGAATTTACGGTATTGTTCGTGATGGTGGCATCGATCCCTGTGGCTTCTATACCATACCCACCGGTTGCTGATACAGAACTGAAATCCACAGCGAAAACACCAGGAATAGGACTCGGGACATTGAAAAGAGCCGTTGCCGTATTGGAATTAGCAGTGTTAGTTATTATGGTTGCATTAGTACCTGATACCTCTATTCCATACCCACCGGTGGATGATACAGTATTGGAATGTACATAGACATTTCCAGAGACAGAAGTAGAGGCATTCAGAAGAGCAGTAGCCGTATTGAAATTAGCAGTGTTAGTTATTATGGTTGCATTGGTACCTGATACCTCTATTCCATACCCACCGGCGGATGATACAGTATTGGAATCGAAATTGGCACTACCAGGTATAGAAATAGAGGCATTCAGAAGAGCCGTAGCAGCGTTACTATTCGCAATATTATCACGTACGGTGACATCACTCCCGGTTGAGTAGATCCCGTGCCCGCCCGTGGCATTGACCTTATAATTAACAATATGTGGGCCTTTCACCTCACGGGACGCATTTACCGAGTTGAAACTCGCGTTGTTCCCTGCAATCGTTGCGTAATCGCCCGATGACCAGATCCCATATCCACCGGTAACCTCTCCATCTCCGGTTGCATTATTGAAACACGCGATGTTATCGGTGATATTCGCGAAAGCACCCGATGCCCAGATCCCGTACACATTACTGCTCGCATTATTCCCAAATATCGTCGCAGACGTGTTATTGGAGTAGATCCCGTAATCGTTCCAGTACACCGTGTTGTTCTCTATCTCAGCATCCTCTGCATACGCTGAGATCCCGTGCTCAAACCCGGTGATACCGGCAAAGTTCTCAACCGTCGCACCTTTTGCCGTTGAGTCTATCAGCACACCCGATGTCCCCGTGTTGTCTGTTCCGGTGAACGAGATGGTATGACTGTTCCCGTCCAGGGTGACATCTGATGCCTGGATCTCGATGGCAAAACTATTCGTTGTGGATATGTCTTCTTCAAGATAATACTCGGCATTTTCGCCAAATATCGTGTACGAAACATTCCCAGACCCGAAATCATTGTATGAATATCCGGTTTCAGGCTTCCCTCCCGTTGTGTTTAGCGCAACCCTGACTCCGGAACTGGTGCTCGTCACCGTCACAGTCCCGAGTGTTACAACACCTGAACCTGAACCTTCGCTTGCCGGAGAGGTTGAAGATACACTGCTGCTCATTGAGAAGAGACGTGTAGGAGTGGTAGGGGTATCAGATGAGTCGTCAGAACTCTCAGACAGGTTGGTGCTGTTTGTCAGCGAAAGACCGTCAGATCCAGAAGAACCTCCGGTGGATTCTGTCGTGTTTGATGCTTCAGAGAGCGAAGCAAAGGCAGCGGTAAGAGTCGTCTCCTCTTCAGCAGAACCAGCTGAGCCCGAATCCTCTGAACCGGTCGTGTTCGGTGCCGATGTCGTTGGGTTTGATGAAGATGAACCTGAAGAAGAGGCTGATAGTGTGGAGTTGGGGGCAGAGTCGGATGAAGACGTGTCTGGTGGAGAGGATGTATCTGATGTCTGAGAGCCGGAGGGTGATGATGTGTTCGTCGCTGATGGTGAACCGGTCGCCGGAGTTGAGGGATTGCCAGATGAAGACGTATCGGTTGATGATGAACCAGACGGTGAAGACTTTGAGGTAATATCAGACGAGGATGAACCGGTTGAACCTGATCCTGAAGTACCAGAACCGGACGATGAGGTAACAGGAGATGCTGAACCAGAGGTTGATGTATCTGACGCTCCGGTAGCAGGAGCCCCTGCATCAGAGGTAGATGAAGTACCACCTGAAGATACACTCACACTTGTATCGGTTGAGTTCCCGTCTGCCCATACACCGGGAGCGATCACTACAAAAAGGATGACAAGGATGAGGAGAAGACCAGAGAACTTCATCATACAACACCCATCCCCTGAAGTTTCTTGAGGTACTGGGCTGCCTTGGTCTTTCCCTGGGGATCATTTCGTATCGCGATCTCAAAGGCAGACTTTGCCTCTGCGTACCGGTTCTGTGCAATCCTGATCACCCCGAGATTGGTATAGGCCATGGCTGCATCGGTTGGATCAATCTCTATTGCATTCAGAAATGCCATCTCTGCCGCGGTGATATCATTCTTCATGAACTTGACACCCCCGATACCGGTGTACATATCCACAGCAACCTGGCCTTTTGCATCCCCCTCAGCAGACTCAAATGCGGCAATCGCCTCGTTATATCTGCCGCTTCCGGCAAGAAGCGTCCCTTTCTTGACGTTCGCCTCTGCAGTCAGTTCCTTATTGCCTGATGCAGACACCTTGCCATAACTCGTCAGTGCCTCCTCCGGCCTGCCAAGTTTCTCCTGGGAAACCCCGAGGTTGATCCAGCCACGACCATACCCGGGATCGAGATCAACTGCCTTCTGATAACTCTCGGCTGCCAGATCAGGCTTGCCAAGTGCCATGTAACAGGTACCGATATTATTCAGTACCGGAGCCTGTGCAGGCCCTGTCGTCTCACCGAGTTCTTTTTCAAACGCAGCAAGTGCTCCGGCATAGTCCCCGGATGAGAACAGATCGGTACCAGCACCTTCAGCACGGGGAATCACAACAAGAGCGGTTCCCACAACTACCAACAGGAAGACAAGCCATAGTATCCAGCGAGACCACCTCCTTTCCATACACCCGGGTCTCCGGGTGCAAAGGCATAAAGGTTGAGGGAAAAATATCAGAACGCAGATGAAAAATTCTGCATATTTTACATATTATTTTTAAATTATAAATTCTTAAAATTGATTAAATAGTGAAATGACTACATTGTGCAGTACATAAAAAGGGATGAGTAATTTAAAAGAGACATATGTAATAAAATTTTGTGATACTTGACATACTTCACAGAATTTATGAATATCCTGCACAATGTAAAATTCAAAAACTGAGAAAATAAGATTCTTTGAATAACTGAAACACAAAATTATTAGATATCATAAGCACAATAGAGGAAACAGGATAAATGTGCAAGAGATTATTATACACCCATGCAGACTGTAAAATATTTCAAACGAAACGTGCTGGATTTTAAAACCCGGCTAAAAATGCAGGACCCTGATTTATCACATACCTGCACCGGCATACAATAGCCCCATAAATCCGGGTATTTGCTGATACGCGGCAGTAACCAAATCGGCTGACAAGAGTATGATCATCACACAACAGAACCGGGAGACTGTACTCCAGACATTTCGTGAGTATCCTGCAGGACTCTCCATATCAGACCTCTCACGAAAATGTGGGGTCAATCGCAACAAGTGCTCTCAAATATGCAGCGATTATCACAAAAAGGACATACTCGGACTGATTCAGAAGAGTTCATACAAGATATACTTCCTCAAACACCAGTCGGTCCTCAACCAGATCATAGAATCCATACATGGACCGGTACTGGTCGTCAATGAATCGTTTGCCGTCATTGGAACCAACAAAGAGTATAATGCCACATTCAAGACCAACCCTGATGAAGTCCTTGGCAGATCAGCAGAAGAGATGCTAAACCCCATCCTCCCTGATCTCATCCCGCTGATTAAAGAACAGGCACGACCTGGAATGGGCGGGAAAACAGCCACCTTCCCAGACGAGACCGGAGCACCCCGGTGCAGAACCCTCACCATTGCACTCAACGAAAGCCAGTTCTGTATCATCATCCTGAAGGCAGATACACCCATAGAGAACCAGGTCGATGACCTGACAAGGGCAGCAGAAAACAAACTCAAATCAGCGTCCCTGGCACTCATGGCAGAAAAGACCTGGCCTGATGCACTCAGAGAGATCGCAAAAATACTTCACCAAACCATCCCTGACACCCTTATCGTTACCCTGCTCATCGATGAACCGGCCAGTTCATGCACCATCCATACCGTAGCCACCCCTGAAAACACACAGCAACAGGAGATCCCCGACAAAGCCCCCATCCAGCTCAGCGGGATAGAACTCCTTCAGTATAAAACCTCAAAACCGGTCACCTACTACACCGGAACCCATGAGTCCCTGCAAAACACCCCGCTCCCAGAAGCAATCAAGACATTATGCATGGAGAAGGGAATCTCCTCGATATCCCTTATTGGAATCAGTTCTCACAGCAACTTGACCAGCGTCCTCGGTATCGGGACCGGGGATAGCAGTATATCGACAGATTATGTACGGCTCCTCTCTGCATTATCCGGGTATCTCACCCTGCTCGGCACAGTCTGTCAGACCACTTCAAAAACGCAGAAGATACAGGCAGAGTATCAGCAGCATTACAGCGAGATATATGCCCTGCTCACCGAAAAAAACCAGGAGAATATCGGTCTCATCGCAGAGTCAGAACACCTCAGGGCAATCCTCGGATCTGTCCTTGATCTCATGAAGATCTTTCTCATTGTGGTCACCAGGCAGGGAACCCTTGTATCAGCAAACAAGACCGCATGTGCTTCATACCAGATAACCCAGCATCAGCTTACAGACAAGGCACCATTATCAGCAATACTCCCACCTGATCTCGCAGCATCGCTGATGGTCCTCGTTCCTGACGACACCGGACATTTTCAAAAACCGTCTCATGACCGGTACATAGAAGAGCAGCAGACCGGCCAGATCCACTGGTACCTTTTCTCTTCGGCCAGCACACAGCAGGCAACCTCGTACCTCTTTATCGGCGAGCAGCAACCTGCAAAACTGGTAAAATCCCTCAAATCACTGCAGACCTGAATAACCAATATTGATCAGGTCTTGCGTGTATCTTCACCAGACGGGGATGGAGCAGAACTCAGATTCTGTGTAGCCATCTCAACAATCTCCTCAAGTGCATGACGATTCTCCTGGCCCAAACCGTCATTCTCTCTTCGTGCGATCTGAGAGACCTGGTTCCACAGATAGACATCATTTGCAACAATCCGGTTCAGGACCTCGTTGTCATGACGCATCTGCCCCATGGCAGCACTGGTTTTTGAAATGTCCCGAATACACATCTCAACCAGAACCTGGTCGTCATACACAAGCCTGCTCAGCCGTACCTCTGTCTCAACCGTGACACCATCAGCAATAAAATCCCAGGGAAAATCAATCAGGTTTCCGGCGGCTGCCTGTGAGATCTGGTACTTGAGTTTATCAGGCACATCAGACTGACGACTCTGCACCGGGGCAGACAGCAGGCACGGGTCAAGACCGGTGATCTCAGATCTTTTCTTCCCAAAAAACTCCAGTGCCACCGGATTACAGTCACTGATGGTCCCGTTTGCAACAATCAGGATCGCATCACGATGAGAGTTGAAAAACTCCCGGTACAGCAGTTCATGCCGTTTTTTCTCCTTCTCAACCAGAAGCCTTGAATTCGCTTCTGAAACCTGCTTTTCCAGGAGAATGTTATGGGTGATATCAGTGATCATGAGCAGGTACACCTCTTCTGCACCCACATTCCCATGATCATGCTGGACAGATATTCGGTACCACCGGGTCTCATCATCGGTCGAGACCGACAGGGGAGATGCACTCCGGAGAAGATCCGGGCTCGTGAGCATACCGGTAAACCCTTCAGGAAAGGCTGGAATTTCAGAGGGTTCCTTTCCAAAGACCTCAGCCAGACTTGTATGAAGGATCTTCTCTGCTGTCTGGTTCATATCAATAATCTGACACCGGTTGTTGAGCACCACAAGCCCGGCTTCAACAACGCCAAAAAACCGCTCACGAAATACCGGAGAGAACGTGAGCAGATCAAAATAGAGCATCCCGAACCCGAATATGAGTCCGCAGATTCCGAAATGTATACCTACCGGATTAAACTCGGGAAACAATCTGCTGTCAAAGAACGTGACAAGCAGAACAACCAGGCAGGATGTTCCGACAAGGATCAGGATCTGGTACTTGAACTGATCAGAAACATTCCTGTACTTCTGAATCAGAAGGGCGATTCCTGCCAGATACAGAATACAGCATTTTGCCAGCGCTGACATCCCGAATATCCACAAAAAAGAATCTAGCAAGGGAATCCCAGAACTATAGGAGTAATGCCTGATCATCTGGAACACGATATTTCCGATGATCGTATATCCAAGAAGAAAGGCAATGATCGGCCTCTTCAGATACTTCGACTTTCCTGCATAAAGCAGACAGAAGAAGAACCAGATGGTCGTGACAAGGTGACCACAGAAGTTGGTCAGGAGATTTATCACCGGAGATACAGGATAGGGGCCGAGTTCAGGATAGATCTCTCCAAGATTATCAAGACCAAGGAGCAGGCAGATGATCGAGAGCAGAAAGAGGATCATCCAGAAGTAATACTGCCCAAGGATGGTTTTTCTCCGGTATACCTGAAGTGAGAGGTACAAAAGAATGACACTGCATTCAAGTGTAAAAAGAACCAGGAATGCAGTGACGGTCATATGATATACGGTACCTGGGTATTAGGGTTTGAATGTTGCGAAAGGATGAGAGAAACTTCCTGATATCATCTGGTATGATCAGAATGAACCTCCTGCCGGGCGATAATCACTAGGCCGACAAGAAGGACACTGAAGACCAGCCCGAATAGAAATGCAAGATCAAATCCATGAAGCAGGATATCCACTGGAATACTTGCCAAAGCCCGGGTTTCAATCTGGGTGCCGACCCAGTAGGCACTCATCCCCTGGATAAATACGATATTGAAGATCGCGATACCGATTGTTATCGGGGCAAACCGCTCCAGGCAGATAAAACTGGATATCATCCCCTGATATTTTTTTGATATGGAGTTCATTGCCATATTCGAGAGTGCGGTTACCATTGACCCAACCCCTGATCCAACCAGGAACAGGCAGAGAGCCATGTGAAGCCCTGGAGAGTCTGGCTTTAAAGTTACAGCAAGAAGATATCCAAGGAGAATGGAACCGGAAGCAATGACATTGATAGTCCGACCTCCTGCCCGGTTATAGAGTGTACCCCCAAGGACTCCACCGAGAACCATGCCGACCGACATTGCAGTCATGATAAGCCCGGCTATGGATGGTGTGTACCCCTGAACATACTGCAGGAAAAAGGGGGAAAGGTACATAATCCCGATATACACGAACAGTTCAAGACAGAGAGCCGTATTGATCAGAAAGAAATTTCTCTGCCTGAAGAGGCGGAACTCAAGAAGGGGGTCAGATGCAGAGAGTTCACACCTGACAAAGAGACCAAGGGTGAGAACTGCCAGGGTAAAAAACCCAATGATAACCGGATCTGTCCATCCCATGCTCTCTCCCTCAGAGAGTGAGTAAAGCAGAGATGCAAGACCGATACATATCAGGACTGAACCCGCGATATCAAATCCTGAACTCCACTTCTTTGTCTCTCTGTCAGGAATCACCCTTGCACCAAGAAGAACAGCGAAGATGCCTATCGGGATATTGATGTAAAAGATCCAGCTCCATGAGAGATACTGGGTGAGCAGTCCGCCAACTATGGGTGCAACAGTCATTGCAAGAAAAGCAAAGGTAAATATCGTGCCCATTGCTTTGCCTCTCAGTTCCATCGGGATAAATGCTGTGACCATGGCCGGGCCGATTGCCACGATCATCACGGCACCTATGGCCTGGATTATTCGGGAAGCGATTAATACCGGAAAGTTGTTGATCAACGTCGGGAGTAACCCACAGGCAAATGATGCGATGGTAAAGATAGAAAACCCATAGAGGTACATCCTCCGGTATCCGATATAATCAGATAGTTTTCCAAAAATAAGCACCGTTGCAGCCATTACCAGAACATATGCGGTTATAATCAGGCTTACAGAACTGATCGGGAGACTGAATATCTTAGCAATGGTTGGGAGGGCTATTGTGACGATGGTTGCGTCAAACCCGGCCATGAAATTTGCAATCGCAATGGAGATTATGAGGAGAGTATATCCATTTTTATCAGCCTGAAGCCGGGCTAAAACCATAGGTGTGAATATGGGGTTCATGTTTAAGTGGGTTACTCATTGATCTGATGGAGTGACCCGGTGCCGTTCCATCTGCCTACATGTGTGGAGATTACACCAAATCCCTGCCCTGTGGGATGACCAGATGAGAGATACCACCTGATAATCCTGAAGAGAGAAAAGATTGTAAACATGCCAAACCCGGAGTTAAACATCCGACTTGTCCTATTCATGCCACCAGATCTGCCGGGATTGGTAGTACATACTGCGACGACCAGCAGATCGATCTAAATTATCCACAGGGTCATCACTATACGGAAGCAGACTATTCGATATGGTCGGGAATGCAAGTATAACGATGGCAGAGTCAGAACTCCCCATCAGGATACCAGACATCAGGATACAGTTATCTTCTGATCTTTCTGTTACTTCATCCAGCCCATGTCCACATACCAGTCGTACTCATGGGAGAATCGCTCTTTGTTAAACTTTACAAGTTGACAGAAGTAGTCCCGGGTCTGTGCATGAATCTCATCCTGTTCCGGGTATGAATGTTCTCCTCTAATAGACCGGGCCAGTTTCTTCCCGAGTTCTAATGCCTGTTCCTTTGCAGGTTCGAGTGCTGAAGGGTCCCTGCCAATTGCAACCCCGACTCCCCCGACAACTGTCGCTCCCAGTGTTGTGAGGACGCTGTTCATGTACCCGACAACATCCATCTCATGGGAACCACCTGCCGTGCAGACAGAACAACCGTATTTTTTGTAGAACATCTGGCAATGGATCGCGTCAGCCATCCGGTCAAACATAGCCTTCATCGGGGCGGTGACCGAGTTGATGTAATTGGGTGAACCAAGGACGATTCCGTCAGCATCCATCATCTTGTCGAAGAGGTCTGAGAAGTCGTCAAGAAGAGGGCATTCACCCTTGGCATAACAGAGTCCACAATCGGTACAATACAGGATCCTGTACTCATACAGGTCAAGTGATTCCACCACGGCACCTTCCGCCTTCGCCCCTTCAAGTACTGCATCGACGAGTGAGCGTGTTCTGCTCTCCATGCCCTTTGGACTTGCAGTAATCCCGATAATTTTCATGATATACCAGGTTGAGGATCGGTTCTTTCAGCAGAAAAAGGATCTGATTCTGTATTGATCATACTGGAGACAGGTTATCCCCATTCTATAGAATGGCATTCCCCGGATTGCCAGAAAAAGACGTGAGTTATTGTACCCCGGTACACCAGAGCCATGAGGAGATACTGCCTGACCTTTATCCAAAACAATCGAACAGGAATTAAAGCTCTACAACAACCTGAATGGATCGTATAATGGATATTATTAACGTAATCAAAAGTCGCAGGTCGGTTCGCAAGTACCGCTCTGACCCGGTAAGGAGAGAGGATATCATAACCATCCTTGATGCTGCTCATGCTGCTCCATCCGCGATGAATCACAAACCCTGGGAGTTCCTGGTCATCACCGGTGAGAAGATCCTGGAGATGGGGGAGAGTTTTTTACCGATAGTAGAGCAGTTTTCAGCAGGCTGGAAATCGTCCAATGTCGGAGGTTCCATCTCCCGTAACGAGTTTCTCACTTTTGCACGATATTACGGGGGTGCTCCGGTTGTTATCATGATAGTCTATGAGAAACAGAGTATTCCTAATTTCCAGAAAGCATACCTTGAGAGTGCATCCGCTGCGATGGAGAATCTGCTTCTTGCCGCTACAGCACTTGGTCTTGGAACCTGTTGGATGACCGGGCCGCTCGCAGATGAAGAATCGCTTCGTGGAATCCTCGATATTCCGGAGACAAAGGAGATCGTAGCAGTTACTCCGGTTGGATATCCATTGGAGACACCCGGTTCAGGTGCTGATCAGTACTCAGGAGCAGATCTTGAGAGCAAGATCAGATGGATTGAGTAGGTACAGATTGATAAACATCAGATTCGATAACGGGATGATTTAATCGCATATACCCGGGCAGCATTGGTTAAAAAAGCCACACTGGATCTGAAAAAATAATAACAGAGTTGAAACTCGTTTCAACCCTCTGACAACGCTTCCTTAATCTTTGATGCTACATCTCCGTGAAGCGGTCCCTGCAGAAGAATTACATATGGACCATGAGTGAGGATAACTCCATTTGGCCTTCCCCGGGTCTGCGAATTAAACCCTCGAATCGCAGCATCCCGGGTCTCTTCTGACTTGAACTTCTGAACATGGATAATGATGTCAGGACTCTGTTCAACATCTGAACAATCTGATGATATGACATAGGTCTTGCCCCCACGTGATCCGGGAACATCCCAGGTGTTATCCTTTTCACTACAAAGTACTATTCCGGCCCGGATCATGGCATCCTTGATCTTATCAATCGAGGTCTCCTTTGTGAACGGGCCAGGAGGCTCATGTGCAAGGAGAATCCATCCGAATGGAAGCAGGATTATCAGTACTACCAGGATCACGGCACCGATCTCGATCGTCTTATAATTCATTATACCTCTCCTGATTCGGTGTGGTTTTCATGAGGCATCCATGATGGTTTTTTCAGTTTTAAAAAGACCAGCGGAGGCCCGGCTAACAGAACTGTTCCAAGAAGTACACCAAAGACATACTCAGCAGCATTCGGATAATAGCTTGGAGGGATCAGACCCACAATAAATGCACAGACAACCCCGATGATTCCAAGTCCACCGACAAGCCACACTCCGATCATTCCTCCAGGAATCCTGTACGGCCGGGGCGTGTCAGCCTGACTGTACCGCAGTTTTATGAGTGATGCAAAGACGAGAACATAGACGATACAGAGAAGTTCCACAGTCATCGCAGAGAGTATCCAGTACGCCTGGTTGACAGACGGGAGAAATACATACAGCAGGGATATGAGCGATCCGATGATCGCCTGGGTGATCAGGACGCCGACCGGGGCACCGTACTTGTTGGTGTGATCAAACATCGGTGGCATATTCCCTTCTTCTGCAACTACGGCAAGTCCTTTTGCAGGACCGATAAGCCATGAGGCAAGGAGGGCAATTCCGCCAACCGTTATCAGGACTGCAACCGGGGCGATGAGCCAGGCTATTCCCATTGTGGTAAAGAAATACTGGATCGCCTGCATGACACCTGATGCCAGGTTGAGTTTCTCAACCGGAACGGCAAACGAGATTGCCAGAGTCCCAAAGACTGTGCAGAAGAGGATGATGAGGGTTGAAAGACCCATTGCTTTTGGAAAATCAGTCTGCGGATTTCTGACCTCAAGGGCATGGAACCCTGCCATCTCCATCCCGGCAAAGAGGAGAATGATAGTAGAGAAGAACGGAAGAGTTGAGAGTGTTATCTGTGGTATCATCGCACCAACCGAGAAATGAGGAATTGCCAGGGGAGCACCGAGGACCACCCAGAGCACACCAAGGCAGATGATGAGAACTGCCGGAATAATACTCCCGACAATAGCACCGAAGTTCCCGAATTTTGCAGAAAATTCCTCACCAAAGTATGCAACAGCGGTTGTTCCCCAGAATGCAACCATCATGACCGTGAACATGTACCACGGACTCGCCGATAACTCCGGGGTCAGGGCAAACGCGAGTGTTGAGGCGATAAACGAGAGTGCGGTCGGAAACCAGACAAGGTTGTTTGACCACTCACAGAAAAGGGCAATAAACCCGCTCTTCTCTCCAAATGCCTGTTTCACCCAGGTATACACACCTCCTCCCTGGGGCCAGCCTGTTGCAAGCTCGGCTCCCGCAAGTGCGATCGGGATGAGAAAGAAGATCGTTCCGAGAAGATACCACCCGATACATGACCATCCATAAATTGCCATTGACGGAAAGTTCCTGACAGCCAGAACTGCAGCCACGTTTATCATGGCGAGCGAGAAGACACCAAGAATCTTCTTCACCGGGGGTTTGCCGGCCTTTATTACTGGTTCACTCATAATTTCCTCTGATTACTCTTTGATACAACTGACAAGGTACTTCCCTGCAACGACCTCTACTCCATGAGTATCATGACCAAACCCGGGGAACCGGGAGTCAAAGTCCTGAAGCCCTTTCAGGTACTCGAGAATAGGTCCGTTCTGATCTCCGGCACGTTCACCCGGAAGCAGCAGAGGGATACCGGGAGGATACGGGACCACACCGGTTGCAACAACCCTGCCACCCATCTCTTCGACCGGTACCTGTTCAACAGATCCCCTGACAAGTCGCTTGTATGCATCTGCAAATGTGATAACCGGTTCAGGCAGCATTGAGAATGCCTGCGAAAGGGTCTCAAGCATCTTGTGATCCCGTTTGAATGCATGCATCTCGGTGGCAAGGTCAGGCAGGGTCATTCCTCCATACCGGTCAGGATAGGACTCGATAAGGTCAGGGAAGATCTCTTCAAGCGGGGTGTTCTCATCATAGAGCCGTTTGAACTCAAAGAGTTCTGTAACAAGCGTTCCCCATTTCCCTTTTGTTATACCAACCGAGAAGAGGAAGAGGATACTGTAATCTCCGGACTTTTCATTGATGATACCCCGGGTGTCAAGGAATTTAACTACAAGTGCTGCAGGAATCCCGAACTTCTCAAGACTACCGTCATTTGCAACACCGGGAGTGAGGACCGTGACCTTGATAGGGTCAAGCATGCAGTAATCATCTTCAAGCCCTTCAAATCCGTGCCATATATCACCGGGATGCAGAACCCAGCATGAGGGATTGTCCCGAAGTGTCTCAAGCGGAGCGTCGGTGAATGATACTCTTCTCCCGCTTGTGGGATCGGTCACTGCTTCAGGCTGCCACATCCCGAACCACCAGTCTGCCGGTGTCTCCCTGTGTCCGATCTCCCGGTGTATCCGTGCCATGGTCCTTCTGAACCTGATAGCCTCCTCAATACATTCATCGGTCAGGATCCTCCCAGAAGGCCCGTCCATCATCTTTGACGATACATCAAGCGATGCGATGATGGTGTAGAGCGGGGATGTGGAGGTATGCATCATGAATCCCTCATTGAACCGGGAGTGTTCAATCGGAACCCGTCCGTTTCTGACATGGACCATGGATGCCTGCGATAGGGCTGCAAGAAGTTTGTGGGTGGACTGGGTTGCAAACACAGTCGGGCCAGTGGGATCACGTGCTCCGTCTCTCATGGCAAACCGGTCACGGTACAGGGGATTAAACCGGGCATATCCGTACCAGGCCTCATCAAAGTGGATCCTGTCAACAGTCTGCCCAAGCAGATCTTCCACTCTTGCAGCATGGTAGCAGAGACCATCATACGTTGAGTTGGTAATGATGGCATGAACAGGTTGTTCACTGTCAGCATATTGTGTAAACGGACATGCCTGCACTTTTTTGGTGATGGCCTCCGGGGTCAGCTGATCTGGGTGGATCGGGCCGATGATACCGTACCTGTTCCGTGACGGGATCAGGTAGACCGGGACAGAGTGGGTCATGGTGAGGGCATGTTCTGCTGACTTGTGGCAGTTCCTGTCAACAAGCACGATATCACCCTCGGTCACCGCCCCGAAAAACACGATCTTATTCGCAGTTGACGTTCCGTTTGTAACAAAATAGGTCTTGTCTGCCCCGAACACCTTTGCTGCATACTTTTCAGCCTTCCCGATAGGTCCTGAGTGATCGAGCAGTGAGCCGAGTTCATCGACCGATATCGAGAGGTCTGACCTGAAGAGTTGCTCACCAAAGAAGGTATGAAATGCCCTGCCAACCGGGGTCTTACGAAATGCAGTCCCTCCTGCATGGCCGGGAGTGTGCCAGGAGTACTCAAAGTCACGGGAGAATTTTATGAGTTCTGAAAAGAAAGGTGACAGCATCTGTTCCCGGTACCGCTTTGCTGCGGCCGTAATCCTTCCGGCAAGAAAATCAGGCGTGTCATCCATCAGGTAGACATACTCATTGATCTCCCTGACGATGTCAACCGTAAATCCGGCCGGAGCCTGCGAGGAGGGTTGTGCCAGCAGAAAGATGGGGAGTTCATCGTTACGTCTTCTTATCTCATGGATGATCCGTGAAGTTGACTCATGATTCTGTTGTGAATCACCCCCCAGGTTCCAGTTGATCAATATGCAGTCAACCCCGGGAAGCTGGGCTGCTGCTGCCCGGGCATCCTCAACTGATGACACGTCCCCTACAACTAATCCTGATTCTTCAAGCTTTTTTACAATCCTCCTCATTGTGCGGCCATGAGGAGTTTCTGTATGAATTGCATCATCAATGATTGCAATGGTTAGTTTCTCTTCAGGATTCATTCTCAACTCCCATAACTAAAAAAACAGTATCAGGCATCTTCCTTTTCAGGAGAACCAGTACTTTCTTTTGTAGAAAAGGGGGTGATCACATAAAAGAGTAGTGACCGGTTTCATATCCCGGCTTGAAAAGGGGATTTGGGTAATCAATTACTGTTAAATGATGAATATTATCATACATTAGATCTAACTTATGTGCATATATAAATCAGCATGAGTGTAGTGGTGATCTTCAGGCTGATATAATCCGGCCATATTTTCCGGCCTCAAGATTAGGCAGATTCTTCAGGTATTTGTAAGAAATGTTTTTCAATGGGCAGATCAGAGTTCTACCTATGACTGGACATGGCAGTTCTATTTTTTTTAGTATATTTCTCATCGTCATTCTGATTTCCATATCTTCTCCCGTGTATGCAGGCGACAAATACTCTGCCGGAGAGATGGTTCTGACTGCCGGGATAGGAGGGAGCAATGAACTCCAGATCGGAGAAAAAACAGAACTCATCGTGACAATAGCAAACGCCGGCCTTATCAATATGAAGTTCGTTAATACCGGAACAATAACTCCTGATTATCTCCCGACAACTGCCCTCGCCCTCACTGCACTTCTTGATGGTGGCACCTCTCCGGTACAGGTATCATCTGACCCTCAGGTGCTCGGTGATGTCAAGGCAGGAACAGTTGTTCAGGCACCGTTTGTTGTTACCATTCCGGATTATGCAGAGGCAGGAAGTTACCAGCTTCCACTCACCGTGAAATACAAGTACATGGATGAGGCTACACAGCATGGTCTTGATGAGATCCAGTACAGCTTCAAGGAAGAAGAGCAGACGCTGTATATCCCGATCACTCTCCGAAAAAGCGTACGTCTTGATGTAGATTCAATCGATACCGGAGATCTTTATGTAGGCGGTGACGGTCATATCATCATCAACGTAACCAACACCGGATCGGATGACGGAAAAAATACAGTCTTCTACCTTGAACCGGTAGGAAAGGGACCGATAGCCCCATACCAGGACAGCGTATACCAGGGGGATTTCCCGGCAAAGTCCTCTGCAACCCTTTCATACAAGGTATCGGTTGCATCAAACGCGGATCCGTCTATCCAGTATCCTCTGACACTGCAGGCTGTTTATACCGATTATCAGGGACTGACTGATCAGAGTGACAAAAAATCGATCAGTGCAGGATTCAGACCCAAAATATCATTCATAATCGGAGACCAGCAGAACACGATACCCACGGGTGGTGAAGGAGTCATTACTGTTCAGTACAAAAATACCGGATCAGACACGATCTATAACGCCCAGGCCGGAATCACGATTGTGGACCCGTTCACCAGCGAGGATGATCAGGCGTACCTTGGCACGATGAAGCCCGGTGATAGTGCTGTTGCAAAATTCAAACTGAACGTCAACAGTGGTTCTACCGCTAAACAGTATGCCCTCGACTCAGAGATCAGGTATACTGATGAGAACCTGACCGAATTTGTATCAGATCCGATCAAGGTGCCGGTTACTGTGACAGACTCTTCAGGAAATACGATCCTGATATCAGGAATTATCATCCTCATCATCATTGGGGGAGGATTTCTCTACCTTCGTCACAGGCAGCAGAACTGAGGAGTTCAAGAGATGACACTCCTGACTCATTCAGGTTTTCTTCTTCCAGGCAGCACTGCACATGCCGGGACCATGATTCGGGCACTTCTTGCCATGCTCATCCTCTCGTTAGCTGTATCGGGATGCATAATTCATGCATCTGCAGTCCCGTACCCCTATGGAGAGCCTGAATTCACGGCAACCATCGTCGGAGATAACGAATGCACCCCCGGGAACCTGACTCCACTGACCATTAAAGTTGCAAACATTGCTACAAATTCTGAACTGATCCTTGACGCTTCAAATCCTGTCGAGTCAAGCCCGATCGTCCCGTATGCAGTACTGCTCACCCTGGAAGCAGGTACTGCTCCGGTAGATATTGTCCATACCGTCCAGACTCTGCCGGTTCTTCCCCCTTCAACCGGTGTCCCGCTCACCTTTCCGGTGATCATTCCTGCAGAATCCAAAGCAGGTAACTATACGCTTGATCTCAGGATCCAGTACCAGTTCGTTGATTCGATTGCAAAAGACGGACTCACCAACGTGTTCCATTACACGACCAGGGATACAACACTCACTATCCCGATCGTGATCAAGGAGAAGGTCAGACTTCAGGTAAACAATATCACAACCTCGTATATCGCACCCGGGCAGGATGGTGTGATAAGGGCTGATATCACCAATATCGGCTATTATTCCGGAACCAACGCGTCAGCAGAACTGACAACAGGCAAGGGAAGCCCGATATCTGTATACCAGGGAAGTAATCATATCGGAACGTTTGGTGTCGGAGAGACAAAGAGTGTTGAATGGAGAGCAAAAGTATCTGATACCCTTGATGCAACCTCTATCCCGGCAACTGTCCAGGTATCATATAAAGACAAGAACGGCAACCTCACATCCTCACAGTCGGTATCAATCGGAATCCCGGTAAGCAGGGGACCAAAGTTCAACATCACATATGATCAGCCAGTTATAACACCGGGAGGAAGTGCAATTGTCCATGTCACATACATCAACACCGGGGATGCACCTGCTATCGGTGCAACCGCAAAGATCGTCCCGGTAACCCCGGTTTCATCAAAGCAGACCGGCGGGCTGCTTGGAGATGTTGCCCCAGGAGAGTCAGTTACCACCTGGTACGAGTTCATGCTGAGTGAGAAAGCACTGGTCAAACCATACGGTGTGCTCACCGATGTGAAGTTCAGGGGAGAAGACGGAATCGTATACTTATCTGATCCTCTCAAGATAGAACTCAGAACGATGGAGCCCGGGATCCTGGCAATTCTGCTCTCACCGGTATCCCTGATCGTTCTCATCGGGATACTCCTGGTAATCGGATACCTGTTTCTCAAGCGTGAAGGGCTGATCAGAGCATGAATCTGATCAGATTATCTCCTCAACGGGGTGAGTCATGAGCCTGCTGAACTCGTTCTACTGCGGGGTATCTGATCAGGTACTGAAGAGACCTGCCGAGATTCTCCTGGTAATGGCCCTTCTGTTCCTTGCTGCTCTCATCGTGATCGGAAATCTCTCGATGGAGTCGGGAGCATCCATCTATCTGAGCCATGATGATCCTTCGATGCGATGGTACACCATCTACACCGACAAGTTCGCCCTTGAAAAGGATGTTGTCCTCTACATATCTGCCCCAAAACCGCTCGATCATGCACTGATCACAGACCTCGGAATCCTGAAGAAGGAACTGCTCAGGATACAGGGGGTTGAAGATGTCCAAACAGTATATGATGCGATTCTTTTAGCAAACCAGGGAACAATCCCGGCAACCAACGATGAGATAGCCGAAGCGTTTGCCCGGCTTCCCAAATCAGATCAGAAGGAGATAGTCCCAGATTCCCTGCATACTCTCGGAACAGTTGTCACAAAGGGTGACACACAATCACTTCTTGATCCTATCCAGGCAGTAATTGCAGATGCACACCTGCCTCCGGGTGTAACCATCGAGATCAGCGGGAGCGATGCCTTTGATCAGCAGATGATGACGGAGATGACAGAACAGATCTTTGTTCTCATCCTTGGTGCCTTTATCCTGATGTTTATCGGCCTCTTTATCCTGTTCGGATCTGTCCGGTACCGTCTTCTTCCCCTGGCCTTTGTCATGGTCGGCCTTGCGTATCTCTTCGGCATACTGGGGGCACTGCGTATCCCGATCAACATTGGTGCAATCGGTGGATTTCCGATCCTTCTCGGACTCGGGATAGATTATGCTGTTCAGTTCCAGGCACGTCTCGATGACGAACTCAAAACATCCACCCTTGAAGATGCTATCAGAACGACGATCTGCAACACCGGATCAGCAGTCCTGTATGCGATGGTTGCAACGATGCTCGGGTTTGTTGTTCTCTTCATCACTCCGCTTCCGATCCTGACCGGGTTCACTTTTACCGCTATCATAGGCATCCTCTGTGCGTACGGGGCAACACTCTTTGGCTTTCCCGCACTTGCCATTCTGATACAGTACAGGCCAAAAGATCTTCCAAAAAGCGGTGGGGTCAACTTCTTTGAGAAGTATAACAGGGTTCTTTCAGGTGTTGCAGAAAGAATTGCCAGGGCCCCGGTGCTTGTTCTCGTTCTTGTCCTGGTCCTAGCCGGTATCGGGATGGTGATCGATGATCAGATCCCGATAGACACCACAGAAGATTCGATGGTCCCATCAGATATGCCAGCAAAGGTGGTGATGGACAAGGTCACCAACCTTCTCGGCTCCCAGACACCAGTTGAACTTGTTCTTACCGGCTCTGATCTGACATCACTCGAATCACTCCAGTGGATGGACAGGTATGGAGCATTTATCTCGTCGGTCTATCCCGATGAGATCATCGGGTACACAAGTATTGCAACCCTTGTAAAGGAGTATAACGGTGGAAAACTCCCGACTTCCCTGTCACAACTCGATCAGGTTCTCTCAACAATTCCTGAAAGTGACAAGAAGAAGTACCTTTCAGACAAGACCATCGGCCTTATGGAGTTTCAGACCGTCTCACTGAAAGCCCAGCAGATGAGTGATCTCAGGAAGGTTGTCACTGACAACGTCGGATGGGCACAGCCACCACCAGGCCTTTCTGCACGGACCAGCGGTATGTTCGAATTGAATGCGATCACCCTGGATGATATTGTCAAGTACAAACCGTTGATGACAAACCTTGCATTCCTGATGATCCTGATCTTCCTCATCTTTGCATATCGGCATTTTGTATCGATAGCACCGATGGTTCCGATCATCTGCGTTGTGGGATGGAATGCACTTGTGATGTATATTTTTTCGATAGATTACACGTTTATTACCGCATCACTCGGAGCAATCACCATAGGAGTCTCTTCAGAGTACACAATCCTGATGATGGAACGGTACCTTGAAGAACGGAAAACTACCCCTGATCTGATAGAGGCCATCTCAAAGAGTGTCCAGAAGATTGGAGCCTCGGTGACGGTATCCGGGCTGGTTACAGCATTCGGGTTCTCTGCTCTCCTGCTCTCATCGTTCCCGATTATATCAAACTTCGGAGTTATGACCGTGATAGCGGTATTATTCTCTCTGATCGGGGCTATTCTCATCATGCCGGCAGTTCTTGCAATACTCGGGAGGATTGAGGATCACTTCGGGTGATCCTTCCACCTCCCTGTATACAGAATCGATACTGCCAGAAACGAACCCAGATCCTTTGTACCGATCAGCATTAAACGTGTCAAATTGGACATATCCTCCAGATTTATTCGAAACCCAGGATAGAATAGGTTTAATTAGATCTGATCCGTAATTACAGCATAGAGATGCCGGCATATCTAAAACGCATTGAGGCAACGATCCAGTCAGGCCCGATGAAAATATCAATCGTATACCTGATCATCGGCCTGCTCTGGATAATCTTTTCAGACAGACTTGCCTACATCATTGCCGGAACTGATCATGATCGTTTTCTCTTCCTTTCAACATTTAAAGGAATAGGATATGTTTTAGTTACGGCTTTTTTGCTTTATGTATTGATACGGTACTATTTTCAGAAATTTTCTGAAGAACAACATAGAGCGAAAGAAGATCTCCGGATTAGTGAATCACTTTTCAAGGGGATATTCAATACCATGCCATCAGGGGCGATAATCTATTCAGTCCAAAATGATGGTTCACGGGGCAGTGATTATATCGTTACTGATATTAATCCGGCAGCTCTCTCTATTGAAGGGATATCAAGAGAAAAAATCATTGGAAATCCAATTACTGTCATCAGGCCGGAAATCGAAGATTTTGGTATCATCCCCATTTTTCAGAGGGTCTGGAAAACAGGTGAAACAATATATTACCCTACAAAGGTTTACCCGGGTAACACCACGGTACACTGGTTTGAAAATTATATCTTCAGGCTGCCTAATAACCAGATCGTCGCCATTTACAATGATGTAACAGAAAAAATGCAAACTGCTGAAGCCCTTTCAGCAAGTGAAGAACGGCTCCGTCTCTCACTCGAGGCTGCAAACGATGGCATATGGGACTGGGATGTCACAACCGGGTCAGTTAGTTGCAATTCCCAATGGTATACCCTGCTTGGATATGTTCCCGGAGAGATACCCGCAACCTATGATACCTGGAGAAACCTCCTTCACCCAGATGATCTGGAAGAGGCCGAGCAAACCATCCAGGAGCAGATCCACCAGGAAAACGGAAAATTTTCCCTCGAAGTCAGGATGAAGACCAAACAGGGGGAATGGTCATGGATTCTTACGAGGGGGAAAACTGTAACATGGGATGATGAGAACAACCCGATCCGTGTAGTCGGAACCTATACAGATATCTCTAATATAAAAAATGCTGAATTGAACCTTATAGCAAGCGAAGGGAGACTGAATACACTCATACAGACAATCCCTGACCTGGTGTGGCTCAAAGATATCAATGGAATATATCTTGCCTGTAACTCGATGTTTGAGCGGCTCATCGGAATAAAATGTGAGGATATCGTCGGAAAGAGTGATTACGACTTTTTTGAGAGAGAGATAGCCGACTTTTTCAGAAGTTATGATCTAAAAGCAATCGATGCAGGAAGACCATCAGTCAATGAAGAATGGATTACCTTTGCAGATGATGGCCATCGTGCATTTCTTGAGACAATAAAAACTCCGATGTATGATTCCCAAAGGAGGCTTATTGGCGTCCTCGGAATCGGTCGAGACATAACAGAACGAAACATCATACATACCCAGAATCTCATTCAAAAAAGGAGGTTGGAACAGGCTGAAGCCATTGGTCATCTTGGCAGTTGGGAGTTTGATATCAAGGCCGGTACTATCTGGGGATCAGATGAAGGATTCCGAATATATGGTATAGAACCTCCTGAAGGAAACTTACTGCCTATTAATGAAATTGAAGCATGTATTCCAGAACAAGACAGGGTTCATCAGGCTCTTGTTGACCTGATCACAGATGATATTCCATATAACCTTGAGTTCGATATAAATCCCGCTGATGGGTCATCTCAAAGGACTATCATTTCCATTGCTGAACTGATAAGAGATGAATCAGGGAACCCTGTCCGGGTAACAGGGATAATCCAGGATATCACACAAAGGAAATTGATCGAAAAGGACCGTGAAAGCATTCTTGATAACCTTGCACAAACCAATCAGGAGTTAAATGCTGCATATGAACAACTGAAAGGATCAGAAGAAGAACTGAAATATCAGTTTAGTACTCTAGCATTAACTGAGGAACACCTCAGAGAGACTACCCAGTATCTGGAAAATCTGATAGCATTTGCCAATGTTCCCATTATTGTATGGGACCCGGACTTTTTGATAACCAGGATAAACCATTCTTGTGAAGACCTCATTGGCAGAACAGCTGAAGATGTCATAGGAAAATCAATCGAGATCCTGTTCCCACCTGATCAGATAGAACATTCAATGCGACTGCTCAAAACTACCACTGCAGGTGTACGGTGGGATATTGTTGAAATGGATGTTCAGCACCTTGATGGATCAATACGGTCTGTCATCTGGAACTCTTCTACAATATATGATGCGACCGGATCCCATCCTGTAGCAACCATTGTACAGGGACAAGATATTACCCTGAAAAAGAGACTTGAATATGAAAACAAACTATCATTAGCTGAGATTCAAAAAAACCTTGCCCAGTTAGCAATTCTTAACGACCAGATCAGAAATCCATTGTCGATTATTCTATCCTGTATAGATGGTTTAGAAGAACAAGATTTTTTTAAGGTTCTTTATGACCAGATAATCAGGATCGACGATATAGTCACCCATCTTGATCAGCGGTGGATAGAATCTGAAAAGATATTAACTATTTTACAGAAAAAATACAATATCATTGCATCTCCATCTGCTATCCAGGCAATTCAAACGTATTCAAGAGAATCTGACGATAAAGGCAAAATATTCAGAGACATGTTGCCGGAATCAGCAGGGCTTCTTATCATGGAGATGGAGGCTGAACTGTATACTATTCTCGATAGTATTGATGCATTTATCTTTGTGGCAGATTTTGAAACCTATGACCTTTTATACACAAACAAACTCGGACGAAGTCTATTTGGATCGAGTACCGGGAAAAAATGTTATGAGGTTATTGAGAAGGATCAAACCGGACCATGCCCGTTTTGTACGAACCATCTTCTAATGGATGAATCCGGTCCAACAGGTATCCATAAAGAGGAAAAAAGAAACACTAAAAATGGCAGGTGGTATGATTGCCGCGACCAGGTAATCCGGTGGAGTGATGGAAGACTTGTACATCTTCAGATCGGAACAGATATTACCGAAAGAAAACAGGCTGAAAATGAACTGAGGGAGAATGAATATACCTTCAGGATCCTTTTTGAGAAATCATCAGATCCAATTCTGCTGATGCAGAAAGATCGGTTTATTGAATGCAATCAGGCTTCATTGGATCTCCTGCAATTTTCGACCAAGGAGCAGCTCATAGGTTCAAATCCTGCCGCGATTTCTCCAGAGGTTCAGCCTGACGGCCGCTTATCATCGCAGGCAGCTGCCGAGTATATTAGAAGTGCACATGAAAAGGGCAGTTGCCGGTTTGAGTGGATGTGCAGGCGATCTGATGGTTCACCTGTTCTTCTGGAAGTATCCCTTCTTTCGATTATTTTTAAGGGTGAACAGATGCTCCATATTACATGGCGGGATATCACCAGAAGAAAAGAAGCAGAGGAGGTTATCATCCGAAGTCAGAATGAATTAAGACGAAAACTCGATTCAATTCTTTCACCAGAGGGAGATATAGGAACCCTGAATCTGTCAGATATTATTGACATACCTGAAATACAGCACCTGATGGATGATTTTTATTCTCTAACTAAAATCGGGGTAGGGATCATTGATATCCAGGGAGTTGTCCTGGTAGCAACCGGATGGCAGCACATCTGTACGAATTTTCACCGGGCCAATCCAGAAACCTGTAAAAACTGCCTTGAAAGTGATATACTCCTTTCGGAAGGTGTTCCTGCCGGCACCTTCAGAAAGTACAGATGTAAGAATAATATGTGGGATATCGCCACCCCGATTATGGTCGGCGGAGTCCACCTGGGAAATCTCTTCTTAGGGCAGTTTCTCTTTGATGATGAAGTTATAGATTATGACATATTCAAAGCCCAGGCCCGGGATTATGGGTTTGATGAGACAGATTACATACATGCTCTTGAACAGGTTCCACGATGGAGTAAAGAGACAGTCAACACTGTCATGGATTTTTACATCAGGCTAATGAATCTCATTTCTGATGTCAGCTGGAGCAATATCAGGCTTGCAAGAATGATAACAGAACGGGATATCCTCTTAAGTACAGGAAAAGAAGGATCATTTAGAGATCAAAATGAATAAAAATAGGGAATTTACCTGCATGACCTGACCAGGTCAACCCTGGCACTGTTCTTCTCTTCAATCAGCCGGTCGATATACCTGGTAAGAATCTTCTCGTCTCCGGCTCCGTCCTCAAGATGCTTGTGAAGTTCATGGATCATCCCTGCACCTGCTGTTCGTTCAGCAATGAATGCACTAATATCCTTGAGACATGGTGATGATCTGACCGGATCTGACTCAATGTATGCTCTGGCATCACCCTCGATTCTTTTGTACACCGAAAGAGTATCCGCGATATCATCGGTTTTCAAACAGACAACGCCTGCCAGTTCCCTCAGATATCTGGTGGTTGCTGATGCTGCAACCACAAGTGCAATTGCAATGAAGATCCGGTTCATCTCACTCCTTCTGGTAAGAAACCGGGATGCCCTGCTTTCGGGAGCGATACGGTTCATCCACATCGTCACCCATCTCCTGAACCGTGCACCAGGTCCGACTTCGCTCCTTCCCGGATGATAGTCTCCGGACTGAATCAGATCCTCCCTGGATGCTGCATGAAACTGGAGTGCAGCATTCACAGCTGGGAGGATTAAGCCCTCGTCATACATGAGTCTGTACTGTTTCTGCTCAAATCTGAGAGCTTCCAGCCAGAAGAGCCTGAGGATCTCCTTCCGGTCTGGATGCTTCCGGATCTCATTCCAGAAATCACGTATCTTCTCCATCCGGGAGGCTGAAAGTTTCCGGTACTCCTTGAGATACCTCATGGATGTATCTGGATCGATGATATCGCTCATTGGTGAGGTCTGCAGGCTGATCTCTCCTGACCTGCAGGTGACGAGGTCTGTGTAGATCTGGTGAAACTGCTTTACCAGCCTGGTCTGGCCAAGACCAAGGTAATGGATCAGGGGACCGATCGTAAGACCCTGAACGAGTATGGTAAACAGGACAACAATTACCGAAAACTCAACAATAACATCCCGGTACGGGAAGGAGTACGGAAGAGAGAGGGAGAGTGCGATTGCAACCGCTCCCCTCAGGCCTCCCCAGAAACTGATCACCTGATACGAGAGCGGAATCTTTCTCGGGGTGAAGAGGTTATAGAAACCGAATATCCCAAACACCGGGATAAATCGTGCAAACGTGACCACTGCTACAAGGACAATGACACCAACAAATGCACCGCTCCAAAACACGGAGAGATCCTGAAGTGAGGCTATTGCGATTCCGACCAGGAGAAAGATCAGACTGTTTGCCAGGAATCCGATGTATTCCCAGAACCGGTTGAGATCTTCCCTTCTATCTGGGCCAATCCAGTCAGAAGCTGCCCGGGCTGCCATACATCCGCAGACCACAACGGCAATCACCCCGGAAAACCCGCATATGTGATCACTGATCAGGTACGAGAGGTACGCTGCAACCAGGGTGGAGGTCTGGTGAATATGTGAATGAAGTGGAGTTCGTTTGAGAACCATCCTGAGCAGAAGTCCGGTAACTGCGCCGATCAGAATTCCTCCGACAAATGAGATCAACACAGAACTTGCAAACTGCATTGAAGTCTGCGAGACCGAGATCTTCTGAGCAAACAGCGAGGCAGCGATGAGAGCCATAACCATCTGGAACATGACGATTGCAGCGGCATCATTGAGGAGACTCTCGCCTTCTACCAGAATCTGAAGTCGTTTGGGAACCCCTATCTCCTTGAATATGGAGATGACCGCAGCAGGATCTGTTGCAGAGATCAGGGCACCAAAGAGGAGAGCATAGAGGAGGGGAAGCGGGAAAAATGCAGAGAGGAGTACTCCGATGATGACACCAGATATGATCACACCTAGGATGGCGAGACCCAGCACAGGAAAGAGATTTCTGCTGAGCAGCCGGGTGTTCATGGCTATTGCTGACTCAAAGATCAGGAGAGGGAGGAAGAGATAGAGGATAATATCTGTGCTTGGAACCATCCCCTCAAATGATTTGAGGGTTGAGACATGAGGAACGATAAATGATGAAAAGACATAGCCGGTGATGACAAGACCGATGGTGTAGGGCATTTTGAGATGCCGCAGGGTTATTGCGGTTATTATTGCGATGAGCAGGAGCGTTATGACGATTGTTTCATCGGCTATGAGCAGGTTTTGATTCATGGCCAGTGTATCCTTCCGATATATGGGCAGCAGATGTTTATGAGACCTGGGATGAGGGATGAGCATCCCAGTGTTTCAAGATGTATCGCAAACCATCGTGAAAAGGGAAACTAAAACCAGATGACCTAATCAGGCTATTATAATTTATTGATCAATTCTTCCATCCCTGAACTGAATGATCCGGTCAAAAAATTCAATGTGCCATGGTTCATGTGATACCATTACAATGGTCTGGTTCCACTCCTCGTTTAGATGCCTGAATAATTTGAGAACAGTCTGCGATGACTCTGTATCAAGGTTTGCACATGGTTCATCGGCAAACACGATAGCAGGGCTGTTCATCAGTGAACGTGCTATGGCAACCCTCTGTTGTTGCCCGCCTGATAATTCTTTCCTGAGGTGATCAGCCCTGCCTCCGAGCCCGACATCATCAACAAGGCCACCAGCTATCTCCATGACCTCATGATAGTCTCGACCAAGCCCAAGTCCCGGAATAGCCACATTCTCAAGCACAGTCAACTCTTCAATCAGGGCATAATCCTGGAAGACATATCCCATCTTCTCCAGACGGAATCTGGCCTTCTCTTCTGTAGTCATGGACGATGTCTCCTGGCCACTAATACAGATCGTTCCTGAACTCGGAGTATCAAGAAGGCCGACCTGGTGGAGAAACGTTGATTTACCGCTCCCACTCGGCCCCATGATCCCAACAAATTCCCCTTTTTCAATTCCGGTGGATACCCCCCGGAGTGCATGGACCTGGACATTACCCATGTGGTATGTCTTCGTCAGGTCTCCTGTCTCGACTATCATCCGTTCACCAACTCCAGAATTTCGCGATTTGCCGTCCGATAAGCGGGAATTAGGCCAGCCACTACTGAAACTATTCCAAGAGCCATAACCGACGGCAGGATTATCGTGATGTCCATAACCGGATAGACAAGACCAGCCGGAAACTGAAGCGGTGAAGCCTTGAGATACTCCCTGATACAGGTAAAGATACAGAACCCAAGCAGGGCACCTGAACAGAAGATGAATAATACCTGGATCAGGTAATCCCTGATGATATCCCGCTCCGGGATTCCTACCGCCTTGAGGATGCCAATCTGTCTCCGCTGGTTGATGGTGTTGATATAGATAATGATGAAGATGACAATACTCGCGATAACAAGTGAGAAGACAACCATGATCATGCTCAGAAGGTTGAAACTCTTGATCGCATCTCCAATCATTCCTTCCCCCTTCTGAGCGCTGGTTTTCACGTTATCCCTTATTCCATACTCAAGCAACCGGTTCTTTCCCTCATCAGGATCAGTTCCGGGCGTAAGGGAGACGAGGATTGTGGATGATCGGTCGCTTGGACCTAGGACATCAGTCATCTCCTTTCTGGTGATGAATGCCTGTGAATCAGTACTGAAGAACCCGGTTTCAAATACCCCGCTTACTGTCATCTTTCTGATAACACCGTTTGCAAATGTCACATCCAGACTGTCACCGGTATGAACTCCGCCAAGTGACTCCATCTTGTCTTTACTCTCGTCCTCGTGCCCTGCTAGAATGCTTCCCATCAGAATGGTGTCCGTATCCCCGTCTGAAAGATACCGCCCTTCTGTCATCTTTCCTGCAAGGTTGATCACCTCCCGGTCATCTGTAGGTATGATGGCAACAATCCCGCGTGAAAGAGTCCGAGTATCAGATTCAAGAGAAGTGCTGACCGATGCACGTGAACTTGCAGCAGCAACCCCCGGGATTTTTTTTACCATCCTGATCTTCTCATGGGTATCAGCGATGAATGTGTTATCATCATCGGGATCAATGACAAGGCTTCCATACTGGTAATCTGTGACCTGTTTTGTGTATGCACTGGTAATCCCACCAACCAGTGATGGAAGAAAGACCATGAGCACAAACGACATGGCTACGACCAGAATGGTTAACACGAGAGTTCCCTTGTTTCCCCGTCTGATGGCCCGGGATGCCAGGTAAAAAGGTATAGAGACCTTCTTCATTGAGTATTCCTCTTGCGTTTCCAGACAAAGACCACGCCACCGATGAAGAGAAGGGACACCAGGACAGGAAGAGTCGGGAAGTCAGGTTTTTTTGATACCGTTATCTCAATGGTATCCCTGAGTACCTCGGTACTATTCCGGGTATAGATGGAGATAGGAACCGGGATATCTCCGGCAGGTGCATGCTGAATGTAAAAGACAGCCGGGGCATCATTATCTGGCTCTATCTTTCCAACAAATGCCTCTTTTGTTCCATTAAGTTCTGTATCAATTCTGGCTCTGACCCCATCCGCATCGCCGGTTCCTGTATTCTCAATTCTGACAATAAGAGTAAACTGGGTTCCTTGTGTAACTCTCACCGGATCTGTTGATACCGATGATATTGACAACTCGTTCTCTCCCGTAACCCGGACAGGAATCTCCTCATTCTGGTCAATGAACCGGCCGGATGCTGTTGCATATCTGATATGGCACTGAACCGGGTGAATTCCCTCGGTTACCTCTCTGCTAGTTAGTATGGTAATATCAACAGGGATCTCATCGCCCGGACCAAGCCTCCCGAGATGGATTGAACCGGGACTTGTGATGGACACCTCCCTGCTTTCTGAACTTACATTCAGAACAACCTCACTGGCCGCAGTCTCTCCGGTATTTTTGAGGACAAGTGTACCAGCCATTTCATCTCCGGGGATGACATGATCGGGAATATTTTTGAGTACGAGAAGAGCCGGACTCTTTTGTACGAGCCGGTCATCATTGACATTAACCGGAATGGGATATTTCAGACTCCGGCCTCCCTGTGTAGCAATATGAAGTTCAGGGAAGTATATTCCGGTTTTTTGAGGAGCTTTCACGAGGAAGGTGAGAGGGATAGACTGACCGGGCCCGACTTCACCAACCCTTCGGTAATCACCGGAGATGACATCAAGGCCATTTCCAAATAGTTCAACATCATCGAGATAGGCATTGATCTCTTTCGTTTCAGTGACTGACTCAGCAGAATCAGATCCGGTTTTTGTTGTCTGGGAAGCTGCTTTTGCAGTGTTAGTGACAGTAGCCGTGATGAGTGCGGATCCCCCGGGCATGATAACCTCGGGCTGAACCTGGTATCCGGTGATCACGATGGTGGGTTCACTTGCCGAGCAGAATCCACAAAATATTGACAGGATAAGCATGCAGATGAGTGCTGATACCAGCCCTCTTCCGGTACCCCATGCTCTGATCTTGCGGGAATGCCTCGCCTGATCATGGATCAATACTGACAGGAGTGTCATTATAACTAACACATGCGTCAGCATTATACAAATACATTACTGACACCAGTGTCATTATCACATTCAGAACGTAATTACTGGGTATGCCACGGGTTCTGCCCGACTATAAAGAAGAGTCACGAAAACAGATACTCCAGACTGCAACACGTCTCATACTTGAAAAGGGATACAAAAATGTGAATATGGGAGATATTGCAGCCGGGGCAGGAATTTCACGCCCGACATTGTACCTCTACTTCAGAGATAAGAAAGATCTGTTTATGGCCACATTACAGAACCTGATCGAGGAAGTGGCCGATGCTCTTGAGACATCCCTGGCTTCAAGCGATACATCTCCTGATGGCGGGTTTTTTGATCGTGTTCACGAGTTGTATGGAGATAGGTTTACCATGTTTTTTGAGATCATCAATGCAACCGGGATTGATCCCGATATGGTTCAGGAGATCGGCCGACTTCACGAGATGATTCTTACCCGAATGACGGCTCATATTGAAAACCGTATTCCGGCATGCAAAGACAGAATGGATCCCTATATTGTCTCAAATGCTCTTCTAGCCCTGTTCATCGGACTCCAGATCAGAAGAAAAATAGGGCTTCCACAGGATCAGGTGAAGGAATCGTGGAACACTGTTCTCCACGCCCTGATCGGTGATATCAGTCAGAACAAGGCCTGATTTGAAGGGGTTTTCCCCCGTCAGTTCAGAACTCTATTCTCCTGGATTACTGAGTTCGAAGTTCTCCTCACCTGGGTTGATATCTCTGATAGTCCCGGAGTTACGGCTGTTGAACCTGTTTCAGGACCGGACTGCTTGTAAAGATCCGCTCAAACGGCTTGACCATTTGATCCTTCATCACAGGTTTGACCTTCTTCTGTACAAAAGGCAGTCCCATCATCAGGGAGAAGAAGAACCGTGAAAACCGTTTTCTATACTGGTACTGGGGAAAGTCATAGAGTCCGTGTGACTTGTAGTACCGGTGATCGGCTCTGAAGATCGGCCTCAGATCTCCCCATACCGCATCCCGGAGCACGATATGCCCGGCAACTGCTGGAAACATAGGCGGTTTTTTATATCCGTCACGTGAAGCCTGCACTGCCCGTTCTGCCGTTGAACTGATGATTGCATCTACAAGAGTAGAGTTTTCAGGCTCATCAGTGATGATATCCACAAGGTTCCCTCCACCTACCAGACTGGTAAGATTCTCTCTGAGACCGGGAACCCTGGCAAGCGGTCCCTGGACCATGAGCACCAGTTGTTGCTTTTCAAACCGTGGAACATGACCGAGGAAGAAACTCCGGTCAAAGAACTGTTTCCAGGCAGCCGAGAGGTAGCGATCCCTGACAGACCCTGCAAAGACGATGATATCTGCCTGTTCAATCTGCCCTTTCCAGAAGGAACAAAATCCGTCAGAATATATACACTGATTATCAAATCCGCACTGACAGCACCCAAGGCATCCACCTTTCATCCCGATCTCATCAAGGTGTACTATCTTTGCACCAGGGATAGCAGAGCCCATCTGCCTGACCATTGCATCTAAATTTGAACCCGGTACGGCATCATGGAGGATGAGCGTATTTTTTCCATACGTTTCAACCGGACTGATGGTGCCGGGGGTGTATACCGGAGAGTCTGTTGGAAGAGGCGGGAATGCGGGAAGCATCGGTCTCTTCTCGGTACAGGATGCGATGATATCTTTGCCAAACAACACGAGCTGGCGCTGGTTCTTCTCTTCAAAGAGATCGTTCATCGCTGCAGAGAACGATCCTGTGTAATTCATGCCGAGATCTTCACTGATCCCCTGGAGGTACTCATGGACCTTCTGATCAAAGAAGTGTACAGAGGTGCTGATGGATGCAGCATATTTACCTGCAAACAGATCCAGGGCATTTCGTTCGAATAAGAGTTCAACAAACCGTTTATACTGGGCAGGTACATGCTGAAAGTATACCGGTGTAGCCCAGAGGATCAGATCAGCATCCCTGATCAGAGAGCAGATATTCTCCCACTCTTCGGGTTTTTTCTCTATTCCGGATATTTTTCTGCTGATATGGCAGGAGGTGAAGGTATGATCAGTATTTGCCAGTTCGAGAAACCTGACATACTGCATGGTGATGCTCTTCTCTCCTTTCGGACTTCCATTCAGAACACAGATCTTCATCTTACTCTTCCTCTGGTTTTTCTTCAAACATCTTCAGCATCTTTGTTGCTAGTGCATGGAATTTTTCTGCTTTTACAAGAGCAATCCCACGTTTCTCATCTCCGAGAACCATCAGGGAATCACCCGGGTTTATCCCGAATATCTCCCTGGCATTCTTTGGTATGACAATCTGACCACGCTCTCCTACTTTTACGGTACCAAAGATATGTTTTCCTTCTCCGCAACTCTCATCTTCAACCATATGAATTGTTCATCCCACAGAACATACTTTTCATACTTGTATGAATTGTGTGAATATAATGATATGGATATAAGAGGGCCCTCGTACTCCTGACAGGTCAGATTTAATAAAAATAGTCCGAACTATCTCTCATGATATGTCGATCTCCTTTCCGAATACTGGTCCTGGTACTCATCATCTGTCTTCTTCCGGTGATCACCATAGCCGTAGATACTCAACATCCCGGTAAAGGATCTCTGGTCATCACCCAGCCGAGCGATAATGAGACAAATTTTGCAGAGATGCGTGACTTCTACGTGTTTGGCATTTTTCTAGACCGTCTGGAATATCCGGGCGATATCAGGATAGAACTCTTTTCAGGTGACAGTGCTGGAGGGGAGAGGGTCAGACTTCTTGAGAGTCATGTTGATCCGATAAACGGCACAACTCCTCTGAGCAGTATCGAGACAAATTATTCAGAAGGACAGAACAGGGGCAACATGATGGTTGCTGACCTGGTAAAACAGCCCGGGGGATTATACAATCCTTCCAACAAGGTTGTGGTCACCAACGATTACTATCAGGGGATGATCCTCGGCGGTGTTACCAAGGACTTTGATACAACCTACCGGGACAATACCGGGGAGCCGCTCAGAGATCTCACCGCTGGAACATATACCATACGGGTAACAGGACTCTCAGGGAACCTTTCAGGTCAGATGGTGGAAAAGATCGTGACGTTCGGGCTGACAGACTCCCTGTTCGGAACAGACCGCCCTCCTGCTAACCTGCAGAACCGGATAACCTATGCAGATGTTCATCATCTCAGGATAGACCGCGACTGGTTTCCGGGATATTTCATCTATCCCGGTTACAACAATACAGGATATACAGTTCCAAAGCGATGGAACCCGAACAACGCGATAGAATCGGTCAACGATCAGAGCGGGACGATTATTGATTCTCCGGCAGTAGCAAATAACTCGCTGATTCTTTACAACATCAACGAGAAGAGCACAACGTATGGAGTAGAACTCTCATCAATTATCAGATACGGCCTTGAAGAGAACAGGAATACAACATTTCTCTATTACGATACCGGGGAGCCATATCACGCATATACAGACCAGAAGACCGGGATACAGAAGAATGTAACCGGGAATCTTACTCCATTTCCCGAAGGAAACCGGATGATCTTCACCAGGGCTGAGATCTATCAGGCCGGTAGCAATGAGCAGGAGAACACATTCGATCCCTGGAACAACACGACCGTTATGCAGGTTGACTATGATCTCTCTGATGGGATTACCATCTCTTCAGGTGATTCTTTCTCCCTGTACGGGGTCACAAAGCCGATTCGATCCACAGTGACAGAGACAACGATCCCTTATAGATATACAATTAACAACTGGATTGCAAACATCTCCTACCAGATTTACGATGATGATGGAGATATGGTATACAACACAACCAGGAGTGTGAACCTTTCACGGCTCTTCAATCAGGGTCTGCCTGACCGGTTTAACTCTATCTTCGAGTTCGGTCACGATTTCAGACTACCTGATAACCCGGGGAGATACACCATCAGTTCGCAGGGGATTGATATTGCCGGAGAAGTATTGGAAGAGTCTGAAGTTAATGTACCGGTTCTTATTCAGGGCTCATGATACGAATAATTCAGGGATGTAAACCTTTAATGAAAGAAGTGAAACTTTTCTTTGAGGGTATAATTTTCCTGAATTAATTCTTCGAGAATAGTTAACATGACCTCCTGCTTTTTAGTTAATTCTGTTTGTAATAATTTATAATCGGTAATATCCTGGAACGTGGTAAAAACACGTGACATATTGGAGAAATCATTTTGAATAACCTTTGAGTGAACCAAAAAGTGAAAATTTACCCCTTTTCTGGTAATAACTGATATTTCACATTTTTGAGGGGTTCCATCTTTGTATATCGAGAGTATCGCCTTTCGTAACGCATCATAACTTTCTTCATGGATGTACGGAAGAATGTCGTGCTTTACAGATAACGGAGTATCAGAACTTCTTCGATAATAAAAATTACTTAGTTTATTTGTCCGAATTATCTGAATACGGGAGATACACTCTCTCAATACATCATGATTGCATTTCAGATACTCGTTCAGGTCAGAAATATCACCCACAGATAAAGTATCCAGGTATTCTTTAAGGCTGGACCAGTCTTCCTCATTGATAGCAATGGGTGAGAACTCGAACAATGCCCTGAACCGTTCTTCACTCTCAAGAAGTTGTTTCTTTAGCGATTCCTTTTCAGAAATATCTACAGCAATAATCACTGTTGAAGTAGTCCCTGGTTTAAAAGGAATCCCGATAATGGAAATTTCATAATGCCTTTCTATTCCACGCAAATAGCACGAAACCTGAATTTTTGAGATGGTGTGATGATCAAATCTTTTGAGACCTTCAATTACTGGCGGTGACGAAAATAATTCTAATTTAAGATCGTCGACACGTTCACCAATTAATGGACGATTTAAAGGATTTAGAAATTCTTTTGCCGACCTATTGATGTATTGTACCCGCCATTGGTTATTTATGACCAGGATTAGATCTGAAGAGATATCAACAAGATTCGAGATCGGTAACGAATTGTTCAGGAAAAAACGCTTTGAATTTCCAATTTCTAATTTTCTTACCCGTCCAAGGATCTCCATACGGTCAAGTCGCCTGCTGATAGTATGACGTTCCATCCCACAGATTTCAGCTATCTCCTTGATCATGAGGGGACGTTGTTGACCATTGAGTGAATGGATAATCCGATCTTCAACATGGTCCATGTACAATTCCTAAAATTATGATATAAATAACAATCGTGAATGGTAACCGCTTTGGCCTGATATTTATAGAAAGAAATGCATAGACATCGATTCGATATTCATTTTCAATGATATACTCATAGATTATGAATCTGGTGAAATTATGAGTGCTTCAACTCTTCCAATAATAATAGCAGATGATATGTCATCTCTCAAGACTATCATAGATGCAATACCAGTATCTGTCTTTGTGATAGGTCCGGACGGGTCATTTATTGATTGTAACAAAACATCACTCAGGATATTTGATGCAGAAAGCCGTGATGATTTGATTGGAAAGACCCCGGGAGAGATCTCTCCAAAGACGCAAAGAAACGGTAAAGAATCAGGAGCTGTTGCAATAAAATACATCCAAAGAGCAAAAGAGTCCGGGTCGGTCAGTTTTTATTACGATCATCAAACCTTACAGGGTAGAGATTTCCAGGCTAAAGTTACGCTCGATATAATCACGTATGGAGGGAAAGAGTGTCTTTTATCAACTATCGCCGACGTTTCCGGTCAGATAAGAGAAGAAGAAAACCAGGCTCTTATCCATGAAAACCCATATGCATTGATCAAATTAAATCCAGATCTCACCATCGCAGATGTTAACCCGGCCTTTTTACAGATAACCGGGTACAAGAAAGAGGAATGGATCGGGAGATCTGCCGGTGACTTTAATGTTCTTAAAAGGGATGGTCCAAGCCCCCTTGATGCAATAAAGTCAAAAACAACATTAAAAGGAAATTATGTTGCAGAGTTTCCGAATGGCATAACATCAATGGAGTATTCATATATTCCAATCTTTGATGCTGATGGCATTATCATGTATATCTATGCCGTCTTTGCAGACAGGACAGAACTGGATTCAAAAGTTAATGAGTCCAGAACACTTGTGAATGAAAATCCTGCAGCAATATTATCCCTTGGTATAAGCGGGACAATTCAGTCATACAATCAGGCATTTTTAGATCTCTCACACATGAACCCGGATAAAATCATTTCGATGAACATAAAGGAGTTCAAAGTTCTAGAGCGGGAAGGCCTGCCAATCTCTGATATCATTTCTTCAAAAAAGGCTTCGAAAGGGAGAATGATTGTTGAATTTGACTGGAGCGTGAGGATACTCGACTTTACCTACATCCCGGTACTTGATGCAAGAGATGAAGTAACCGGACTCATAGGGATGTTTATTGATGTGACTGAGCAGGTCAGCCGTCTGGATGAGATGGAATCATTCCTTCGCGAGAACCCCCATGCAATCATGACCCTTAGCCCGGATATGGGAGTAATGGATGTAAATCCTGCATTTTGCAGTATTTCCGGGTACTCTCGTGACCAGGCAGTTCGTATGCAGCATAAAGAGTTCAAATCCACAGATCGCGTTGGCGCATCTGCTGCAGATGCAATAAATAGTAAAAGGGCCATGGGAGGAAAGATAACCTGTCTCTTCCCGGCAGGCATCAGACATCTGGAATATACCTATATCCCGATTTTTGACAAAGCCGGAAGGGTAACGAAGGTTTTTGATATATTTGCTGATGTCACATCACTTGTCGAGAAGATCAGCGAATCGGATGGACTCATCAAAGAAAATCCAGCATCAATCCTCTCTCTTGATCCGATGGGAAAAATACTTTCAGTGAATCAGGCTTTTCTCAATATCTCCAATATGCCTGAAGATAAACTACTCTCAATGTATATGAGGGAGTTTAACATCATAGAAAGGGAAGGCCTTTCATTATCTGATATCGTGTCCTCCAAAAAGCCTTCAAAGGGGAGACTTGTTGTTGACTTTGGATGGGCTGTAAAAACACTCGATTTTACATATATTCCAGTTATTGATGCAAATGATGCAGTAAAAAACCTCGTCGCCATGTACATTGACATATCAGACCAGGTTGCATATATCAACGAGATTGAGGCTTTTATACGAGAAAACCCACATGCCATCATGATGATGGACACAGATATGAGGATCACTGAGGCAAATCCTGCCTGCTCAAAGATGCTTGGATATAGCCATGATGAGATCACACGAATGAGACTTTCTGATATGAAGATTCTGGAGCGGGAAGGTCAGACGATTCATGATGCATTACAGACAAAACAACCAGCAAAAGGAAAAGTTATTTCAGAAACACCAGCAGGAATCAGGCATCTTGATTATGTGTACATTCCAATTAAGGATCGAAAAGGCACGGTTATTCGGTTTGTCGAAATTTTTTCAGATATGACCGCAATCCGTTCGCTTGTAAAGTACCTGAATCAGTCAGTTGAGGGCGTCCAGGGCAATATCAGTTCCCTAGCCAAAGGAAACACACACTTTAATGTAAAGATCCTTGACGCTGATGAGTATTCATCATCTGCAAGAGAAGAATTCGTTAAGATAGGTCAGGCGATCGATACAGCCCGGATGGCCATTACCCATCTTGTCAAGGACTCAAATGCTATTGCTAATGCCGCTATTGCCGGGGATCTCAAGTTCAGATCTGATTCAACAGTTCACGAAGGAGATTATCGAGCAATTATCGAAGGGATGAATAAAACTCTGGATTCCATTAACATCCCGATTATGGAGTCCATGAAGATTGCCGGCAATTATGCAAATTATAATTTTACTGCCCGGTTCGATCCAACAATCGAGATAAAAGGCGACTGGATACAGTTCAAAAAAGAACTGAATAACATAGGTATTCAGGTTTCAGAAGCAATTTCGCTCATTAATAAAAGTATCAATGATCTCGCTTCGAGTGCAGAAGAAGCCAATGCAAGTATAGAAGAGGTCCTGGCAGGAGCCCATCAGATAGCTGCAAATACCGGAAAAGTCAGTCTGAATGCTGATCAGGGTGGAGACGGGATTGTACAGGTGCTTAAGGCAATGGAGGATCTCAACGAGACAGTATCAGCGGTTTCACAAAAGACTGAATCTGTATCTGCAGCATCAGATGAGACAAATTCACTCGCAAAAGGAGGGATTAGTCTTGCAAGACAGTCTGAAAAGGCGATGGGAGATATCACATCATCAACAAATGAGGTTGACTCTATCGTGAACGGGATAAATTCACAGATGGATGAGATCGGAAAGATTGTCAGATTGATCTCAGACATTGCAAACCAGACAAACCTGCTTGCTCTCAACGCTGCAATTGAAGCGGCACGTGCCGGAGAAGCCGGACGCGGATTCGCAGTTGTTGCAGCAGAAGTCAAATCTCTTGCCCAGGATTCACGAAAATCAGCTGAGAATATTGCAGATATGATCGCAACACTCCAGACCAAAGCAAATCAGGCAACCGAGGCGATGGGAAAATCAACGAGTGCAGTTAAAGAGGGAAGCACAGCACTGGAACAGACTCTTGCTGCATTTAATAAGATAGCAGAGACCATTGAGGAGATTAACCTGAGTATTGTTGATGTCGCCTCTGCATCAGAGGAGCAGGCAGCTTCAGTTGAAGAGGTCACTGCCAGTATCCAGGAGGTCTCAAACCTGGTCCAGAACACCTCAAGGGAGGCAGGAGATGCGGCAGCCGCAACAGAAGAGGCAAGTGCATCCATTGACGAGATCGGGAGGATCATGAATGGTGTTGTTCGCATTGTTGAGAATATCTCCGGTGAAATGACAAAATTCAAGGTTGCCTGAGATCATGGGAGAGACAGAGTCTGTGTCTAATGATGAGATCCAGATTGTTGAGTTCATCCTTGGAGATGACCAGTTCGCAATCAATCTTTTGGCTCTTCGTCAGTTTCAGTGGGTAAGATATAGTTTGGTTCCTAATTTCTGTTCATGGTTGTTGCTGAAGAACTGTTTCGGTCTGCTCTTCATTTGACTTCTCCTTGGGTAATCTCTTCCCTTCGAT